>ENA-UOIY01001353-UOIY01001353.1-human-gut-metagenome-genome-assembly--contig:-P114-NODE-1353-length-26580-cov-81.638982_pt1 | contig 26580 bp, 18 predicted proteins | sample MGYA00242335_ERZ723882 | MGnify/ENA metagenome assembly ERZ723882
GAGCGCTTGAATGGCATTCAAGAGGTCAGCGGTTCGATCCCGCTTATCTCCACCACAGAAACGAGACACACGAAAGTGTGTCTCGTTTTTTGCAAAGGAGAAAAATATGCGTAAAAAACGCCTTTTACAATTGACGGCGGCGCTGCTGTGCGCCGTCATCCTGTCCGCCTGCGGCGGCGCTCCGGCAGATGCGGACTACACCTGCACCGTGTCCATCTCCTGCGCCACGATCCTTGACAACATGGATCAATGCGCCGAGAGCAAAAAAGAGCTGGTACCCGCAGACGGTGTGATCCTGCCGCCTACCGAGGTGGCCTTTGCCGAGGGCGAGAGCGCCTTCGACGTGCTCCAGCGGGTGTGCCGGGACAACGGCATCCATCTGGAATCCAAATTCACCCCCGTGTACAACAGCGCCTATATCCAGGGCATCCACAACATCTACGAGTTCGACGTGGGCAAGCTGTCCGGCTGGATGTACGCCGTCAACGACTGGTTCCCCAACTACGGCTGCTCTCTGTATCAGGTGCAGGACGGCGACGTGATCCGCTGGGTGTATACCTGCGATCTGGGCGCGGACGTGGGCGGCGGTCAGGCCGCCGGGGACGGACAGCAGGAGGGAGCAAGCACATGAACAACGTCACACTGTCCCACGTGGACAAATCCTATACCACATACAGCACGGACATAGTGCTCACCGGGCAGGAGCGGCAGAGCCGCACCCGTCAGGTGCTGCGCGATCTGTCCGTCACCCTTCCCGAAGGGCAGATCACGGTCATCGTGGGGCGCAGCGGCTGCGGCAAAAGCACGCTGCTGAAGCTGCTGGCGGGGAAGGAGCAGCCGGACGCGGGCACGATCTCCATTCCGGAGGACTGGCACAGCGCCATGCTCAGCCCTGACCCCTATGTGATCACATGGACCAGCGTCCAGCGGAACGTGGCCATGGCCTGCGGCGTGGGCAAGACGCCGGAGGAGCGCTATGAGCATGCGGCGGAGTTCGTGCGCATGGTGGGACTGGAGGACTACGCCGACCTGACGCCGGTGGAGCTGTCCACCGGCATGAAGCAGCGACTGGGACTGGCGCGCGTGCTGGCGGGACAGGCGCAGCTGCTGCTGATGGACGAGCCCTTTGCCGCGCTGGACTTCCTGACCCGCGCCGAGCTGCAGACCCAGCTCCTGACCATCCAGCAGCGCCTGCCCCGCACCATCGTTCTGGTGACGCACCAGCTGGAGGAAGCCCTGCTGCTGGGACAGAAGATCGTGGTCATGCACCCGGACAGCACGATCTGCGAGTTCGACCTCACCGACCTGCCCTATCCCCGCGACCCGGACAGTCCGCGTCTGCGGCAGCTGAAGGAGCAGATCACTGCCCAATGCCGCATGGCCACAGCAAACTGAAAAAGACCCCTCCCGCCCTCGGAGAGAAGGCGGGAGGGGTTTGTCTATATTCTCTGCCAAATCAGGCGGGTGCCGTCCGGCTGGGCGGCGACCTGCCCGGCGTCCATGAGATAGCTGAGATACGACCGCACCGTGCTGCCCATGAGGGCATACTGGGGCAGGGACATGGCGAGGCCGTAGGCGGCGAACACCGCGGACAGCAGCTCGTCAAAGGTCACGCCGGTACACAGGGCGGCGATACGCTCCGCCGCCTCGTTGGTACGGTCGATGTTGTACTGCGCCAGCGGCGCGATGTCCTCCGTGGCCGCCGCATGGGAGGGGATGAACAGGGCGGCGGACATGGCCTTGACCCGCTCCAGCGTGGCGAGATAGGCGTTCACGTCGTACAGAAAGGCGATGCCGTACTTGTCCAGCGTCTCCCGGGAGGCCAGGCAGTCCGCCAGATACACCACGTCGTCCGGTGTGCGGAAGCCCACCATATCCAGAAAGTGTCCCGGCAGGGGCAGCAGCTCCCAGCCCTCCGGCAGCACATCCGCCGTCAGGGGCGCGGCGCCGCTCTCCTGTGCCATCAGGAACTTGTTCCGCAGCGCCTTGGGCGGGCAGCCGCCGTACAGCAGGGAGGGCTCCAGCACCGTGCGGCAGGTGATGTACTGCTCCATGCCGGGGGCGTAGATACGGCAGCCGGTCTGCTTTTGCAGGTACTGGTTGCCGCCGATGTGGTCGGCGTTGGAGTGGGTGTTGTAGATGGCCGTCAGCTTCCAGCCGTTGGCGTCCAGATGCTGACGCACCTTGCGCCCGGCATCCTTGTCACTGCCGCTGTCGATGAGGCACACCTCGGCGTCGTTCAGACGCACCAGCCCCACCTTGGCGGGGCTTTCGATGTAATAGCTGCTTCCCTTGGCCTGGATCAGTTCATACATAGTGCGTCCCTCCGTCGTTTTTCTGTATTGTACCACGCGTCGCGCTCCGGCGCAAGAAGAAAGGCAGCGGCAGAGCGTCCAGCAAAATTCCGGGGGAGCTGTTCCCGCTGCCGGCTTTTTTACAGAAAGCACTTGGCTTTTTCCGGCTGTCGAATATATAATAGAGGGGAAATACAGAGCATCCTCTATGGATGCGGATAAGGAGCATACCATGGAACATCTCTACGAAAAAGCGCAGCAGAGCGCGGAATTTATCCGCTCGCACATGACCAAGCGTCCGAAGATCGCCGTGGTGCTCGGCTCCGGCCTGGGCAACCTGACCGCCGATTTTACGGAGACGGAGGAGCTGCCCTACCGGGACATCCCCAACTTCCCCGTGTCCACGGTGGAGGGGCACAAGGGCGCTCTGCTGGCGGGCAGGCTGGGCGAAAAGGAGGTCTTTGCGCTGGAGGGGCGCTTCCACTTCTACGAGGGCTACTCCATGAAGGAGGTCTGCTATCCCTTCTACGTCCTGAAGCTGCTGGGCGTGGAGCAGGTGGTGCTGACCAACGCCTGCGGCGGCATCAACCGCAGCTTTGCGCCGGGTACGCTGATGCTCATCACCGATTTCATCAACATGATGGGCACCAACCCGCTGATCGGCCCCAACGACGAGCGCTTCGGCCCCCGTTTCCCAGATATGACCGAGCCGTACAGTCTGGAGCTGCGTGACCTTGCCAAGCGCACCGCCAATGAAATGGGCATCGCCTATCAGGAGGGCGTGTACATGGGCTTCATGGGTCCCTGCTACGAGACGGCTGCCGAGATCCGCGCCTTTGCCGGTATGGGTGCCGATGCCGTGGGCATGAGCACGGTGCCGGAGACCATGGTCTGCAACTACATGGGCATGAAGGTGCTGGCCGTCAGCTGCATCACCAATATGGCCACCGGCATCCAGACGGTGAAGCACAGCCACGCCCGGGTGCTGGAGATCGCCAACCGGGCGGGGGATACCATGTGCCGCTGGCTGGGCGCGGTCATTCAGAAAATGTAAGTCACACCGGCGGAGAAAGGAACGGACGCCCATGAGGGACGGCAACATCATCTTGTCCGTGGCCAAGGCCATGGAGCTGCTGCAGATACTGAGCCGGGCGGGAAGACCCCTGTCCCTGAAGGAGTTGACCGACCTGTGCGGCTATCCCAAGAGCACGGTGTTCGGCCTGCTGACCACCATGCGATTGCACGATGTGGTCACGCAGACGCCGGAGGGAAAATACACGCTGGGGCTGCGGCTGTTCGAGTACGGACGGCAGGTGGAGCGCTCGTGGGACATCTCCCGGGTGGCGCGCCCCTACATGGAGCATCTGTGCCGGCAGACCGGCGCGTCCGTGATGCTGTCCGTCTGCGAGGGCGGCAGCGTCATCACGCTGGATCAGGTGGAGACGCGGGGCGGCCTGCGGGTGGTGTCGGATACCGGCTCCCGCCTGCCCATCTACTGTACGTCCCAGGGCAAGGTGTTTCTGGCGCACATGTCCCGCAGCGGGGCGGAGGCGCTGCTGCGCGGGCAGAGCCTCACCCAGTTCACGCCCCACACCATCACCGACATCCCCTCTCTGCTGCGGGAGGCGGAGGCCTGCCGCGCCAACGGCTACGCCATCGAGAACGGCGAGTACAAGATCGGTCTGCGCTCCATCTCCGCGCCGGTTCGCACCGTGGAGGGCAAGGTACGCTACGCCGTGGGCGTGATCGGTATGTTCCGCAGCGTTCACTCCGAGGAGTTTCACGCCGCGGTGGAGCAGGTCTGCGCCACTGCCGCCATGATCTCCGCCGCGCTGGGCTACCAGAGCAACCCCACCGGCTGAGAAAAAGGGCGTTGTGCGCGGCGCTCCGCCGCAGGGGCGGACGACCCTGCCCGTCCGAAAGACAAGACCTCCGGCGTGAGCCGGAGGTCTTGCCTCTTTCCTGCGCGCCGGGGGAGGGCGGCAGGTATGGTATTCTGTTGCTTCGCAGGATCAATAGCTGCCCAGGTCGGCGCTGGCGTCGCCCTCGACGCTCTTGCCGAACTCGTAGTCGTTGCCGGGCAGGAGGGCGTTCAGGATCACGCCCGCCAGAGCCGCGATAGCCAGACCGGTCAGGGTGATGTCGGCGCTGCCCACGGTGAAGGTGATGCCGCCGGTGGAGCTGAAGCCCAGGCCGCAGACGAAGATCACTGCGGCGATGATAAGGTTGCGGGACTTGGTCAGGTCAACGCGGTTCTCCACCACGTTGCGCACGCCCACCGCAGAGATCATGCCGTACAGCACGAAGCTGACGCCGCCCACGATGGCCGTGGGGATGGAGTTCACCAGCGCGTCGAACTTGGGGGAGAAGCTGAGGATGATGGCATACAGCGCAGCCAGACGGATGACACGGGGATCGTACACGCGGCTCAGCGCCAGCACGCCGGTGTTCTCGCCGTAGGTGGTGTTGGCGGGGCCGCCGAACATACCGGCGAAGGCGGTGGCCAGACCGTCGCCCAGCAGGGTGCGGTGCAGACCGGGATCCTCGATGAAGTTCTTGCCGGTGGTGGAGGAGATGGCGGAGATGTCGCCGATGTGCTCCATCATGGCGGCGATGGCGATGGGCGCCATGACCAGGATGGAGGTCACGTCGAACTTGGCGATGACGAACTTCTGCAGACCCACGATGTCGGCGCCGGCCACCGCGGTGAAGTCCACCTTACCGGCGATCAGAGCTACGATGTAGCTGCCTACCACGCCCAGCAGGATGGGGATGATCTTGATCATGCCCTTGCCCCAGATGTTGGCCACGATGATGATGGCGATGGCCACCAGTGCCAGCCACCAGCAGGTGGAGGCGTTGGTCACGGCGGTGCCGGACAGGTTCAGGCCGATGAGGATGATGATGGGGCCGGTGACGATGGGCGGGAAGAACCGCATGACCTTCTTGGCGCCCACCAGCTTGAACAGCAGCGCCAGCACCAGATACAGCAGACCCGCGATCACCACGCCGCCCAGCGCGTAGGGCAGCTTTTCCTCGCCGGTCATGGCGGCGAACTTGCCGCTGTTCAGATCAGCCACCGCCTGAAAGCCGCCCAGGAACGCGAAGGAGGAGCCCAGGAAGGCGGGTATCTTGAACTTGGTACAGACGTGGAACAGCAGCGTGCCGATACCGGCGAACAGCAGGGTGGTCTGGATGGACAGGGGCAGTCCGTAGCCCGTCACCAGAATGGGCACCAGCACCGTAGCGCCGAACATGGCGAACAGGTGCTGCAGACCCAGCAGGAGCATCCGGGGTATGCCCAGCTCCCGCGCGTCGTAGATGGCGTCGTGTCCGAGTTTTTTGTTCATGTGTTGTGACCTCTCTTTCTCGTTCTTCTGTGTATGTTGACTTTTACTTGCAAACAGCCTAAAAAAATGACCGGTGAAAAACACCGGTCAAATGGAAACAATATCAGAAACAAAAACAGAAGGAGCGTCCGTCCGCTTTTTCACAACAGTCTTGCAGGTCATGGTACGTTCCTCCTCTCGATTTGTCCTGCCTATTATACGGGGCGCTCCGCCAAAAAGCAATACATGTCTGCTCCAATTCTGCGGCGGATACATAGAAGTGCTTTTGTTCGTATTGCACAAGCTCATTCACCCTGCTTATGGCTGCCATCGGCCAGCTTCAGCCGCCGCCGCAGCACCGGGCACACGCCCGCCGCCACGATGATCTTCACCGCGTCGCCGGGCAGATAGGGCAGCATCCCCGCCCACAGCAGCGCGGACAGCGTCATGCCCTTTCCCATGTAGACGTTGAGGATCAGCGCCATATAGGGCATACCCACGGCATACAGCACCGCCAGACCCGCCAGCGACGCCAGCGCCATCCGCCGGGGGTCAAGGCTCTCGCCCGCCGCGGCGCCCACCACCCACGCCGCCGGGATCAGTCCCAGCAGAAAGCCGAAGGTGGGCTGGAACACATAGCCGAAGCCGCCGCCCATGGTAAAAATGGGCAGCCCCACCAGCCCCAGACACACATATATCAGCTGGCTCAGCGCGCCCCACTTCCGCCCCAGCAGCAGCCCCGCCATGGCGGTGAACAGGTATTGCAGCGTCACGGAGCTGTACCCCATGGGGATGCGCATAAACGCGCCCGCCGCCGTCAGTGCGGCCAGCAGCGCCGTATATACCAGCTTGCGTGTGTTGTTCATGGCGGTCGCCTCCCGTGCCTTTCTTTGCCCCGATGATACTAAAAATTTCAGCACCTGTCAACTATACAGCTTGGCGGAAAAGTCCGAACGGACTTTTCCGCCAAGCTGCCTGCAAAATCTCAAAATTAAATACTATATCCTTCCCTCCGATATTTGTGACCGGGCGGATTTATCGACAGACTATATTTACAAATACGCCCCCCGGTGGTAAAATTGGGTTTCCGATGAAGGGAGGTGCCGCCTGTGGCATGGAGCATCCTGCGCTGCGATGAAGTGGATTCCACCAATAACGTATGCAAGACGCTGGCCGCGCAGGGCGCGGACAACACGGCGGTCATCGCCCGGCGTCAGACCGCCGGGAAAGGCCGTCTGGGGCGCTCGTTCCTGTCGCCGGAGGGCGGGCTGTATCTGTCCGTCCTGTGGCGCGGCTGCCCCGCCGGGCAGCTGCTCACCGTCACGCCGCTGGCGGCGGTGGCCGTGTGCCGCGCCATCCAGCAGGTCTGCGGCGCGGTGTGCGGGATCAAGTGGTGCAACGACGTGGTGCTGGATGGGAAAAAGCTGTGCGGCATCCTGACGGAGTCCTCCTTGCGGCCGGACGGCGGCGCGGAGTGGCTGGTGGTGGGTATCGGCGTCAACGTGGCGCAGACGGCCTTTCCGCCGGATATCGCGGACATCGCCGCCTCCCTTGCCATGCAGGGGTACAGCGTGTCCCCGGACGCGCTGGCGGAGGTGCTGCTGGAGCAGCTGACGGCCATGCGGCAGGCGCTGCCCCATCCGCAGGCGTGGCGGGAGGAATACCGCCGCCGGTGCGTGAATCTTGGCCGGCCGGTGCGGGTGCTGCGGGGCGATGCATCCCGACAGGCAATGGCGCTGGACGTGGACGGGCGGTTCGGCCTGACGGTGCGATACGAAAACGGCGAGACGGAGACAGTCCGCAGCGGCGAGGTGTCGGTGCGGGGACTGTACGGATATATAGAATGAGGTGATACGAGCATGAACGCAAAACTTCTCGGTCAGCTGTTCCTCACCTTTGCCAAGGTGGGTGTCATGACCTTCGGCGGCGGCATGGCCATGCTGCCCATCCTCCAGCGCGAGGTGGTGGAGGACAAGGGCTGGGCCACGGATGAGGAGCTGGTGGACTACTTCGCCATCGGCCAGTGTACCCCCGGCATCATCGCCGTGAACACCGCTACCTTCGTGGGGCAGAAGCAGGCCGGTATTCTGGGCGGCATCGCGGCCACGCTGGGCATCGTGTTCCCGTCTCTTGTCATCATTACGGCGCTGGCGGGCGTCATCAACAGCTTTTCCCATCTGGCGTGGGTGCAGCACGCCTTCGCGGGCATCCGTGTGTGCGTGTGCGTGCTGATCTTCAACGCCGTGGTGAAGCTGCTGAAGGGCTCCGTCAAGGACTGGCCGGCGGCGCTGATCTTCGCGGCGGTGCTGGCGGCGGCGCTGCTCACCGACCTGTCGCCTGTCGTCTTCGTGGCGGCGGCCGCGGCACTGGGCATCGTCATCCAGAACTTCATAAGGAGGGCGAAATAATGCTGTACATCCAACTGTTCTGGGAATTTTTCAAGACCGGTCTGTTCGCCGTGGGCGGCGGACTGGCAACCCTGCCCTTCCTGCAGGATATGGCCGACCGCACCGGCTGGTTCACCCACGCGCAGCTGGCGGATATGCTGGCGGTGTCGGAGTCCACGCCGGGGCCTATCGGCGTGAACATGGCCACCTATGTGGGCTTCACCACCGGCGGCGTTGGCGGTGCGCTGGTGGCCACCATCGGCTTGGTAGCGCCCTCCGTCATCGTCATCCTCATCGTGGCGGCGTTCCTGAAGGCATTCCGCGACAGTAAGTGGGTCAACGCAGCGTTCTACGGCCTGCGCCCGGCCTCCACCGCTCTGGTGGCGGCGGCGGGCATCTCCGTGGTGCCCATCGCCCTGCTGCACAGCGGCATGACCGGCTTCGCCGCCCTGAACTGGCCGGCCATCGCGCTGGCGGCGGTGCTGCTGGTGTGTACCAACTGGGTGCCGGTGGTAAAGAAATGGCATCCCATCGTGTTCATCGGCATTTCCGCGCTGGTGGGCGTTCTGCTGAAATTCTGAGCAAAAAAAGGAAGCGGTGCACAGCACCGCTTCCTTTTTTTTACAGCCCCGCCACCAGCAGTGCGGCGGCGGACAGCGTCCCCACCGCCAGCGCGTAGGGCGTGGTGGCGCGGATGATGGTCAGGTTGGACACGCCGGAGCCTGCGGTGGTCATCAGCACCGCATCGGCGTAGAAGCACAGACTGTACCCCAGCGTCACGCCGCTCATGACGGCGGCGATCATCAGCGGTGCGGCCACTCCCGCCGCCAGCCCCATGGGGATGAACACCGGTATGGCGATGGTCATCACCGCCCAGCAGCCGCCTACGGCGAACACCGTCAGCGCCACCAGAAGGAACGCCAGCGGCGCGATGAGATACGCGGGCACGGCGCTGCCGATGCCGTTGATGAGAATGTCGAACAGCCCCAGCTCCCTGTTGGCGTCGCTGAGCATCAGCCCGAAGCCCACCACAAGGGCGATGCTCACCATGCCCTTGGCGCCCGCAAAGAAGTGGCTGAAATACTCACCCACCGTCATGCGCTTTCGGAGCACATACAGCAGGAACTGTACCACCAGCGCGATGACGATGCCGTGCAGCAGGTCGTTGTCAAAAAGGACGGTGCCGCCCACCAGCGCCGCCAGCGGGATAATGGCGTTCCACGCGGAGGAGACGTTGTCCTCGTCCACGTCCGCGATGTCCACCAGCTTTTCCGCGGAGCCGGACTGCTCAAAGGGCGCGCCGCCGGACGCCACCCGCCGGTACGCCTGCTTCAGCCCGCCCACCTTGGGAAATGCGCCCAGCGCCAGCAGCAGGCTCAGCAGTATCATAGCCAGCGGATAGAACATAAACGGCACGGCGCGCAGATAGTCGTCAAACCCCAGTCCAAAATCGGAGATCAGCCCCACGCTGAAGGCCGTCCAGCTGGTGAACGGCACCGTGACGCACAGGCAGCAGGCCATGATGTTGGTCTGCACCGCCAGATGCTCGCGGGGGATGCGGTTTCTGTCGCTTACGCCCCGCAGGGAGATGGTCACCGTCAGCGCGTTGAGGTACTCGTCCACAAACATGACCACCGACAAAAGCCACGCCAGCAGCAGTGTGCGCCGGGGCGTGGAGGCCACCTTTGCCAGCAGGTCGCGGAAGCCCATCAGCCCACCGGAGGCCTGAAACAGGGCGATCATGCCGCCGAAGCTGATGATGACGCAGAGGGCGAACTGATAGGACGAGCTTGACAGGGTGGCGTACATGGCCTCGATGGTGCCGGTGATGAACCGCTCCCGGTGTACCAGCACCATGGCCAGCAGGGTGGCGAGCACCATGGCGTCCGCCATCTTGCGGCTTTTAAGCGCGTATATGATCAGAAACAGCAGCGGTATAAACGCCAGAACGGTGTGCAGCATGGTGTACTCCTTTCTTCGCCTCCGTACAGGCGGTGGCCACAGTGGGATCCGTTTCCCGGATGCCGCATTTGACCAGAATGGACGTCAGTCCGGCAAACAGCGCCGAACCGAATGCAAACAGTATCCACATGACCCGTCACGCTCCTTCTGTGCGGTACCCTGCATATCGATTATATCCCGCCGCAGCCGGTAATGCAAGGTGTGCGCGGACAAATCAGCCGCTGATGGGCACGGAAGGGGACAATTGTTTCCGGCAAATGACATTGACAAAGGTGGAAACTCCGTTTCCTTCCCGGCGGCGGGCAGCGGGAGAGGGAAGGCGCAATTGCAGTGCAAGTTATGTACAAGCTATGTACAAGTCATGTACAAGTAAGTTATGTACATTTTATATGCATTTCCTCTTGCTTTTTGCAGCATTGTATGGCATAATGGTGGTATATGTGCCATGCGGCGAAAATTCGTTCCCTTGAGATGCGCGCGGGAGAGCGCGGGGACGTGAGGAGGAAAAGGAGAGGACTATGAAACGACGTATCGTAAGCGTACTGATGGCTCTGGTCATGGCGCTGTCGCTGCTGCCGGTGCAGGCACTGGCGGAGGACGCAGCCGTGGGGGAGCCGGTAACGGAGATCGAACAGGCGGAGCAGACCGGGGAGGGCGAAGAGCCCGGCGACCCGGAGGAGCAGACCGGGGAGGGCGAAGAGCCCGGCGACCCGGAGGAGGAGCAGGAGCCGGGGGAGCCGGAGGAGCCTGTGCGGGAATTTGTACAGGGAGAGGCACAGCTGACGGTGTCCACGGCGGCGATGGCGGCGGGCACCGCCGGAGAGAGAACGGTGCCCAGCAACATTTATGAAGCTCTGAGCGTCGGCGGTAGCCTCAAGCTGCTGAACGATGTCGAGTACTCCGGCAGCATGGACGTGGCCTTTGACCTCGTTATCGACCTGAACGGCTATGTGCTGAAAATGACCGGCATTAAGGTGGAAAAAGGAGTACACCTGACCATCAAAGACAGCCGACCCGATGCGGAGCATAAGTTTACCCCCAACACTGACGGCCTGTGGGTGCTGGATGAAACCAACGGAACAAAGACCGTCAAGGGCGGCGTCATCTACGGCGGCAGCGCTGAAAAAGGCGGCGGCGTGTACGTGGAGGGCGGCGGCACGTTCACCATGAAGGGCGGCAATATCGTGGGCTGTACGGCCTCCACCACCTTTCAAGCGCGGGGCGGCGGTGTGTTCGTGGCTGAAAAAGGCACGTTCACCATGTCCGGCGGCAGTATTGCGGGCTGCACGACGGTGGGAGGTTATTCTTATGGCGGCGGCATATACAATGAAGGAACCGTCAATTTGTCCGGCACGGCGGAGATCCGGGACTGTCATGCAAAAGACAGCGATGGCGATGCTGCATTTGGCGGCGGCATTTCTGACAACGGCGAAGCTTTTCAGATCAGCGGCGATGTGAGGATCACCGGCTGTACGGCCAGCGGTGGTGGAACGGACGCCGTGAGTATGTACACCGGAAGTGTCATCAGCGGCGGCACGTTTGACGGCTCGGTGCAAAACACGGGCACGATCAGCGGCGGTACCTTTAACGGCAGGGTGGTCAACAGCAACATGATCACCGACGGTATCTTTAACGGCGAGGTGGTCAACGACTACGGCACGATCACCGGCGGCACGTTCTACGGCAGCATCAAAGACCCCAGAAACAAGATCAGCGGCGTCATCGTGACCTATCAGGTCAACGGCGCGCACTACGCCACGCAGATCGTGCCCAGCGGCAGCACGGCCATCAAGCCCGTTGACCCCATCAACAGCGCCGGCGCAGAGTTCCTGGGCTGGGACAAGGATGATGGGACGAAGTGGGACTTCAACACGGCCGTGACGGAGAACATTACCCTGATGGGCTGGGTGTACGTTCCCGTGATCAGTGAGAACGCTCTGCTCAATGCTTTGAGCGGCAGCGCCGAGGTCATCCGGCTGACCGGCGACATCGACATCAGCAGCTCCCTGACCGTCAACCGCACGGTCACGCTGGATCTGAACAACCATGTGCTGACGATCACCGGAGAAAACAGCTTCATCACGGTGTCAGGTCAGAACACTACACTGACGCTGACGGACAGCGCGGAAACAAAGACCGAACGGAAGTTCCGCATAAACCAGGACGGCACGTGGGTGCCGGATGAAAACGGCGATAAGACCGTCTCCGGCGGCGTGATTACCGGCGGCATAATGGGTGTCGATCTCTATGGTACTCCTACCGTGGGCGGCGGCGTGCTTATTGAGAATCGCGGCACGCTCACCGTGACGGACGGCACAGTGAACGCTCCAATCGGAAATATAAGGGGCACCATCGCCGGAAGCGGCACATTCAATGGCACGGTAATAAATGAAGATAAGCTCACCGGCGGCACCTTCAACGGCCCGGTTGCAAACTATAAAGGCTCAAAAAAGGCCGATACTACGATCAGCGGCGGCATCTTCTACGGTACGGTGGCAAACGGGTACAACTATTATGTCTCTGGCCAAGGGGAAATGGCTCTTGATGGCAGAAACGGCGGCCTGATCGCCGACGGTACATTTTACGGTAAGGTGACCAACGCATTCTATAGCACGATCAGCGGCGGCTCCTTTTACGGTGAAGTGGACAACAGGGATAGATCAGACTTCCGCCCCAATTATCGGGGCATCCTTGCGGGCGGCACGTTCTACGCCGGGTACCCCGGCACCGTCGCCGGTGGCTGCTGCACCGTGACCTACGAGGACGGGCAGGCGGGCGTACCCTATGCCATCCAGATCGTCCAGAAGGACGAGAAGGCAGTCAAGCCCACGGAGCCGAAAGTGAATGGCTTCACCTTCGGCGGGTGGAATAAGGCCGACGGCACGGCGTGGGATTTCACCAAAGATACCGTCACCGAGAATATCACATTGTCCGCAAAATTGATACCGCACACCTACACGGTGACCTTTGACAGCACTGGCGGCAGCGAGGTAACAACAAAGACAATGACCGCCACCTACGGCAAGCCGCTTGCCAATATGCCCGTGCCGCGGCGCGAGGGCTATGTCTTCCTCGGCTGGTATGATGCCATGGTGGGCGGCAAATGTTACGGCAACAGCGACGGCAACGGCACAAGCGCGTACGATAAGGACGGAAACATCACTTTGTACGCACAGTGGACGGTGGCTCCCTCACGTATGGTCTATTTCAACACATGCGGCGGCACGATGACAGGGTCTACCGAAGTGCTGCACAAGACTAACACACCCATTGCCAAGCCGAGCGATCCCACCAAAGTGGGGTACACCTTTACCGGCTGGTATACGGACAGCGCCTTCACACAGGCGTGGAATTTCGACGACTGGGTGACTGGGGAACTGAGACTGTACGCCGGGTGGACAGTTAATCAGTACACCATTACCATCAAGCCCGAAAACGGCGAAGCCGATACCATCATAAGGCAGGACTTCGGAACAGCTGTTACTGCTCCGAATTTGACAAAAACAGGATATACCTTCATGGGCTGGGATAAGGCGATTCCCGCCACCATGCCTGCCGGGGATATGACCATCACGGCACAGTGGAAAGACAGCGAAAAGCCCACGGGCGAAATCAAAATCAGCGAGAACAGCTGGAAAGCGTTCCTCAACAACATCACCTTCGGGCTGTTCTTTAAGGACACGCAGACGGTGACGATAAACGCCGCCGACAACAGCGGAACCGTGTTCGTCTCTTATCTGGTGACCCATCAGGATCTCTCCGAGGCGGAGCTTCAATCTCTCGTATTCAGCGGATACGAGGAGCCGTTCCACATAGACCCCAACGGGGAGTATATTGTTTATGCCATGCTTGCTGATGCGAGCCTGAACGTAACATACCTTCGCTCCGACCGCATAACGCTTGACAATGTTCAGCCGGTCATCGGCGGCATAGAGAACGGCAAGACCTATTGCAAGGCGCAGACGGTCACCATCAACGAGAAATATGTGGATACCGTCACCGTAAACGGCGCGGCGGTCACGCTTAACGAAAACGGCGGCTTTACCCTTGCTCCGGCAAACGGCGAACAGAAAATCGTTGTCACCGATAAGGCGGGCAACACCGCCGAAATGACCGTAACGGTCAACGACGGGCATACCTACGGTGAATGGACATCCAACGGCGACGGCACGCACACCCGCAGATGCACGGTAGACGGCTGCACCGGCTCCGAAACCAAGGACTGCTCCGGCGGGACGGCGACATGCACCGAAAAGGCAAAATGCAGCGTTTGCGGTGTCGGATATGGCGATCTCAACCCCGCCCACCACGCGAATCTGGTGAACGTGCCCGCCAAGGCCGCCACCACCAGCGCGGAGGGCAACATCGAGTACTGGCACTGCGGCGGCTGCGGCAAGTATTATAAGGATGCCGCCGCGCAGGACGAGATCAAGCAGGAGGATACGGTCATCGCCAAGCGGCGGGTGTACTACGCGCCCAGCCTCTATCCCGTGCGGAACGGCACCAACCCGCCCAGCGGGACGGAGTATTCCGGCGGCGTTTACGGGCTGATCTTCCGCGCCGCCGTGTCCGGGATCACGGGCGTACAGGTGGACGGCAGGACGGTCGGCAGGGGCAGCTACACCGTCGAGGGGAGCTATCCCGTGGAGCTGTATCTCAAGGCATCGTACCTGAACAGGCTGGCCAAGGGCAGTCATACGCTCACCGTTCTGACGGACAGCGGGAGCCTGACCGCGGCGTTCACCGTGGGCAGCGGCAAGAGCAGCCCCACCACCTTCGACGCGGGCATCGCGGTCTATACAGCGGCGGCGGTAACGTCCCTGACGGGAATGGAGCTGCTGCGCCGCAGACGCAAGGAAGAGGAATAAGCGGGGATAAAAAAGCGCCGGCCTTCGGATATGTCCGAGGGTCGGCGCTTGCGTCTGTCAGTTTGTGTTTTCCGGCGGCGCGGCGCCGTCCTCCTTGTCTGTGATGGTGGGGATGAACGCCTTAGCCAGCTTGCCGTGACCTCTGTGTTTGATGTAGAAGTAGCCGATGGTGCTGAATACCACCGCGCCGATGAAGTTCACGAACAGATCCTTCATGGTGTCGTACAGGCCGATGTCCAGATAGCCGCCGAAGCCCAGCTCCTGCCCGTTTACCTGCACGGAGGTGATGCCGTCAATGGTGACGGGGATGTTGCTGTTGGTGGGATCCAGCATCACCGAGGTGATGGAGTTGACCACGGTGTCCTTCTGCATGTCCATCTGGAACAGCCGATCCATGCCGAATTCGAAGAATTCCCACAGCACGCCCACCGTCATGGAAAAGCAGAAGGCCACCAGCGCCACATAGATCGGGGATAGCTGGAATTTGATGCGGCTGTTGCGGTTGAGAATGTCGATGAGCGCAAAGCCGGTGGCGGCGCACAGGAAGCCGGTGGTGGTGTGCAGCATGGTGTCCCAGTGGTGGAACGTGATGAAATAGCATTTCAGCTCGCCCAGTATCTCCGCCGCGAAAATAAACAGCAGAATGATGATCTCCAGCGTGGACGGCAGCTCGATGCCGAAGTTCTGCTGGATGAAAAACGGCAGCATGAACAGCACCAGCACCAGCAGGCATATAAAGGCACTCTCGTATTCGCCGCGGAGGATGGAGGACACCAGCGTGGCCAGCACGATCAGCCGCAGGATCGTGTATACGGCGAACACGGCGGGCTGGCGGCGGATGGCGGCCTTCAGTTGCGCGCCGGTGCGGCGCGGTGACTTGTCAGATGTTTTTTTCATGTGTGACTACTCCTTATAAAATTGCCGCATGGCGGCGATGAGCCGGGGGTAATCCTCTGCGCCCATGACCTCCACCGCCGCGTGCATGGCCAGCTGCGCAAGACCGATATCCACGGCGCTGACCGGCACCAGCGTGCCGGCGATGCTGCCCAGTGTGGAGCCGCCCGGCAGGTCGGAGCGATTGGCCATGGTCTGTACCGGCACGTCCGCCCGGCGGCACAGGGCGCGGAAGGCGGCGGCGGAGCCGCCGTCGGTGGCGTAACGGCGCGGTGCGCTGAATTTCAGCACGATGCCGCCGTTGAGCCGGGGCGCGTTGTCCTTGTCGCTGAGCTCCGGGTGATTGGGGTGGATGGCGTGGGCGTTGTCGGCGGACACCAGCATGCTGCGGGACAGCAGCATCTGATAGCCCTCCTCGTCTATACCCAGCGCCCCGGTGATGCGCCGCAGCACGTCCCGCAGCAGGGTGGAGGCGGCGCCCTCCGGCGTGGCGGAGCCGACCTCCTCGTTGTCCAGCAGGCAGAATACCGGCAGGTGCGCGCCGCCGCCGCTCTCCAGAAACCCGTGCAGGCAGCCCCACACGCAGGCCTGATCGTCCAGCCGGGGCGCCATGAACAGCTCGCCGCTGCTGCCCAGCCGCGTGCCCGGCTGGCGGCAGTACACCAGCAGGTCGCTGCCCAGCACGTCCTCCGGGCGCAGCCCGGCGGACTCCGCCGCCAGGGTCAGGATGTCCGCCGCGCCGTCGCCGCCGGCCAGCGGCAGCGTGTCCACATTGGCGCGGTACTTGACGCCGTCGTTGGCGGCGCGGTCGAAATGAATGGCCACGCTGGGGATCACCAGCAGGTCGCGGTCGATATTCACCAGCGTCTGGCGGAGGACGCCGTCCTCCTCGGTGAACAGCCGCCCGGCCACCGACAGCGGCCTGTCGAACCAGCTGGACATGCGCAGGCCGCCGTAGACCTCCGTGTTCAGCCGCAGATAGCCGCCGTCCCGCAGGGCGGCATTTTCCTTCAGCTTGAAGCAGGGAGAGTCCCCGTGCGCCGCCGCCAGACGGAAGCCCGCCGGGGTGTGCTCCGGCACCCGGAAGGCGATCAGGGCAGAGCCGCCCCGCGTCATGTAATATTTCCTGCCGGGGCGCAGCTGCCAGCGCTGCCCCTCGTCCAGAGGGGCATATCCGGCCGCCGCCAGCAGCTCTGCGGCGGTGGCTGCCGCGTGGTAGCAGGTGGGGCTGCGCGCGATAAGCTGCGCCAGTGTGTCAATGTATGTCCGTTCCATGGTGTTCCTCCTATGCCCGGTGCCGGGCGGTATGTGGTGGTTTGTCAGGCGCTCACTCCGCCAGCTCCAGCACCACCGGGCAGTGGTCGCTGCCGGTGATCTCCGGCCAGATGTCGGCGTTTTTTACCCGGGGCATCAGCCGCCGGGACACGATGAAGTAGTCGATGCGCCATCCCGCGTTGTTCTCCCGGGCGTGGAAGCGGTAGCTCCACCAGGAGTAGGCGCCGGTGCGCTCCGGGTACAGGGCGCGGAAGGTGTCCACAAAGCCGCTGGAGAGCAGTTGGGTCATTTTGCCGCGCTCCTCGTCGGAAAAGCCGGGGTTCAGCCGGTTGGTTTTCGGGTTCTTCAGGTCGATCTCCTGGTGCGCCACATTCAGGTCGCCGCAGTAGACCACCGGCTTCACCGCGTCCAGCTCCAGGAGGTATTCCCGTAGGTCGTCCTCCCATTCCATGCGGTAGTCCAGCCGCGCCAGCTGATCCTTGGAGTTGGGGGTGTAGCAGCATACCAGCCAGAAGTCCTCAAACTCGGCGGTGATGACCCGCCCCTCGTGGCGGTGAATTTCCGCGCCGAAATCGTAGGTGACGGACAGCGGCTCCCGCCGGGTAAACACGGCGGTGCCGGAGTAACCGGCCTTGTCCGCGCTGTTCCAGAACATGCGGTAGCCCGGCAGGTCGAACTGCGCCTGCTCCGGGCGCATTTTCGTCTCCTGCAGGCAAATGATGTCCGCGTCCGCGAAGGCGCAGAAATCCAGAAAGCCCTTGCCCAGACACGACCGCAGGCCGTTGACGTTCCATGAGATCAGACGCATATCAAGCGCTCCTTTGTCTGTTGTTTTCCCCAGCATACCATATTTTCGGACGGGACACAATGGCGGCGGAACGAAAAACATTTTGAAAAGGAAAAACTGAAAAATTTGCGGCAGGACACTTGCCTTTTTCAGAAAAGTATGGTACAGTATGGTCGCTGGAACCACAAATTAGTGGGCAATTGACACAATGCGGGGGATTTGGGGGATCTGCGCGCGGATCAGAGCCGCACAAACGGGGTCAACCGAATACCGGGTGCGGCGTTATGCTGCGGATGCGATCAGGCACTGTGTCGTCAGATGACTGTGCGCGGACGGGTATCTGCCGTCCCGCCGGGCGGACGGCGGTGCCTTTTGCTTTTGTGCGGGTGCTTGATGCGTCACCGCTTTTGCGTGTTGCACAGATAAAATCAAATACATGTCAGCTCGCCGTACATACGGCGAAACGCGCTTTGCCCCGGAGGGGCAAAGCGCGCAGAGATTCGCGCGGACTGTTGGAGAGGAATACCGTAATGGTACCATCGATTGACGAAGGCAAACATGCCCTTGTCAATCGATGGTAGAGAGAAAAAATATAAACAGATGAAGGAGAGGGCAAGATGAGGAGAAGAGTGCTGACAGCTTTGCTTGCGCTGTGCATGGCGGTATCACTGCTGCCGGTGCATGCGCTGGCGGTGGATGTCGCGGCCGGAAGTGGTCTTGACACACTGGGCATACGGCAGATCTCGGAGAAGAAATATGCCGTTACACCCGATGTAACAGAGTATGAATGGATCTTAAATAATGCATCGCTGACACAGCAGATGATGGGGCATGTGATGGAGATCAAGGTCGGCAAGGACTCCACGGCCTCTGTGGCAGTGGGCTACGGCGACGATGACATTGAAACCATCAAGACAGGCAGAAACTGGGCCATGACGGAGACGACCAAGCAGGCGCAGAGCATGCAGACCCGCCGCAACACCAATGTTGTGGGCGCGATCAATGCCGGCGGCTACGACATGAGCAATGGCCGCCCCAGCGGTGCTTTCATCATGAGCGGCACCGTGATCAATGAGCCGACCGGCACTACATTCTGGATCGATAAAGACGGCAATGCGCATATCACAAGCGCGCAGGAGTGTAATGCAGCCCTTGCTGCCGGCAATGTCCGGGAGGCTGTTGCCGGCTTTGGCGATATTTTTGAAAACGGACACGCCCGCAGCGGACTGGACAACACCACCCGCGCGTCCCGCACGGCTATCGGTATCAAGGCGGACGGTACCGTGGTAATGCTGATGGTGGATGGCCGCCAGGCACCCTATTCTGTGGGTATGACTATGGCGGAGGTCGGCGCGGCCATGGAAGCGCTGGGCTGCGTACAGGCGGTCAACTTGGATGGCGGCGGCTCCTCTACCTTTGCTACCCAGCGTGAGGGTGAGTCGGAAAACAATACATCGGCTGGCCTGACCCTGCGCTGCCGCCCTTCCGACGGCTATGAGCGCAAGGTATCCAACACCATTATGGTGCTTTCCAATGCGGAGCCCACGGGCAAGTTCGATCACGCAGTGCTGACACCCAATGCGGAGGTTTACACCCCCGGCAGCGCGGTGCAGTTTAGCGCAGCTGGCGTGGATGCGGCCGGCAGCAGTGCAGATGTTCCCGCGGGCGCTGCGTGGACGGTTATCTCTGGCAACGGAACAATTGATGCCAATGGACTACTTAACACGGCAGCCGATACCTGTGGCGAAGTTACTGTGGGTCTGGAATCCGGTGGAAAAATTGTTGGCCAGACCAGCATCCAGGTGCAGTGGCCGGATAAACTGGGCTTTACAAACACCAGCGTTTCCATCGATTTCGGCGAGACCAGTGACCTGACCTTCAAGCCCACATGGCAGGGTCGCGAGGTCAGGTATAAGGATGGGGATTTTGCGTGGACGCTGGTACCAACTTATTATAAATTTGACGCACTCGTTGATCCCAAGGCGAATAATACAAAGGGCGACTTTTCCATGGCCATTACGCCAGATACTTTGGGGAAAGACACGGTTGTTGTTGAATATTATGCATGGGGTACTTCGCTGACATATACTTCAACCTATCGTGTGACTGAGTTGACCCAGTCGGAGGAGGATGGAGCGACAAAGATCACGGCAAAGGTGGAATATGTATCCTCTGGCGGTGGAATAGGCGAGAAGAAACCCGCAAATCTGGAACAGACATTTTCTGCCTATATCGGAAAGTTCTTCGGTAACCAGTTTATCGCCGATGAAAGCAGCTCTCTGCGCGGCACGATTCAGGTAGCGCTCAAGAGCGATTCGTCCGTAAATGGGGAAGTTGATGTCGTGGTCGGCATGGAACCGTTTGTTCTGATGGATTTTGAGGAGCACGGCAATGTGGCGGCGACAGAGTATTGGTCTTGTCATGTGGGCGCTTCCTCTGCAAGCGGCAGCGGTCAGCTCCTCCCCGAAGAGGTGAAGAAAGACCGACTCTGGATCCGCGACACGACGGGTAAGGGAGTGATTTTCCCTGATGGCTGTAATAAGGTCGTCAGCGCCGATGAGGATGAGAACGTCCGCTTTGGACAGTATGCTTTCAAGCTTGGCTACGACTTCACAAAAGTTGACCCGACAGTTGTTGCGGCGGCAGACTTCGGCTTTTCAGGCGACCTCCTTGTCAATACGGTACAGCCCACAAAAATCGGCATGTGGATCAGTGTGCCTTCGGCCTGCGCAGGTGATAACTCTGTGTTAAAGGCTGTTCTAAAGGGCGGCGCTTTTGAAGCCGACCTCGCGACCTCCTATATGAAGCTCAACGAGGACGGCAGTGTAAGCTATGTGGATGGCAAGGAACTCAGAGGTACGGCCGCTTATGTGCAGTACTACAGTTACAATGCCGACGGTACAGTGAGCGGAAGTATGCTCAGTGACTGGGCTGGTAAGGGCTGGATTTGGGTTGAGGCGGATATTTCCGCTTTCCAGATGCCTGTGGACGTATCCCGAGCCTATACGGTGCGTGTGACTTCTCCCCAGAATTGCACCAAAGGCAGCGGATATCTCTACATTGATAATCTTCAATTCATCTACGGTACCAACACCAACGACATTACCCGACCAGTGCTGGAATCCGTTACGGAGACGGGCAGCGGCACGGTGCTGGCCGGGGACGGCTCTACTGTGCTGAGCAGCGGTAACCTCACCTTCTCGGCGGTGTATTCTGACAGTGAGCTTACCGACAAGTATGCCACCGGTATCGATCAGAGCGGAATCCGCGTGCTTTTGGACGGCACGGACTACACCGAACAGCTGGAAATCAACGAAGGCTCGCTCTACCTTAAGGGCGTGAACCTCCGTAACGGCTCTCACACCCTCTCAATCCGGCTCAAGGACTTCTACGGCAATGTGACCGAAGAGACGCGTACCTTCCGGGTAAAGGATGCCAAGGGTCAGAGATCGGCCATCGATGTGCTGCCCCAGCCGGAAGCGCCGGAGATCGGCAAGGAGTACGCGCTGTCCATCGTGAACAACACGGGAGAGCCTGTGACCTCGGCCGAGATCACAGTGGATTTCAGCACCATGGGCAACGCCACCAAGTATCTGCAGGGCGCGACCGTGGAAAACTCCGATGATTATCTGCTGACACTTGAAAAGACAGATAAACAGGCAAAAATCACGATCACGCGGAAGCCGGCACAGCGGTCACTGCTGGCACGGCTCTTCGGAGCGGAAAGCACCGTGGAATATGATTATGTATCCGAGCTGGGATACCTTATCATCAACATCCCCGCGGACGCCGCGGAAGGGGACACGCTGCGATACACCGTCACAAAGGGTAACTATACCATTGACGACGGCACGGAGAGCGGCAAGACCTATACCTTCTCCGGTACGGAGCAGGAGGTCGCGCTGACGGCGGGGTATCAGCTTAGCTGTGAGCAGGTCGTTGCCGGAATGGCGACGGCGCTGACTGTGACGGATGCAGAGGGAAAGCCTGTTTCCCGTGCAAATATCTATCAGGTAAATAAAGATTCTAATGAGGCTACCAAGCTGGGCAAAACAAATATGAAGGGTAAATTGGCCTATACCTTTGGTGCTGAGGGTGAGTATACCTTCTATGCGGAAAAGGCCAACAGCGGGCGTTCTTGGAATCAGCGGGTGATCGTCTGTGAGCGGACGGCGGAGAACGAGGGCAAACCCTTTGGCATCATGACCAATGGCGTATCTGAGCCAAATGTTAAGAGCATAACTTGGCTTACCCAGATTGATGGTTCTGCAGCAAAGGCTTTCGTGAAATATTCTACCGCAAATGACCTGACCAATCCTGTCACGGTGGAGGGAAACTCTACCATTCAGACCTTTGTGCAGAGCAGCCATGGTGATGCTTTGCGGAGCAATAAGGTGTCCCTTGCAGGGCTGAAGCCCGGCGCGACCTATTACTATCAGGTGGGTGACGGGGAGACATGGTCTGATACGCAGAGCTTTAAGATGCCTGCGGCAGGGGCTGAGTCGACCAACTTCTTTATCCTCGGCGATATTCAATCCTCGGATACTGCCAACCTGAGCCATGTCCTTAAGGATCTGGCAAGTGACGAAACGGTCTATGATTTTGCTATCCAGACCGGCGATGCTATTGACAATGTAACGGAGTATGTTAAAAACTGGCGCCCCTTCCTGACCACGGTCAACAGCAAAACGCTGGGCGGTGTGGACATGATCCATGTTATGGGCAACCACGAATATTATGGCGATCTGGACGGTGAAATTAGTAACGCGATCTATGATTTGCCTGTCAGTACCCAGAATAGCTGGTACAAGATGGAGTATGGTAAGGTTTGTGTTGTTGCTATTAACAACGGAACGAAACTGGCGGAGACCCTTGCCGATATTGCCGAAAACCTGACCACTGACTGCATCTGGAAAGTTCTTGTAGCCCATGAGCCGATTTATGGCACAGAGTCTGTTTCTGCAACGCCGGAGATTATCTCTTCTATTGAAAAGGCGGGCTTTGACTTTGTGTTCGGTGGAGATGATCACGCTTATGCGCGGACTTATCCTATGATCGGAGGCATAAAGCAGGCTGAGGATAGCCGCGGCGGCGTTGTGTACTATGTCTGCGGCGACCTCAGCGGCAAGAGCAATGCCTTCCATGAGCGCGATGAGTATGTAAAAGCGATCCCGCACAACGATTATGCCGGTATGTACCTGACGGTGAAGGCCACGGAGGAGACCTTCACGGTGAAGGCGGTCAAGTATGACGGCATGGAGCTGGATTCTTACACTGAGACGCGCACCGACTGCGAGCTGGGCAAGCACAAGGTGGATGCCGCCAGCAAGTACGATATGTCCAAGGGGACGATTACCTGTACGGCCTGCGGCGAGGCATTGGAGCCCACGGGCGAGTATGCATTCGGCGGCCTGCTGTCTACCACGGACGGCAAGCAGGTGATCCTTGCAGAGGGCGGCGTCAAGAAGAACGAGTTCTCCTCGGTGGGATCGGACAGATATCACTCCTGCGCGGATGGCTATGCCTATGTGACGACGGCGAGCGACAGCCGTACCTGCGTGACCGGCGGTTATATCACGTATACCTGCCCGGGCTGCAAAGCGACGGATAAATCGGATTTCCAACGGCCTGTGGATCACAAATGGGATGACAATCACATCTGCACTGTATGCCATACGAAGGGTATTGATATCGCCGGGAGAGAGGTAGTGTTCAAGTTCGGCAGCCCCGACAATCCGCGCGAGCTTGAACCAGTGCCCGGATACTATTATCTCGAGGGAGGCGTTCGTCCCGGCAGCTTTGCCAAGTACGGGGACTATGTGCTGACACAGAGCAACGATGCCAACCTCATCAATAACCGGATCCCGGATCTCTATGTGGAATGGCCCGGCAGCAAGGATGTCGGCCAGGTGAGCGTTACCATTAGCGGCCGCGGCGACTATTACGGCACCAAGACCCTGATCTATGAGATTGTCCCCAATGATGTGAAGGATCTGAAGTGTACGGCCGTTACGGAGAATTCCGTGACCCTGACATGGACTGCGGCTCCCGGCGCGGGGTACTACGAGGTATTCCGGTGCAGCGAGGACAACAGCAGCAGACAGTCCGTGGGAACCACTGCGGAGACGACCTTTACAGTGACCGGCCTGACTGCGGATATGGGCTACTACTTTGTGGCGGCTGGCCGCACGAAAGTTCCTACGGAAAACAACGAGGTCTACAATAGTGCTAAGTGGTCGAATGTTCTCTATGCGCGGACGGATCCCGCACCGGCAGATGTCACCTCTGTGGCGGCTACCGTAGACGGTCATCAGATCACCCTTACAGAGAAGGACGGCGCCAAGCATCTCTTCCTGCCTGCCTCCGCGGACCTGACGAAGCTCTCCCTGACCGTTACCACGACACCCGTAAGCGATAAGGTACTCCTTACTGGCGATAAGGGAACAGCTTACTTGCAAGGCACCGTGGATCTCACCGCTGTTGCGGCAGCCAATGCAGACGGCTATCGGGAGATCACCGCTTCCGTCGGCAAGGGCGCCGATACGCTGACCTTCCGTGTGATGCAGGCTTCTGCCATTCCCACCATGTATCTGACCAGCGCAGATAGTGCAGACAGAGGTCTTGCCTACGTTGATGGTAGCAAGAACAATGTGGTGACAGACGCTGCGATGGAGTTGATCGCTGCAAATGGCACCAGCATCTACAATGGCGGACTGAAGCAGCTGAAGGCGCGAGGCAATTCCACGTTCACCTATGCCGAGAAGAAGTCCTATCAGATCAAGCTGGCAGAGGCCGGCGATCTGCTGGGAACGGGTGAGCAGGTCAAGACCTGGGTGCTGCTGGCCAGCTACTTCGATGCGACGCAGATGCATGACAAGATGGTCAAGGATCTGGCCGCTAAGTTGGGGCTTCCCTACACCGCAAGCTGCGACTGGGTGAACCTCTATTACGACGGCGTGTATCGCGGCATCTACCTCCTCAGCGAGAAGAACTCCGTGGGAGAGACTTCTGTGGCCATCACGGACATGGAGCAGGCGTATGAACAGCTCAATGAAGGCTACGGTACCGATATGACCACCGCTCTGGCGGAGAATAGCTACGGTCAGCAGTACCAGTACACCAAGGATCTGACGGAGCCTGGGAACATCACGGGCGGCTATCTCATCGAGCTGAACCACAATATGTGGGATGAGGCCAGCGGCTTCAAGACTCGCCAGGGTGTTGCGTTCAATGTCAAGAGCCCTGAGTGGTGCGGCGAAGCGGCCATGAAGTACATCAGCGAGTACTATCAGGCTTTTGAGGACGCTGTTTACGCCACGGATGATACCGGCGCGTACACGGGCTATAATGCCTCTACCGAGAAGTATTTCTATGACTATGTGGACATGGATTCGCTGGTCAAGGTATTCCTTCTGCAGGAACTGTCGCTAAACTGTGACGGATTTATTTCCTCGGTCTACTTCTACAAGGATGCAGACGGCAAGATGTTTGCCGGTCCCATCTGGGATCAGGATATGACCTTCGGTACCGGCTGGACCAAGACAAATGCTGCCGACATTGAGGACTATCACTATCTGGCAAAGGCGCTGATTCAAATTCCGGCCTTTAAGACTGCGGTAGTCGAGTATTACAGCAGCACCTTTGCCCCGGCAGTGCGGGAGTGGCTGGGTAATAATGGTACGATTGCACATCAGTATAACATCCTGAAGGACAGTGCAGCCATGAACTACAAGCTTTGGGACTTCATTCGCATCGGCAACCCGGAGAATGAAGGCCACATTTGGCAGGGCGCGAGCTATCAGGGTGTTGTGGATGAGATGACAACCTGGATCGAAAATCGCTTGGCCAACATGGACAGCCGCTTTAAGCTACAGAGCACCGTGGCTGGCGATGTCAACGGCGATGGAGAGGTTGATGTTGCCGATGCGATCGCGCTGCTTCGCTATCTTGCGGGATACGGGGATGAGAGCACAATTCCTGCAAACGGTGATTTCAATGGCGATGGGGAGGTCGATGTTGCGGACGCTATAGCGCTCTTGCGGTATCTGGCCGGTTATACCGACTGATTGATCCCTCTTCTGCCAGGGGATGCCGGAAAAAGGCGTCCCCTGACAGAACATCCCTTACTTGTGTATCATGTGATACAACACATTTTTATAATGAAAGGAACGACAGATATGAAGAACAGAAAAAGATGGCTGTCTGTGATTCTGACCTTGGCCATGGTGTTCACCCTGTGTATCACCCCGGCCGCAGCAGTTGGGGCTGGCAACGAAAACGGCGCAACGGTCACCGTTGAGAAGGTTACAGGTGAGTACACTACAGGCAGCGAGGTCACGCTGGAGGTTTCCATTGCCGGCAATCCCGGCTTTGCGGGCTTCACATTTGAGGTCATCTACGATGCTGGCAAGTTGACCCTGAAGGAGATCACCCAAGGGACAGTTACGGGCGGTATGTTTATGCCGAATCCGGGGAAGAACACGGTTGTTCTTGCTAACACTGTAAATCTGGAGGGCGATGGGACTCTGTTCACCCTGAAGTTCACGGTGAACGAGGCTGGTGTTGACGGAGCTGCTGTGAGAGTTAACGCGGTCAGCTTTTATAATGATAAGCAGGCAAAGGTTCCCGTGGACATTGTGGCTGGTGGCATCAATGACACCACCGGTGGTAGCACCACTGGCGGCAGCACCACTGGCGGTAGCACCACTGGCGGTAGCACCACTGGCGGCAGCACCACTGGCGGCAGCACCACTGGCGGCAGCACCACTGGCGGCAGCACCACTG
>ENA-UOIY01001358-UOIY01001358.1-human-gut-metagenome-genome-assembly--contig:-P114-NODE-1358-length-26512-cov-6.580791_pt1 | contig 26512 bp, 22 predicted proteins | sample MGYA00242335_ERZ723882 | MGnify/ENA metagenome assembly ERZ723882
GAAAATGAAATTTTACATTGGGGGAACTTGCAGAATGCGAGAACGGCCCGCAGGGCGGCCCGCCCCCAGGACGGCTTGCCCTGCGGGCCGGTACCTGCACCTTGCAGGGGCCGGCAAAAGCGGCATTATATGAGGCCCTGCGCCCTGTAAAAGGCGATAAGCAGATCGACCATGCGGCCGTAGCTTTGCACGCCGTCGGTCTGGGCGTTGGCCTTCAGATAGGCGTCGTTCCAGCGGTCGGCGGTCTCCCCCACCGGGGTATCGTACCGCGCCCAGTAACGGCTGTTGGCGGCAAGGTCCCGCAGCACGCCCTCCGGCAGCAGGGCACCCACCTCCCGCCACGCATCCGCATCATAGCGGGTCAGGCGGTTGGTGGCATGGATGAGCCCCAGCATGGCGCCGCTGTACCGCAGCTCGGTGCTGCTGCTGTGGTAACACGCCAGGTAGGAGATGAAATTCGCTTCGTCCTCCCGCATAAAGCCGCAGATATGGGAAAGCTCGTGGCACATGGTGGAGGAAATACCGTAGGCCGGCTGGTGGACGTTGATATTCGCTTCCGATATGTAGGGGAAAATGACGCCGGTGAGCTGGATATAGCTCATGACCTCCGAAAAGTGCATGGCCTTGGGGCGGGTGCGCCCGGCCAGCCCGAACAGCTGCACCCCGTAGAGCTCATCCAGTGCCGTTACCGCCGCGGAGGCGGTATCCGCCAGTTCCCCGTAGGAAACGGCGGAGGCAAATACGCCCTCGGCGTCCTCGCTGCATTGGGGACGCAGCTCCCCGGCCCGCTGCGCCAGCACCCGGCACAGGGCACGCAGCGTTTCCACGTCGGTCGCTTCGGTTTGCAGCCCTATGCTTTCCCCCACCGGGATGCGGTAATAGTTGAGGTCACCGGTGAGGATAAACCAGAAGAATACCGCGGACGCCGCCGAGAGGATGATCCACAGGCGCTTGAGGCAGACCAGCCACCAGCGCCCCTTTTGCCGGATGGCCTCCCGCACCCAAAAGACAAGGTATAGCAGGATAGCGGCACCCAGCAAGAGCAGGATCACCTCCATGGCAGAAAAGGGCAGGCGACCGGTAAGGGCGGTGAGGGCGGTGGCCATTCCCCGGTAAAGGCCGAGGCTGTACCACCGTTCCACCGCTGCGGCGTCGGTGCGGGCCAGGCGGATCAGCAGCAGGCCGAGCGGGGTCAGAAGCGTCAGCACCGTGCAGGCGATGATGCCGCCCCGTTTCATCACGGTATGCGGTTTTGCAGCAGGTTTAGGGATCATGGCGGTTCCTCACGGGGTCAGCTTGGCGTTGGTTTTTTCCATAAAGCGGCCCGCCCGCACGATGGCGCGGGTATGGGCGGCCTCGCCGATGGGTCCTGCGGTGTCCTCCGCAGTCAGGCGGAAGGTAAGGGTGCGGCCCTCGGCGGCGGTGAGGCAGGCGGTAACGGTTACGGCCATGCCCACCGGGCTGGCGGCGGTGTGGCACATATTCATTTCCGTCCCGACGCTGGTGGTTTCCGGCTCCAACAGATCGGCGCAGCAGGCGCAGGCGGCTTCCTCCATCCATGCGATGAGGGCGGGGGTGGCCAGTACCGGCAGGCTGCCGCTGCCCACCCGGGCGGCGGTATCGGCTTCGGTGACGATTTTATGCAGGGTGACGGTTTTGGTTTCCATGGTGTGCGCTCCTTTCGGTTTCTGCTCCTATTATAAAAAAAGCGGCCGGCGATGTAAAGCGGCATCTTTACCGAAATTTGCGCAGGGGGCCGTAGCCCGGGTGCTGCAGGGGGCCTGCTACTGCGCTGCGGATACCCTCTCGTGCATCTGCAGGGCGTTTTGTTCCCAGCCGCAGCACAGCACATCCCCCGCCCGCAGCTCCCCCGAAAGCAGCCGCTCGGTCAACGGGTCCTCCACCATGGTGCGCACCAGCCGCCGCAGCGGCCGCGCCCCGTAGGGGCCTGCCGTTGCCCCCTGCACGATCTCCTCGGTGAGCGTATCCTCGAATTCGATCTCGATCTCCTGCTCCCGCAGGCGGCCCTGCACCTGCTCCAGCAGCATTCCGGTGATCTGCCGCAGCTCCTCCCTTTGCAGCGGCCGGAACAGGATAGTTTCATCCAGCCGCCCCAGCAGCTCCGGCCGCAGATGCTCCCGCAGCTTGGCAAGCACCGCCGCCTTGGCGTCCCCGGCGCCGCTGCCAAAGCCCATCCCCTGCGGGTGCAGCATCGCCTCCGCCCCCAGGTTGGAGGTCAGGATGACCACCGTATTGCTGAATACCGCCACACGCCCCTGGCTGTCGGTCAGCCGCCCGTCCTCCATGATCTGCAAAAGCAGGTTGTAAAGGTCGGGGTGCGCCTTTTCGATCTCATCAAAGACAACTACACTCATTGGGTGCTTTTTCACCGCCTCGGTCAGGATGCCGCCGTCCTCGCAGCCCACATAGCCGGGGGGCGACCCGATGAGCCGGGAAATGCTGTGCGGCTCCCGGTATTCGCTCATATCCAGCTTGATGATGCTGTCCTCGCTGCCGAACAGCGTCCTGCCCAGCGCATGGCACAGCTGGGTCTTCCCCACCCCGCTGGGCCCCAGGAATAAAAAGCTCCCGATGGGGCGGCGGGGGTCCCGCAGGCCGGCGCTGCTGCGCAGTATGGCACGGATGACCGTTTCCACCGCCTCCTGCTGCCCCACCACGCTTTGCCGCAGGCTGCTTTCCAGTCGTTCCGCCGTCAGGCCGGGGGCCGCCGACAGCCCGGTGATGGCGCCGGCCGCCTGCTGTACCTCCCGCCCCGTCAGGCTGATGCGCCGAGTCCCCCGTCCCCCGCCGGGCAGCCTGCCCGCCCGGTAGATGCGCAGCCTTGCCGCCGCCTCATCCAAAAGGTCTATCGCCTTATCCGGCAAAAAGCGGCCGGGGAAATACCGCACCGAAAGCCGCACCGCCGCCTCCAGTGCGTCATCGGTGATCAGCATCTCGTGGTGCTGCTCGTAGCGGGGACGCAGCCCCCGCAGGATCGCCATGGTCTGTTCTTCGGTGGGCTCCTCCACCAGCACGCTTTGGAACCTGCGTGCCAGTGCGCCGTCCTTTTCTATCGTTTTGCGGTATTCCGCTATGGTGGTGGCGCCGATGACCTGCAATTCCCCCCGGGCCAGACGGGGCTTCATGATATTGGCGGCATCCACCGCGCCCTCCGCCGCCCCGATGCCCATAATGGTGTGCAGCTCATCGATAAAGAGGATGACGTCCCCGGCGGCCGCCACCTCCTCCATCACGGAACGGATGCGTTCCTCGAAGTCGCCCCGGTATTTGGTGCCCGCCACCATGGCAGGCAGGTCCAGTGTGATGATGCGCTTATCCGCAAGGGAAAGCGGCACCCGCCCCTCGGCGATGCGCTGGGCCAGCCCCTCCACCACCGCCGTTTTGCCGACGCCCGCCTCCCCGATGAGGCAGGGGTTGTTTTTGGAACGGCGGGAGAGGATCTGCAAAAGGCGCTCGGTCTCCCGTTCCCGCCCGATCACGGGGTCCAGCTTCCCCAGCCGGGCCTGCTCGGTCAGCTCCCGCCCGAAGCGGTCCAGCATAACGCTGCGGGTCTGGCGCTGGGGCTTGCCTATTACTCTGGGGGGCTGCCGGTCGCTGTTCTGCTCGCACTGCTCCAGCCGGATGGTCTCCCGCAGGGCGCTGCACAGGCTGCCGGCGTCCACCCCCAGCTTTTGCATCAGCTGCATGGCCCCGGAGCCCTCCTGCCCGCACAGGGCCAGCAAAAGGTGCTCCGTTCCCGCCTGCAAAAAGCCGCCGGCCTGCGCCTCCCGGAGGGCTTCCTCCATCGCCGCGCGGTAATGCACGGTGGTTTCCTCCGGCTCCAGCAGGGTGGGATGCCCCCGCCCCACCATTTGCAGCAGGGCGCGTTCGGCCTTGCCCGCCGTGAGCCGCCGCTGCGCCAGCAGCGTATAGGCCGCCCCGGCGCCCTCCCGCAGCAGTGCCAGCAGAAGATGCTCGCTGCCGATATAGGTATGCCCGGCCTGCTGTGCCGCCTGCTGTGCCCCCGCCAGCGCCGATGCCGCCCGGGGGGTAAATCCGTTATATTGATCCATGGAGTGATGCCTCCTTATCCTTGCGTGTTTGGATTCGCCCCGGCGGCGGGCGCCCCGCAGCGGGGGAGGGCTGCCTGGAGCGCAGCGGAGGGTCGGCCCGACCGAAAGCGGAGGGGTGCCCGCCGAATGAGAGCGTCAACGATAATATGGACGGCATCCGGCGGCTTAATCGCCGCACCAAAATCTCCCCGCGGCATAGGATGGGGTGATCCCAATGAAAAGGAGGCATTTGTGCTATGTTTGGTAACTGCTGTAATACCTGCTGCCCGGCCGACAGCAACCGTGGGTTGTTCGGGATCTGCCTGAATGACGCCACCCTCATCATTATTCTGCTCATCATCTGGCTGGTAAGCAGCGGCGGGCTGAACCTGTACGGCGGCTGCGGCTGTAATACATGCGGCGGCGGGCGCAGTGGCTGCGGCGACTGCGGCTGCGGCTGCAACTGATCATATCACCCGATAGGAGGCTATATTATGGGCTGCAATTCTTGCGGATACAACACCGGCTGCGGCTGTGGCTGCGGCAATAACTGGTGGTGGATCATCATTCTCATTCTGGTGTGGCTGTGGTTCACCGGCGGCAACGCCACCAATATCTCCGCCTACCGCACCTGCGGCTGCGGGGATGCCATCGGTAACGGCGGCGGGTGCGGGTGCGGCTGCAACTGACCCCAGACCCACGCAAAAAGGGAGCCGCAAGGCTCCCTTTTCTATCGGTTTTCTTTCTTTTGCGGGGCCGGCGCTCCCTGCTCGATCAAATCGGCGATGGCCTCCACCGCCCCCCGCGGGATGCTGCGCTGCGCCGCCGTCATGCGGGCACGCATCGGGGGATCGTTCAGCAGCCGCCGCACGGCCAGAACGGTATCCCGCACGCTATCGGTGCCCAGCGCCATGCCGTACCGGGTAAAAAATTCCAGATTGCGGCTTTCGCAGCCGGGGACGGTCAACATCAGAACGGCGGGCACGCCCTTTTGCGCCAGCTCGGTGCAGGAAAGCCCGCCGGGCTTGCCCACCGCCACATCCGCCGCAGAATAATACAGGTCCATCCGGTCGGTGAAGCCCACCGGGTACAGGCGGCTCCGCCATTTGGCGTAGCGCTGCAGCTCCTTCAGGTCGCCCTTATTTTTGCCGCAGATGACCACCACATAGGCGTCCTTCGGCAGACGGTTCAGCAGCTTCAGCGCCAGCCGCGTCATCGGGCCGCAGCCGATGGACCCGCTCATTACGAGGATCATCTCCCCCTGCTGCGGCAGGTGCAGCAGCCTGCGGGCGACGGTCTTTTCCATATGGGTGGCCATGTCGGGGGCGGTCGGGATGCCCAGAGGCAGCAGCCGCTCCTCCGGGATGTCCCGTTCGGTGAATTCCGGGATCAGGCGGCGGTCCGGGATGACCCAGTAATCCGGCGTGATCTCATCCACACAGGGGCTGCAGGTGTAATCGGTGGCGATAAAATAAAACGGCTTGGTGCGGCCGTATTTGCGGCACAGGCGGGTCAGCATCTCCGCCGGGAATACATGGGGCGTGACCACGGCGTCGAACCGCCCCTTGCGCAGGTATTGGTACAGCCGCGGCACGCAGATGGCGTTCATCTTATACTCGAAGGAGGTCTCGTCCTCCCCCAGCACCCGCTTTTCCTTTTGGCGGTAGCCCGCCCCGTATATTTTGGGGAAATAGCGATAAGCGATGGTATGCAGGTGGCTCACCGCCTCCGAAAAGTGCTTGGGGCCGAAGGAAAGCGCATCGGCTACGGTGCAGGCGTGGCCCCGGCTTTCCAGCTCCCGGCGTAGGGCAGCCGAGGCCGCATTGTGCCCGCCGCCGGTATTACAGGTCAGGATGAGGATATTCACGCAGGTTCTTTCCCCTTTCTTTGGCAGCGTTTCAGCAGGGCACACAGCCGCGGGCGGTTATACCGCTGGATGATGATGCAAGGGATATGGGAAAGCCCGTACAGCACCACCACCAGCACCGCCATGGGGCCGTGGGCAAACCAGAACACCAGCGGCGTCAGCAGCATCAGCACCCAATGCACCAGCTCCGCCACGCAGGTTTCCTGCAAAAGACGGATGGCATTTTCGGCGTCGTTCTGTCCCCGGATGGTCTTGGCGTATTCATGGCCGCCCCAGCGGCTTTTATCCGGCACCTTGTCCTTCCATTTGCGGATGCCCAGCTTTTCATAGACCTTTCCGTTTTTCTCCCAGTCATAGGCACGCCACGGGCGGTGCTCCCACCGGAACCACCGGCGGGGCAGCAGCTCCCCGATGATGCCGCCGGCAATGCCCAGCCCGGCGATCACCCCCACCGAAACAGCCGCCTGCAGCGCGGCCTCCGGGACAAAAAGCCACAGCACGCCGATACAGGCCGCCACTGCCAGGCAGATCAGGATGGGGGTCATCAATGTCATAACGGATTTTCTCTCCCTTTTGTAGTGTGTAAAAGAAATTATACCACCCGTTTTACGGTGTTATCATCAATAAAATATGAACATCACCCGAAAATGGGACAAACCGCATAAAGTGTCCGCCCGCTTCGGGCAAAAATTGCCCTGCCATCCGTTTTCACCGATCGCAGTGCATTTTATTTTATTCCGGCTCCGGCAGGCTGCGGTAGTCCTCGGTCTGCCGGCGGGCGTAGGCAGACTCCGGCAGGGTGTACTTTTCCCGGAACCCGGCGTACATCTCCCGGAAGGCCTCGCTGTCCCGCTTCATTTCGTTCAGGTAGCGGTGGGAGTCCAGCGCATCATGCTGCAGCTCGATGACCGCCACGGCGATGTTGGAGCAGTGGTCGGAGATGCGCTCGAAGTCGGTCAGAAGGTCGGATAGGATAAAGCCCAGCTCGATGGAGCAGCGCCCCGCCTGCAGCCGCGCCAGATGGTTCTTTTTGATGGCCTTGGTCAGCCCGTCGATGACCTGCTCCAGCGGCTCCACATGGTGGGCCATCTCGTGGTCGGTATTGATGTAGCAGTCGGTGGTGAGCTGTAAAATCTCCCGCACCGCCATGGTGAGGACCCCCAGCTCCCGCCGGGCCTCCTCCGAGAAAAACAGCGACTTGATCTCCAGCTCCTTGCCGGCCTTCACCAGGTTGACCGCATGGTCGCCCAGCCGTTCAAAATCCCCGATGGCGTGCTGCATTTTACCCACCCGGCGGCTATCCTGCTGGGAAAGCGCCTGCGCGGAAAGGTACACCAGATAGGCATCCAGCCGGTCCTCGTAAAGATCCAGGGTGTCCTCCTGCCGCATGACCACCTCAGCGTCCTTTTCGTTATAGGCGCCCACCAGCGAGATCGCCCGTTCCAGCGAGTCCCGGGCGGTCGCCGCCATCCGGAAGGTATAGTGGTCGCATTCCTGCAGCGCCACCGAGGGCGAGCGCAGCAGCAGAAGGTCGGGGGCGTACTTCATGGCATCCTTGGGGGCGGTTTCGTCCTTGGCCTTCACCAGCCACTTGCCCAGCTTCACCAAATACTTGGTAAAGGGCATTAAAATAGCGGTGATGGCGAGATTATAAATGGTATGCACCATGGCGATATTCCACGGTGTTACGGCGTTGTAGATAAAGTCCAGCTTTAAGAGAGAGGTAAACAAAAGGTACAGCGGCAGGCAGATGATGGTGCCGATGACCTTGATGGAGAAGTGGATGACCGCCACACGCTTGGCCTTGTAGCTGGTGCCGATACTGGAAATGAGCGAGGTGGCACAGGTACCGATATTAAGGCCCATCACCATGGGGATGACCATTTGGTAGGTGAGGCCGCCGGTGAGCGCCAGCGCCTGCAGAATACCCACCGAGGCCGCCGAGCTTTGGATGATGGCGGTGAACAGGGTAGCCACCACAAGGCCCAGCAGGGGGTTTTGCAGCCCCGCCAGGATCGCCGTGAATTCCGGCATCTGTGCCAGCGGGCTTACGGCGTCGCTCATCACCACCATGCCGTACATGAGTATGGTGAAGCCCACCAGTACGGTGCCAATGCTTTTTTGCTTATCCTTTTTGCCCACCATCATCATCACAACGCCGATGATGGCCAGGATGGGAGAAAAGTTTTCGGGTTTCAGCATCTTCAGCCACATATTGCCGCTTTGGATGCCGGAAAGGGAGAGAATCCACGCCGTCAGCGTCGTGCCGATATTGGCGCCGAAGATGACATACAGCGTCTGGCCGAACTTCATAATGCCGGAATTGACCAGACCCACCAGCATTACCGTGACCGCCGAGGAGGACTGCACCGCTATGGTGATGGCGGCGCCCAGCAGCATACTCACCAGCGGACTGGCCGTCATCGTTTTCAGCAGTTGCTCCAGCTTTCCGCCGGCCATCTTTTCCAGATTGCTGGACATGACACTCATGCCGAACAGAAAAAAAGCCAGACCCAGCACCAGCCGCAGTAGCGCAAAAATATCCATGTTTCTTTCTCCTCCGGGGTTCGCCCGCCCGTTCTTTCAACCTCGCATACAAACTCATTTTACCTCATTTGGGCGGCGGCTGTCCAGTCAATTTCCTGCCAAATATAGTTTTTCGGGAAGTTTGTGCAGTTGCATCAATAAAGGGCAGACCCGGCGGCCTGCCCTTATCTTTTTTGCCGAATATTCAGCCGGTGCGATGGCGCTGCGACTGCCTGCGGCGCTGCCGTGCCCGGCGGCGTTTTGCCATAAAATAGGCCCGCAGCGTGAACAGCAGCACCACCAGCACCCCCAGCACGATGCCCGCCCATTTGAGCACCGTCCCTATTACCGAACCGCCGGCTGCCGTGTCCTCCGCCGGGGGCTCTGCGGGGGCGTAGGTCTCCACGGTGTAGGTCATCGGGAAGGAGCCGACCAGCTCGCCGCCGCACCACAGCTCCACCTGCGGGTCGATGCGCTCATTCACCCGGTACCGCCCGGGGATGTGATATTTGAGGGCGATGCTTTCCACCGCCGTTCCCTTCGGCACCAGCACGTCGATATCCCCGCCTGCGGCGATATGTACCATGCCCACCGTTTTGGTCAGGCTCCCCACCGGGATATCATACGCCGCAATGTCATCGGTTTTGACCGAAACCATGCTGTACCGTTCAAAGCAGTAATCGAAAAGCGCTGCGGTGTCCTTGTATTTGCCCCATTTATCGCTGCAATCCAGCACCACGCACAGCAGCGAAAGGCCGTCCTTTTCCGCCCATGTCACCGCCGTGTGCTGCGCCTCGGTGGTCCAGCCCAGCTTGCCGCCCTTGGCATAGGGGTAGTGGTAGGCGCTTTCCACCAGCATATGGTGGTGGGTGCCGATATTGCGCTGCACGTTCTTTTTATTGGTGCGGGGGATGGAATATTCCGTTGCGCAGAAGTATTCCTCAAAGCCCGGCACCGTCATGGCCCAGCGGGTGATGCGGGCCATATCGTAGGCGGTGGTGTAATGCTCGGGGTCGGGCAGGCCGTGGGCATTGGTAAAATGCGTTTCGGTCAGTCCCAGCGCCGCCGCCTGCTCGTTCATCAGCCCGGCAAAGTCGCTTAAATTCCCGCTTACCGCCTGTGCAATGGCATTGGCGCAGTCATTGGCCGATTCCACCATCGCCCCGTACAGTGCGTCCCGCAGCGTGATGACCTCTCCCGGCTCCAGCGAAAGATGGGTGGTCTCGCCCCATTTCCATATATCGCTTACCGTTTCCTGTGATACCGTTATTTTATCGTCCGGGTCGGCGTACAGCAGCCCCAGCGCCGTCGTCAGTATTTTGGTGATGCTGGCGGGGTACTTTTTCTCGTACATATTCTTTTGCAGCAGCACCTGCCCGGTCTTGGCATCCATCACCACATAGGCCTTACTGACCGTTGCGGGGGGTGCGTCCTCCGCTGCCATGGCCGGGGCGGCCGTCCCGGCTATCGTCATCGCTGCCAGCAGCAGCGCCAGAAGTTTTCTCATCGTTTTCTCTGCTCCGTTTGGTGGTATGTTCTCTATTATAGTTTTTCCCGCGGAAAAAGTAAATGAACTGTGTGTGATTTTTGATTGATTTTTTCTTCCCGGTATGATAAAATGCATTAGTACCCCTGAAAATGCTGGAATAGCTCAGCCGGTAGAGCAGCTGATTCGTAATCAGCAGGTAGAAGCGGGGCCAAAATCCCGCAAACCTGCATAAATACGGCGTTTTCTTTGAAGCTGCTCGGCGCGTTTTTGTCTGTTTGGTGTTTATTTGGTGCTTATTCTCAAAAACAAGGTTTTTCCCTTTATCATGCTGGTATGGCTCAGTCGGTAGAGCGACGCACTCGTAATGCGTAGGTCGCCGGTTCGAATCCGGCTACCAGCTCCAGTCTGCCCCGCCTTTTGGCGGGGCTTTTTCTTTTCCCCGCCGCTGCACACCACCTAAGCCGTGCCCCGCTGCTTCTTCGGCAGCTCCTCGACAGGAGCCACGACATCGGCAAACTTCTCTGTAATCTGTGCCGCCTTTTCGTCTGCCGAGGCAATAACGTGGGCATAGATGTTCGCTGTGGTACTTACTTGAGCATGGCCCAATCGCCGGGAGACCACGACCAGCGGCGTACCGTCAGCGATCATAAGGCTCGCGTAGGTGTGGCGTAAGCTGTGAATGTGAACAGCCGGCAGTCCGCTCCGCTTCACGAAGGAGGTAAACCACTTCGTGAGAGAGTCCGGGAAGATCGGCGCCCCGTCGTCGCCAGTGAATACGCGGCCAACCGTGTCCTTCCAGTAGTCGCCGCACGCCTCCCGCTGGGCGTCTTGCCATCTCTTGTACTCGAGGAGCATCGTGAAGGCCGAGCGGGACAGCTTCAGCGGCCGGGCCGAGGTGTTGTTTTTCGGCGTATCTGTGTAGATCCCGGTGCCTGCTGCATAGTTCAGCGTATTCGTGATCGTGATCGTCTGGTTTTCAAAGTCAACATCCTGCCAGCGCAGGCCGAGCAACTCGCCACGGCGCAGGCCGGAGAGCAGGTCGAAGGTAATCATGGCGCGGTACTTGATGGGCTCCTCGTGCAGCAGCTCCAGAAGGCGCCGGGCATCGGCTTCGTCGAGGTGAGGGGCTTCCTGCTTCTGCATCTTCGGCAGCTCAGCGTTGACGGCCGGATTGTAAGGAATATACCCCCACTTGACTGCCTTCCCGAGGCATGAGCTGATGATCCGATGGTAGGATCGGACGGTATTGGAGGACAGCAGCCGATCCGGCTGCTCCAGCCTGAAGGCGTCCGAGAGTCTCAGGCCGAGCTCTGTGCTGATCGCCGTGGCCGTCTCCTTGCTGACCCGTTTGCCGGCGATAGCGATCCGCAGCGTGTTCCCTGCGACCCCTGCCGCTTTCCCGAAGGCTGTCCTCGTGGCCCCTGTCTGCTGAATAGCTGCGCCGAGGTCGATTTTGCTCGTGTATTTCAGGTCGGCGCGGATCCCGGTTTCTTCGAGGTTTCTATAAAACTCGTTGAGGTGGCCGGTACGCAAATCTTTGAGCTTAATGTGGCCAATGGCCTGATTGATCCGCACAAGGTTTTTCTCGTACTCGGTGTAGGTCTTGATCTTGAGCTGCTTCCGGGCGAAGTCATTCATCCAGATCTCGGCGAAGTCCTCGAAGCGAACATTCCCGTCTTTCGTGGTGCCGGCGTTGACCCGCTCCTCAAATAAGACTTTCTGGCGCTCCAATTCCTTTGCAATCTGTCGGGGAGTCATCCCGGCCGGAGGTGTCCATGTGAAGTGTTTGCGGATCTGCTTTCCGCTGTTGTCATATCCGCAGGAGACGGTAATCTTATAACTATCCCCGCGTTTTACTGCTGTTGCCACAGTGCGTCCCTCCCTTCGTTATTTCCGAGGATCCGCCGGTGCCGGCAGCCCTCGCCAGCTCCTCGCATAGTTCATCCAGAGCCCGGTCGAGGAGTTTTCTCTTGTAGCTGGTAAGCATATCCAGTGCGACGCGATCGGCCCCTGCGTCCCTGTTCAAGTGGTCAGCCATCGGCAGCAGCTCGGCCAGATCCTCAGGAGCGGGGCAGCAGGCCATGACGTAGGCGCGAAGATCCTCGAAAAACTCTGCGGCGGCCGACGCTGACAGCACTGAGCTGATCGTGGAAAGCATCGCATCGTCGTATGTTCGCAGGAAGTCTATGGCTGCGTCAGATAGAGGAATAACTTTCCCAATTGCATCGTGCTCTACGGTTTGGTGCTCACTGATCCCGAGCAGGTAATCAGATGTGACGCCGAAATACTCCGCGATCTTCCTGATGGTTTCTATATTTGGCTCTCGTGCATTTCTCTCATACGCCGAGAGCGTTCCCTGCTTAATGCCAAAAGCAGGATCTTGAGCTATTTGCTGCTGCGTCAACCCTTTGGCTTCACGCAGCAGTTTAATCTTGTCACCGATCATGGTGTCGCCTCCTTTGATATAAGCATACACCGTCATACTACAAAATGCAAGAATAAAATAAAAAATAAATTTATTTGCACAAATTGTTGACAAGCGCACAGCGAGGTGCTATATTACAGTAGAGCCCGATGATCTGTCGGGCACAGGGATCAGCTCGGAGTTAGTAGCCTCTGATCCCATACCATCAACTATCTGTTAAAACCGGATGACAGCACCACGCGGATCATAATAGCGACGCGTGGCCGAAATCAGCCGCCCAAACAGACAGACCCCAAGCAAGGGGGAAGTGCGTCTGTTTGGAGAGTGTATCGCCAAGATACGGCTGAAGCCAAGATCTTTTTTCGGGCTCCGCATAAGGAGCTCTCGAAACTCGGGTATTACCATCGCGAGACGATGGCCGAAGCGACCGCCGAGTAGACCATTTTCCACCTCGGGAGAATGAGTCCGCTCGGCGGTCTTTTTCTGTCTCCCGACATTTGAGAAAGGAGCGAAAAAATGATTAAGGCAAAGGCTGAAGCGCTCAGAACGTCTCGAATTGAGCGCGGGTGGGATATGACAAAACTCGCCCAAGAGGCGAAAGTCACACAGGCGACGATCAGCCGCGTGGAGCGGGGCAGTTCAACCTCACCTTCAACAGCAAAGCAGGTCGCCGACGCACTCGAGAGACCCGTCACTGAGCTATTCACTATATCGTAAAGGAGGCGGCAACATGAACACACAGAGAGATGAGCGGGTCCCTGCGCGGGCGCCCCGCATGAGATACCCCGAGCAAGCTCTCGCCGAGCTCAAGCTGGAGGATCCCAGCACGCCGGTCACGGTCTACATGATCCGCAGACTGGTCGCAGCCGGCACAATCCCCTCGATCCAAATGGGCCGCCGTCGGCTGCTCAATTATGACTCCCTGCTGGAGTACCTTGCGCACCCCGTCCCCGAGAAAGCTGAGCACCAGCGCGGCGGGATCCGCAAGATCGGCGTCTGATAGCCGGCATTTACGCAGAAAGGAGGCGATGCTATGGCGTGGATCGAAAGCCACCAAGAAATATGGCGACACCCGAAAACGAAGAAGCTCGCCCGGCTGTTGGGCGTCTCGGTGCCGACCGCGGTGGGCCACCTTCACGGGATCTGGTACTGGGCCCTCGATTTTGCTCAGGATGGAGACCTTCGTCAATATGATCCCGAGGAGATCGCTGATGCTGCTCTGTGGGAGGGGGATCCCCGGCAGTTTGTCGAGGCACTCGTGACGGCTGGCTATCTCGACCAAACCGATGATGGCCTCTCCCTTCATGACTGGTATGACTACGCTGGCCGGCTGATGGAGCAGCGCGAAGCCCGCAGGGAACAGGATAGGGCCCGAAAACAGCGGCAACGAGAGCGACAAAAGGCCGAAGCGCGTGACGGTCACACCGAAGTCACGGAAGCGTCACGCGTGACAGGCGACGAAGTCACGCCCCTACCGTACCTAACCCAACCTAACCAAACCGAACAGGACAATACAAGTACCGACACTCCCCCATTCCCCCCCGCTGGCGAGGGGGCTGACGAGGGCAAAAAGGACGCCATCGAGGTCAGGTTTGCAGAGTTCTGGAGCGCCTACCCGAAGAAAGTCGCCAAACAGTACGCCCTCAAGGCATGGAAACGGCTGCGGCCGGACGCCGAGCTGCACGAGAAGATCATGCAGGCCGTGAACGCTCAGAAGCGGAGCGAACAGTGGCGCCGAGATAACGGCCGCTACATACCGAACCCGGCCACATGGCTGAACGGCGGCCAATGGGACAACGAGCTCGAGGAGGTGACAACAGATGCAGAAAATCGGGGAGATCCTGAACGCAGCAACGCAGCCGACGCCGGCCGCGACTACTCGAAGGGCTTCAAGACCGCAGACGACCTCGACAGCATATAACGAGCTGGCCGAGTGTGCCAATGACGCCGTAAACGCCCAGAGCTGGAGGATTCGCCCAGAGCTGGCGCTCGCTGAGGAGAGCGAGGAGCAGCTTCTCACCCTTGTAGCCGAAAACAACCGACGGCTCCGAGAAGTCCGGCAGCAGATCGTGACCAACATGGTCGAGAAGTCTTTGAAGCGGCACAGGTTCGAGACGCTGGAGATCATCGCTGCCCATCTTAAGGTCAGAGCTGCCGCGGTCGGATCAAGCGCTGGAAAGCTGATCGAGTGGCCGGACTGGAGCGATCCAGACATCGAGACAGCCAGCGTTCCCGCTTCAGAGATCGGAGGGCCACGCGGGCGCGGGATCCCGTTCCCCGCAATCGACTGCCATACCATCGGCCAGACTGACGGCGGCCGGATAGTCCTCGGCAGGATCGGATCCATCGGCAGCAAGCCCGTCGTTCTTTGCCGATGCTCGTGCGGGCGCCGCTTCCTCGCCTTTGAGCTCGATGTTATCCGCGGAGGAGCGGAGCACTGCGGGCCTGACTGTCCCGATGGGAAGTCAAAGCCACCCGCCCACAAACTCCTCAAAGTATTCCGAAATATGCACGACCGATGCACCAACCCCAACCACAAAAACTTCGACAGATACGGTGGGCGCGGGATCCGCGTCTGCCCTGAGTGGAGCAGTTTCGACGCCTTTGCAGAATGGGCGGCCGGCAGCGGCTACATCGAGGGCTTGACCATAGATCGCATAGACAACGATGGAGACTACACCCCAGAAAATTGCCGATGGGCCACCCGCTCGGAGCAGAGTAACAACCGAAGCACCTGCATCATGGTCGAATATGAAGGCCAGAGGGTAACGCTCAAGGAGGCTGCGCAGGCGTCTGGCTTGCCTTACAAGGCCCTGCTCGCGCGATACCATACCAACGGCGAGCGGGATCTATTCAGGCCGTTACAAAAGCGCCGCAGAAAGGAGGCGACAACGTCTTGAGCTACGAAAGCGCTCCGCTTCTGAGCAGTTTGGCGACGTACTTCTGCAACGGCAGCACTATCAAGCACACGCGTGACGAAATCCGAAAACACTCCGTAGCCTCCCCAGTTCCGCAGCGCCTCCGCATAAGCAACAAGCATGATACTCAGTGCCTCGTCAAAGTCGCAGCCCATCATATGGCTCTTTTTGTGAGCGATAGATCGAACAAGGGGGAGGTATTTTTCGGCAAGCTCAGAAAGCTCCGAGGCTGGAACGTTTCGGCGGGTTTCCATTTTCCGCTCATATTCCGCTTTTTTCTGGAGGTAATCGGGGAACAAGTTTTCGGGTCGCTCTTTCAGAATGGTAGCGATGGCCTCGGCAGAAGAACGAGCGACGCTGCACGGTTCCTTGCCGGACTCAATGAGGAACACGGCGTTCTTGTAGAGTCCTGCCGCAAAAGAAAGCTCAATTTGGTGCATTTTTGCGGAGATCCGTGACTTTTTAATCGCTGCCGGATCTGGTGTGACCAAAAAGCTCCGATCCATCGGTATAGTGTACGAGCCACTCCAGCACGGTGCTTTTTGGCGCTCGGCCTTCTCAGCAACTCGTCCGTAATTCGGGAAAAGCACGCCGGGCACGGCGCTGAGCTTGCTGGCAATCCCCTGCGCCTCAGAAAGTGAGTAGCGCACATTTTCACAGATATTAGGGAAAGAAACGCCGGCGGCTTCGGCCGCGCTTCGAACAGCATCAGGATCAACGACGACCGCATAGGCTTGTAGATTTTCAGCATCCACCCTCTCAGCTTCCGCTGCGTCGTGTGCAGCCTTCACCGACATGAACATGGGGAAGATCACCTCGGGATCCGTTTGCAGTACAACAGCGATTGCTTCGGCGCTCTCGACCTTTGTCCGCGGATATTTACCGTTCTCTAAGTTCTGGTATCGGATCTTTGACATTCCAATGCGCTCCGCTATCTCTCGCTGAGAATACCCCGAAGAGCATCTCGCGCGTCTCAGTGCATCCAGATCGGCAGTAACGTAGTAGTTCATGTTTTCCTCCTTTTCTCTACATAACCACGCAAGGCAAACCGGGTAGAAAGTGGCCCGTTCTGGCCTTTTTACGCGGTGCTCGTTTGGTGCTTGTTTGGTGCTTATGAACACCAGACCAGACTTTCGCACCTATTCGTAGACTTTGAGGAAAACGCCGCAAACCCGCATGAAATCAGGCTTTTCGTGTGTGGCCGCTTGTAGACTTTTCGAGCGGATTATAATTCGTAATCAGCAGGTCGCGTGTTCAAGTCACGTTTCCAGCTCCATCTCCCCGTCCCTCGGCGGGGATTTTCTTTTTTCCCCGCTTCCCTTGCAACCGCTGCCGAAATGTGCTACCCTTAACTTAAATCCCGCAGGAAGGAAGGTGCCCCATGTCATTACAGGAATCCGGCGAAATGTATCTTGAAACCATCTTGGTGCTGGGCCAGCGCACCGGCTTTGTCCGCGCCATCGATATCTGCGACGAAATGGGCTATTCCAAGCCCAGCATCAGCCGTGCCGTAGGCATCCTGCGGCAGGATGGGTATATTCTGGTCGGCAAGGACGGCGGCATCACCCTGACCGATGCCGGCCGGGCCATCGCCGAAAAAATCTACGAGCGTCACCGTCTGCTTTCCGGCTTTCTTATGCAGCTGGGGGTGGATGAAAAAACCGCCGCCGAGGACGCCTGCAAAATGGAACACGTTATCAGCGATGCCTCTATGGAGGCCATCAAGCGCCACGCCGCAGGCCGCATAAAATAAAAAACCTGCCGAAAAACCGCAGCACCGGGTCTTGCCCCCGGTGCTGTTTTCGTTTTGTATCAAAAAATCAAATGCAGCTTTCGCAGTACGCCGCCACGTCGAAGGCGTCCAGGCCGCTGTCTTTTTTAAGGTACAGCGGGTGGTGCGGGTGCCCCTTCACCGAGCGCTTGCCCGCCGTTACCCAGCGGGCGCCGTGGCGCTCCCCCGCCGCGATCATATCCTGCACGCAGTCCTTCAGGTAGGGGCGCATTTCTATGATATTCCCCCATGCCGCCCAGACCGTCGGCTGCCCGGAAAGACTTAAAATATACTCGAAGGCCTCCATATTGGCACGGTGCAGCCGTTCATCCCGCACCCTTGCCATATCCTGCGGACGGGTGGCCCGCTGGGGGTACACATTAAACATGATGAAGCTATCGAAGCCGTTGCCCCGTGCGATGCGCTCCACCGATTTGAGGGTATTATCCAGGTGGTCCGGCTCCGCCGTGGAGGGGTTCACCCCGATGCAGATCAGCGGGTTTTCCCCCTTTGTCCCCAGCACATACCGGTACTCGGTGTAAAAATCCGGCACATAGAGCCACCGGGCGGTATCATAGCCGGCCTCACGGCCGCTTTGGCGCATCGCCTCGGCAAAGGACAAAACCTCCATCTCACTGGTGGCTATGGCGGGAATATGCATACGGCACCTCCGGGAAAAGTTCTTTCCCTCATCATAGCCTATTTTGCCGCCCGCGGCAAGCCCTCCCCGGTCATTTCCGCCCGCAGCCGTTCTATGGCGTGCTTTTCCAGCCGGGAAACGTAGCTGCGTGAGATGCCCAGCCGTCCGGCCACCTCCCGCTGGGTCATCGGCAGGCGGTTGCAAAGGCCGTAGCGCAGCCGCAGCACCGTCTGCTCCCGCCGGTCCAGCACCCCGAAGACCTCCCGCAGCTTTTCGGCCTTTATGGCGATATCCAGCCGGGAAATGATGTCCTCCTCATCGCTCACCAGCTCCATCAGCGTCAGGCTGTTGCCGTCCCGGTCGGTGTCCAGCGGCTCCTCCAGCGAGATATCCCCCGCCGTCTTTTTCCGCCCCCGGAAGTACATGAGGATTTCATTTTCAATGCACCGGGAAGCATAGGTCGAAAACTTCGTCTTTTTCCCCAAATCATAGCTTTCCACCGCCTTGATGAGCCCGATGGTCCCGATGGAGATCAGGTCATCCTGCTCCCCGCTGATGGCGTAGTATTTCTTCACGATGTGCGCCACCAGCCGCAGATTGTGCTCCACCAGCTCGTTTCTTGCCGTGCGGTCGCCCTGCTTCAGCCGTTCCAGGCACTCCCGTTCCTGCTTTGGCGTCAGCGGCCGCGGGAACGACCCCGACCCCGAGATATGCAGCGTCAGCAGCCACAGCCCGCCCAAAAGCGTCAGCACCATTTCACCTACCATACTGCCCTCCCCCTTTCTCCCTCCAGCTTTATTCCCTCTGCGACAGAAAAATGCCAGTCCCGCCCCAAAGGGACAAAGCCCACGCCTTCTGCAGGGTACCGGCCTGCGGCCCGCAGGGCAGCCCGCCTGTGGCGGGCTTGGCGGCGGCGCCGCCTACGGGCGCCTGCGGTGCCCGGCCCTGCGGGCCGCCCTCCCCCCCGCCTGCCCCCTGCCGGTGAATTAAAACCTGTGGGAACATCAAAATATCCTCCCGTTTCATCCCTTTTTGTATAAAAAAATCCGGCCGGCTGGCTGCCGACCGAATGTTTTATGCTATTCGTTGGGGCACTCCTCCGCAGGCTCTTCCTCCTCCGCCGGGGGAAGCGCCTCCTCGCCCTGCCGCATCACCGCCGCATACCGGGCGATCTCCTTGATGGCCGAAAGCCCCAGCTTGCTGCGGATATTGGTATTGTGGAACTTGATGGCGTCCTGCTTCATGTCCAGGCGCTTTCTCACCTCCTGGATGCCCATCCCGTCGGCATACAGCCGGAACAGCTGCTCCTCCCGTTCGGTCAGGGAGTTTATCCCCCGCAGGAAGCGCTGATACACCGCAGGGTCTATCTCGGTCTTTCTGGAATAGGCCAGCTGCTTGGCGTCCGCCTTGGCCTGCTCCAGCTGGGAGGTCACCTCCTGCTTTTCGCCCTCCAGGGTGGACACCCGCTGCTTATGCTGCTCATCCTGCTTTTGCAGGACGGAGGAAACATTTTTCAGCTCGTTAAAGGCGATGTCCTCCCCGCCGCGATCCTGCTGCTTCAGGCGCTCCAGGTCCTTCAGGATAGGGGCGACATATTTACGGCTGAAGAACAGGCAGCAAACCGTTGCGAAGAACAGCAGCAGCGCCGTCAGGACGATATCTCCCAGCGTGCTTTTCAGCACCACGCTATCGTAGTCCTCCTTGGGGATCATCACCGCCACCGTGTGATTGTCGGCGTCCCCCTTCACCAGATCCAACGGCATGGCTAACCCGACGAAGGAAAACTCCTCCCCGATGAAATACAGCAGACCGTCCTTTTCCGTCTGCGAAAGCATCCTTCCGGTGGGCACGTAGCAGTAGTCATCGCCGGAATAGCAAACCAGCATATCATCGGCTTTTTTGGCCTTGCTGGTGCTGCCGGTAAGGCAGCAGACCAGACGCGCCAGATTGGAGGGCTGCTCGTGGTGGGTGACAAAGTAGGTCTCGTTCACCGAAAAGCCGCACAGCCCGTACACCGTGCCGTCGGCGCCCACCATCGGCATCGTCAAAAGCATCGCCCGCTCCGAGGTGCCCGGCAGCTCCAGAACCTCGGTCAGCCGGCAGTTTTCCGCTATGGGGGCCGCCGCCTTTTCCAGGTGCCGGGTAAGCTCCGCAAACTGCTCCCGGTCAAATTCCTGCGCCCATTTCCGGTGGGGCATTACCCCCTGCCGCTTGCCCACATTGGCAACGCCGCGGTACAGCAGCATATCCCCGGTAAAATACTGGCCGTTGCTTTTTTGCACATACAGCCCGCTGTTCATGGTATCCGCACCGTCCGGGCTGATGACGGCGTTCAGCATCACAAAGGCGCCGGAGGCATCCGACTGCCGGGTGTACTGGCACAGCCGCTCCAGCATCGCCTCCTGAATGGCCACAATGCTGTCCCGGTCACCGGTCAGCTCCCCGAAGGAAACACCCCGCTGCTCCAGGCAGTTCTCCAGCATCACGGTCATATCCCCGGAAAGATGCTCCGCCAGCGTGGCGTTATTTTTCCACATCGATTCCATATCGTCCCGGAACACCTTGAGCTGCAGATTGAGCGCCTTTGCCATGTCCTCCTTTGGGCTGTTTAGCCGCCCGAGAACCAGAAGCCCCATACACAGCGCAACAACTAGCAATGCAGCCAAAGCCGTCATGTAACCGAACAGCTTGTGCTTCATCGAGCGTCTTGCGGTTTTTATGTTGGGTAACAGCAGCAACGATCCTCACCTCTCCGTGTCCTTGTGCGAAAGACGCCTTCGCCCGAAAAGAGCAGATACGGGTTCTGCGGGCAAGCCTTCCATATGGCCGTTTGCCCGCAAAAACCCGCAGGGCTTTTCCCGTTCGAAAAGCGTGTATTTTCTAAATTATGCGAAGGTCTTGAAATACTCCCAGACCTCCAGCGCCAGCGCATCGACGTCCTCCCCGGCGGCGGCACGGGCGGGCATCTCCTTCTGCATTTGGCGCAGGCCGTTATACATGGCGTTCACCTTGCCGAAATACCCGGTGAACCGGGGCTCGCTGACCGGTGTATAGCGTTCCTCCATGTCCTTCATGGCGGCATACAGCCGGGCATAGCTTTCCTCGGAAAACTCGTAGCTGTCGATGGCATCAAAGGCGCCCTGCCGAACCGGCATATACCCGGTATCGGTCACAAAGTCCAGGTTGCGCTCCGCTTCGGTAAGCCAGTGGGCGAAAATCTTGGCGGCCTCGGCCTTTTCCGGGGTGGTTTTATAGGCGCACAGACCCACGCCCGCCTGCGTCATCAGGGGCTCGGCCCCCGCAGTACAGGGCATCGGCAGGACCCGCAGGTCCATCGGCTCGGAGGTGCCGTCCTCGTAGGTGACTACGTCATTGTAGTAGAGGATGGCGGCGCTGGAGCCCATGCCGGAAAGCACCTCGCCGGTCATGACCTGGGTGTTGGAGTAGAGGTCCGAGACGACGACGTGACCCTGCACCAGCGACCGGGCAAATTGCAGCCAGCTTTCCTTCAGCGCCAAATTTTCAAAATCATACCAGCCGTCCTCGGTGTAGAAATCTTCGGCACCGTGCTCCATCGCGTTTAATTCGACCGCACGCAGGGGGTAATCCAGCGCGCAGAAGGGTAGACCCGTAAGCTTAAAATATTCGGCGGCGGCCGCATAGAAGCCCTCCCATGTGGCAAGGTCTTCCTCGGTGACGCCGGTGGCTGCCGAAAAGCGGTCAAAGCCGGGGCCGGTCAGCATCAGCATATGGGTGGATTTGGAGATCGGGAAGATGAGCAGGCGGCCATCCTGGAGGCCGTCCTCCAGAAAGCCGGGGACAAATTCCGCCAGCTCCTCCGGGGTGAAGCAGTCGTTCCAGTCCATGATATTCTGCTGACCCAGAGCCAGCGCATCCCCGATGTGGCAGGTGAAGATATCCGGGAAGGGCAGAGAATTCGGGTCATCCCGCTGGGCGTCCAGCAGGAGCTTTCCGATTTTTGCGGTACTGGTCACGTTCATCACGCGAACCAAAACCCCGGTCTCACGGCCGGTGGTGCGGTTGAATTCATCCACCAGTTCGTCCATCGGGGAGCCGGCCTGTTCCCCGTAGACGTGCCACATGATGAGCTCGGTGGGGTCCTTGGGGTCCAGCAGGGGTTTTTCACCGCAGGCCGCCAGACCCCCCATGAGAGCCAGCGCCGCCAGTACAGCCAGGAGTTTTTTTGCCATTTTTTGTCCTTCCCGCTGCAAACGCAGCCTTTTGAAAAAAAATATTTTGCCCGAACCTACCCTTTTGGCCATTTGGGGTAGGGACAGTTTTGCGAAAACGTGCTATACATAAAGAACGGAGGTTGAATCGCAAAAATAGGTAATTGTTCCACTAACTGTAAAATACAGGAGGACAACCCGGCCAAATAGCTTATAAATAATATTGTAGCGATTTTTCCCCCAAGGTCAATAGTAATTGAGGATAAATTTAATGCGAGAGGAGAATTTACCCATGAAAATGACTGTAACCCGGTGGAGCAGGCGACTGACCGCCCTGCTGCTGGTGCTGTTTATGGTGGTAAGCATGATACCGATGACGGCGCTGGCGACAGAGGCCGACCCGCCTACCACAGAAACCACCACCCCGGCCGACCCGGAGCCCCAGCCCGAGCCGGAGCCCCAGCCCGAACCGGAGCCCCAGCCCGAGCCCGAGCCACAGCCCGAGCCACAGCCCGAGCCCGAGCCACAGCCCGAGCCCAAGCCCGAGCCCGAGCCGGAGGAGGTGCAGGAGGAGCAGACCGCCCGGCAGGATGCTGCAATGGCGGGAGGGACGCCGGATGATACCTACGGCTATGTGAAGCTGATCTTCAACGAGTCGAGGGAAATCGAGCTGTACAGCGGCCAGTATATCGTTTACTGCAACGCGAGCACCCCCGTACTTAACGCTATCGGCGAACCTACGGACGGCTACCTTGTGTGGTATCACGAGGGGATCCTGTACCTCAATGGCAACCTGCAGGATGTGCGGATCAGTCTGCGCAACGCTGACCGTGTCCCCAATGAATCGCAGCGAAGCGTGCTTGTCTATGTGAAGAACGATGTCACCATGAGCGGACACAATACCCTTTTGGATCTGCAGGACAGCACAAATGCGACGCTCCATATTGATCCCGGTAAGTGCCTCACCCTGAATCTTACCAGGAACGCGCAATCGACGACCAGAGGCGCAGCCATTTATGGTGCAGGAGGCTCCAATCTGACCGTCATCGGCGGCGGCGAGCTGCATATCAATGCCTATGGCAGTGGCGATACAAGCGGCGCCTATACCTATACATTCGGAATCGCCCTCCGGGGCGACCTGACGCTTTCGTCGGGTATCTACAGTGCTGGCAGCCCGGATGTCCGGATCAATGTGAGCAACGACAGCACCAATACCGAGAGCGATAAGGTCTTCGGTGTCGATGTCCATGGGCTGACGGTGAAGGACGAGTCCTTCCTGAAGATCGATGTGACCGGCCGTGCGCTGGATCCGAATACAGAAGGAGACAGTTACAGAGAGGGCGCCATATTGGGGCGGGTCAACGGCGCCATCAACGCCGGCAGCATGAAGCTGCTGGACAAAGCCTCGGTGGATATTATCTCCCGCAAAAATATCGTCAGCGATATTGCGCTCACCGGCGGCGGCGAGGTGCTGATGGTGGATACCGAGGGCTACTTCCATATCACCAACTATGGCAACATCACCCGTTATCCCGATGATGATGATCACAAGCACAAGCTTCGCGACCACCCCGATGCTAACATCTACCTTCCCGCGGAGGAAGCCACCGCCAACATCGTCCGGGTGGGGCAGGGGATGGTCATCGACTCCTATTCCCGCATTGTGGACCGTTGGTATGATGAAGTAATAAACGGCACGGAGCAGTGGAACTGGGTCATCGGCCGCGGCACCCGCTACGGCAGCGGCATCGGCATAGAGCCCACGCTGGGCACCCATATGTATGTGGGCACCCGCCGCGTCGGTGAAGCAGTCAAAGTAAGTGACAGTGACTATAGGTACACCTGGGGCAAGTATGAGTATATCTACTCCACCACCGGCGTTGCCACCGTGAAGCAATCCAGCGGTCTGACCATGGACTGGGAGAAACCGGAGGGTTCCTCCAGCAGCGTCCACTATGCCAGAGTGATAGAGCCAGGGTTCAACAACATCCATGTTGTGCACAAGGGCGCGGACCTGTCTTTGGAGGCGCCGGATGGAAAGGGCACGTTCCTCTATTGGTATGACGCCCTGCACCCGGAGGGCAGCGGGAACGGCACGAGCTGGACGAAGCCCAACCAGACCTTCTCCAACATCCAGCAGGATATGGTGCTGGTGCCGGTACGCGACCCCATGAAGACGGGGCCCACCTTGAGCGCCGTGAGCTACACTACGGAGTATGACAGCGATACCGGCACCACCACCCGCTACGCCTACCAGGACATGACCTTTGAGAAGGAGGACAATATCAGCAACAGCAGCGGATACCGTGTCATGCTGGTGCCCGCGCAGCTGCCCCGGTACGGTGAAAACACCTATGCCGTCAAGGACCTGAAGGGCATCCCCGTCATGGGCCTGCGCAACAGCCGGCTGTATGCCGATGCGAAGCCCAGCGGCGCCTATGGGACAACGCTTGCCTGGGAAAACATCCCGGAGAGGAGCTACCGCATCGCCTACTATGACGATGCAACCAACAAGTGCTTCTTCAGTAAGCCATTTACCTTTGATCCGCCCGTTGCACCGCCGTATATCGACCCGGTCACCCAGTTCTATGATAGCGGCGGCTCCAAAACCGTGAAAATCACGGCGGAGCGCAACCAACCCATCAAGTACCGCCAGTGGGACTACACCAAGAACCAGTGGGGAACGCTCATTAACTACGACGGCCCCTTTAATGTGACCGTCACCGCCGCGCAGGACGTGCGCATCAAGGCCTACGCAGGTCCCATCACAAAGGAGATCACCAGCGAGGTGCGCTATGCCATGCGGCCCACCGGCGTACCCACGGTGAAATACGGCGACACGGTGCTCAGCACAACGGACGCTTATCTGCCCAATCACTACTTCTACGGCTCGATCGAGCTGACGGTGGAGGCGCCCGAGGGCTACGAGGTCTATTATCGGGTAAGCCAACAGCCGTATGAGTCGTCCAGCGATGGGATCGTCGGCACCAAGGTGGAAAACGGCAAGGTCACCCTCAACTACAGCGGCGAGTTCCACTTTAAGCTGGCCAAGGTCTTTACCGTGGGCGGTGTGACATACCGGAAATTGGCCAATTCGTACACCCGGGTCAAGCTGGTTAAGCAGAACGAGCTGCCCGCCCCGAAAGTGACCGTAAAGACCAAGGATGGCGGCACGACGCTGCGCCCGGACGGAAGCAACACCTATACCATGACGGAGAATGTCGTAAAGGTGGAGCTGACAACGCAAAACGAATTCCCCCTCAACGCCACCATAGCGTACGACACCAACGGCAACGCAAGACCCACGCACTCGCAGAGCTACACCACGCCCTTTGATGTGCGCGGTGCGGGTACCCTCGCCGTGTTCACCCTCGTCCCCGATGCGGACGGCGGGTACGAATACACGCGCAAGGAGTGTATCTTCAAGCTGGCGGAGAACCTGCAAACGGTGCCGGTTTCGACCTATGGCGGCACCGCCTATTATATGAACGAAAGCGGTGCGTGGACGGAAATCACCGGCGCCGGCCATTACCTCAAGGTCGGCACAAAGGTACGAGTCGTGCCGAACCCGCCCTCCGGGCAGGTATTCAAGAAGTGGGAGATCGGCAATTATAGTGTGTATAATATTTGGGGATCTTACGAAGCAGGCGATTATCATAACCCCGAGCTGATCTTCCATGTGCCGAAGCCCAATTACAATTACAGTCATGGCAGCAGTGAGCCCCTGACATTGACGATAGAGGCGATGTTTGCGACGGCTGCCGAGGCCAGCATCTCCGGGCAGACGAAGGTCGACCTGGTTATGAAAGACAAAGCCGTGGGTGAAAGCATTTCGCTGAATTACAGCAGCAAAGAGATGCGCACCATCTCCTGCCAGTGGTGGGAGGGCGACAGCGTAGGTGCACCGGATGATGTCCTGCCCGGCGGGGTGTCCTTCGACCCCGACAAGACCTATACCGTCAAGGTGACCATCAAGGCTAACCCGGGCGCGAGCTTTACCAGCACCGCCGGTGTGGAGTTCGGCAATTTGAACAGGCATTTCACGGTGCCAAATAGCAAGATCACCCGCACAAATAACACGCTGACCTTTACCGCTACCCCGATCCGGCAGATCGACCTGACCATGCCCGCACCCCTGACCATCGGCGACCCCCTGCCCACGACTGCGGATGTCCATGGACTGCCGGCAGGCGTAACAGTGCAGGCGCTCGACTGGGCGAATGCCCCCGACGGCACGGTGCCGGATGCTGAAACGGTGCACCCCACCCTCACGCTGAAAACGGACGGCACCCGCCCGATTTTGGTGAATGAGTATAGGAATCCCACCGTAAACGGCGAAGAGTATGTGTATGCAAACAATACTGTATACGACGGCAGTATGGTAAAGGTGTCGGGCATCGCGCTGCCCGTGAAGGCAAAAGGCGTGGAGGTGAGTGGTACCATCACCAGCTACGGCAGCGCAAGCGAAGCCGTTACCGTGACGCTGACAAAGCAGGGCGAGACATCCCCGGCCTTTACCGACACCCTCACCGGCAACAGCGTAGACTATTCCTTTGAGACCGTCCCCGCCGGAGAGTATACCCTGAAGGTGGAGAAGAAGGGCCACGCCCCGTGGACGGAGGAAATCACCGTGG
>ENA-UOIY01001381-UOIY01001381.1-human-gut-metagenome-genome-assembly--contig:-P114-NODE-1381-length-26134-cov-62.393382_pt1 | contig 26134 bp, 22 predicted proteins | sample MGYA00242335_ERZ723882 | MGnify/ENA metagenome assembly ERZ723882
CGGTTTCGGAATCGTAGTAATAGCCGCGGTAGCGGAGGGGATTCTTCTCAGCCATGTTGCCGGACTGCGAGAGAATATTGCCCCATGCGTCATAGGCGTATGCAGCCGCTACTACGCCATCCTGATCAATGAGCTTGACCACATCGCCTTGCAAATTCAGAACATAGTAATATGTCGTAAAGCTGCTGCCGCCATTTGTGGAGTAATTCAAGGCGAACGGCTTGCCCGATTCGTCATAGACAAAATCCATCACGGCAGTGACGGTCTGATTGGTTGTGACCGTCTCGCGCATGACCTTGCCGCTCTGCGTCAGGTATTCGTGCGTGACCGTCTGCGTGGAGGCCAAGTGCGTGCCCTGCGGCGCGACAGCATTCTCTTCCGCCGCCTCAGCCTCAATCGGTTCGACCTCGTCCACGGACATGATCTCGCCGGACGACTTGATTGAAAACGGCAAAACTAGCGGCGCAATACCACCCCATCCGCTTTAACGCGCTAACGCTTTAGCGCGGTGATTTGCGTGTATGGATAGCCTGCGGTGGGGTGGGGGCGCTGACGCTAGCCCTTGGCCTTTTGACTGCTCTTTGGGAAAACCGGGTGCGGAGGGGGTGCGGTGGAAATGCCGCGATCCGCCGCACTGCCTCACCTCCGCACCCGGCGCAGGCACAATAAAATTGGAAATTAAATTTTAAAGAAGCCGCCGGATATTCCATAAAGTGGAATCCCGCTATTTTTCACGCAATTCACTTGCTTTCACATGCAAGAAAAATCCACCATAGGCAGCCAAGTTAAATCAAGTGAGCTACATAGCAAGCCTCCGCTCTTAGGTAAACGGCGTTTTCGTGACCTCTTGAACGGCATCATTCTCGTCATATGTAATAACGATTTCTTGTCTATCCGGTGTGTAGTGCGTTGAGGTGTGCGGCAGATCGTTCCTTCCGGTGTGTAGAAACAGATAAGAGCCGTTCGGATCAAGCGCGATCACATCTTGCAGCGAATCGCCGACCGCGATCGCATCAAATTCTGCGCTTTGCACGGAATACTCGTTTTCTTGCGTGCCAAGCAGCGCCCCGTCCGCATCAAAATAGCAAAGCAGCAGCTTTGTCCCGCCGAAGAAACCGGCCACATTTTGCGCGCCGTTATCGAGAAACAGCGGATCATAGCTTGCGACGGTATCCTCCCGACTGTATTGCGATCGCTGAAAAGCGGCTTGTATTTCATCCAATTCCCCATCCGTATATTGCACGCCCTCAGCCCAATCGGATTGAGCATCATTCAAGAAATTATTTCCGCTTTCTGCCGTATGTTGGGTGTCCTGCACTTGTGACGTTGCGTTTTGGCGATTTTGCGAACATCCGCTCATCACCAAAATCGAAAAAACGCAAAGCAAATAGATCCATCGTTTCATTGTTAGCCTCCTACCGCAATGTAAATAATTCGGCTATTATAGTACTCTTTATCATTTAAAACCCATGGAATATCATTTGGTGTCATACCTTTATCCCAAAGAATTGAATCTCCAGCAATCCCATGCTTTTCAGCCCATTGTCCCGTGCTTGTTTGCACCATAAAATGATAATCATATAGTGCGCTGATGCTCCCGTTTTTCCCATAATACCAACCATATGGCTCTGTTCCAACTCTAAGTGCTATTCTATATTCGTCTGCACATATTGGGGAATATGGACCATTTATCTTACGAGCGGTGCGTCCCTTCGCCCTAAAATCAGCTATAACAGAGGCAGCGACATCGTATACATCAGAATAGTCAGACGGATATAAATTGCTTTCGGCGCCGGGTTGTTCGTTTCGTGATGATCCCATCGCGTACGCATAGCAGTTTGGATCATTGGGATTATTGCTGCCATAAACTTGTGTGTATATCGGAGCACACCCAACAGTATATCGTGTTCCTGTTCCGGTATCTGTGTACTCCACAAGCCCGTTCCCATATTGGCGTTCCCAACTCGGACGACATCCGGAAGGGTCATAGCCTGTTACGGGATTGTCATAGCAATACGAGAACATATTTAGGCCTGCAAAACCTTGCCCTGTGCTTGCATAGACGTCGGCATTAATGAACCTATGGTTCGTCGGGTCGTAGTAGCGGGATTGCAAATAATAGAAGCCGGTTTCGGAATCGTAGTAGTAGCCGCGGTAGCGCAGAGGGTTCTTCTCGGCCATGCTGCCGGACTGCGAGAGAATATTGCCCCAAGCATCATACTCATACGAGGCCACAACTACGCCGGATTCCGTCACAAGCTTGACCACGTCGCCTTGCAGATTCAGGACGTAGTAATACGTTTTCGGCTGGGCACTCAGTTGGTCGACCAGCGCAAACGGCTTGCCCGATTCGTCATAGACAAAATCCATCACGGCAGTGACGGTCTGATTGGTTGTGACCGTCTCGCGCATGACCTTGCCGCTCTGCGTCAGGTATTCGTGCGTGACCGTCTGCGTGGAGGCCAAGTGCGTGCCCTGCGGCGCGACAGCATTCTCTTCCGCCGCCTCAGCCTCAATCGGTTCGACCTCGTCCACGGACATGATCTCGCCGGACGGCCTTGTCGGTACAGTAATGCCGCTCCAAATCTTTAATGATTTAGCGATTTAGCGCGTTGATTTGTTGGCATAAGCAGCCTAGTGTTGAGCTATCCGGGGGCGGCTCTGCGTCGCTTGGGGAAGCCGCAAGCTGTCCGCACAAAAGCAGTCGGTGCTTCAACACGCTAACGCTTTAGCGTGTTGATTGTTGGAGACTGCAACAATCGTCAAAGAGGCCGCCGCTTTCACGCGCTAACGATTTAGCGTAATGGTGTATCATCATAGGGCAGTCTCGCACGGAATGGGGTTCGCTGACGCTAGCCCTTGGCCTTTTGACCATTCTTTGGAAAAACCGGGTGCGGAGGGGGTGCGGCGGAAATGCCGCGATCCGCCGCACTTCCTCACCTCCACACCCGGCGCGTGGGTAGCTGAATCAGCATTGGGATGTTGGTTTCTCGGGTTCTCTTACCGCGCAACGTTCTGAACTTTTATACGCCCAGCTCATGCGATTGAAAAAATGCCGAGGATATTCCTTTATATGGCACAGTCCACTCCGACGTTCGATGAAGCGGCGAATCACACCGCACAAAACACTTGCCTGCATTCTTATCAAAGCGCAAATAATGATGGTCAGTGATCGCGAGTCCGTCAACCGCAAGTGCCTTGATCCGTTCCATGTTTTCAGCCAAATTCGGGCAATGGCGCAGGACAGCTTCTCGGATGTCTTTGTCACGATTAATATCCTCAACATCAAAGACATGCGCTTCTTCCAGCTCACATCCATTGAACCGAAAAAACTCATACCATCTGCCACTCCCTGTAACCGCACCACAGTAAAACGACGGAAAATTTGAGTTCCATTCTGTCAATGTCACAACTTCAAGCATTGGTAATATACAGGTTGCTGTCAGGCCAATCTCAAAGTTGCCCTCACGCCAGATCGTTTCTACATCCGGAAATTTACAAATTCGCACTGCTTTGCGCAGCTGCCCCATACGGTCGAAGCTGTATTCATACGTGCTGCTTGCCGTTCTCTTTTTCTGCAAATGCCCTCGTCTCACATTACTGATCACGAATTCTTCAATTGGGCTTGGGCAATAAAATCCTCGGTGCATAAAGCACCCTCGCGCAAACTCAATTTCCCCGCAATCGGCTTCATCCAACCGGTGCGCCGCCGGGATCGGATCGTCCTGATATTTCTCAAAAAGGTCATCGATTTTGGAAGCATACTCGCGAATTTTTGCTTGGTAATTCATCATGATCCTCCTCAGTATGGAATGCATGCATTTATCTGCCTAAGTGATGATTTGATTAAGTTGAGCGCCTCCATGACGTTTCTTTGACGTTCAGCATAACTATCTCCACTGTAGTAGGCCGAAGTAATTACTTTGTCCACCCAATTGTAATATGCATTTGAGTGCAAACGACGATGAAAATGCGATTTTAATGGGATTAAATTTATGGAATCATTAACCCTAATGCCAACTGCATTCAATATTCCCCTAGCTCGCCTCGCGCGATAATCTCCTTGCGCAACTATATGGTGTACTTCTGGGTTTGTATTCAATTGACCCCTAGAAACCCCTGCGTAGCTAATAGAAAGTCGGGCAACAAATCGTTCATACAGTTCGTCAAATACCCGCGCGAATTGCTGCATTCCCTCATCTATTTGTGCAATTCTTTCGTTAATCAGATTTCCAATATTCTCACATATTACACCTATTTGCTTGACAATGTAAGGCCCGGCTGTAATCGCTATATAATATACTGCAATTGTAATAACCGCAACCGTAGCAAGCGCCTTGATGAAATATCCGATTGACAATATTGCCGCGACGCTTTCGTCTCCCGTATAATCCGAATACACGACCGGGTTATTATTGCAGTACGCAAACATATTCGTGCCAACGAAGCCTTGACCTGTGCTTGCATAGCTATCCGCGTTGATGAATCTGTGATACACCGGGTCATAATAGCGGCTCTGCAAATAGTAGAATCTGGTTTCCGCGTCATAATAGTAGCCGCGGTAGCGAAGCGGATTCGTATATGCCATCCCGCCGGTGGCGGACAGGAGGTTGCCCCATGCGTCATAGGCGTAAGACGCTGCTTCCGTACCGCTGGCCGTTACCAACTTGACCACATCGCCTTGCAGATTCAAGACATAGTAATATGTGGTAAAGCTGCTGCCGCCATTTGTGGAGTAATTTAAGGCAAACGGCTTGCCCGACTCATCGTAGGCAAAATCCATTACCGTCGAGCCGACCGTCTCGCGCATGACCTTGCCGCCCTGCGTCAGGTATGTGTGTATTTCACCGTCTACCGCTTTCCACGATCGAATGCCGTCCGCATCATATCCGTAAGAAATCTGCGAGCGCGTCTGGCCGTCGTCCGTCTCCACGTCGGTCAGCTGTCTGCCATTCCCCCAGTACATATCGTAAACTTCGGCATTTCCCCGTCGGTCTACCGAGCCGGTATAATAGGTTTCCGGGTTGCCGCTGGCATCATAGGTGATCGATAGCCCGTTAACCGCAGTCAGCAAGTCTTTCCAGTTCGAGTCTGTATAAGAGAACGTCTTGGTCGTGGTTTTACTGCCGACCGTTTTTGTTTCGGAGAGAATATTCCCGGCGGTGTCATAGGTATAGGAGATGGTGCGGGTGATGTTGCCTGCGGCCGTGCCCTCGCCGTTGTAATAGGTCTCCTTGGTGAGCTGGTTCTGCGCGTCGTACTCATAGGCGACGAGGGTATAGAACGGTTTGGTGCTCTGGGAGATACGCGTAATGTTGCCGAGGGCGTCATAGGTATACTTCTTGCCCTCAAGCATCGTGCCGTTGGCGCTGCGGACGTTGCGGTACTGCACCTGCGTGGTGGTGCGGCTTGCGTCAAGGTCACGGAAGGCATAGGCCGTGGTGTAGATGGCCGAGCCGTTTACCGTGACCTCGCTGCGTGTCAGGCGGCGCAGCGTGTCGTACTGATAATCGATCACCGCGCCCGTGGCCGTCGTCATCTGCGTCAGCGCGCCGTCGCCGTTTTTGTTGGTGTCGGACGCGCCGCCACCGTTTTGGTTGGTGTCGGACGGGTCGTCATAGACGTAGCTTTCGGAATAGGTCTTGCCGCCGAGCGTCCACGACTGCCGCGAGAGGCGGTTATAGCCGTCGTAGATGTGCTCCGTGCGCTGCACCGTGCCGCCGTCGGCGTCCAGCTCCGCGCTGCGGATCAGGCGGCCGAGGGAGTCGTACTCGAAGCGGTAACTCGCAAGCTCGCCCGTCGAATCGCCGTAGCTCAAGCGCGCAAGTGAACCTTCTGCGTTATAAGTATAGGCAACGTAGCTGCCACTATTATACGACTTCCTGACCAATCTGTCAAACCGGTCATAGGTGTAGCTGACGGAATCGCCGTTGGCGTAGGTCGTGGATTTCAGGTTGCCGCCGCGCGCGGTGTCGTCGTTGTTGTAATTATAATAGGTATTGGTCGAGAGCGTGCGGCTTCCGACCTTGGTCGCGGTGGTCTGCCCCCAGACATTATAGGCAAAGTTATAATACTGGTGCTGCGCCGTGCCGCTGCGGTAGGTCTTGCGGTCGAGCTGCGACAGACGCCCGCCGGAATAGGTGTAGCCGATCGCCGCAACGCCGGACTGGTAGGTGCTCTTGGCGCGGCCGCTGCTGAGGTAGTATTCATAGGTCGTCTGCCGCCCGGCCGCGTTCGTCGACGTCGCGAGCAGCTCCGTCTGGCCGTTATAGGTATAAGATGTCGTGCTGCCGTTGGCGTCCGTGACGGAGGCCGTGTGGTTGCGGTCGGCCGTCGGGGTCGCGCTGCTTTGCAGGGCAAGGGACTCATTTTCATTGGAATCCTTGCCAACCAGCCGCGCGCCGGTCGTGTTGCCGGATTTGTTATAGGACGTCGTGGCCGTCAGCGAGCCGACGGTGGTCTTGGTCACGTCGTGGGCATTGTTGTACTCATAGCTGTACTTCGTGCCGTTGGCGGCGGTGTATTGCAGCAGGTCGACGCCGTTGGAATCGTACTGCGCGTTCTCCGTGCCCGTGCCGGTCTGCGTCGCGGCGGTCACGTTGCCCTTCTCGTCATAGCGATAGGTCTGCACCGGCTCCTGCCGCAGGGCGATGTTATCGAACCAGACCGTGCCGGAGTTGAAATCATACGCGCAATAGACGTTGATGTGCGAGACGGTCTTGCCGCTCTGCTTCGGGACGATCGTGCCCACCGCGCACTGCCAATCCGTGGTCGACCACTCGAACGGGACGCTCTGCCACTCCGACGTGTCGTCGGAATAGGTGATCTCCGCGATCAGGCCGAAATAGCGCACCTCTTTGTTATTCTCCTCATCCTCCTCGCCGCATTCGCGCGCCGGGTTCGGCGCGGCGTACTGCGCCAGCGCCCAGCCCGAGAGCAGGAAGGTCGTGTCCGAGGAGCAGTTCAGCGTGACGCGCTGGCTGACGCGGGCGCGGCCGTCCTGCTTGCCCGTGATGTGCGCGGCGTGCGTGCCGAAGCGCTGCTCGGCCGGCTGCGCGCAGGCGGCGTTGTTGGTCTGCCAATCGCTCGTGTCCCAAGCGGCCGTGCCAAACTCGAAGCTGCCGTTCTGGATCAGGTTATACGTCGAGGCGGCGTCCGCCTGCTCGAGCTGCACGTCGTCGAGGTAGGCCGTGCCGGTGCAGCCGCTGAGGCGGAAGAGGAAGCGGTAGGTTCCGTCAGAGGCAGGGGTATAGGTCGCGCTGACGCGCTGCCAGCCGCTCTCAATGTCTGCGCTCGGCTTCGTGTCCGTCAGGAGGAAGGTTTGCAGGGTGCTGCTGCCGTTTTGCACGAGCAGCTCGAGCTTCGCGCCGTCCTTCCAGTTCAGATAGGAGCTGACGGAGAAATAGGCGGAGATCGTGTAGGTCTTGCCGGCCTTGAGCGACTCAGAGCGGTAGATTCCGGCGTAATTGGAGGATGTGGCGCTGGAGGAGAGATAGAGGTTCAGACCGCCGGTTCCGTGGCGGCGGTTGGCATCTCCGGCCTCAGTTCTGGCCGCTGCGCTGCAATTGGCCGTGGAGGCAGACGTCCAGCCGGAGACGACGCGGTCGAGGCCGCCGTCCTCGAGCAGGTTGACCGCCATCATGCCCGACGAGCCGACGGTCAGAGTCCGGTTGTTCTTCCGGCTCGTGCCGCTGTTTTGAACATAGGAGGCGGCGGAGCTGCCCAAGATCTCCGTGCTGTCGCTATTGCTCACGCAGCAACAGGACTACAAAACGCGGCTCTCCCTATCTGCGCAAAACGCTGTTCAACATCATGACCGTACATTTACAGCGTGCCCCAGCGGATGAGCCGGTGTTCCAGTTCCTGGACAAGAAGTGCGCCGAGGGTAAGCCGTACTATGTTTACATGACCGCTGCGGGGAACAAATTTCTGCACCGTTACTGCGGCAAGGTGATGGCTTTTTCTCTACTCTTGAGGGGCTGCCGCCTGTGGACATGGATTCAACCGGTCTGCATCACGCAGAGTAACCATCTGCTATCTGACATTTCAGGTCGGTGCTTTTGCGGCGTCCTTTTTGTGTCGCAATTCTTCTCTACCTGTTGCCTGCAAATTTTTCTTCTGTCAAGTCCGCTTTTGGACTTGACTTTTTACTTACAGGCTTATCTCCGCTCTACAAACCATCGGCAGATGTTGTTTCCGGTAAGGTCCGCACTGCGTTCAAAAAACAGATGGCTCTGGTGACCGCCGATTCATATCGTATAGCGGTCGCCCTGGCCTCCAGCTTTCAGTGCGGGAGTTTGACGGATATCGGACACACGGTCTATCTCATATTTCTCGCCGTCCTCCCAAGTGATGATGCGTGGGAACATCGTGCCGTCAGCGGCAAAATCAGCTTTGACGGCTACATTTGTTAACGTGTTTCCCCGAAAAGATTTGCTTCCCTGATATACGGCCACGGGAAAGAGGAAAACTTAACCACTTTTCAAAAAAGGATTAGGGACCCTCTGAATAAATCGTCTGCGGCGCTCAGCGGGTCTTTTGTCCCAACTGATCGGTTTGAAAATCTTGAAATACGTAAAGGATTCCTGCAATTTCCAAACCTCAATTTGGAAACAAAATCCCTCGCTGACCGCTCTTGCGATTTAATCAGAGGTCCCTTAGAAAACGTAAAAACAGCCTCCGCAAAAGCTGCGGAAGCAGTAGATTATCCAGCTGGATCGTGATATAATATTTAAGTCAAAATATAAGTGTGATTTGTTTTTTGTTGTGCTGGAGGCGACCAACATGACCCCTGAAGAAAGAGCCAGACAACTGATCGATGCCCGTCTTGCGCAATCCGGCTGGGTCGTTCAGGATCTGAAAAAAGTGAATCCCATGGCTTCTCTCGGTGTTGCTGTTCGGGAATATCCCACCAGTACCGGGCCGGTTGACTATGCGCTTTTTGTTGATGGGAAGCCCGTTGGTGTGATTGAAGCGAAGAAGGATGAGCTGGGCGAGAACATCACTGTGGTCGAGGGGCAGTCCGGACGCTATGCCAACAGCACCTTCAAATATATAACCACCGAGTATAAAATCCGCTTTGCCTATGAGGCCACCGGACAGCTCACCCGTTTTACGGATTATGCTGATGTCAAATACCGTTCCCGGCGCGTGTTTTCCTTCCACAGGCCGGAAACACTGCTTGCTCTACTCACAAAGGGCGATACGATCCGCAATAACATGAAGCGCTTCCCGGCTTTCGACACCACCGGATTCCGCAAATGCCAGATCACAGCGATTCAAAATCTGGACGCCTCCTTTGCGGATAACCGTCCCAAGGCGCTGGTGCAGATGGCAACCGGCGCAGGCAAGACTTTCACAGCAATCACGGCAGCATACCGTCTGCTGAAGTTTGGCAAGATGAAGCGCATCCTGTTCCTTGTGGACACCAAGTCACTGGGCGAGCAGGCGGAGCGGGAATTCCTTGCCTATACGCCGAATGACGACAACCGCTCCTTTGCCCAGCTTTACGGTGTTCGCCGCCTGAACAGCTCCTATATCCCCAATGACATCCAGATCTGCGTCAGCACCATTCAGCGGATGTACTCCATCCTGAAGGGTGAGGAAATGGATGAATCCGCAGAGGAAGAATCCCTCTTCGAGCAGGCCGGAGCCGACACACAGGCCGCAAAAGAGGTCGTCTATAACGAAAAGGTTCCCCCGGAGTTTTTCGACTGCATCATCGTCGATGAATGCCATCGGTCGATCTATAACGTTTGGAATCAGGTGCTGGAATATTTCGACGCCTTCATCATTGGCCTGACCGCTACGCCAGACAAGCGTACCTTTGCCTTTTTCAACCAGAACGTGGTCAGCGAATATTCGCGAGAACAGGCCATTATTGATGGTGTCAATGTCGGTGAGGATATCTTCCTCGTTGAGACCGATGTTACGAAAAACGGCGCGATGATCCTGAAGCAGCAGATCGAGTATCGGGACCGCCTGACCCGCGCAAAGCGCTGGAAACAGATGGACGAGGACCTGATCTATACCACGGCAAAGCTGGATCGGGACGTTGTGAATCCCAGCCAGATCCGCACCGTGATCCGAGCGTTCCGGGACAACCTGTTCACGCAGCTTTTCCCGCATCGCCGCGAAGTGCCCAAGACGTTGATCTTCGCCAAGACCGACAGCCACGCGGATGATATCATCCAGATCGTCCGGGAGGAGTTTGGCGAGGGCAATGAATTTTGCCAGAAGATCACCTGTCAGGCGGAACGCCCGGAGACCGTTCTCAGCGCCTTCCGCAACGACTACTATCCCCGCATTGCTGTCACCGTGGATATGATCGCCACGGGGACGGATGTGAAGCCCATCGAGTGCCTGATCTTTATGCGCGACGTCCGCAGCAAAAACTATTTCGAGCAAATGAAGGGGCGCGGCACCCGCACCCTCAGCAAGGACGACCTGCAGAAGGTGACGCCTTCCGCCACGGAGAACAAGGATCATTTTGTGATCGTGGACGCCGTTGGCGTCACGAAATCCAAAAAGACCGAGACCCGCACGCTGGAGCGCAAGCCCTCCGTCAGCATGAAGGAACTGATGCTGAATGTGGCCATGGGTGCAAAGGATGAGGACACCCTCACATCCCTTGCAAACCGCGTCATCCGACTCAACAGCCAGATGACCGACCGGGAGCGCACCGAATTCAGCAGCACCGTCGGCAGCAGCACCGGGAACATCGCCCAGCGGCTGTTGGATGCTTTTGATCCGGATATTGTTTCCTCCAAGGCCGGTGTCGATCTGTTCGACGATCATGAGCCGACTGAGGACGAGCAGCGCCGCATGGATGAAGCAAAGAAGGCGCTGATCCAACAGGCCGTGCAGCCCTTCTATCATCCGGATATTCGCGATTACATTGAGAATGTGCGCCGCAGCCATGAGCAGGTCATCGATTCCGTGAATATCGACACGGTGCTCTTTGCCGGGTATGATACCGACAAGCAGGCGAATGCAGACCGCATCCTCAAAACCTTCCATGCGTTTATCGAGGAGAACAAGGATGAGATCCTTGCCCTGCGGATCATTTACGATCAGCGGTACAAGGACCGTCCCATGGCGATCACAAAGCTCAAAGCCCTGTATGAAAAGCTGAAGGCGCAGAGCATCACCATCGAGCGCCTGTGGGAATGCTATGCCATCAGGAAGCCGGAAAAGGTCAAGCGGGGCACCGTGGCGCAGCTTACGGACCTGATCTCCATCATCCGCTTTGAGATGGGCTATGCCGATCACCTCGCCCCGTTTGCGGACAAGGTGAATTATAACTTCATGCAGTGGACGCTGCGCCGGAACGCAGGCCATATCCATTTTACAGATGAGCAGATGGAATGGCTGCGTCTCATCAAGGATCACATCGCTGTTTCCCTCAGTATTGAGCCGGAGGACCTTGACCTCAGTCCCTTTGACCGCAAGGGTGGTCTGGGCAGGTTTTACGATGTGTTCGGAGACAGCTATGAGGCGATTTTGCAGGAAATGAACGTGGAGCTGGTGGCGTGATATGGCAGAATACAAAACATTAGTAAAGAAAATCTCCGTATCGCCCGATAAGAAAACGAAACAAAAGGACTATCTAAAAAAAGGGCGGCTTCCAATTGTAGACCAGGGGCAAAGCCTTGTCGGTGGATATACTGATGATGCTGATATGGCCGTAAAATGTGAGCTTCCAGTCATCGTATTTGGTGACCACACTCGCGCGGTTAAATATATTACGTTTCCCTTTGGAGCCGGAGCTGATGGGATCAAGGTCTTGCAGCCCAAGGAGAACATTTTACCTCCGTTTCTGTACTATGGCACACAGTATATTGTTGCGAAGATGCCCAACAGAGGGTACGCACGTCATTATCAGTATGTAGAAAAAGAAGATCTTCCTGTTCCTTCTCTCCCGGAGCAGGAGCGTATTGTTGCCCGGATTGAGGAACTGTTCTCCCAACTCGACGCCGGAGTGGAAACGCTGAAGAAAACAAAAGCACAGCTTGCGGTGTATCGGCAGGCCGTGCTGAAAGAGGCGTTTGAGGGACGGTTGACAGCTTCTGGCCCTGAAAAGATTGTCCGTCTTGGGGATTATATTGAAACGCCACGATATGGGACATCGAAAAAGTGTAGCTACGATGATGGAAGAGACAGAACCGCAGTCTATAGAATTCCAAATATTGAGCACAAAAATGGCCGTATCAGTCACGATGATATCAAATATGCACAGTTCACTGAAAGCGAATTGGACGGAATCCGTCTGCAGCAGGGTGATATCTTGATTATCCGGTCCAACGGAAGCGTGTCTCTCGTTGGCCGGGCGGCTATGGTTTGCGATGCGGATATCACAGGTACATTTGCGGGGTATCTGATGCGGCTTAGAATCTCGGAGCCAGAAATATTGCTTCCTAAGTTCCTGTTGCTGTTCCTTCAATCGCATCAGGCCCGAATATACATAGAGAACAAAGCAAAATCCACAAGCGGCGTTCATAACATCAATTCAACAGAAATATCTGATTTGCAGATGCCCCTATATGACCCGGACACACAGTATGCCATTATTGAAGCAATCGAATCCCGTCTGTCCGTCTGCGACAGCATCGAACAGACGGTGGACGCCGCCTTACAGCAAGCAGAAGCCATGCGGCAGAGTATTTTGAAAGAAGCGTTTGAGGGAACACTGTAATGAAAAAAACTGTCGAAGGAATCTGTAAACTCTGCGGTCAAAAGAAAAAACTGACCTATGAACATGTCCCGCCAGAAAGCGCATTCAATTCAGTTTCTGTAAAAGAGTTTCCGCCCGAAGCCACTGTTGACATGATGACTGGTGCAGGTGGACGAAAACCATGGGATTTCTCCGGGCTTAAGGGGAAAGTGAATCAACGTGGGAGCGGCGGTCATTATCTCTGCAGTGATTGCAACAATAACACAGGTTCGTGGTATATTTCTGAGTACGTCAAGTTGGCCAATACTTTTCATTATATTATAATCACAAATGAAATGGAGCTTGGGAACACTTGCTCTTTTCACCTTAAGGATGTTTTTCCGTTAAGAATCCTCAAAGCGATCATGACCATGTACTGCGATATTAACAACGGTTGCATGGGAGATAAACAATTAAGGGAATTCCTATTGGATAAGGAATCTCGCAATTTTGACAGTGAAAAATACAAACTATACATTTATATAGCAAGCCAGGGAATGCGGCGGATCAGCGGAATTTCTGCCATGTTTATTGAAGGAATCGGTATAGTAATGACCTCCGAGATTGGTAGCTATCCAGTCGGTACGATTCTCTGTATCGACAAGCCAGAAGCCTATACCCCTCCCGGTTTGCTGCTCAACAGCTTTGCCGAATACGGGTATGACGACAAATGCAATGTCGATATATGCGGCATACCATACCTTGAAATCAACACATTGTTCCCGGTAGATTTCCGATCAAAAGATGCTTTTATATCAGTTCCAGCGGATACCGAGTAAGCCTATAAAAACATTACCAAAATTAGTGCTGAAATGGACGAGAAAGGGAATAAACCTATGTCTGAACAAACATCATCTATCATCTCCAAAGTCTGGGGCATGTGCAACCCGCTCCGGGATGACGGATTATCTTATGGCGATTATCTGGAGCAGCTTACATACCTGATATTCCTCAAGATGTCGGACGAGTATGCCAAGCCGCCATATAAGAAAGAGTCCGGTATTCCTGCCGGCTATACATGGCAGGATATGAACACCCTCACCGGAGCAGCGCTGGAAGAACAGTACAAAAAGACGCTGGAAAAGCTCGGCGAACAGGGCGGCATCCTGGGCCAGATCTTCAAGGGCGCGATCAACAAGGTCAGCAACGCCGCGATCCTTTACCGGATCGTGCAGATGATCGACCGGGAAAAATGGGTCTCCATGTCTTCTGACGTGAAGGGCGAAATCTATGAGGGTTTGCTGCAGAAAAACGCAGAAGACGTGAAGTCCGGCGCAGGTCAGTATTTCACGCCGCGCGCACTGATCCAGGCGATGGTCGCCTGCATCCGCCCGGAGCCGATGAAAACGATCGCGGATCCCTGCTGTGGCAGCGGCGGATTCTTCCTCGCGGCGCAGGCTTTTCTTGCCGACCCGGAGAACTATACGCTCGACCGGGAACAGAAGGAATTCCTGAAAAACGGGACCTTCTACGGAAATGAGCTGGTGGCGTCTACCTTCAAGCTGTGCCTGATGAATCTGTACCTGCACAACATCGGGGATATTTACGGCAGCGTTCCTGTCGCCCACGGCGATTCGCTGCTCACCGATCCCGGCTATCGCGTGGATTACGTTCTCACCAACCCGCCCTTCGGCAAAAAATCCTCTCTAACCTTCACCAATGAGGAAGGCGAACAGGAGGAAGAGGACCTCGTATATAACCGTCAGGATTTCTGGACGACCAGCAGCAACAAGCAGCTCAATTTCGTCCAGCACATCAATACCATCCTGAAAGCCACGGGCAAGGCTGCGGTGGTCGTGCCGGACAACGTGCTCTTTGAGGGCGGCGCAGGCGAGATTGTCCGCAAAAAGCTCCTTGCAACCTGCGACCTGCACACGATCCTGCGTCTGCCCACGGGCATCTTCTATAAGCCGGGCGTCAAAGCGAACGTCATCTTCTTCGATAAGCGTCCGGCCAGCGCCGAAACGCAGACGAAGGCCGTCTGGATCTACGATTTTCGCACCAACGTTCACTTTACGCTGAAACAGCATCCAATGCAGTATTCCGATCTGCTGGACTTCATCGCCTGTTATCATCCGGAGAATCGGTACGAACGCACCGAAACGTGGAGCGAAGATAATCCGGATGGCCGCTGGCGCAAATTCGATATTGCCGACATCCTTGCGCGGGACAAGACAAGCCTCGATATCTTCTGGATCAAGGACAAGTCCCTTGCCGATCTGGACAACCTGCCCTCGCCCGACGTGCTGGCCGATGATATCATCGAAAACCTCCAGAGCGCACTGGAGAGCTTTCAGGAACTGAAGGCGCAGTTACAATAAAAAATGTGATCCATAGTAGATTCCAGCGTTAAAGTGTTATATAATGGGATTAACGCGATAGGAGGCACGCATATGGACAATTTTACAAGTATTGAAGCAGAATTCAACAGACGATTGGCTCCTCAGGCAAATGCTATCATGCAATCCCCGCAGAATGCTGCTAATCCACAACTTGCTCAAAATCAAATTTCAAATTAACCCTGCAAGGAGAAATGGAGACTAAAATGAGCATATTTACAGATGGACGCGTTGATTCAAAGATATCAAAAGACGAAGCAATACGGTTGCTTTTTGATGGAATCTCTGATGAGAATACTGAATCACAATATGTGGACGAATATGGAAACTATGTCTTCCCGACGGATTTAGTTGCAAATACACCGAACACTGCGGTAGGCACGCTAAATGGGTTATATGCAATAGGTTTGTCGTGTTTATAAGGTTAGCCGAAATGGGTGCACCCGGCAAGACCGGGCGTATTCTATCAAAATGGTGGTACTTTCCCATATCGAGTGTTCATAAGGGATTTCACTTATGAACACTCGATTTTTCTATTCTGTTGATGCTGGGAGCAGGCAAGTGGCCTGCTCCTTTTCGTTATGCTGTTTTCGGCTCTGTGAGGTATTCGACGGCGACTCCTTGGCGGGTATCCGCTTTGTAATGCGGATGCCTCGGCGCAACCGGAATCTCCACATAGCCAACAAAGCGGCAGTAGATCACGATCCGCTGGGTACGATTCTTGCCGATCCCCTCCGTTTCAAACACGTCAATGTGGTCGATCAGCTCTCGCAGCAGCGGCGCTGTCAGGTAGTCCATCTGCATAAACCGCCGCACAGCGAGGATGAAACTCTCCCGCTGCTGTTGCTGCTTTCCGGATTCGGACAGCTTCTTGCGAAGGGCGGTGATCTTGCTTTTCAGCTCCATTCACTCCACTTCATATTTATGGGACAGCTGCATAAACCACTCATCACTGACCTTTCCGGTGGCGTTGTCCTCATAGAGCTTTTCATAGAGTCGGGAAAACGTATCATTCCGGATCATCGCCTTTTGCAGTTCCTCTTCACAGTGCTTTTGTTCATTCAAAAGCTCCTTGTCGGTCTTTTGGGCCAGCAGTTCCGCAAAGGCATCTTCGTTGTCGCTCAGATATTCTGCCATTCTCCGCAGTTCCATCATCACCACCTGCTCGATGGCATCCGCCCGCACATAGTGTCGTCCGGGACAGCTTCCCCGGTAGTCCACCTTGTTGTTGGCACACACAAAATAGTGAATATCCTTGTTGATGGTGTTGGTATGGTATCCAAGAGATAAAAAGTATTGGGCCATGCACTGGAAGGGCGAATACATGAGTTCTTTATCTTCAGTTTCCACAGGAACAAAAATCTGTTTTAATAGCAGCCTTGCATAAGTATAAGCCGCCCACCGTGTAAACTTCTCCTTAATATCACTGACATCTGGCATCTGGGCATATCCTTTACGCATGATGCCGTCTACGGCCTTCTTTACTTCACGGTTACGAATATCATTAGCAGAATTCTCAAGTTGCCTGTTTAGATCTTCATATAGAACATCTTCTGCTATCGTGAGGTCAACAAGCGTTTTTTCTGAATAATCCTCGTTAAGTTTGAACTGACACAAACCGAACAGTTCACCTGCTTCAGCTCGACATTCTTTTAAGGCACAATTCTTAGCAACGCACGGATCGCCTATGGCCAAATACAACTATTCTACTCCCGGAGGGCTAAACCGATTGTGCTTCGTAAGAGGTCATATGTTGTAGAAATTCAAATTCCGATTTTTCGTCGTCTATTATACCGGCGATGTATGAACATTTCTACCGATAAAAACAGCCGGGACACCCCGACTTCCACAACTTACCCCTCAAACGCCAACTCACTCATCAAGTGGCAAAATCGGCGGAGGAAAAATTAAATTGTATCAATCTCGGTATTTTTATGTCGATATAGATGCACTTGACGCGCCCCTCATACCGTGGCAGCAGCGCTTTCAGGGCTTCCAGATTATCGCCCCGAATAATCATGTTTTCACTGCCATTATCTTCGTTGTGCTGCCCGTTTTCATCAAAGCTATACTTGCGCTCCAACACCCGAAACGGCACGTCCTGATGGTGATTGATTACCTTGCTTTTTCCAATCCATTCCAGTGTCGGCATGGCTGATTTCCTCCTGAAAATATAGCATGATTCGTAATTCACAATGCAGAATCTTCGACAGATTACAATTATGCATTATGAATTATGAATTGAATTCTTGCGTTCGCCGGTTTATGCGATGGATAAATACTTCATGGGCGGCACACCTGTTGCAGTTCCGTTCTGCGTTTGCCTATAAAATCACAGAATAGTTATAATCGTTAAAGCGAATAAAAGCAAGAGCTTTCCCCAAAAGCTCGGGCAGTCTTTTCACCTCAGACATGAAAGGAGCGTGGGGCTTTCCCAACAAAAATCAGCTATCCGCGTTATACTAGGGAACCTCTGAATAAATCGGGTTATTTCTGCCCCCATTCGAGGGATTAGCCGCTTTTGGGCTTAGTTAAGGCGATTTGGGCGCAAAATAGCCACTATAACTTATCTTTTTTGCTTTATTTCCCGAAAAAGGGCAGACTGCCCCTATATCAGGTTGCAGAGAGTTTTCGCCCGGCGATCGCAAGGGCGTATAGATTGGCACAGGCAAACATTGCGTACAGACATTCTCGTTTTTCTTCAAGCCGCGATACGCCGTCTTTTTATAACCGAACTGACGCATAAAGAACCTCTGAATCAATCGGAAGCGGCGCTCAGCGGGGCTTGCAATTTCATCAGAGGTTCCCTAGAATCTGTTAAAAAGCTTGAAGAGCTTTTTATAGCGCCAACGGCGCGTCAGATTCTGCATGAAACGGCGCAGCGTGCATGCGCACGATGCGAGTGTGTGTAGCACAAGGGATTCTTAATTCAATATTTGAATCAAGAATCAGTATTACATTATACCGGCTTCACGGTCAATCCGGACATGACCGGGGGGCATCCCCGCGCTCCGCTACGGCCCGGCGCATTCACGCACCGTCTGGAGCTGCGCCTGATCGAACAGGATGCAGCCGCAGTGCCCCCGGAAGGTGGGGAAGCAGATGATCTTCAGATCCGTGTCGATCTCCGGGCTGTGATCCGCGATCTCCAGCGTCTCGCCGAACAGCGCCGTGCGCTCGTAGACGCGCAGCCACTTGGCGTCCATATTGGGGAAGATGCTGCCGAAGGAGTGGTCAAGGAGCTGCTCCAACGGCGTTTTTTCCAGCGTCGCCAGCGCCTCGTTGCCGTAGCGGAAGATCCAGTCCGCAGCGGCGCGTTCTTCGTTGAACACCATCTCAATGTCGGTAAACGCAAAGGGCGCGCGGTCATAGCTGGCATAATGCCGCCGGTATTCCTCCCGCGTGGTGGGCGCGTCGCTCCCGGCCAGCTCCTGCACGATCTGCCGCCGCCCGGCGCGCAGCTGCTCCTCAAGCTCCCGTTTTCTGCGGCGGGTGAAGCTCAGCGTTTCGCTGTTTATGAGCTCGAGCTTCTTCCCGATGGAATGAACGCCCTTTGCGGACACCAGCGTGGCGCGGTCGGCGCGGATAAAGCCGCTGCCGAGCATTGATCTGGGCAATCATGCCTGGACGCCGATCGGAAATTTCTTTTCTGATGCACTGTTTGGAGGCACAGACTATTCCGTGTTTGCCGGAAATCTTGACGGCAAAGGTCATACCGTCTCCAACATCTCCATCGGAACGGAAGGCGCTCCGCTGAAATCCGATGTGTTTGGCCTGTTTGGCGTGACGGGCGGCAAGCTCAGCAACCTGAACCTGGACGGTGTCACAATTTGCGGCACGGCAAAGAACGTCTCCGGTTATGTGATCGGCTTGGCGGGCGCTCTCTCCGGCTCTGCCAGCGGGCCGGTCGAGAACTGTCACATTGCAAATCTGAACATGACGGTGAGTACGCCGGACAGCGGCATGGCGGCGGCCTGATCGGCAAGGGAAACGGCGATAAGGATCCCGAGACGGTCATCAGCAACTGCTATGCCACGGGGACTGTCGTGGGCGGTGCATATTCCGGCGGCTTTGCAGGCAGCCTTTGGGGGCTGAATATCAAAAACTGCTACGCGACCGGCGACGTAACGGGCGTCTTTGCATCGATGGCGACCTTTGCCGGAACAGACGCTCCTGCCGCATATGCATACGGCTCGGTCACAAACTGCTATACGACCGGCGCGGTGGTTGGCACGGCTTCCAGCACGTACGCCTTTGCATACCAGGATGCGACTGCGAGAAGCCCGATCACAAACTGCTATTTTGCAGACGGGAACAGCGCATTGAAAAACCCGAATGAAACCGCAGAGCCCAAGACCTCGGAGGAAATGCAGACCGAGGAATTCAAAGACACCCTCCATGCAGGCGACCCGGCAAACGGCTGGATCTTCCGCGAGGGCGAAACGCCCCTTTGCGGCGCGGAGTCGGCGGATTACGCCGCGGTTGAGGCTGCGCTGGGCAAGATCCCCGCAGACCTGACGGCATATACCGACGAATCTGTTGAGGCGCTGCGCGCCGCAGAAGAGGCTGTGATCCGAGGCAAGGCCATCGCAAAGCAGCCCGAGGTCGACGCAATGGCAAAAGCCATTGAGGATGCCATCGCGGCGCTGGTTCAAAAGAGCTATCCCGTGACCATATCCGGCACAACGGAGCACGGCACTGTGACCGTCAGCACGGAAGCTGCCGTCGGCGGAAGCACCGTGACGATCACGGTGAAGCCCGACAGCGGTTACACGCTGGGCGGCATCACCGTCACCGACAGCGAAGGCAACGAGCTGAGCCTGACCGACAACGGCAACGGCGCGTACGCCTTCACAATGCCGTCCGGCAAGGTCGAGATCCATGTGACCTTCACGGAGGACGGCAGTCTGAATCCCTTCCAGGACGTGCCCGGTGACGCCTACTATTTTGAGGCCGTCAATTGAGCGGTTGCGAACAACGTCACGAACGGCACGTCCGAGACGACCTTCGAGCCGAACGAGGACTGCACGAGAGCGCAGGTCGTGACCTTCCTGTTCCGCGCAGATCGGGATAAATGACCTATGGCAGCGGGGCGGCTCAGGCCGCCCCGCTCAGCGCGTCAGCCGCTTCGTGGAGCGCGCTGCCGATTGTGTCGGCCTCCACCGTGCATTCCCGCCCGTTCAGTTCGATTCTCCAGCGATAGCGATTAGCCTTGTCCGTGGCCTCGTCCGTCATTTCTTCGAGCGACGCGCGATTTTTTGAAAAATCTTCTTGACTTTTCTGCCCCTCTTGGCGTATACTAGTCTTAGACGCAGAGTTGATGGTCAGTGCGCTCCCTCCCAACGATTGGCTACCGTTGGTGAAAGCCCTGGCGGTATTCATCTCTGCGTCAGCCGTTTTTTTAAGGCTGAACGATATCCCGTCCGTTGTAAATATCCTGTGTACTTTGTATTTATTTCCTTTAGTCTGCTTCACTACTGCGGCCATATTCACTCGCTCACCGTTTATTTCTACCGGAGCAGCAATCGTTATAGTATCGTAGTTCCGCCCTTTATGTTGCCCGTGTTCTTGGATTACAATGCCTCGTTTTAGGACATCCTTCAACACCAAGAATCCCAGCCGCCTTGCGTCCTCGACTTCTCTTGACTTTTGCTTGTAATTCAAGCTTTCATTGATCTCACTCGGAGTAAATGTGATTTTCCCCATTCCTGGTCTATCGACTTGGTAGCCGGTTCTCCGTAACTCTTCTACAATTGCTGTTCTGGCCTCTCCAGTGCTCAGTCCAACGAACTTTGTGCTATTTACTGCTGCAACCACTTTCAAATTGTTTAGTGCCTCTTGATTTCGTTTTAGCTGCTCTGCAATCCCGTCCCGTTCTTCTGCGCTCATGGAAAAATAATTGCCGTCCTCCGCAAACACCGTGTTCTCGTCCCCGAGATCCGGTGCTTTTTTTCTGCGTTCTTCCGCCGTCAGCTCCCGTCTGTTTGCGACGTCCCTTGCCTCGATTTCTCCGGCCGTGTTTTTGTAAAGACGGGTATATTCCTCTCCGGGGTTCCCGATCTTGCGGTTCAGGTCGATCAGCTTCCGGAACCAGTCATGCGCCCAAAGCTTTCCTCTCCCGTCCTGCGTCTGGCCGAGGCCTCGGCGCGTCGCGCGGTTTCCATAAGTTTTTGAAAAGAATCTGTGCAAAAGTCTGTGCAATTGTTGATAACGTTGGGCTTTTGCACAGCCGGCGCATGGAAAGATACAGAATTATGTAAACCATTTGCTGTTGCCTCAGAAAACCTGTGCGCAGTTTTCGGCGTGCCGCCGGAAATCGCTCCGGGATGCCATCTTGCTCACTTATGCTCACTTCCCCCTTTTCTGCACGTCCTCGTCGATGCGGCGCTTCCAATCCGCGCAGAGCGGCCTGTCGGCGCGGACGCTGCAAACGGCCTCGCCGATGACCTCGTAGTTCAGCGCCGTGCCTGCGCTGTCGCATTTGTAGCTCACGGCGCGATCCGCGTTGATGCCGAAGCGCGCTGCCTCCCTCGCCGCGTCGATGTTCGCGCCGAGGAAGAGGAATTCCCAGCCGTAGCGCGTCTTCTGCCGCTCGATCATGCGCCGCACCGTCTCGTAATCATAGCGGCGGCTGGCGTTTTCATAGCCGTCGGTCGTAATGACGAACAGCGTCCTTTCCGGCACGTCCTCACGGCGGGCATATTTGTGCACATTGCCGATGTGGTGGATCGCGCCGCCCAGCGCGTCGAGCAGCGCCGTGCAGCCGCGCGCGTAGTATTCCCGCTCCGTCAGCGGCGGGATCTTCTCGAGCGGCAGACGGTCATGGATAACCGTGCATGTGTCGTCAAAGAGCACCGTGGAGACCAGCGCCGCGCCCGTCTCCCGCTTCTGCTTCGCGATCATCGCGTTGAAGCCGCCGATCGTGTCCGACGCCAGAGGCGCCATCGAGCCGCTGCGATCCAAAATAAAAACCAGTTCCGTCATAAGAAAAATCCTCCTTCGTTTGATTACGCCATCATTTTAGCGCATCGGAAGGAGGATTCGGTCGCCCGCCGGGCGACATTTATTCGGTTTTGGGATCGGTATCCTGCGCCTGTAAATACCGAATCGCCTGCAGATACAGGTCGTATTTCTTCGGGCGCGTGCCGTTCAGGCGTCGGACGTCCGTGTTGTGCCGGAGATCCGCCAGCTTGACCCTGCGGGCGATCGGATCCTGTGCCAGCGCGCGGACATAGTCCATATACGGCACGCCCTCGGCGTGGGTCAGCAGGCGGAGCGCCCGCAGAACGGCCTCCGGGAAGCCCGCCCGCGCCAGCGCGTCGAGCGAATACCGGTCGCCGTGATCCTCCAGCACATCGTGCAGCAGCGCCGTGCAGACGGCGTCCTCGCCGTCCATCTGGGTGGCCAGATAGAACGGATGGAACACATAGGGATAGCCGCCCTTATCGACATCGTCCCGATGGGCGTCATACAGAATCGCGCACGCCCTTTTCACAAGCTCCGAGTAGTACATCGTTATCCCCCCGTTCCCAGAAGGCTCTGGTCAAAGGCGAACAGCGCCTCGTTGATCTCAAAGATGTTGTAATTTTTCCGCGCGATGAAATATTCGACGATGACGTCAAACTTGCTGCTAGCGCTCAGCGCATAGCCCGCGCGGGCGATGAGGTCGCGGGTCTCCGGCAGGCTCAGCTCCAGCGCGACGGCAAAGGCGACAGCCGTCGGCTTGGAGGGACGATAAGCCGGGTTGCTGCGGATCTTCGAGAACAGCTTGCGATCCACGTTGGCTTTTTTATAGATCTCGGAATCCTTTTTGCCGCTGCGGTCGATGAGCTTCAGCAGCGTCTCGGAAAATCCGGCGTCCAGATGCGCAAGCGCCTCGTCCAGCCCGGAGACTGCCATGGGCGCGGCCTCGCAGGCGCTCGGCATCCGATTCTCAGCGACGCTCACCCGGCGGTGGTCGGTGTGCGCGTCGACATAGCGCTCGTCGATGTAGGCGGCGATGTCCGCAAACAGCTTGCCGCCGATCTCATAGGATGCGCGGTCAAAAATGACGAGATAGACCGTCAGGTCGTTTTCCGCCAAAAATGCACCGATCGTGTCGACCGCGACGCGGAGCGCCTGATCCTTGGGGTAGCCGAAAATGCCGGAGGAGATCAGCGGGAAGGCCACCGTCTCACAGCCGTGCGCCCGCGCAAGCGCGAGGCTCGACCGGTAGCACGAGGCCAGCTGCTCGCGCTCGCCGTGCGTGCCGCCGCGCCAGACCGGGCCGACGGTGTGGATCACATAGCGGCAGGGCAGCCGGAAGCCCGCCGTGAGCTTGGCCTCGCCGGTCTTGCAGCCGCCGAGCGCGCGGCAGGCCTCCAGCAGCTCCGGGCCGGCCGCGCGGTGGACGCAGCCGTCCACGCCGCCGCCCCCCAGCAGGGACTCGTTCGCCGCGTTGACGATCGCGTCCACGGGCATTTTTGTAAGATCATTGCGAGCCAACAGGAGAGGCATTGCAAATCACCGCCGATCAGATTTTTTCAGGCGCCGTTCCGTTTCTGTTTGATTTTCGCCCAACGTAACTTGATGAGCTGTCTGTATTTTAACGGAATTTCGGCAAAATTGCAAGCGTGTTTCGGTAAATCGGCTCCGGTTTTTCTTGCGCATATTCCGCGCGGCTGATATAATGAAACCGGCCGGAGCTTTTCGCGCCGCGCGGGTCGGATTTTTCGGCGCGGCGGCGCTCGACCGGCAGGAAATCGACCGGAACGGAGGGTTCGACATGGTTTTTTATTTTTCCGGCACGGGAAACAGCAAATATGCGGCGCAGCGCATTGCCGAGGCGCTGGATGAGCCGCTGCTCAGTCTGAACGAGCGCATCAAGGCCGGCGACACGACGCCGGTCAAGGTCGGCGCGCGCCTCGTCGTCGTCACGCCGACCTACGCATGGCGCATCCCGCGCGTCGTGCGCGAGCATCTGCGCAAAACGGCGCTGCCCGGCGCGGAGCAGGTGTGGTTCGTCATGACCTGCGGCAGTGAGATCGGCAACGCCGACCGGTATAACCGGGCGCTTTGCCGGGAAAAGGGGCTGACCTCCATGGGCACGGCGCAGCTCGTCATGCCCGAGAACTACATTGCCCTGTTCAACGCCCCGCAGCCGGAGCAGGCGCGGCAGATCGTCGCCAAGGCCGAGCCGGAGCTTGACCGCGCCATCGACGCGATCCGCAGCGGCCGCCCCTTTGACCCGCCCCGGAACAACCTCTATGACCGACTGATGAGCGGACCTGTGAATCCGGCCTTTTATTCCTGCTTCGTCTCGGATCGCGCCTTCCGCGTCGGCGAGGCCTGCACCGGCTGCGGCAGCTGCGCCCGCCGCTGCCCCGTCAACAACATCCTGCTCTACGACGGCAAGCCGGTCTGGTGCGGGAGCTGCACGCACTGCATGGCCTGCATCTGCTACTGCCCCACGGAGGCGATCGAGTACGGCCGGAAGAGCCGCGGCAAGCCGCGCTATCATTTTGAGGCGCTGTAAAAACGGTTTGCGGGAAACCTGAGGCAAAAAACGCCGCCGATCTCCGAGGCTCGGAGGTCGACGGCGCTTTCGATTCCTTATGGGTTGTTCAATCGGTCGGCGAGCTGCTCGAGCAGTCCCTCGCAGCCCGAGCGGATGTCGCGCTCGGCCGTTTCGAAGTCGCGCGTGTACCACGGGTCGGCGATGTCATGCGGACGGGCGGTGTAATCCGCCAGCAGGCGCAGCTTCCCCGCCGGGTCGCCGCCGAACAGGCGCTGCATCGCGCGCAGATGCGAACGCTCCATGCCGATCAGCAGGTCATATGCGGCATAATCCGCGCGCGTGAGCTGCACGGCGCGCTTTCCCGCACAGGAGATCCCCTTCGCCTCTAGCCGCTTGCGCACCGGCGGATAGACCGGATTTCCGACCTCCTCGTCGGAGATCGCGGCCGAACGGATGAAAAAATCGTCCTGCACGCCGCGCTTTTCGACCAGATCGCGCAGCAAAAGCTCCGCCATCGGGCTGCGGCAGATGTTGCCGAGACAGACGAAAAGTATTTTTATCATTTGAGTTTTCCTTTCTGCAAGACGCAAAGGGATCGTGATCTGCGCCGCGTCTGCTTCTGCGATTCGCGAGGTTTCCATAATTTCTGCTAAGACTTCCTGTGCAAAGCAGATGTGCTTTCATGCTTCAAAAGTCCTGATCTCAATCGGGGGCATTACGTCAGGCATCGCCCGTACCGCACCTGCCCCCGGACGAAGCCGTAGCCCGATTCTGTTCCACATAATCGAGGAATTCTCGCGTCTTGGACCAATACTTCCTTCCCCAGTTTTCAAAATTCCATTCATCCGTATAGTCGTTACATTCATAGTCGATATAAAAGATCCGGTCATCCTTTACAACGAAATTCGTCGGAAAATAATCGATATTCAGGCCTGCTTCATATGCGGCCTTTGCCATTTCGCGCACTTGTGCCAAATGCCGATCCTGCATTGCATCGATTTTTACCAATTCAAATATGGTCGGGCCGTCTATGAATTCCTTAATGAGTCGTTCATTCGGAATGTCTATGTCCAGCATCCTCGGAATTCTGATTCCGGTTCGCAGGAGCCTATTATAATCCCTCTGCTCCGCCTCGATTTTGTTGCCAAATGCGTAATATGCACATGGCTCATGATGGATCTGCTTTAACACACAAAGCATTCCCTCTCGTTCGGCCAAATAGGAATAGCCGCCCTTCCCGTGTCCAAGCAGCTTCAGAATTCTATATTCCTTTTCATTCACGCGCATAGCATCCTCCATGCTCGTACCTCCCGAAATTCAAACGATAGGAGCGCATCGTCAGCAAGCCGCCTTGCGGCCAAAGCTCATAGAGAAAAAGGCCTCTGCACAGCTTGTACAGAGGTCTTCTATGTTGGCGTTACCTATTTTCACAGCCAGTCGCCCGGCAACTATCGTCGGCGCAGATGAGCTTAACTTCTGTGTTCGGGATGGGAACAGGTGGACCCTCATCGCAATCAACACCAACTATTCACTTTGACGCACCCTGAAAACTGAACAAGGGAAGAACGGATCATGATCGGCAACTGA
>ENA-UOIY01001397-UOIY01001397.1-human-gut-metagenome-genome-assembly--contig:-P114-NODE-1397-length-25872-cov-51.588333_pt1 | contig 25872 bp, 25 predicted proteins | sample MGYA00242335_ERZ723882 | MGnify/ENA metagenome assembly ERZ723882
TTCGGGTTTGATGGAATAGGCGATGACTCTACGATCTCAACGCATATAAAAAATAGTAGAATTTTTCTCTCTGCCGCAAGATGATTTTAGGTCGGTTGAGGGATTGGAAAACGCCGGAAACCCGCATAAACTCTATGTTTTTGCGTGTTCTCGGCGTTTCTTTTATCGCCTGTGTTAGTGGTGCTTTTTCGGTAAATGGTGCCCAAATGGTGCCCAAATCCCACGCGGGGCTATAAAACGATATAAGAAGCGGTAAAGAGATACAGCGGTTAAAGCTCTAAATCGCTGCTCTTTTTCTTTGCTTTCTTCGGCTCGGCTTTCTCTGCCTTTGCCGGGTCAGCCTGTTTGACCGTCCCATGATAAGCGTCTAAGACTTCCTTTTTTCGTTCAAGCCGCACGTCCACATAACGGGCAGTAACAGCTTCAAAGTTCATAGACAGCCCAAGTGATACGCCGATACCCGCAAGCGTATGTCCTAACACTTCGCCTACGGTGTAGAAGTCGCCCGTCAGTTGGTGCATATTCGTAGCCGCCGTATGGCGTAAATCGTGAAAGCGGATATGCGGCATATCCAAATCTTCAAGCAGCTTTCCAAACTGGGAAGATACCCACGACGCAGAGATAGGGGAACCGTCCGGCTTCGCTACAACAAGGTCATTGTCATAGTAAGGCTTTCCGTTCTTTTCTGCCTGTTCGCGCTGCGCTTCTTGCATAGCAAACTGTTTGAGAAAGAACGGGCGGGCAAGCTCTGTGATAGGCAGCTTTCGCCCGTTGGATTTCGGCGGTGCCATTTCCTCAATGACTTTTGTTTTCGGCGGTACCTTAAAGGGTAGCTGCTCGGAAACGTCAAAGGTGTTGTTTTCCAAATCCACATTGCGCCAGCGTAAGCCCAGAATTTCAGAACGGCGCATACCGTAAAGCCCGCCTAAGATAACGGGCATTTCCCAAACCGTACCCTCGACGCGCTGCATAAGGGCTTTTACCTGTTCCGGCGTGTACGGGTCGGGGGTCTTGTCGCTCTTTCCAAACTTCGTAAGCGTGTCCTTTGCCGCGTTGGTTTCGATATAGCGGTATTTCCGGGCATGGCTCAACGCCACGCTCAAAACACGCTTTGCCCCGGCTGCGGTGGACGGTTTCAAGCCTTTGTCGATAATCTGCTGAAACATTTTATCTACCATAGCGGGGGTAAGCTGATTAAGGGCAACGCCGCCGATATAGGGATTGATATAGTTTGCAATCGTCTTTTTGTACCCGTCGTAAGTAGAGGGGCGCAAGTTCACTCTTGCATAGCTTTCTACCCATTCATTCAGATAGCTTGCAACGGTCTGTTTCCGCTGTGAAGCGATAGACGCAATCTGTCCCGGATTATGGAGCTTTGCTTTCATCTCTGCTTCATGCTGTGTCGCTTCCTTTTTTGTTGGAAAGCCCTTTTTTGAATAGGTTTTCTTTTCCCCATTCGGGGCGGTGTACTTTATATTCACGTCGTAAACTGTACCCGGCCGCCCGGTCAGTACGCCGTTGCTGTCGCGCTTATTCTTAACCTGCCTTGTTGATATAGCCATAGCTTAACCTCCCTGTCGTGCCGGGGGCTTCGCTGTCGTCTTTGCCCTATGATACCAGTCCCAGATTGCAGCGTCAGCTATCAAACGGCGGTTTCCATTCTGTATATATTCAAGCTCGCCGCTATCCATAAGCTCACGCAGCTTATTTTCCCCGATACCGCTAATCTTGCTCATTTGCTCAACAGTCTTTAACATAGGGAATACGGGGATAGCGGGGCTTGCTGTTTCCTTTTTTGCCATAGGAAAATACCCCCTTTCAAAATGGCTCAAAGGTCTGTTTTTGAATAAAAGGGGCTTTAATCGGACGGCTATTAGCATAGCTCCACGAGAATTTCACTCCTGCGTGGTTCTCACGCAGCCCTACCCATTGCCTGCGACGCTTCTAACGCTCGGACTGTGGCTGTAAGGGAGTATCATTATCCCTTTTGTGTGTCGTCGCCCGCAAGCTGCTAAATTGCTTTGCGGTGTGGTGTTGTTCGCTCGTTCCCAAAAGGGAAGTCATGGCGCACCCGCCGTATGGCTCGGCACAAAAGGAACGTATCCGATTTGCCCTATACTGCGTCGCCGTTATCTTGCGGGCTTTCTTTGTCAAAGTGCAAACAGGCTTTTTGCTGACACCTGCGAAACGGAAAAGGGGGATTAAGGCGTTTCGCTGCGTGTGTCGTTTAATCAGCCTTAAATCTGAGGACTGTCCTCATCAGTTTGGCTTGCAGCCTTTCGCGGATGTCCTCGTCCACGCCGTAATAGGCGTTGCCTCTCTCGTCATAGAGCTTTCGCATGGAAAGGCTTGCGATATATCCGCTGAAATGCTGCACCACCAATTTCATAGCCTCCGGATCACCCTTTGTTGCCGCCAAAATGATTGGATAAGGAACAAGAGCGACTTCCGGGCTTTCATACTTACCATTCATCCCATTCATCAGCGTGTTCCTCCAAATACTTTTTCAGCAGCTCGAAAGAGCTTGTCCGCCGATACTGGATCGTGCTGCGCGGTGCGTCAAAGAGCTTACCGATCTCTGTATCAGTCATTCCGGCAAAGTAGTACAGAAGTACCGCCTTGCGCTTTTCCTCCGGCAATGTGCGGAGGGCTTCGGCTATGAGCTTCGCCGTGATCTTCTTTCCCGCTGCGTAGTAGCCCGGCTCTGTATCCTCATGGCCGCCGTAAAAATAGCTGTCATAGGTGCAAAGCTGGTCTTGCTCCTGCGGGGTCAAATCGGAAAAGCTCACTTCCTTTGCTCTGCGCCTCTTGATTTCTTTGTGGGCGTTGGCGGCTTCGTTCCGCAAAGCCCGCTTGCAGAAACTTTGAAAGGCGCATTGCTTTTGAAACTCCAAGCGATTAGGTTGCATCGTCTCACCTCCTTTCTGGCCGAAAGGCGGCTCGCTGGTATATCCCCTTTTCGCGTATGACTACAACCGATTTTTTGAAATGCCAAAGAATCGGGGAAACTTTCTGAAAAAAACTTTGAAAAAAACAGAAAAAGCCCCGACTGCATGAAGCAGCCGAGGCAAAATAGGAACCTACAACAGCAGGGGGATGATTATGTTGTTTCTTTACACGGACGCAAAGGGGTACGGAGTTGCGATTGCTTTTTTTTGCAGGTTAAGGATATGAAGATCAGACGGACATAAAATGAACACGACGACACCTCCTTGCAGCCGCCGTGTTCCGAGAATAGAGTGACGCTATACAGCCTCCGTATCCCTTTTCAAAACAGGAAAACGGCGGTTTGAAATTGTGTTCGTTTCAAAACCGCCGTCAGATCAGATCATATTATCTTTTAAGGACATCCCGCAATTCTGACAACGGTTTTAGGGTTGCAATAATGGAAAAAGATTGCACATTTAATTATCTTCCTTTGTACTGTTCTTACTTTCAGTCACAAGCTGACAGGAATCCGCAAACGGGCAGGTGTTTTGCTTCTGCTCCTTTAAGACATGGAACGATTCATGGCTGATTGTGTGTTCCATACGGCAGGCTTCTTCCTCCGCAATCGCAGTATCAACACCGGCACCGGCAAGGTGCTTTGCAAAAAACTGATAGCGTTCATAAAGTTTTTCCGCCGTTTCTTGACCCAAAGCGGTAAGGTGCAGAAAGTGGTCGCTGTCTTTCGTGAGAAAACCTCCTTCGCGTAACAGCTTTACTGCATGACTGACGCTGGGTTTGGAAACGCCCATGTAAGCCGCGACATCAACGGAGCGCACTTTACCGTTATTCTTTTGCAGAATCAGGATTGCTTTTAGGTAATCTTCCCCGGAGGAATGTAGAACCATAAGGCACACCTCCTTTTATGCTTGCTCTCGTCAAATACTCCAGGACGAGGCTTCATACTGAATATTCCACAGCTTTTGGTACAATCCGTCCTGTGAGACAAGCTGATCGTGTGTTCCGCGCTGCGTTATTTTCCCGTTTTCTAATACAAGAATTTGATCGACATTTTTTATTGTGGAAAGTTTGTGTGCTATCATAATGACGGTCTTATCTTGCAACAGTTCCTGTAAGGCCATCTGAATCATAAGCTCATTTTCCACATCCATGTTCGCTGTTACCTCATCGAGCAATACAATAGGAGCATCCTTTATAATTGCTCGCGCAATGGATAGCCGCTGCTTTTCACCGCCGGATAGTTTTGTTCCACCTTCCCCCAACACGGTATCATATCCATTTTCGAGTTGCATAATAAATTCATGGCAGCGAGCACGTTTGGCTGCTGCGACAACTTCATCCATGCTTGCGCAAGGATTCCCAAGCCGAATATTATTAAAAACGGTATCTTGAAATAACATCACATCCTGAAATACAAAGCTCAAATTATGTAGCAGATATTCATAGGATACTGTCCGAATGCTTTTTCCACCAACCTTTATTGCTCCTTGCTGCACATCCCAAAATCGTGCCAGTAAGTTGATGATTGTTGTCTTTCCGCTTCCTGACAAGCCCACCAATGCGGTCGTCGTTTTTTCCGGCACACAAAATGATACCTGTTGTAAAACAGGTGTGCGATCATAAGCAAATGTGACATCCTGATAAGAAATATCAAAGTTTCGCGGCTGCTCTTTCCCTGAAATATTCTCCATAGCGGGTATTTCTTTAATTGCTTTCATGCGGTCGATGGACTGCTGTGTCATTTTTGAAAAGATACTAAATATCCCCATAGCCTCAACCCCTTGAAAAAGGCTGAAAGAAGCTACAACTAACAGAAACAATCTCAAAAAATCAGCTTCGCCTCGGAGATAGAGTATTCCCGATAGAAGGACGGTTCCAGAGGTAATAAGACGAAACCAAAACTGAAAAGAAGCCATCGGGAACAAATGCGCAAGTTCATTCAAAATAGAATCTTTGCGAAGCCTTGTAAATATGAGCCTGATTCTTGACGCCTGTTCATTTTCCAGACAACAAGATTTTAATATATGAATACCCCGGATAAATTCAACGGTTTCCTCGGTTACTTCTCCGATTAGATTCTGTCGATTTATATTTAGACGATCTTGTGTCGTGGAAAAGTAGCGATAGGAAAACCACGCGGGAATCAAAAGAACAACCGTTAAAACAAAAATCCTGTAATCTACATGAAAAAGGAAAAATAAACCAATCAGTAGGGCAGGAATCCCCATGGCGGCCTTTTCGATCACCCCCAAACCTTCAACTTCCAGAAAGGCCGCGTCGGAAGTGATGGTTGAAACCAAATCGCCTAAATTTCTTCCTGTGAAGAAACCAAGTGAAACACGTTTTAGATGTTCTCCCAGCCGAATGCGCTCCTCACACATTGCCTTATATCCCGCCCCTGATCGCAGTCGCATTGTAAAATAACGCAGGAAAATGCGGATCAGAACGACAGCCATCATTACACCCATATATAAAAAGACTGTTTCTTTACTTAACCTCGTTGTTGCGGTCGGATTAAATTCCGGCATTTCGGATACCATGAGATATGAGATAATGAGCGGGATCATAAGTAGTACACCGTCACAGAAACTAAAAAGCAGGGAAACATAAAGCTGATATCGCTGACTTTGTATCAAGCGCACAAATTCTTTTATAGTTTTCAGCATACTTCCACCTCCGCTTTCCCTGCTAACTGCGTGGAATCCTCCTCAAAATAGATAGACCACATTTTTTGATAGACTGCACAGGTTTTCAATAATTCTTCATGGGAGCCAACAGCAGCGACGCGCCCACCATTTAAGACAACGATCTTGTCACAATTCTTAATCGTCGTTAATCTATGTGCAATAACGATGAGGGTTTTTTCTCTGCATAACTCCTGTAAAGATACCTGAATTTTATGCTGATTTTCCATGTCTGTGTAAGCGGTCGCTTCATCCAGAATCAGAATCGGTGCGTTTTTCAATATGGCACGAGCAATAATGATTCTTTGGCGTTGTCCGCCAGATAGTTTTATGCCATCGTTGCCAACAATGGTATGATAGCCCTCTTGTAAAGCATCAATAAACTCCGCGCATTGTGCCTGTGTTGCCGCAGCGATTACCTGTTCATCCGTTGCAGATGGATTACCCAGCCTGATATTCTCTAAAATGGATAAATTGAATAGAAAGGTATCCTGTGTAACATAGCTGATCCTTGACATTAACGATGACAAGGGGAGATTTCTGTAATCGACACCGCCGATCAGAATACTCCCTTCTGACACATCCCAAAATCTCGCAAGCAGATTCGCTATCGTTGTTTTTCCGGCGCCAGACGGCCCAACGATGGCAACTTTTTCCTTTTCCTGAAACACCAATGAAATGTTCTGCAATACTGTCTCTTTTTCATACGCAAAGGAAACATTGCGAAGCTCTATTTGATTGCCGGAAGGCACTTGGCCTTTGTTATCCTCATTTAATTCTGGTAATTCTGGCGCGGATAAAACCTCGTTAATCAAGCGTTTTCCGTTTCGGATATGATAAAAATTATCCATAAAGTCAGTAAACTTAAGCAGAGATGTACCGGTTCCCAAAGATAGTAATACCGAAAACAGAAATACGTTTCCTGACAAATGAGCCTGTGCGTACAAATAACCCCCAACGCAAAGAACGCTTACTATAATTGAGGACAAGAGCACAAGTGACGGTGCGGCCGCGGCATACATTCTGCGATATAGCTTCAATGTCGAACTTTTGTATTTTTGGATGGATTCCTCATACTTTGTGTAGGCTTCTTTTTCCTGACCAAAGATTTTGATTTCCTTGTTTCCGCGGATGTATTCAATAATCCGCCCGTTCATATTCTCCAGCGCAGCATAGTAAGTATTTGCAAACTCATTCATAATCCCAATATACATCGGGAGATAGAACAGCAGCGTCAACGTGGCAGGAACTAAAACGGACAATGCCATACGCCAATCAACCACAAACAGGAGGCCGATAATTCCAGCCGGAATCAGGACATTGGAACTTATCTCCGGGATTGCGTGTGCCAGAGGATATTCCAGCCGTTCCGTTCCATCAATCAGTATATGATGAAAGTGTCCGGCCCCCTGTATCTGCATATAGCCCATAGGCATTCGCAGCATTTTATCTGTTATCGCAATCCGCATCTGCTCCAATATGCGAAAAGCTGTCTTGTGGGATATTGCCGTTGAAGCGTTGTGCATCGCTAACTGCAAAATAAATGCCATAAGCATAAAGAACGCGGCAAGGAAAACTTCCCGATAAGAAAAGGGCGTCTGTATATTGACTAACAAGCGATAGGCGATGTAGTAAGGGACGAGTCCGAAAAACACACCGATCACCGCCAGCGCAATAGAGCTGATGTATGCTTTTTTGTATGGCTTTAGAAAATCTCGGAATTGTATCACGTTTTTCGTTTTCACAATGAACACCCCCTTGCAGCTATTCTTATCAGTCCATGTTTTTGAAATGTCTTTTCAGAATGAGTTTCCCAACATAAACGCCAACAATACCACAGAGAATAGCTGATACGACACCAATCACAGCAAATCCGCCGGTTAAATATCTTATGTAGCCATACATTTCTTCTTCCGTAACGCCCATTTCTACCCATTTATTTATTTCTCTATCTAAAAAGAAAATGAACGGAAAACAGCCGCCAAAGAAGTACGCAGCTTGCGTAAAGCCATAGCCAATTCCAATGGATATGGTTTTGAAATTTGTCTTGGCAATTATTACATCAGCAATCAGGCTTGTAACAATAACGAAAGGCAAACAGGTAATGCTCCCCATCCCTGTAAGCGTAAAGATTGCCACCCCCAAGCTGACAAGAAGCGTCATTGCCCCAAAACGCTGAATCTTCTTAACAACAAATAAAACAACCGTTCCCATGATGAGCGCAGTAATACTCGAAGTAAACACGTGCATAACCGGCACCATTGCAGCGGTCAACATACCTACGCCATAAATCACAGCAGCATCAATGGCAGCCAGCAAGCCGATCAGAACAAAATCACTGATTTTCCACTTTTTCATTGCATGAACCTCCTATAATTTTTCTTTAAAAATATTCTCCAGCACTGTTGTATCTTTTAAGGGGAAGTCTCTTGTTATTTTCCCATTCTCCAAAAGGATTACGCGATTGCAAACGGATAGTATGAACTCATAATCATGTGTAATGACAATAGACGCATTCTCATTTCCAGTGATGGACTCAATCAAATCACAGACATTTTTCATGTTGCCATAGTCCAAACCGCTGGTAGGTTCATCGAATACATTGATCCTCTTGTTCAGCAAATAGGATGCGGCAATGACTAATCGCTGTTTCTGCCCCATTGACAAGGTGGTTGGATGCTGAGATTCCAAAGAGGATAGCCCAAGTAATGACAAAATGCTATGGATACGGTTTTCAATGTTAGGTGATCTCTCGCTTCCAAGAAGCAAGTCATCATAAACGCTGCACCCAAACAACTGAAAATCTACGTTTTGCATCACATAACTTGCAAATCGGTTTCTGTCGCGCGAGGAAAGCGGACGTTCCATAAAGCGAATACACCCTTGTTGCTCTTTTATTAAACCGCACAGGATTTTCCCAAGCGTAGTCTTTCCACAGCCATTTTTCCCAATCAAAGCGATCCTGTCGCCTGGGTACACAGAAAAACTGATTCCTTTAAGAATGTTGGTGAGCTTTTCATACCCAAAGAAAAGGTTATCAAGTACCAAAAGAGGGTTACTACCTTTTTCTGTGGACGGGTTACTTATAGAATTTTGAAAAAGGTGCAGCCCGCGTAACCCTTGAAGGTGTAATTCGTCATTACTTGCAGCTTTCAATGTCGCGCCCTCATAGATACGGGACATCTTGCCGCACTCAAACACGATTAACCTGTCGCAAACGTCCGCGAGATAGTAGAGGCGGTGCTCAATGACGATAATCGTATATCCTTTTGATTTTAATTCCGCAAGTGTGGCTTTTAGCAAAGCTATGGACTGATAGTCTAAATTAGAGGACGGCTCATCCAGCAAAAGGACATCTGCATTCAGCATCAAAGTGGAAGCGATTGCCACTTTTTGCTTTTCGCCACCGGACAGCTCAGATATTTTTTTTCCAATCAGCGGAGACAGTGAAAGCATAGAAGCGATGCGGTTTAGCCGCATTTCTATTTCGCCTTTAGGAACTCCGTAATTTTCACAAGCATAGACAAGATCGGAAAGAACATCTGCCGTAAAAAACTGACTTTCAGGATTTTGAAAAACAGAAGCAACAAGCCTTGAAATATCACAGATCCGCAAAGGTGTACTCTCTTTGCCGTTCAAGTAAATATTGCCTTTCTTTTCCCCTTCAAAAAAGTGTGGGCAGAGGCCGTTAATGCACCGAAAGAGCGTTGATTTTCCGCAACCGCTTCGTCCTGTCAGAACCACTACCTCACCTTTTTTTATGAAAAAGGAAATATTTTGTATTGTCGGTGCAGCGTTATCTTTATACCGATAACTTAAATCGTTTAATCGAACCATGAATACACCACCTTGTCAAAACAAATGAAGTTTTACACTCATAAGCAACATAACGAAAGCTGATGACGAAAAGATAACATCTATCCCTTTTACTTTGACATCAAAATAAGAGCTTCTTTGTCCTTGATTTTCAATTCCTTTTACAAGCGCCGCACAAGAAAGCTCCTCTGATGTTCGCAAACTGCGAAACAGCATTGGCACAATGACATATTCAAGCATCCGAAGCGGATGAAATAGAATTCCACGCCATGACGTATCAATCCCTTTTAGTTTCATTGCCTCAATAATCGTCAAGAAATCGTTTTTCATTGACGGGAAATAGCGAAGCATCACCGTCATACTGATGATAACTCCTTTTGGCAACCGGCATCGTCCGAGTGCCGTAGTGATTTCAGAGATATTCTTTCGCTCTTTTATTGCGATTGCCAGCATGAGAAACGGAATGATCCTCTGGATAATGAAAGCGATGATTCCAATAACGGAAAGAAGGGAGCCTTGAAAGATGGAGCCATTTGAATGTGTAATTGCAAAATAGTACAAAAAGAGAACGGCAAATACAATTGTGCATCGAATCACAGTTGCATAAAGCCCGAAAACCATTAACGCCGTTCCTGCGATAACAAAAGCGATCAATGTTACCTCTGCTTTGCCAGAAAGCAACATAAAGAGCATAATTAAAACATCCAGAAAAAGGAGCGTTCTGAAATCAAGGTTCACAATCATTTTTTTGTCTGTCACATAATCACTCCTCTCTTACTTTTGGACTTCCGCGAGGCTACCTTTTATGCTATAATAGCAGACGTGGTTAGAGATGTCTAACTATGTTGGTGACTCTTAGCCGCGAGCCGCTTTTTTTAGCTCACAGCATAAATTGAAATGAGGTATGCTTATTATGAATAGAAGCCATCAAAGTTTTTTGCAGCAAAACGGCAGTACTCTTTTAGAAAAAGAGGCCGAGATTTGCGGATTTAAGACATATCAATTTCGTTCCTCGAACGGTTATGGGAAAACATCTATTTTTGAACTTGGATCGCGCGCAACGATCTCATTCTCGGATCATCTGTATTATAACGATTTTGAATATGCTGTGCTGTCTGAGGATTCTGTTGTGATACATCAGTACGATTCTATCCTTACAGATAACCGTTTCCGTATCGGGCAAGTTCATACAGGGATGCAATATATTGAGCGTACCGCAGAAAATGAGGTGCAGCGATATATAATAAAAAAGGGAACACCGGCGAAAACAATCGGGATTCAACTCATGCCAGAGTATTACGATTATTACTTAAAGAAGGAATTTAACATCGGCTATTCCGTATTTGAAGAAATGTTGCATTGCAATACAAGAGAAATGTGTATCCCCTCATTGTCTGCGGTCTTTCATCAGATATTAGGGTTTAGAGGTGATGACATAAGCTCCACAATTTTTTACAGGGCAAAAATAGATGAAGCGGTTTCTTTGCTTTTTCAAAATGCGAAAAGGGCAAAGAGTGGAGCTGCTATATCTAAAACAGATTACAGGTCAATTATAAACATTGTAGAGTATATGGCGCAAAATGTAGATATTGCGCTCTCGCTAGGCGAAATGGCGGAGTGCGCTTATATGAGCCCTGCAAAATTCAAATATACATTCCAGAGTGTGATGGGACATTCTTTTTCAGAACATTTCTTCTTGCTGCGAATGGCAAAGGCTTGTGATTTGCTTTTGAATAGCAATGAATACATTACAGCTATAGCACAAAGCGTAGGATATAAGAATGTTGGGAGTTTTTCCACGCAATTTAAGCGTTACGCAGGGATTCTTCCATCTGAATATCGAGCGACAAGGGTCAGGTAAACGGAATACCGAAAAGAATTGCGCTTGATTCACTTTGCCGGACTGTAGATAGTGCTGGCCACGTCCTTGCCATTCCATAGCGTTATACGGGAGGTGATTAGCTTGAATTGTAACCATCAAAGATACGACTTCAAACCTTTCGGGCAGGCCATCAAATCCACAAGGGAAAAGAAAGGTTTAACGCGAAAAGAACTTGCGGCGCAGATACGCATTTCTCCCCGCTACATAGCCTCTATTCAAAACAGCGGGCAAACCCCCAGCCTGCAAGTTTTCTATCGTCTCATCACTTGTTTAGATATGTCCGTCGATCAATTCTTTTTCCCGGAGAAGGTCATCGCAAAGACCACCCAGCGGCGGCAACTCGACGCGCTCCTTGACAACATCAGCGAAAACGGCCTGCGGATCATCACCGCCGTTGCTAAAGAAATCGCAGATACCGAACAGAAAAACTCCTTGAAATAAGCAATTTTGTTCTCCGTTCTTTTGGCAAATTCAACTTTCCGTTGTAGTAAGGGATAGAGGATAAAACTTTCATAGCAAGCATAGGAAGCGGGTACCCACTTCCGTATTTTCGCCCTCCCACGCTGCGGCGCGTCGGTTGAAAATTGCTTGTACCCTCACAGGCTATCGCCTGTTGGGGCAGACCCTTGGGAAGTGTCCCAAACCCTCTATGAACGGAAAGGAGCGTTAGAGCATGGACGGACGGAAAAGGACGGTGCAGCTAAAGTTTCGCGTGACGGAAGCCGAGCGCGATTTAATACTGGAAAAAATGAAGTTAATACCTACCCGCAACATGGCGGCGTATCTGCGGAAAATCGCAATCGACGGATATATCATTCAGATAGACCATAGCGACATAAAGGCAATGACCGCCGAGATACAGAAGATCGGGGTCAACGTCAATCAGATCGCGCGGCGCGTGAACAGTACGGGCAGCGTCTATCAAGAGGACATAGACGAGATAAAGGGGGTGCTGAATGAGATATGGCGGTTACAAAGATTAAGCCTATTAAAAGCACGTTGAGCAAAGCCCTCGCCTATATCCAAAATCCCGCCAAGACAGAAGAAAAAATGCTTGTGTCCTCGTTCGGCTGCTCCTATGAAACGGCAGATATTGAGTTTGCATATACCCTGTCGCAAGCGTTGGAGAAAGGCAACAATTTAGCCCACCACCTCATGCAATCCTTTGAGCCGGGGGAAGTCAGCTATGAAAAGGCGCATGAGATAGGTCGGCAGCTTGCCGACGCGGTAACAAAGGGGCAATACGAATATGTTTTGACTACCCACATAGACAAGGGGCATATCCATAACCATGTGATTTTTTGTGCGGTCAATTTCATCGACCACCGCAAATACAATTCCAACAAGCGGAGCTATTACGGCATACGCAACATCAGCGACAGGCTGTGCCGGGAAAACGGCTTGTCCGTCGTTGCCCCCGGCAGGGGCAGTAAGGGAAAGAGCTATGCGGAGTACCAAGCGGAAAAGGCGGGTACAAGCTGGAAAGGCAAGCTGAAAATTGCCGTTGACGCGCTTATCCCGCAAGCGTCAGACTTTGCCGATTTTCTGCGGCTGCTGCAAGCTGCGGGCTATGAGATAAAGCCCGGTAAATACATATCTTGCCGCGCACCGGGGCAGGAACGCTTTACCCGTCTGAAAACGCTCGGCGCGGATTATACAGAGGAAGCCATAACGGAGCGCATCAAGGGCAGGCGCACCCGCGCCGCCAAAGCCCCGAAGCAGGAGCGCGGCGGTATCTCCCTTGTTATCGACATTCAGAACAGCATCAAGGCACAGGAAAGCCGGGGCTATGAGCATTGGGCGAAAATCCATAATCTCAAACAGGCGGCAAGGACGCTGAACTTCCTCACGGAAAACAGGATTGGCAGTTATGCAGAGCTTTCCGCAAAAATCGCGGAGGTGAACGCGGCAAGCGAACAGGCGGCAGACGCATTAAAGGGCGTCGAACGGCGGCTTGCGGATATGGCGGTCTTAATCAAGAATGTTACGACGTACCAAAAGACAAAGCCCGTCTATGAAGCGTACCGGGCAGCAAAGGATAAGGCGGCATACCGCGCCGCCCATGAGAGCAGTATCATATTGTTTGAAGCCGCCGCAAAAGCGGTCAAGCCCGCGTTGGTCGGTGGCAAGCTCCCCAATGTCGCCGCGCTGCAAGCGGAGTATGCAAAGCTCCAAGAACAAAAAGAAACGCTCTACGCCGACTATGGCAGGCTGAAAAAGCAGGTCAAGGAATACGACGTTATCAAGCGGAACATCGACAGTATTTTGCGGCGTGAAAGTGAGCCGGAGCGGGGTAAGGAAAATGTGCGCGGATAAATGCGGATTGTGTGGAAATCCCCGAAAAAGCATGGTATGATGAAACTATCCCAATGTAGGACTGCTGAACGCTATCCATATTTTTACGAAACAGAGGTGAGGTTATGACGCGAGGTGAGATTTGGAAAGACTTTTTTAAGAAAACGGTTTTGACCGTTCTGATTGCCGGAGTGCTGTTTTATTGGGCTACACTGGTATTCACAAAGGACGGGGCAACGAACTACTTTTATGTGTGGCTGTGCTGCGGCATCCCCTTTGGCATACGCCGTATGTTCGTGTGGCTTATCCCCCGCGGCTTCGACCTTTCCGGCACGGTGGGCGTCGTTGCGCTCAACTTCATTGTGGGCGGCTTGATCGGCGGCGTCATTCTGATATGGCGGCTTGCGGTCGCGGCATGGTATATCCCTCTGACGATATATCGGCTTCTAAACGCCGGCAGGGTCGGCGTAGCAGAAATCGGCGAGGAATAAGCAAAAAAGAGAACGGGGCGCGGCAGCCGATGATGGCCACCGCGCCCCGTCTTTTCATGGGTGCTGCTTTAAGTGTCTGTTACGCAGTAGAACACTGTTTTTGCGGGTTTAGGTATAATTCCCCTGTCATGCTCAAATCACATCTGAAAAGCGGCATGGCGTAAGGGCTTTTTCACGTCTACTGCGTAACGCGGGCGCGTCGTTTCTGCATCCGCTCGGCGGCTTGCCTGCGGGTGATCCGCTTGCGGCAGTCCGGGCAGTATTTGACGCTGTTTGAGGTGGACGCAAACGCCGCGCCGCACTCGGCGCACCGCCGCCTGTCCTCGGCTTGGTAAAGCTCCGCGTAAAGCAGCTTGTCAGCGGGAAGTACGGCGTTTTGAAACCACCTGCAAAGAAGCGAATAGGAAATGAGCTGCGGACAAACGCACTCGTCCCCATCGTCCAGCAAAATGCAGTTCCCGCCCATACAGTTGCAGCAGGTTTTCTTAATAAGGGCGTTCGCTTTGCGGCTCTGCTGCGGCGTCAGCCGTTTCAGCCCGCTCATACTTCGTCGGCGGCAGATACGGCGAGAGCGGCAAAGTCGGCGTCGCTCATGGCGCGGAGCTTTGCAAGGGTACGCAAGGCAAGCTCGCGCATTTCACCGTCCATATAGGGCAGCGCACCCGTCATTTCCCCGATAAGCTCCCCGCGCGTATCGGCGATGTAGATGCTGATAAGATTTGTTTCCTCAACGGTAAATCGGTTCATGCTCATACCTCCATTTCGTGATGTTTTGTTTTTGCCGCCCGCTTCGGAGCGGCTTTCTTCTTGTCGGCGGCAAGCTGCGCCCGGATAGAGGGGCGGGGCTTGCGAATATCCCGGTTGCGGTTTTCGTTCTTGTCGATCAGCGCATAGATGCCGTGCCTGCCCTCGATTTTGGAAAAGGTCAGCGTCTTGTAGGGAAGCAGCGAGAAAAGGCGGTCAACATCCCGGCTCGACACAAGCATCATAAACGCCGGGGCAAGCTCTGTCATGTAGTGGGTTTTGTTCGGGCTGTTGGGGCTGTACTGACGTTTCATGTCGGCAACAATGCGCCGCGCTTCGGCTTCAATCAGCCCGTCGCGCAGGGCGGCGATATGCGCCTTGAAGTCCCCCGGCGAAAGCTGCTCACGGCTGCGCCGTTCCTCTTGCAGAAGATCGCGCAAGGCTTCGGGGGCGTTTGGCTGCACCTCAAAGCGAAGAAACGCGCCATACTGCGGATCGGGTGAACCGCTAAAGTATTTGCCTGTCGGCTGGCTGCGCTCGCCGCGCTCATAGAAAAGCGTTACGGTGTCTGCGGGAAGCGCCTGCTCCCGAACGTGCCGGAAATGGGCGGCATAGTCCAGCTCATAGAGGTTTCCCCGGATTTTGCCGCGCTCCCTGCCCGTCAGCTCTACGGCGTAGGCAAGAATGCGGTCGCGTGTCTGCTCCCCGTGGAACTTCCATGTGTTGTATGGGCGGGTGTCTTTCAAGAAAACGTCGCGCTCCCGGAAGCAATGCGTCCCGGACGGACGGGAAAGCCACAAAAGCGTCCTGTCCTCACGGTCGGGGCTTGCAGCAGCTTTGTGAATGATCTCCTTGTCAATCTCAAAATCGCTTTGGTAAAAGCCGGTGTTTTGTTTCATCACCGCATCAAGGCAAGCCAGTATATCCACGTTTTCAAACTTCCGCATACGATCAGATCCTTTCCAAATCCTGCGTTTTGCTCCTTTGCGCCTTTCTCTGGGCGGTCTGCTCCTTTGCCGCCCGAAGCTGCGCACGGATCGAGGGCTTTTCCTCTTTTCCGCGCTCCTTATCGGCATGGATGGCGTTCGCAAGGTCAATCAGGGAAATCGGCTCACTCGCCTTTACTTTCTGCTCCAATTCCCCGACGGTGGGCGTCTGCGGCGTGTTGTTGATGATACCGTCAAAATTGTTGTCGTTCTGCTCAACAATATCCTCAACGTGCTTTAGATAATTCTGCGGCTGCAAAAACTCCGGCGTCTGTCGATAGCCGATGCTGTCAACGTAATGCGCCGTGTCTTGCCCGTTCTGATGCAGCACCACCACATCGGAAACGGAAAGGCTGTGTCCCTTAAAGTCTTTCGGGTGGTCGATATTAAAGCGGGTAAAAATATCTTCAAGGTTCGTACCCGGTGCAAGGGGCGCGGAATAGATCAGGTCATAGTTCGCCGGATCAACCGCGTGTCCCGCTGCGGTCAGACGGTCATAAGGCTCAAAGCGCAAATCCCGCGTTTCGTCGCCGCGTTTGAGCTGGTAAATGGAAAAGCTGTCCCTGTCCGGCTCCTGCGCCTGTGTGCGCTCCGCAAGCGTCTTTTCGGCACGTTGCAAAACGGCAGCGCTGACGGGGAGCGCATACAGCCCGGAAGCAGAGGAAAAGCCGACGTTGTTGAAAACATAGTCCACTTCACTATCTTTCAACGCGCCTGCCGCAAAATATTTCTCCCGCGTGGGTTCTGCACTCACCTTGCCATCCGCGATGTCGTAATTCAGCCCGGTTTCGATATGGGAGCAGATGTTTCCGTCCACCGCCAGTGTTACATAGTACCAGCCCATATATCCGCTGCTTTGACCGTCCGCACCGTCGTTGAACTCGACGTTGAGCAGGGTGTAGGGCTTCAAGCCCTTCTGCGCGGCAATGGCATTGTCCTTTGCTTCGCGCTCCATGAGGGAAGCGAGAGCTGCTTCCTTTGTCGCACTGACGATCTCCGGGTTGTACCGCAGCAGGGTATCGTTGACAAGCTCCCGCTGTACCGCTGCGGTCTTTGCTTTCGGCGTAAGGCGGTTGCCGAGAAACAGGGACGCGCCGTTATCAAAGCGGATGGATATATCGCTTGTACCGCGCCATTTTCCCGTGCAGGGCGACGTTTCAATCCTGCCCGCAGTACCGCCGAACGCCTGCGCAATCACTCCGATTTTCTCCTGTGTGGAAAGTGTCTCGTGTTTTTCTGCGATTGCGGCGGCTTTTTTCTGCAAGTCCGTAAGGGGTTTTTCGCTCTGTGCCTCCTGCACGGCGGCAAGATCGGGCGCGGCTTTCTCGGCTTCGTGCTGCTTTTGCAGCTCTGCGATATGTCCGTCAATGCTGTTGATGATGTCTGCGGCGGCAGAGCGGATCGTTTCAAGGGAGCTTTTCAGCTCCGCAAGCTCCCGCCCGCTGCTCCACCCGGCTACATAGCCGAAAGAGTAGTCCGACGTATCAAGCCCGTAATGCTGGCAAACGGTGTAGGCGACGCTTTCCGCTTCCACCTCGCGGGTGCGGCGGTCTACGCGGGGCTGCTGCTCGTCTTTGGGAGCGTTCAGGTCAATATCGTGCAGCTTTGCGTGGGCGATTTCGTGAATGGCGGTTTTGAGCGTTTGCAGCTCGCTCATACCCTCATCAAGCGCGATGCGCTTGTCCTCCAAGTGATAATAGCCGTGTGCGCCGCCCTCGATTTTCTCAAAGCCGATGGGGACGGGAGAGGTCTTTTCAAGGGCTGCGAAAAAATCACTGTACTGCTCCACATCGCCTGTCAGCGCGTCCACGGCAATATCCGGCAATTCCTTTCCCTCGGTCTGCGACACGTCAAAGACGGACACCACCTTGTAGGCGGGTATAGTGATCTCCTTTTCCTCGGTGACGGGCTTTCCGTCCCTGCCGATCACGGGCTTTTGGGTCTGCGGGTCGATTTTCTCCGTTTCCTGCTTGATTTTGAACGGCGACGGGGCGATAATCTTAATGCCTTTTTCGCCTTTTTTGACGTTGCGCTGAAACTGGTTTTTCCAAGCGGTAAAGCCCGCGATAAGGGAAGCGTCGGGCTTCTGCATGGCAATCAAGAGGGTGTTGTTGAAGCTGTAATTATGAAACTTCGACATAACGCGCAAATACTCTTTGTAGCGTTCGCTGTCAAAGAGTTCCGTAATGCCTTGCTCCAAACGGTCGGTAATCTCCTTGAGCTTTTCGGCTGGCTTCTCTGCGGTAAGGTTGATAGGGATAACGGGCTGCGGCTGCGGTGGCTCGACGGTAAGCGTCGCCGCTTGCCTTGTGCCGATAGCATCCATTTCAACCTTTTCCGGGTCAGGGCGCGTCGGCTGCGCTGCCTGTTGGGGCGCGGTGTGCTGCGGCGGCTCGCCCTCAATGGCATAACCCGGAAGCAGCAGCCCATTCACCTTGAACGGCTCCGCGTATTCTTTCGGAACGGGCGGCATAGTCTCGGTAAACAGGCGGTCGTATGCCTTGATGCGTCCGGCAAGGTATTTTTCCATTGCCGCCTTGTCTGAAAAGGTCTTGCGCTCCTGTCCGGCGATTTTTACGTTTTGTCCATGGTTCGGTCCGTTGGTGTAGACACTCCATGTCAGGCTCCATGAATACGGCACGGATTTTTGCGCCTGTCTGTCATAGCGGGTGTTTTCATAGACATGATAGCGCATCTGATAGACTGCGTTACTGCGGAGCTGCCATTCATAATCTGTTTTCTCCCATTTGTTGGATGTGTGCTTAACGGGCGGCGTCTGCACATATTCGATGGCTTTTTCAAGAAAGCGGGTGTTGCCCGCCTGCTGCTCCCATGCGGCTGCCTCCGTTTTCAGCCTGTCAAATACAGCCTGCTCCGCCGCCGCGCTCTCCTGACGCAGCCGTGTCAGCTCCGCAAGAGAAAGCCCGGTCAGCGCGGAAATATCCGCTTTCTCACTTTCAAAATAGATGCTTCGCTCAATTACCAGCTTTTTTGCTACTTCCAGCCTGTCAAAATCATAGCTGGAATAGTTCTTTTCCTGTTCGCTCACGGTTTTGCTCCTTTCTTTTGTTGGTGTGATGATGTCTTTTAGCGGCTGCTCCCACTTGCGCCCAAAGCCGCGCACGACGGTATCTCCCGCCGCGCCGTTTTCGCTGAACATTTGCAGGGTGGAAAACGCATTGTCAAAGGCGGGGATATTGTCTGTGCCAATATTCGGGGCGAAGTGAATAACACCGTCCGGGTAGTCCCTGCCTGTGCCGATCCAGCCTCGGATAAAGCTGTCGAAAGGGGCTTTCGCCCCGCTGTCAAAGTGTTCCTCGGCATGGCTTTTGTATAACTGCCCGCCCCTATACTGTCTGCCTAAAATCAGCTCTCCCGCCTGCGGGGAGAACATAAAGCGGCGGTTGTCGATTTCCCGCATATCAAATGACATACTGCGGGTATCAAGAAGCATTAGGGCGGCGGTCAGCTCTGCTTTCGGCTTGTTCTGCATGGCTTACGCCTCCTTTCATCGTTACAGAGGGTTTGGGAAACTTCCCAACAAGCAAAATCCCCATTCTGCGCGTAGCGTCAGAACGGGGATTTTACGGAAAGGGTACCCCTTTCCTATGCTTGCTGCGTAAGTTCTTTGTCCCTCGCAAGCTCGATACGGTAGTTGACGTATTTCCCGCCCGTATCGGCTAATACAATGCTTCCGTCATAGGTTTTACCCGTTTTCGGGGAATACAGCTTTTTGACCTTCGCCCTGCCGCCCGCAAGCAGCGCAGCGGCGATTTTCGGGGTAAAGGCGGTTTTGCGTTCCTCGAAAAAGCGGTCGTTTTTCCACATGACAAAGGCGCAGTCCTTCTTTTCGCAGTAGTAGTTTTTTCTGCCCTCGCAGACGTTCCCGCCGCAGCGGGGGCATTTGCCGATCACCGTCTGTTCCTCTTTGAATAGGCCTTTCTGATTTTCGGAAAGAAACGGATAGGCTTTCACCAGCTCCCGCGCCATTTCTTCAATGTCCCGCATAAAGTCCTCCGGCTCGGCTGCGCCCCTTGCAATCTGCGTCAGAGCGTTTTCCCATTCGGCGGTAAGCTGCGGAGAGGTCAGCGTATCGGGCAGAACGCAAACAAGGTTGTTGCCGTTTTTGGTTGGGATAAGCTGTTTTCCTTTGCGCTGCACAAAGCCGGATTTGACCAGCTTTTCAATCACAGCGGCGCGGGTAGCGGGAGTGCCAAGCCCCTTACGTTCTGCGTCCGGGTCGGTGTCCGCGCTTCCGGCGCGTTCCATAGCCGAAAGCAGGCTTGCTTCCGTGTGCGGCTTCGGGGGCTGCGTGTCGTGCGCCGTAACTCTTGCGGCTGGACTATCAAAGCTCTGTCCCTCGGCAAAGGTCGGTACATCTAAAATAAGCCCGTTTTCCTCGTCGCCCTCGGCGTTGGGCTTTCCTTTCAGCGTCGCCCGGTAGCGTCGTTCAAGCTCTTTCCACCCGTCGCAAAGAACCGTCTTTCCCTTTGCCGTAAACTCGGTATCGGCACAGGAAAACACCGCCGTTACCGCATCAAAAACGTGCGGCTCGGCGGCGGCGAACAGCAGACGCGCCCCGGCAAGGGTGAGGATATTTCTTTCGCTTTCCGGCAGCGCGGCGAGGTCTGCTTTCGCAAGCTCCATTGTCGGAATAATGGCGTGGTGGTCGGACACCTTTTTGCTGTCAAGCGTCCGGGCTATGTCCGGCGTAAACGCCGCGCCTTTCATAAAGGGCAGCTTGCCGACAAGCAGCGCGGCGATATGCACCGCCGTATCGCCCATGTCGTCGGTCAGATAATTGCTGTCCGTTCGCGGGTAGGTAAGCAGCCGCTTTTCGTAAAGGGCTTGTGCAAGGTCAAGGGTCTGCTTTGCGGTGTAACCGTAAATGCGGTTGGCTTCCCGCTGCAAGCCTGTAAGGTCAAACAAGCGGGGTGGCTGCTCGGTTTTCCTCTCACGCCTCACCGAAATGCAAACGGCCTGCGACGCTTCGCAAGCCGTTTTTACCGCTTCTGCTTTTGCGGCGTCGGAGATCCTTGCGCTTGCCGCTTCCGCGCCGCCCACATCAAGACGGACGATATGGTAGGTTTCTTTCTTGAAAGAGGTGATCGCCGCGTCCCGGTCTGCAAGCATTTTTAAGGTCGGCGTCTGAACGCGCCCTACGTTTAGAGTTTTGCCGTGAAGGACGGAGAAAAGGCGGGTGGCGTTGATGCCGATGATCCAGTCCGCTTTTGCGCGGCATAATGCAGACGCATAAAGCGCGTCATAGTCCTTGCCGGGTTTCAGCTCCGCAAAGCCCCTTTTGATTGCGCTTTTCTCCATAGAGGAAATCCAAAGGCGGGAAAAGGGCTTATCGCACCCCGCCGCATGGTAGACAAGGCGGAAAATCAGCTCGCCCTCGCGCCCTGCGTCGCAGGCATTGACAACCTCGGAAACGTCGCTGCGGCGCATGAGGTCTTTTAGGATTTTGAACTGCTTTTGCCTGTCTTTGAATACGGTATATTGCCACGGCTGCGGCAGGATCGGCAGGCTGTCATAGCTCCATTTCCTGTATTGCTCCCCATAGGCGGCGGCTTCCGCAAGCTCCACCAAATGCCCCACGCACCATGAAATGAGGAAGCCGCCGCCCTCCATATATCCGTCCTTTTTGTTCTTTACGCCAAGGGCGGCGGCAAGTGCCGCCGCCACACTCGGCTTCTCTGCAATGACTAACCTCATTCCTCGTCCTCCTGTTCCTCGCTGCCTGCCTCCGGCGCGTCCTCGTCGTAATCGTCAAAGTCGAAATCGTCAAGGTCGGTGTCGCCCTTGATACCCTGCTTCGGCTTCATAATCTTAAAATAGTAGAACGCGCCGCCACCGGCAAGCAGGGTAACGACAAGGAAGATCACAATCCCGCCCGCATTGCTTTTTTCTTTCTCCGGCGGCGCATCGTCCGGCTCCGGCACGGCTTCCTTGCCTACACATTCGGTCATATTGACAGAGCATACCGGGCAGGCGGTATTGACTGCGCCTGCCTTGCATTTGTCCTTGCAGGTGCAAACGGCGGGAGCCTGCGCCTTGCCGCTGTCGCCCTCCATGAGCGCCATCAGGTCGGCTTCGTCCACCTGATTGAGAAAATGTACGGTGTTTTCGCCCTCGGCGGCGCGGTCAACGATGATGTAAAAGTAGTTGCCGTTTTTGCTCTGCACAATGATAAACTGCTTGTCCTCGGCGGCTTCTCCCTCAATGTCGTCAATCAGCGACAGATTACCGTCCGGCGTAAGGGGCTGCGGCTCGGTTTCTACGATCACGCCGCTGTCGTTGGTGGGAATGTCCTCACCGCCGCCCGCATAGGCGGTAACAGAAAAGCCGCCCAAGAGGACAAGGGCGGCAAGCAGGGCGGCGGCTGTTTTGAAAAAGCCGTTATTCTTCATCTCCGATTTCCTCCTGTTCCATGTAGTCTGTCCCTGCGGCGGCAATGCCGGGGATCGGCTCGCCGGAAAGCAGGGCGGTAAGCTCTGCGGGGGTCAGGCGCATGGAGCGCACAAGAGCGATGATTTGCAGGTTTTCCGCTTCGGTTTTCTGCATTGCAAGCTCTTTCAGCCTGTTCTGATACTCGGTGATTTTCTCCCGTGTTTTCTGCATTTCCTTTTCAATGCGGTCAATTTTACTGTTTGTCATACTGTCAAAACTCCTTTCAAATTTTAATTCCAATTCATCAGCCCATAGCCCTTGATACAGGCGTAATCAAGAGGATAGCTTCTGATTTTGCAGGCGTCGCCGGAATTACCCTCCACGGTGTAAACGCGGCTTCCGTCTGTGCCGATTACGATACCTACATGGTCTGCGCTGCCGTCTAAATCCCAATCAAAAAAGATGGCGTCGCCGGGAGCGATATTCTCATAACCCCTCGCGCCCCACTGCCCGTGAGAGGTAAACCACGGAACGCCCTGCGACTGACAGCCCGCAAAGCGCGGCTCGGAAAGTCCAGCCTGTCCGTAGCACCAGGACACAAAGCAGGCGCACCAAGCCACGCGGCTGTTAAAGCCGTACCAGCTCCAGTAAGGCGCACCGCCTACATTGCCGACTTGCGATTTCGCTATATCCACAAGGACGGTGTTGCCGGGGCGGGTGCCGTTGACAAAGGTAACGCCGCTTAAATCCTCGGACGCGGAAGTGTCCGCAGAGCCGCCGCCAAAAACGAGGGGTTTGTTGCCGCTTGTTTGCAAATAGACATGGTACATTTCAAGCTGCTCCGGCGTTAGAAGCTCCGATACAAAAGAGGATATAGATTTGTTCGTCAGCGTTACATTGAGAATGTAATAGTTATAGGGGCCTTCAACGGTGTAGGTATAGGTATGGGTGTTGCCCTCCGCGTCCGTGTAGCTGCCTGTGCGCCTTTCCGTGCGGTAGCGCACCTCGATTTCTTCCGTGACGGTCAGCTTGTATTGCAGATTGAAAATGCGGTCAAGCTCTGCCTGTGCGCTTTGCGGGGTGTAGCTCTGCAACAGGGCGGTCAGGTAGGACGCTAATTCATGGGGGTTATGCCCGATGTACGCAAGGTCGTAGCGGTATTCGTCATAGCCCGGATAATCGCGCTCGATATTGTCTATCCTGCTTTGCAGATCGTTTTCCTTTGCCGCATAATTGTTTTCCACCGCTACAAGGTCACTGTCCTCCGATGTGTAAGAGGTTCCGATTACGCCGTTGACAAGCCCCGAAAAAAGAGCAGAGCCGGAGGAAATTGCGGACATCAGCATGATAAGCAGGAGCAGCGCACACCCGGCAATCAGAAAGGCTTTCCAATGCCGCCCTACAAAGGCGGCGGTCTTTTTCGTCGCTTCGGCGGTTTTCTTCGCTGCCTTGCGGGTGTTTTCTGCGGCTTTCCTTGCGGATTTTGCGCCGCCCGTTCGTACCGCCTTTGCATACTGCCGCTTGATCTGCTGCTTCTGCCAAAATCGGGAAACGGGGTTAGACGCGGCAAGCTGCGGGTTGTCGTGCAGCGCCTTTTGATACTGAAAATCGGCGTTTGCCTTGAACGCGGCTTTTTCCGCTTTTGCCGCCGCCCGGTATGGTTTCAGCTTGCGGCTGCGGCGGCTCTTTCGCATCTGCCGCGCCCCCGCCCGGATGCCGCGCTCGGCTAATTCCTCGCTCTTGTGCGCTCCCTCCACGCCGGAGTTGTCCTTTTCAACGGAATGTATCTTATTGTGGACGAAAACGCCGACCTCCTGCACGGGGCGGGAGAGGGGGTTATGCTGCTGCCTGCCGCCCGGTATGGGTTTTTCCTTTTCCTCAAAGCGCAGGCGGGTTTTTCCCTTGCCTGCGGCTTCGTCAAAGGTGCGCTCTTTTGTCAAGACTTTCTTCTTCGGAATAGCCGCCCGTGCTTCGTCCAAGCGGTCGGCGGCTCTTTCCGATTTGCGGATCGCCTTTTGAAGCTCCGGCGTTGCCCGTTCTTCCTCGGTGAATTGCAGGCGTGAGGTCTTTGTTTTTGCCGCCACTTCCCGCTGCGCCCGCTTTATCGCCTTTTTGGATGCTGCGCGGGTATGGGCGGCGTCGATATGCTCCAAAACACGCTCGGCTGCGGCGTCGTCCCGCTTCGGGGAAAGCTCCGGGGTATGGGGACGAGCTGCCGCGCCGCCGGATGGGTGCGGAAGCTGCTGCGCTGCTTCCTGCGCCGCCTGTTCGGGCTTCTTGGAAAAATCTGCGTCCTGCTCGCGCCCGCTGACCAGCTCGGCGGTGCCTGCGGTTTCGTTGACCTCGATAAGCCCGTCCCGGCTCATTTTCTGCGTAATTTTATCGCGGGGTTTCAGCTTTTTGCTCAATTCGTTTCACCTCCGATCCGCGCCCTTGCAAGGGTGCAATAGTCATAGTTCAGTTCAATGCCGATGTAATGGCGGTCATGGCTTTTTGCCGCAAGCCCTGTCGTGCCACTGCCGAAAAACGGGTCAAGCACAATGCCGCCCTTGGGACAGCCCGCCAAAATGCAGGTTTCCGCCAGCTTCGGCGGGAACGCGGCGAAATGCCCGCCCTTGTAGGGTACGGTGTTGATATGCCACACGTCCCGCTTATTCCGCGTGGTCGGCATGAGGGCTTCATCGTAGTAGCCGCCTGTCCGCGCCCGGTTGATGCCCTGCACCTTACCCTGTCCGGGTACCTCGCCGTCATATTTGTGTCCCGCGCTGCGCCCGCCCCGGTATCGCGCCGCCGTGGTGGGGGCTATGGGTTCCGCAATGGCGGCGGCGTCATAGTAATAGCTCTTGGACTTCGTAAGCAAAAAGACGTTCTCATAGCAGCGGCTCGGTCTGTCCCGCACACTTTCGGGCATGGGGTTGTCCTTCTGCCAAATAATCGCGCTGCGCAGATACCACCCGTCAGAGCGCAGGGCAAAGGCTAAAAGCCACGGAATACCGATTAAATCCTTTTGCTTGCAGCCTGCCGCCCGTCTTGCAAGGGACAGGCTCTGCCCGTTTCTGCCTTCCGGGTTTTTCGGGTCGGTGTAGGCTCCCTTGCTGCCTGTGCCGCAGTAGGTATCGGCAATGTTCAGCCAAAACGTACCGTCCGGGCGCAGCACCCGTTTCAGCTCACGGAAAACCTCGACAAGCCTTGCGATGTACTGCTCCGGCGTGTCCTCCCGCCCGATCTGCGCGTCCATGCCGTAATCCCGCAGGGCGTAGTAGGGCGGGCTTGTGACGCAGCAATGGACGCTCTCGGCGGGCAGCTCCCGCAGGGCGCACAGCGCGTCGCGGTTGATGATGGTGTCTAATCTCATGTGCCGCCCACTTCCTCCGGGCGGGTCGTCATTACCCGGTATAGCTCGGTATTTTGCGGAAAACGGTCAAGGAAAGGCAGCACCACGTTTCCGTAGAAGATCAGCCCCTCGCCCGCTTCGGTATGGGTAACGTATTTCATCTGCTGCGGGGAGATATTGAGCTGCCTTGCAAGGATTTCCCGGTCGCCCTGCGCCTGATTGAGCATGAGGACAAAATCGCTGTTCTATAGTGATAGGTAAGCCCCTGATATCATCTCAGGCTTTTCCCCCACTTCACACC
>ENA-UOIY01001406-UOIY01001406.1-human-gut-metagenome-genome-assembly--contig:-P114-NODE-1406-length-25691-cov-6.386917_pt1 | contig 25691 bp, 31 predicted proteins | sample MGYA00242335_ERZ723882 | MGnify/ENA metagenome assembly ERZ723882
CGGTGGCGGCGCGCCGGCCTGCGCCCGGGGGCGGCTCCGCGGCCCGGCCCGCCCGGCCGCCATAAACCGCCGGCGGTCCCCCTGCCACGCAAAAGAACCGCCGTCACGCCCCGCATCAGCGGGCCTTTTTCAGTATTTTCGGCCTGAACCAGTTCCGGTACGCCAGCGTGATGTTGCGCACCGCGCCGTCGTAAATCACAAAAAACACATTGGCAAAGGCCAGCAGCACCAGCACCGAATACTTCCCGAAATTCCCGAACCCCTCCAGGATCTCGGTGATGCCGAATACGTGGACGATGACCCAGTAGGCCGCCGCCACCGCCGCATTAAAGATGACAAACCGCACCACCCAGCTCAAGGCCTTCGGCCGGATCTTCGCAAAGCTTTCCTGCAGGATGGGATAGTACCCGAAAAAGGCGATGAACAAAAGCGCCGCCTCCTTGATGGGCACCACAAAGACCGAAAGCAGCGAAACCGCTGCAAATACGATCAGCGCCGTGGAAAGGCCGTTTTCCTCCCGCACCGCAATCAGCACCAGCCCGGCCAGCGCCGGCAGGGCGTAGTAGGAAAACGGGATCATCCCGGTGGCAAACATCAGGGCAATACACATCCCCGTTGCGATGCCGCCCAGCGCCACCTGCGCGCTCTTTTTCTGCATCAGCAGCCACCTCCCATGCAGTTACAGCAGGCATTGGCACAGTAAAGCGAAGCGCATACCTCGCACATGCTGGTGCCGCCCGCCTGGGCATATCCCTGCTGCCGCTGGGTCAGCTGGTTCAGCGCCTGCCGGTATTCCATGTTGGCAGGGTCCATGCTGCACGCCGTATTCAAATAGGTCACTGCGTTATCCAGCCAGCCCTTGCGGTAGTTCACGATCCCCTTGAGATAGTTCCACTCGGCGCCCCGGCTGCCGGAGGCCACCCCGTCCAGCAGCTCCTCGGCGTCGGCCAGCCGGTTCAGGTTGATGAGCCGCCGGATATCCGCAAACTGCCCGGAGCCGCCGTAGCTTTGCTGCCGGTAGCCGCCGTAGCTTTGCTGATACCCGCCGTAGCTCTGCTGCCCGTAGCCGCTGCCGCCGCCCTTGCGCTGCCGCTGGATCTCATCATACGCCTCGTTGATCTCCTTCATCTTCTCGGTCGCAAGGTCGGAAAGCGGGTTATTTACATAGTTATCGGGGTGATATTTCCGTGCCAGCCGGCGGTAGGCGTCCTTCACCTCGTCGTCGGTCGCATGGGGGCTTACTCCCAAAACTTTATAAGGGTCAGTCATTCCTTGTGTTTCCTCCTTTGCTCGGGGGGTAGTTTCAGTTGCTCCACCGTTTGGGGCAGACCCAGACGGATGATATTCTCCAAAATCGGCAAAAAGCGCTTTGGCTCCAGCAGGTCCAGCGCGGCGCCCATCTCCCCGATGGTCAAAAGCAGGCTGCCCTCGGCGTGCCGCACCGCCTCCTCGGGGTCGCTTTCTATCCGTAAAAACGGGTTAAAATCCCCGCTTTTTTTGTCCTTTTCCCGGTCGTCCAGCGCATCCGCCATGTAGATATACCGCCCCAGCAGATAGCCCAGCCGTTCCAGTATCCTGTGCTCGCCCGCTTCCCCGCTGATGAGCCCCAGCATCGCCGCCGTCATTTTGGCGGTCGGCTCGCACAGCTCGTCCAGTCCGGCGTCGGGGCGCTGCTCCAGCTCCCGCTGGCGCTGCATCTCCCCGGCAAATACCGCATCGACGGTGGGATACTGCTGCGCCACCCGGCGGTACTGCCGCCGCAGCATCAGCCGCAGCAGGCGTCCTCCGCACCGGCTCCACAGGCCCCCGTCCTCGATGGTATCCTCCGCCTTGTACCACAGCGAAAGCACCGCCAGGTCCGCCGCATGGGAAAGCGCCTCGTTCTCCTCACAGTGCAGGCAGCGCCGCAGGGGGTTCACCCCGCAGCCCCGCTTTTGAAAGGTCGGGGTCTCCTCCCCCAGCGCCATTTCCAGCATGGCGTAAAAGGTAAAATCATAGCTTAAGGTCAGCCTTGCCAGCGGCCCGAACCGCCGCCCCAGCGTGCGGCACAGCCCGCAGTAGATGCCCCGGTAGGCCTCCCATTCGCACAGGCGCAGCTGCGGCGTGCAGGTCTTTACATATCCGAACATCCCGCTGCCCCCCTGTGCTTTTCTATTATCATACCGCAGTTTCCGGCATTTTGCTTGAACAATATGTAAACGCCGGAAAAACAAACTCCGGTCAATGACAGTATAGCAGATTTTCCGCCCTAAAACAATCTCCCCCGCCCCCGCAAACGCAAAAAAGTCCGGCGTTTCCCCCGAACTTTTCTTTGCAAAAGCCCCCTTTGCCGTTTGGCGGCAGGGGCGGCATCAGTTGCCGCACTCGATACTGATTTTCGTAAACAGGTCAAGGATATCCTCCACGCCCATCTGCCGCTTTTGCTCCCCGGCGGCATCCAGCACCAGCTGCCCCTTATCCATCATCAAAAGGCGGCTGCCGTATTCCACGGCATAGCGCAGGTTGTGGGTCACCATGATGGCCGTCAGGCCCTTTTCCCGCACCACCCGGTCGGTCAGCGCCATGATGGTATCGGCGGTTTTGGGGTCCAGGGCGGCGGTGTGCTCATCCAGGATGAGAAAATCAATGGGGGTCATGGTGGCCATCAGCAGAGCGACCGCCTGCCGCTGCCCCCCGGAAAGCGCCCCCATCTTCACGTCCATTTTGTCCTCCAGCCCCAGTCCCAGCGCCGCCAGCTGCTCCCGGTAGGCCTCCCGGCGGGGGTGGTTGACGCCCCGGCCGAGGTCATAGGCTCTGCCCTTGTTATCGGCCAACGAAAGGTTCTCGAACATCGTCAGGTTGGGGCTGGTGCCGAAGGCGGGGTTCTGGTACACCCGCCCGAAGCGGCGGTACCGCACGAATTCCTTTTTATGCAGCATGCTTTCCCCGTCAATGATGACGTCGCCGCCCTCGATGGGGATGCTGCCGCAGATGATATTGAGCAGCGAGGTTTTGCCGCTGCCGTTGCTGCCCACGATGGACACGAATTCACCGGCCTCCACCGAAAGGTTGAAATCCCGGAACAGGCAGGCTTCGGTGATCTCCCCGGGGTTATATATTTTGGTGATGTTTTTAAGCTCCAGCACGGTCGGCGCCTCCCTTCCCGCGGCCCATGTTCCCGGTGATGAGGATGACAAGGAACAAGGCAGCCGTTATAAATTTCAGCATATTGGCGGGCAGCCCCAGCAGGATCGCCGCCTGAATACAGGCCTTATACAGAATACTGCCGATGACCACCGCCGCGGTGCCCTTTACGAAGGTCATGCGGCGGAACAGCGTGGTACCGATGATGACCGCCGCCAGCCCGAATACCATCTGGCCGGTGCCCATTGTGGCGCTGAAGGAGCGCCCCTCCTGGCAGACGATGCAGCCGGAAAGCGCCACCAGTGCATTGGCGATGACCAGCCCCAGAATTTTCATCCGGCCCTTATCCACCGCAAGGGTGGTCACCAGCGTTTCGTTATCCCCCACCGCCCGCAGCAGCAGGCCGTTTTTGGTGGAAAAATACCATTCCAGGATGGCCCCGATGACCACCACCAGCAGCAGCGATAGGATAAGCTTGCGGTACAAGAGCGGCACGCCGCCCAGCAGCGCCATCACCGGTGCGGAGGTATAAATGGTATCGATGGCCCGTTCCACCATCAGGTTGGAGCCTGCGATCTGCAGGTTGACGGAATACAGCGCCGTCATGGTGATGATGCCGGCCAGCAGGTCCCGCACCCGGGCCCGGACATGGATAAGCCCCGTGCAAAGCCCGGCCGCCGCCCCGATAAGCATCGCCACCGGCAGCGTCAACCATGCATTGACGCCGCGGGTGAGCAGCACGGCGGTGACCGCCGCCCCGAGGGGGAAGCTGCCGTCCACCGTCAGGTCGGGGAAGTCCAGTATTTTATAGGTGATGAAAATGCCGTAGGACAATATGGCATAGATGAGCCCCTGCGTCAGGGTCCCGGCACAGGTTTCCAGTATCACGTTCAGCATGGCGTTCTCCTTGCGGTCACATCAAAAATCAAAATCAGGCGCTGGCATCGATGGCACGGCCGGCATAGCTCTCCGGCAGGGTCAAGCCCATTTCCTCCATGGCGGGGTAGCTGACATACAGCCCGTACTCCTTGATGGTCTCATAGGGCATCTCCTCGCAGGTGGCCTCGCCCTTCAAAACCTTTGCGGCCATCGCCCCGGTCTGCCGTCCCAGCTCAAAATAATCAATGCCGATGGAGGCAACGCAGCCCTTCTTTACCTGCTCGATCTCGCTGCCGTAAACCGGCACCTTTTTGGCGTTGGTCTTTTCCAGAATGGCGGGCAGCATCCCCACCACGTTGTTGTCGGTCAGGTTGCTCATGCAGTCCACCCCTTTGGCCAGCAGGGTATCGCAGGCCTGCACCACCTCCGGCTGGGAGGTCACCCCCACCGCCTCGATGGTAAAGCCGTAGGCCGGGGCTTTTTCCTCATATTCCGCAATGGCAGAAACCGAATTCGGCTCGCTGGTGGTGTACAAAATACCGATGGTCTCGGCGTCCGGCTGCATGGCACGGATCAGCTCCAGCTGTCCCTCCACCGCCAGCTTATCGCTGGTGCCGGTCACGTTGCCGGTATCCAGCTTGGCCTGTACCGGGTCGGTAATGGCGGTAAAGATAACGGGGATGTTTTTATTTTCGGCGGCGGCATAGCAGGCCATGGCGCTGGGGGTGGCGATGCCGCACATCAGGGCGACGTTATTGGCGCTGAAGCTCTCGGCGATCTGCTTTACGATGTTATCATCAAACCCGGCGTTCTGGTAGTCGATGACATAGTCGACGCCTTCCGTGAGGCCCGCGTCCTTCAGTCCCTGCAAAAAGCCCAACCGGCAGTTATCCAGGCTTTCATGCTCGCCGTACTGGCTGATGCCGATGATCGAGACCTTTTGCTGTTCCCCGCCGCAGGCGGCAAGGCAGCATACGAACAAAACGGCAAGAATAAGGGCGGCAAATTTTTTCAGGTTGGTTTTCATGGTGATATCTCCTTTTCGGTTTATGGTGTTATCGGCGGTCACGGTTCTGTCGCCTGGCGCCATCGCCGCCCCGGCAAAAGCAGTATTTTCATGGCGCACGCTCCTTTCGGCAAAATAAAAAATCCCATCCCAAGTCATTGCTTGGGACAGGACTGGATATCAGTTCTGCGGTACCACCCACATTGGCGCCAAACGGCGTCCTCTCTGTTCTTACACACATGATGCAAGCCGGGATGGATAACGGGGCCGGATTCCCGTCGGCTGCTACTGGCGCCTTTCGGCGTGTTCGGCCGCCCTCACGAGGCCATTCGCCGATCCTTCCGCTGCCGCACTTTCACCATCTGCGGTTCGCTATAAACGAAAATTGACCGGTTACTCTTCTCGATCACAGGTTTTTGTTTGTGGCTATTATATGCCACGGCTTCCCGTTTGTCAATGACTTTTTTTATTTTCTTTTTTGCTCCCCCGAAAGAAAGCCGTTCTTGCGGCACTCTGTTGCGGATTATGGGAAAAGCAATCCAATCCGAAGAAATACTTACTTTGGGTTGGAGACACACTGCTTTCCCGGTGCTATGCTGAAAGAAAAGGAGGTGCCGCCATGTCTCTCTTAAAGGAGCTTTATTATGGCAATCTGTTCCCTGCCGATTTTCAAATAACCGACCTTCCCCGATATCGGCAGGCACTGACGGAACTGGTGGAAAAGGAAACCCGGCTCAATTCCTTTCTGCCATCCGATATGCAGGAGATTTTTCGGGAATTTGAAGAAATACAGGAAACGCTTTCTTCCGAAAATGCTTTCCGTTCTTTTGCGGAGGGGGTGCGGCTGGGCTGCCGCCTGATGATAGAAGTCTTCCCGAAGGAAGAATAAAAGCAGCAGCCCGGCCTTTGTTTTACTCCTCGTGGCGGAAGGGGACGGTGGTGGCGGCATCATAGGCACCGCCGGCGGCCAGGGCGACCATGACTGCGTTCAGCAGGCACAAAACGGTGCTTTGCACCGTCAGGGGGCGGCCGTTTGCGGCCTCGGCGCCCACCAGCAGCGCCGCCGCCATAAGATAGGCCACCAGCTGGCTGTTCCAGCGTCCCAGCGGGGTACCCTTCAAAAGCTGCGTGATGAGGGTGACCATCATCACGGCGCCGGCATAGCTGCCCAGCGCCTCCCATGTCACAAATTCGTTCATTTTCATGCTCCTTTCTCCAGCTCCCGGATGCGGTGGCAGGCAGCGGCATAGTCCCGTTCATGCTCCGCAAACCGTTTTTCCAGCTCGTACTGCCGTTCGATGACGTGATTGTGCCGGTTCACCTTTTGCTCCAGCTGCTCCAGCCGGTAGGCGATGAGCGCCGAGGCTTTGCGGTTGGCAAAGTAGGTGCCGCACAAGCTGCCGCAAAGGGCCAGCACTGCTGCGATGATTTCCTGTTCCATTGTGTTTCCTCTCTGCCCGGCTGCGGCCGGGGCTTTGTTTTTGGGGATGGGGCGGCTCCCCCGCTGCAAAATGCAGGCCGTCCCACCGACCGGCCGTTCCCTGAAAACTCATATCCATGAGGTTTTACCCTCTTGACAACGGCGGCTTTCACGGCTACAATAAAGCTGTGAGACCGCTTGATTTCGTCAAAAGCAGTAGTTTTCCCGAACTTTCGGGGAAATGGCCACTTTTCATTGTAACTCATGTTTTATGTGATTTCAAGTGTTTTCTCATAATTTATGAGTTTTTGTAGGATCGACCAAAGAAAGGCGTGAAAATATGGATATTATGCTGCAAAGAATTCTCTCTCTCATCCCCGACCGGCATGGCGCCGACGCCGAATTTGCCCGTTCCATCGGCTACAAAACCGGCAACGTGGTGGCCGACTGGCGGGCCGGGCGCAGCAATTCCTACCGGAATAAGCTGCGGGAAATTGCCGACCGGTACGATGTGACGGTGGACTGGCTGTGCGGACATTCGCCGCAAATAGAAAAGCCCGCCCTCCAAGCGGAAGGCGGGGCGGAGGGGCTTTCTTCCCTCCTGGACCGGCTGACGCCGGCCGAAAAGCAGCGGGTCATGGATTTTGCCCTGGGGCTGCTGGCGGCGCGGGACTGATCCCGGCCGCGGGGGTCTGTTCTCTCTCCGGAAAAGGGGCTGCGGCTGCTTTTCAGCTTCATTTTAGCAGGGGCAGTGTCCCATAAGCAGTACTTTGCGGCGGCTTGCCTGCGTGCGCGGGCGTGCGTGCGAGGGAAAAACGGCTTTTTTGCGGTTTGCGAAAGGGGCGAAAGGGCCGCAGGCCAAACCGTCCGAAGGACGGTTTCGGCGGGCGGCCCCCTGCAAAACCGGCCCTATGTTGGTTTGGGGGGGGGGTCGCCGGCGGGCCCCGGGGGTGCGGGGGGGGCCTGCGGCCCTACCCTGCCCCTTGCAGGGGCCTGCAAAAACCGGGCCGAAAGCAGCTGCGCTTTCCGCCCGGCAGAAGCTGTATTATTGCATTTTGCCGCAGGCTGCCGCCAGTGCCTTCCACTGCGCCAGCGTCACCTGCTCGGCCCGGGTGGTCTCCGGCAGGACGGCCGCCGCCAGCAGCTGCCTTACCCCGTCCTTTTCCATGCACAGCCCGGCGGAAAGGGCATTCAGCAGCGTTTTGCGCCGCTGCCCGAACCCGGCCCGCACCACCCGGAAAAAGTCCTCCTTGGGGGGCGTATCGGGCGGCAGCACCTCCGGGATATCCAGCCGGATGACGGCGCTATCCACCGCCGGGGCCGGCAGGAACGACCCGCGCGACACCGAAAAAAGCATCTGCGGGGTGCTGTAATACCACACCGCCGCACTGATGGCGCCGCATTCCCTGGTGCCGGGCGCCGCCGTAATGCGAACCGCCGCCTCCTTTTGCACCATCACCGTAAGGGCGCGGATGGGCAGGGGCTGTTCCAGCAGCCGCATGATGATGGGCGAGGTGATGTAGTAGGGCAGGTTGGCGCACACCACCACCGGCATCCCGGCAAAATGCTCCCGGATGAGGGCGGCAAGGTCCAGCTCCATGGCATCCCCCGGCACAATGGTGACGTTGCGGAATTCCGCCAGCGTTTCGGCCAGAATGGGCGGCAGGCGGTCATCCAGCTCGATGGCAACCACCTTTTCGGCCCGGCGGCACAGCTCCGCAGTCAGCACCCCGAAGCCCGGCCCGATCTCCAGCACTCCTACCCCGGGGGCGGCGCCGCCCAGTTCCGCCATGCGGGGGCAAACGCCGGGGTTGATGATGAAATTCTGGCCGAGGGCACGGGAAAAGGAAAACCCGTGGCGCTGCAGCAGCTCCTTGATGACGGCGGGGTCGGTGAGAGTGGGCATAGCGGCCTCCTTATCGAAAAATCTACGGTCAGTATATCGTTTCCGGCCGAAAAATGCAACACTTAACCGCCGGGCGGCGCCGGAAGATATACAGAAAGTATTTCACACTTTCCACCGAGTTTTCAACATTTCGGTGCGATTTCGGCCTTTTACGGGCGGTAAATGGGGAAAATAAGGGGGTTTGCGGGCGGAATATCCACTAAATGGGTGTTGAAAGTGAGGAAAGCCTTTGACAAGGCGCTAAAACACCTCGTAATGGTTCCGGGATGTCAACCCCTGTTATCGATAAAAATAATGCGGTATTTTTGTTTCTTTTATCACCATCCGTTATCGTGACGGGGCGGCCGTTCCCACCGGGGGCGGCTTTGAAAAAATATAGCGGCGGGTTTCGGTAAAATCGCACTTGACAACCGGCTTTTTGATGGTATAATTACAAATGGTTATGCGGAAGTGCTGGAATAGGCAGACAGGCACGTTTGAGGTGCGTGTGTCCATGACGTGTGGGTTCAAGTCCCATCTTCCGCACCACGAAAAGTCCCCGAAATCTTATGATTTCGGGGACTTTTTTCGCACATTTTCGGGTCAGGCACGCTCCAGCAGGATCATGCCCATTTGATAGAGCAGGCAGCCGTCCTCGGTGACGTCGATCGCCATAAAGGGGTCGGTCGGCTCGCCCATGACCTCACCGGTGATCCCGGTATCATAGTAAAACCTGCCGTCCTCCTCTTTCCAGGTGGTGCTGTCCACGACAGCATAGCCGTCCTCCCGGACGGTGACGCCCTGCCGGGCTGCCTCCGCCCTCATCTCCTCCGGGACGGCCAGAAGGGTACTCACGGTGCCGTCTGCGGCAAAGTCCGTGCGGAGCTGCAGCTGCTGCAGGATGTCGTCATACAGCTCGTCGTCCTCCGGGGGGAGGGCATCGGGGGTGTAGACCTTCACGCCCTCCGGGGTGGGCATCCGCAGCTCACGAACCTTCCAGATTCCGCAAATATCCATACTGTTTTCCTCCCTGTTACGCCCACGGGTCTTCGGATTTGGGGGTGCGGACGCCGGTGAGCAGGTACTGCTCCCACAGGAACCACTTGCCGTCCGAGCCGCGCTGACGCAGCTTGATGGGGCGGGGGGCATCGGCGCCGCCGCAGGGGATAAAGAGCTTCATATAGCCCTGCTCCTCGGCGGAAACATGGTTGCTTTCGATGGTGATGGTATAGGGCTTGGTGGGGGTGTAGCTGTTTTCCGGGGTGGAGCCCGCAAAATAGGTGAAGGGCAGATAGGTCTTGCCGTCACGGAAGCGGTCGTTCAGGAAGGAGATGTCATGGCCGTTGAGGGGACGGGGCCCGCGCAGCCAGTTGAGCATCTCGGTGCCGATGCTGCGGTCGGCCGAATAGGCGCAGAGGGCAAGAACCGTAAGGGCCGCCGTCTGGAACGGGGTCTCCATTTTGGCCTCGGGCAGCTTCTGCATCTCGGCAAGGCTTTCCGGCAGCGACTGGAAGGTAAAGGTCTCCCGCTTATTGCCGACGGAACGGGCTGCGGCGGTGACCGCCTGCTGGGCTGTGTTCTTCATCTGGTCAAAAATACTCATGGGTTTGCTCTCCTTTATGAAAAATTTTTATGGGTAATGAATTGAGGTCAGCGGAGCTGCTCCGCCAGGTTGTAAAAGGCCGACCGCACCTCGGCGCGGGGGTCGATGGGGGCGCCGGCGCTGCTGCCATCGGTAAAGGCAAAGAAGGTGCTGTATTCGGGGGCGTCATGCGCAAAAAGGCCGTCCGTCGGCTTTTGGTAGGCTCTTACCCGGTGCAGCAGCCCCTCCTCCCACGCGACCTGCAAAATCTCGGCGGCCTGCTCATCGGTGATGGGGCAGTTATCCTTTTGCACCTGCTCATCCACATCCAGGTAGCACCGGCAGGAAAAGACCCAGCCGGTTGTTTCCCTGTTGATGGAGAACTGGAAGCTTCCGTTTATGTAAGAATGGCTGCAGGAAACGGAAAGTGCCCGGACGGCTGCCATCTCGGCCTGTGCCGCCTCCCTGCCGTACTGCTCCGCCAGGCGGTAGAAAAATGCGGTGAGGTCGCTGCCGATGGCCACCTCCCCATCGTATTCGGTGCCGTCCGCAAAGCGCAGCAGGGTGGAATCCATCGCTGCATCCCGCGGGGGGAAGATGCGGGCCAGAAGCGGCTTGCGGAAGTTGTGCACCGTATGGATGAGGTCCTCCTCCGCCACGATGCGCAGCAGCTCCCCGGCCTCCTCATCGGTCATGGGGCAGTCCTCCAGCTCGACGTAGAATTTTTCCCGGTCGGCGTAGCACCGGGTGGAAAACATCCACACGCCGTCCTTGCGGATGGCGGAAAAGGAATAGGAATCGGTGCGGCTCATCCGGCCGCCGGCAGCGGAAACCACCGTGAGCTCCCCGGCCGGGGGCTCCGGCCGGGCGGAGCAGCCGAACAGCCCCGCAAATACCGTAATGATCGCCAAAAATAACACCGCCTTTCGCAGGACCCGCAGCGGCAGCTGCCCGCCGGCGGGTGGGATTTTTTCATCCATATTTATCCCCTCCTTTTATTGCTTTGGGGATACCAATACCCATTTTGCGTTATTCACCTGCAGGCCGTAGCCGCAGTAGGAGCAGCAGTGGTTTTCATCCGGGATGAAATTGGCGCCGCAGGAGGGGCACTCCTTTTCGGTAAAGAATTCGCCGTCGGTTTTTCTGCGCTCCGGGTGGCGGGCCCGCTGCAGGGTAACGGTGCGCTTTTGCCGGGTGGTATAGGGCTTTTTGCCCGCCGGGAGATAGGTCTCGCTGATCTGCAGCTCGGCGGTAAGCTCGGTGGTCTTGCCGGTATTGCGGACGCTTTTCAATAGGACGGTATCGATGCCGTGATCCAAAAGGGTTTCATCGGTGTTGTCCTTGTAAAGGGCTTCATTGATGCAGGCCCGGAGGTAGTTTTCGGAATAACGGACGATCTGCCCGGCCAGCTTATCCTGCTTATGCTCCCGGCAGCTGTTGAGGATCACCACCATCACCCATACAAGGCAGGCGGCGCCGATCCCGGCCGAAAGGGAGATCTCGGTATCCGGGATGAGGTAAAGGCAGAGGAACACGCAAAGGAACAGGACCGCCCCGGCCGCCAGCAGGTACAAAAACCGCTGCAGGTTGGCGCCCGGCTTTTCGTAGATCTCGAAGTCCTCGGTCTGCCAGTCGTAAAAATCGCTGCGGATAACGGCACCGCAGTAGGGGCAAGCCACCTGCTGGGTGTTCAGCTCCACCGCGCCGCCGCAGGAGGGACAATGGATCTTCAACCGGTCGGCGTAGTAGCTTTTTTTCTGCCCGTCACGGTCGGAGGAACGGATGTGGCGGGACTGCAGCACCCGCAGGCAGGCATTTTTGCGGTAGCGCTGATACACCGGCCGGCCGTCATGCCACGAGACCAGACGCTCCAGGGCGGTGGCGTGCAGGACGCCCTCCCGCCATTCCCGGCCGTCATCGTTCCAGCGGGTAAAGTCATTTTCGGGCTCGGCGGTCACGTCGGTCAAAAGGATCTCCCGGCAGAGCTGCCGGCGCTCCAGCAGCTCCAGCTGCCGCAGGGCGCTGTGGCGGAACGCCTTATCCATGCGGGGCGGGAGCAGAGTTTTATCGGTCTTGGCGAAGGGCAGCAGCATATCCTCGAAGGCTGTTTTCATCTCCCGGCGCAGGCGGGTCCCCTCCAGCGGGGTGGCGCGCGCCGCCAGCAGTCTTGCCCGCTTGGCTTTTTTGCGGTTTTGGGGCTGCAGCCCGGAAAAATCCAAATCGATGATTTTTTCGCCGATAAATACCGTGACCAGCAGGGTGACCGCCCCGGCGATCCACAATGCAGTTGAAAGGCTCATCTGCTTCCCCCTTTATCGGCGCCTGCGGCGCCCGTTATTTTGCTCCTCGGGGAAAATATCCTCCGGGGTCTTGCCGAAAACGGCGCAGGTCATGGCGAAGGTGAGAAAGCCGCCCACAACGATGGCGATGCAGTACAGGAGAAAATCCACGGGGTTGCCCTCCGGGGCGACCTTGTAGCTTCCCTTGGGGGTCTGGTACACCTCCACCGTGACGATCTCTCCGTTACTCACCTCGCGGTAATAGGTTTCCCGGCCGGTATAGCTTCGGCCGTCCACCTCGAAGATGAGCTTCGCTTCATATTCGGTGCTGATCACATCGCCGTCGTCGTCTTTGCTTTCGATGGTCCTATAGCTGCTTACAACGGCGCTGACCTGCCGGACGTCGGGGGAGTTTTTATAGTCCCGTTTGGCAATTCTGCTTTCGACAACGCCCCACACCCCGCAGCCGAACAGCGCCAGCATCAAAAGCAGCGCCAGCACGTTGTAGAGCTTATCCTTTCTCTTTTGGGCGTCCTTCGCCATCACAGGCCCTCCCTTCGCCATGCGGCGGGATTTTCCCCGGCCTTACCCCGGTACCCCCACGGGGCTCCATTCGGTGCTTTCGGCATCGTGAATGTAGATGAGGTTATCGCAGACGCCGTAAAGCTGCTCCCGCACGAATTGGTCACCATGGTCGGTGCCCAGCGCAAACAGCAGGCAGGTATGCCCCTCGATGAGCTGCCGGTCGCCGGTGTACATGAGCTTCATGCCCTGCGCCAGCGCGGTTTTCACCGCATCCAGCTCGCTTAAAAGCTCGGTGGCGATCTCAACATCCCGTTCGCCCGGCTCCCATTCGTATTTGGTAAAATCGTAGATCTCCGGGATGTGGTCAATGCGGCCGTTTTCCAGCGAAACGGACGGACGGAACCGGACCGCCCCGCCGCCGTCGGTGGCGGAAATGATGACGTTGCTGTAAATCTCGCTGATATTGCACAGCAGCAGCACCGGTTCACCGGGCTCGCCCACGAACAGGGGGTTTTCAAAATCGTCGATATATTCGCCCGCATCATTGAGGACGGAAGAACAGATGGTGATGGTACCGGCCTTGCAGGGCGGCAGGATGGCGTAAAACTCCTGCCCCTCCGTCATTACAAGGGAGGCATCCACCAGGAAATCATAGGCATAGCTGAAGGGGCTTTCCCACAGGAAGGCACGCAGGTCCACCTCGGTCGAGTCCTCCGGGACGTAGCCGATAAACGCAAGCCCCGCCCCCTTACTTTCGGAGCCGATCAGCTCCCACATGTGCTCCAGCACCTCGCTCGAGGTCCCGGGATCGTCTGTTCCGGGGGTCGGGCCGTCCGGGTCGGGGGTCGGATCGGGGGTTGGGCCGGCGGGCGTGCCGCCGCAGCCGCACAGCAGCCCGATGAGCAGGATGGTCACACAAAATAGCAGCAGTACACGTTTCATGGCGGTTTCTCCTTCTTGTTTTCAATAAGGGGAACAGCCGACGCAGCGGACGGCTCTCCCCTTCCACATTTTACAGCATACCATAAACCTATACAAAATATCAATAGTCCCCATATTTTTTCTGTATCAATACACCAAGCCCCGGGCAAAGAAAAAACCGCCGGAGGGCGGGGTGGGGTAGTAAGTGCAGGGGGCGAGTGACGGCCGCAGGCCCGGCGGTGCCCAGCACCGCCGCCGGCGACCGCAGGTCGCCGGAGCCGCCCGGTGGGCGGCGGCCTGCGGCCGCAGGGGGCGGGCTCCCCCTACCCCACGGGCATGGAAAAACCCCCGGCCATGCGGTCGGGGGTGGTATGTACCGTTATTCCTCCTGCGGCTCACCCTTGGGGTGGTTCACCAGATAGGAGAGGGTCAAAAGGCTATCGCCCAGATGGACGTTGACCGAGGGCAGATCCTCGTATTTCAGCCGGAAATCATAGCTGGAGAAGTTCCAGAACGACCGGATGCCGGCATCCACCAGCGTTTCGGCCAGCTCCTCGGCGGCGTCCCGCGGGATGCACACCACCGCCATGTGGGGGTGATGCTCGGCGCAGAATTCCGGCAGGGTAGCCACGTCCCGGACGGTCAGCCCGTTCGGCAGCGTCATCCCGATCTTCTCCGGGGCCTTATCAAAGGCGCCCACCAGCTCGAAGCCGCGGTCACGGAACAGGTCGTCCTCCCGGATCAGGCTTTGGCCGCGGGTGCCGCTGCCCACCAGTATGGCCGGGATCTTTTTATCCACGCCCAGAATGTTGCCGATCTCCTTATACAGCAGCTCGACATTATAGCCGTAGCCCTGCTGGCCGAACCCCCCGAAGCAGTTGAGATCCTGGCGGATCTGACTGGCGGTGACCTTCATCTGCGCCGCCAGCTCCTTGGAGGAAATACGGGTCACGCCGCCGTTCAGCAGCATCCCCAAATAACGGTGATACCGCGGCAGGCGCCGGATCACCGAGATCGAAACCGTTTTTTCGTTCATGCTTGCTCACCTCATATCTGTTGCGGGCGGGGGGGCTCCCTCGCCGTCCGTTTATCCTTATGATACCTCTTTTTGCGGATTTCGTCAACTTTTTATCGAAGTGTTCCGTGCATTTGCGGGAACATTTGCCGCAAGCGGCCGGAACGCCCCCGGACGGGCAAAAAAATTTGAAAATATTTTGTGAAGATTTCCCGCTTTCGTATCTTTTTGCGGTAGGATTTGTTATAATGGAAGCAGAAAACAGCAAAGGAGCGTTGACTCACTTGGTGACGACCCGCAAACCGCAAAAACTACGTCCCACCGTGCTGGTGCTGGTGACCGATCAGCGCAGCTGTGACCGGCTCATTCTGGCCGGGCGGCAGCTGGCCGATACGCAGGGATGCGTATTGCAGGTGCAGAATATCGCGCAGTTCGGCAATACCCCCGACCCCGAGGCGATTGAGCACCTGTACCGCACCAGCCTGGATGCCGGCGCCATTATGACGGTGCATTACAGCGAAAACCCCGAGCAGAGCCTGGTGCAGCTTTTGGGGGAGGAGCTGCCGCACTATGTGGTGACCGGTATGCCCGGCGGCGGCAGCGACCTGCTGCCCCGGCTGTGGACCCGCTTTGAATATCTGACCTTTTACACGGTGGATGCCGCAGGGGAGGCCCAACAGGTGACCGCCGTGGACCGTGCGCTGGCCTGACGCACAATAAAAAAATGAGGGAGGACCCCATGGAAAAGAAAACGTTTACCCTGAATTCCAGCGACGGAAAAAGCAAGCTCTCCGGGTTTTTGTTCCTGCCGGAGGGCGAGCCCCGCGCCGTGGTGCAGATCTGCCACGGAATGTGTGAATACATCATGCGGTACGAGGAGATGGCGCAGTACCTGACCGACGCCGGCTATGCCGTCTGCGGCATCGACCACCTGGGTCACGGCTCCACCGCCGAAATGAACAAGGAGGAGCTGGGCTTCTTCGGCGAAAAGGGCGCCTGGAACTATCTCGTCGAGGATCAGGAGATCGAAAGAAAGACCATCAGCGCACAGTTCCCCGGCCTGCCCTACTTCCTGCTGGGGCACAGCATGGGCTCCTTTGTGGCACGGCTGTATGCCGCCCGCTACGGTAAGAACCTACAGGCGCTGCTCATCAGCGGAACCGCCGGCAAAAACCCCGCCGCAGGCCCCGGCAAGGCCGTGGTCGCCCTTGTTTCGCTGTTCGGCGGCAAAAAGGGCCACAGCAAGCTGCTGTATGCGCTGACCACCGGTAACTACAATAAAAAGACCGAGCAAAAAACGATGGTGGACTGGATCTGCCACGATGAGGAGGTCTGCCGCAAATATATGGCCGACCCGTGGTGCAGCTTTATCTTCTCCAACAGCGGCTACGGCGAGCTGCTGCAGCTGGTAGACCGCTGCAACCGCCCCGACTGGTACGCCGCCATCCCGAAGGAGCTGCCCGTATGGCTCTTTGCCGGGGATGAGGACGCCGTAGGCAATAACGGCAAGGGCGTCACCGAGGTGTACGAGGGTCTGAAGGCGCAGGGGCTGCGGGATGTGACCATCACCCTGTACCGGGGCGCCCGCCACGAGGTACACAACGAGCCGCTGAAGGAGCAGCTTTTCCACGATATCATCGACTATCTGGATGCCCATATGCCCAAATGACCCCATAACGCAAATATTCCCCGCTTTTCGGCGGGGAATTTTGTTTCATGAAACATTTTTACTGCAAAGGCGGGCCTTTTTTACGCAGCGACCTTATTTCTTTCGGCGCGCATGATGGGCAGCCACTCGGTGAAGATGATGATCAGCGGGACAAAAAGGCAGATGGGGCTCAAAACGATGCAGTTGATGATTTCCTTACGGGCTTCCAGATACTCTTTGGTACGCATAATGATAGTTCCTCCTGTCACAAACCTCTCGGGGTCTTTCTTTGCCTCCATTATATCGCCGTTCGCCGCTAATTTTCCGGAAGGAAACCTTTACGGGCAAAATCTTGGCGGAATATTTATTTTGCCGCCCTGCGGGAAGCATGGTATAATAAGGTGAAAGTTCATTCCGACCGAGGTGACCCCCATGGAAAAGAGAAAAATCCTTCTGCATGATGCCCTGTGTACCCTGCTGCTGCTGGGCGGGGCGGTGGCGGTATGCAGCGTGCTTTCCCGCGTGCACGATGACAACAACCCCTTTGCGGTGCTGATCTTCGTGCTGGCGGTGGCCATCGTCGCCCTGGTGACCACCGGCTACGTGTGGGGTGTCGTCGCTTCGGTGGTCGGGGTATTCTGCGTCAACTATATGTTCGCCTACCCCTTCTGGAGCTTCGATATGAGCATCTCCGGCTACCCGCTTACCTTTATGGTGATGCTGGTGGTCTCGGTGGTCATCAGCACCCTTACCACCCGCTTGAAGCAGACCGAGCGCCTGCGGTATGAGGTGGAAAGCGAAAAGCTGCGGGCCGACCTTTTGCGGGCGCTTTCGCACGATCTGCGCACCCCGCTGGCCTCCATCGAGGGGGCGGGCAGCCTGCTGCTGGAGCAGCCCGACCTGACCGAAGCGGAGCGCCGCATCCTGCTGGAGCAGATCCGGCAGGAGACCCGGTGGCTGACCCGCATCACCGAAAATATGCTTTCCATCACCCGGATGGCGGGCGGGCAGGTGGCGCTGCGCCTCACCGATGAGGTGGTGGAGGAGATCGTGGACGGTGCCGTGATGAAGCTGCGCCGCAATACCGCCTCCCTGCCGGTCACGGTGGAGCGCCCGCAGGAGATCATCACCGCCCCCATGGACGCCACCCTGATGGAGCAGGTGGTGCTCAATCTTCTGGAAAACGCCGTGAACCACGCCGCCGGCGCCACCCGCATCCGGGTGTCCATCGCTCGGCAGGAAAAGATGGTACAAATCACCGTTTTGGATGACGGCTGCGGCTTCCCGCCGGAGCTGCCCGGCAGCCTCACGGAGGGCGGCGCCCTGCCGCTTGCCCGTTCCTGCGCCGATGGCCGGCGGGGACTGGGACTGGGGCTCACCCTATGCAGCGCCATCATAAAAGCACACGGCGGCCGCATGACCGCCGAAAACCGACCCGAGGGAGGCGCGCAGGTCACGCTGTGGCTGCCCGCCGGAAATGACACCGAGGAGGCCCCCTATGAAGCATTGTGATAAGATCCTGATCGTTGAGGATGACGCCGGCATCCGCCGCTACCTGAAAAGCACCCTTACCGCCGCCGGGTATGATATCGTCACTGCGGGAGATGGCCGTGCTGCGCTGGCGCTCATTTCCTCCCATTGTCCTGACTGCATCCTGCTGGATCTCGGTCTGCCGGATATGGACGGGGTCGGTATCATCGAAGGCATCCGCCGCTGGAGCAGCGTACCCATCATCGTCATTTCCGCCCGCATCGCCGAGAATGACAAGGCCGAAGCGCTGGATCTCGGCGCCGATGATTATCTCACCAAGCCGTTCGGCACGGTGGAATTGCTGGCACGCATCCGCACGGCGCTGCGCCACACCCGCCGGGCCTGCGGCGGCGAGGAAATGCAGGAGGGGCGCTATATCGTCGGGGATCTGGTCATCGATTACAATAAGCACCGGGCGTACCTGGCCGGGCAGGATGCCGGTCTTACCCCCAGCGAGTTCAAGATCCTGGCGCTGCTGGGGCGGCACCCCGGGCGGGTGCTTACCTACTAGCAGATGCTGCGGGAGCTGTGGGGCCCCGCCGCCAATCCCCGGGATAACAAGCTGCTGCGGGTGCATATGGCAAACCTCCGCCGCAAGCTGGAGCCCAACCCCGAGGAGCCCCGCTACCTTTTCACCGAGGTGGGCGTAGGCTACCGGCTGGCCGAGGGCGACGCCCCTGACGCCCCCGACGCCGAATGACCGAAAAAATCCCCCTGTCACCGCTAGCTGAACCGCGGCAGGCAGGGGGTCTTTTTATTCCACCGGCGGGTAGAATTCGTTCTCCCGCCTTCTTATGTAGTTCTGCTCCAGCATGGCCCGGTGGGAAAGAAACGCCTCATCATCAAAATATTTGGCGCCTGCCGGACATTCCCGGATGCAGCCCTGACATTTGATGCAGATGCCGGTACACTCGGTCGGCTCCTCCCGCGGGATGGAGCCCATGGGGCAGACCGCCGCACAAAGCCCGCAGCGGGTGCATTGCTCGGGGTCGGTTTTGGGCTTGGCCTTCAAAAAGCGTGCCGGCTCGCCATCGAGCCCCAGCGGGGTCTAGTACGCCCCGATGGGCTCCCGGCCGGGCACAGTAACGGGGATGGGGTGTTCCCTCCCCCGCAGCGTCAGCGCCGTTTTGCGGGCAAATTCCGCCGCAGCCGCACGGTCCTCCCCGTTCGGCCGGCCATGCGCCAGCGCCGGGGCAAAGGCGTGCTCCGCCGTTACGGCCGCCCCCGCCGCAGCAAGGAACCCGTTGCCGGTCAGCACCTCGCACAGCTCCTTCAGGGCGTCATCGTAGCTGCGGTTGCCGTACAGCACCACCGCCACCACAGCCGCCCCGCCCCCGGTAAAATTCCCCCGGAGAAAGGGCAGCAGCACATTGGGCAGCCGTCCCGCATAGGTCGGGCTCCCCCAAAAGACCAGATCCGTTTCGGTAAAGCAGTAGCTTTTTTCGCGCGCCTCCGGCCGGGAATAATCCAGCTCCCGCACCGGCAGCATCAGCGCCTCTCCGGCAGCCTCGGCCATCCCGCGCAGCAGCCGCCGTGTGCTGCCGCTGCCGCTGTAATACACTGCCCAAACCGTCTTAAACTGCATGGTTCACCTCACTCGGCAAAAAGCGCCGCATCCATTTCCCGCAGGTCGGGGGCGATCATCGGCTCAAACTCCATTCGATCCAGAATATCCCGCTTTAGCTCCGCGCCGGGGGCGATCTCGATGAGCAAAAGGCCGTCGGGCGTCAGGCGGAACACCGCACGCTCGGTGATATAATAGACCTCCTGCCCGCCCTTTCGGTTGGCGTATTCGCCGGAGAAGGTGATATGCCCCACCTCCCGCAGGAACTTGCACACCTCGCCGTCCTTCACGATGCAAAGCCGGCCGTTCTGCACCCGGATATCGCTTTTCCCGGCGGTAAAGCTGCCCATAAAGCAGACCTTTTTGGCGCCCTGCGAAATATTGATGAACCCGCCCGGTCCGGGGATCTTCTCCCCGAAGCGGCTGACGTTGACATTGCCCAGCCGGTCGAATTCCGCCCCGCCGAGGCAGGCCACATCGATGCCGCCGCCGTCATACAGGTCAAAAATATCCGGCTGCTTGACCATCGCATCGGCATTGTAGGCGGCGCCGGTCAAAAGGCCGCTTTGCGGCGCCCCGCCGATCGTCCCGGACTCGATGCTCAAGACCACCCGCTCCAGCCGTTTTTCTTCGGCCAAAACGCTGGTGATCAGGGTGGGCACCCCGATGCCGAAATTGACGAAATTCCCGTCCTTTATCTCGGCGGCTGCCCGCCGTGCCATCACCTTTTTAATATTAAGCGGGACCGGCGGGAGCTGCTCCAGCGGCATCCGCACCCGCCCGGTGAAGGCCTCCACCCAGCGTTCCTCGGTGACAAACTGCTGCCGGGAATTTTCCTCCCGCCCCACGATGACATAGTCCACCAGGCAGCTCGGCACCACCACATCCTTGGCGTTCATGGTTTGCGCGGGGACCATCCGGTCCACCTGCACCAGCACCAGCCCGCCGCTGTTGTGGGTGGCAGCGGCCATATCGTACTGCTCCAGCAAAAACGCCTCGTTTTCCATGCTGATATTTCCGTTTTCATCGGCGGTGCTGCCCTTGATGATGCAGACATCCAGCCCGAAGGACGGGAAGAACAGCTGCTCCTTTCCGCCCAGGCGCACCAGCTGCACCACCTCCTCGCCGCTGTCCCACGCCTTGCGGTTCATCCGGCAGCCGTCCCGCCGCGGGTCCACAAAGGTCCCCAGTCCCACCTCGGTCACAACGCCCGCCTTTTTTCCGGCGATGGCGCGCATCATGTGGGACATGACCCCCTGCGGGGCCATAAACAGTGCAAAATCCCCCCGGCTGACATTGGGATAAATGGAATTCGCTAAACTTAAATTGCTGCAAAACAGCCGGGAAACCATCCCCCGGTGTGCAAAATGATTGATGCCCCGGCGCACGCCGTCCCCGCCCAGACCCGCCACATTCACCAGCCGCAGGTCACGGGGGCGGCCCTCCCGCAGGAAGCGCTCCTCCACTTCGCACAGGATATCATCCGCCAGTGAAAAGCCGATAAATCCATCCACCGCTACGGTTTTGCCGTCCCCGATCAGGGCTGCGGCCTCGGCAGCGGTAATCTGCCTTGCCATGGTGCCACTCCTCTCATTCCCCGGTGAATACCCGGGGTCTTTTTTCAATAAAGGCCGTCATGCCCTCCCGGCGGTCCCGGCTGTCGCCGCATTCGCCGAAAAGGTCACGCTCCCATTCCAATGCTTCCTCCGGCAGCATCTCCCGGCCGCCGTTCACGCTGCGCTTGGCGCGGGAAACCGCAAAGGGGCTGTTCTGTGCGATGGCCGCCGCCAGTGCCAGCGTTTCCTCCAGCAGGGTGCCGGCGGTCTGCACGCTGTTCACCAGTCCCCATTCCAGCGCCGTTTGGGCGGAAATGGTCTGCCCGGTGAAGATAAGCTGCTTGGCGCGGGTCTCGCCGATGAGCCGGGGCAGCCGCTGTGTGCCGCCCGCCCCGCAGATGGTGCCGAGCGTCACCTCCGGCACCGCAAACCGTGCCGCCATCGAAGCGCAGCGCAGGTCGCAGGCCAGGGCCAGCTCGCAGCCGCCGCCCAGCGCCATGCCGTTCACCGCAGCAATGACCGGCATCTCCAGGGCCTCCAGACGGGTATTCAGCCGCCCGCCCAGCAGCGCCCATTCATGCAGCTCCCGGCCGTCCATGGCCAGCATTTCCTTTATATCCGCGCCGGCACAGAAGAACTTTCCCTCGCCGGTGATCACCAGCGCACGGGGGCGGCGGCGCTCCACCTCATCCAGCAGGGTATTCATTTCCGCCATGGTGTGGCGGTTCAGTACAAAGGGTCTCCCCTCCCCCGCCATCGTCAGCAGGGCAATGTCGCTATCAGGCATTGTCAGGATCGTTTTCATGGTCTAACTCCTTGGGTTATATTCAGCCCAGCCAGATGCAGATGGGCAAAGCGATGAGGAAGGTGCACAGCACCGGGATCACCGCACAGGTTACAAAGTTATACTTATAGCTGGCCTTGTGGGTGGTGTGGCAGATGCCGAACACCGACACAATGGAGCCGTTCCACGGCATCGAATCGAGGCCGCCGGAGCCGAGCGAGCACAGCCGGTGGATGAATTCCAGGTTGAAGCCCTGCGCCGCATAGGCAAGGAACACATCCTTGAGCGAGGTATACATCAGCGTCAAGCCGCCGGAGGACGATCCGAGGATGCAGGCAAAGAGATTGCTGCCCACGGCGGCCACCACGTAGGGGTTGGCGGTCGATTGCTCCAGAAGGTCCACCGCCCACACATAGAACGGGGTGATCTTGGCCACGGCGCCGAAGCCCACAATGGTCGCGGTATTGATGATGACCGTCACCGAGGTGGTCGCCGCCTGATTGACCGCCGGCAGCAGCTCCTTCCACGGGATGCTGCGATAGAACAGCACCAGCGAAAGGACGATGCCGATGAGCAGGCAGGCCACAATGCCGATCTCGGTCACATTAAAGAGGAGGATGACCGCCGCCAGCGGGATAAAGCTGACCGCAGCACCGGGGGCCTTGCCCTCATGCCGGCGCACACCGCCCTCGGGCGGGGTAAAATGCTCTCCCCGCAGCTTTGCCTTTTTGGCCTGGCTGTTCATGTACCACACGATCAGCACCGCCATCAAGACGGAAGCCGCCAGACCCGGCACAAGACCCGCATAGGAAGGGGTCCCCAGGCTCTGCATCGAAACGATGTTGCAGATCTGCGGAGAGAAGGGGCCGGTCATGGCAAAGGTCCACATACCGCCGCAGACGATGCCCGGCAGCAGGTAGGTGGGCAGGTCGGCCTCCTCAAAGAGCTTGAGTGCGATTGGATAGATGGCGAAGATGATAACAAAGCTGTTGATGCCGCCGTAGCTTAACAGCGCCGCCGAGATAAGGCAGGCCGTCATGCAGTTTTTGGCGCCGAACCGCCGCACCACCGTTTCGCCGATCTTCGCCGCCGCCCCGCTGATCTGATACAGACTGCCCAGCAGGTTGCCCAGCAAAAAGATCATAAAATAGGAAACGAAGAACGAGCCGACGCCCTGTACATAGGTGCCGGTCACCGTTTCCAGCACCGGCAGACGGCTTAACAGCGTCACCAGCAGCGCCGCCAGCGGCCCTACGATGATGGGCGATACCCGGCGGAAGATGAGCAGCGTCATCCCGGCCAGCGCCAGCAGGATGCCGATCCCGCTTAACCAGACTTCATTCATGGAACATGTCCTCCTCTTTTTATTCGGGGCCTGTGCCCCCGGCCCCGCAGGGGGGCTTTTTACCATTTTCTCTTTTGTAGGAAGAAGAGGACAATGGGGCTGGCATTGTCCTCTTCTCTATCGGGGGTATGAAGAATTAGAAGCAAAATAGAGGGAAAATCAGAACTTGCAGTGGAAGCGTTCCTCGTACACCTTGATGAGCTCCTCACGGAAATCGGGGTGTGCAATGGCGATGAGCTCTCTGGCGCGCTCTCTCAAGGTCTTGCCCTTGAGCTGGGCAATACCGTATTCGGTGACGACATAGTTGACGTCATAACGGCTGGTGGTCACGGCAGCGCCCTCATCGATAAGCGGAACGATCTTGGAGATGGTGCCCTTGGCGGCGGTGCTGGGCATGGCCATAATGGTACGGCCGCCCCGGCTCATATTGGCGCCGCGGACAAAGTCTACCTGCCCGCCCACGCCGCTGATCTGCCGCAGGCCGACGCAGGTGGAAACCACCTGCCCCATCAGGTCTACCTGCACGCAGGAGTTGATGGAAACAAGGTTATCGTTCTGGCAGATGACACGGGGATCGTTGACATAGTCCACCGGCATCATGGCCACTTCGGGGTTGTTATCGACATAATCATACAGGCGGCGGGTGCCCATCAGGAAGGTCGCCACGCTCTTGCCCTTGTGGATATTCTTTCTGGCATTGGTGATAACGCCGGCCTCTACCAGCTCTACCACGCCATCGCTGAACATCTCGGAATGGATGCCGAGGTCCTTCTTATCCTTGAGGAATAAAAGCACCGCATCGGGAATGGCGCCGATGCCCAGCTGCAGGCAGTCGCCGTCCTTCACCAGAGAGGCGATGTTCTCGCCGATGGCACGCTCTACCTCGCCGATGTGGGGAGGCGGCAGCTCGATGAGGTCGGTCTCCTGCTCCACGATGTAATCCAGCTTGCTGACATGGATGAAGCTATCGCCCATGGTGCGGGGCATCTTGGGGTTGATCTGTGCGATCAGCAGGTCGGCGCACTCGGCGGCGGGCTTGGTGTAGTCGCAGGAAACACCAAAGCTGCAGTAGCCGTGCTCATCGGGGGTGCTCAAATGCAGCAGCACCACATTGGGGTGCAGGTTGGTGCGGAACAGCTCGGGGATCTCGCTGAAGAATACGGGGGTAAAGTCACCCCGGCCCTCCTCGATGGCCTTACGGGTGCTGCCGCCCAAAAACAGGCTATTGTGGCGGAAGTGCTTGGAGTTCTCCGGCAGGCAGTATTCCGCCTTGCCCATTGCCACCATATGCACGATCTCGACATTCTCATACTGCTCGGCGTTCGCAACCATGGCGTCGGTCAGCAGGATCGGTTCGCCGGTCGCATGGGTCACTACCACACGGTCGCCGGATTTGATATGCTTTACCGCTTCCTCGGCGGTGGTCAGCTTCTGCTGATACAGAGTTCTCCAATCTTGCATTTGTTACACCTCGTTTTCTTTTTTTATCGCTTCGCAGGCCGCATCAAACTGCTCCCTGCTGTTAATCACAAATTTGCGTCGGGCGGCGTTCAGCTGTGCATGGCCTGCACAGGCGGCGGTACAGCCGCACACCACCAGGATGTATTCCTGCCCGCCCTCTCCGGCGGGCTCTACGGTCCATTCCGGGTGCTGCCGCTGCAGCTCCTTTACCGCAGCTACCCGGTCATAGCGTGGGTTGCAGCCCCCACAGTACTTTATACCGATTCTCACGCTTCCCCGTTGTGGCGCCGGCGCAGCAGCTCCATGGCGTCCTGCCACAGCTCATCGCTTACGGTGGTATCCAGCACCACCTGCCGTATCTCGGGGATCGCCTCCAGAATGGGCGGGGCCACCAGTTCTTCGGCCGTCACCACTGCCGAGGGACAGTTGCTGCATTGTCCCAGCATCCTGAAGTACAGCACGCCGTCCTCCACCCGCACCACCTTGATGTCCCCATCGTGGTTTTTCAGGGCGGGGCGTACCTTTTCATCCAGTACCTTTTCTATTCTTTCCAGCATTTCGGCGTCTCTCCTTATGCATTGGTTCCCCCAAAGGGGGGACGGGGCAGAGGGAAGGCAAAGCGCCCACGCTCTGCCCCGTCGGGGAGATAAAGGGGTCTATCTAAATACTTGAGGAGGCTTATTCTTCGATGTGCGCGATCGCCTTGGCCAGCTCCTTCTTGGCGTTCAGGTTGCCCTGACGGCTGATCATGATGCGCTGGGCCTGGGGAGAACCGGCGCCGTGCATGGACTCGGTGCGGTAGCCGACAGCGGCAGTACCCAGGGCGAGGTTTTCGATGAGGCGCAGGATCTTCATGCGGTTTTCGGTGGAAACGGTGGCAACGCCGCGCAGATACTTATCGATGTACGGCCCGATCTTCTCGTCACGCAGATCCTTCTCGGAGGGGGCGGTGACCATCAGACCGCCGGCGATATCCTCGGCCAGACGGACGATCTCATAGGGGAAGCGGGTAACGTTCTGCTTGCAGACGTTGGCCAGTAGCAGGTCGATGATGTAGTTGCCGCTCTCGGTCTTGTGGCCCTCGGCGGAGCAGGCAATGCCGCAGCAGTACAGGGTCTCGTTCAGGTGGGTCATCTCGATGAGCTTATCCTTGATGTGGCTGGCCTTG
>ENA-UOIY01001407-UOIY01001407.1-human-gut-metagenome-genome-assembly--contig:-P114-NODE-1407-length-25685-cov-10.885291_pt1 | contig 25685 bp, 25 predicted proteins | sample MGYA00242335_ERZ723882 | MGnify/ENA metagenome assembly ERZ723882
CCCGTATGCCTTGTTCTGAACGCGCGAAAAACAATTCAATGATATTTTCATCTGTTATCATCACATCGCCTCCTTTCCGGCTTCACCTATATACTACGGTTTTAGCGGCGAATACTACATCAAATCCGAAACTTTTTCAAAAAAAATTATACCGCACTTCGCTTGAGATTGCTCGCGGAGCTTTTGCCGCTTCACTGGCGGCTCTCCGGCGTTCCTCACTGTATGGGGCGGTCGGGCGGAAACTCAATCTGACTTTTTTTGCCGTGTGAGCAGCGTTCAACATCTTTGAAATTTCTCGCAAGCTGTAACCGTGATAGTACTTCAGCCAGATAACATGACGCTGTTGCTCTGGAAGCTTGAGGATAGCTTCTGTAAGCAAATCATCCGTGTGAAGTTCGGAGCTCAAACTGCTAAGAATTTCATCGTTGTATTCTGCGGTGGGATGCCGGCCATTCATTCGCAGCATATCAGTTACTCTGTTATCAACTATAGTTACGACAAGCTGCTTTGTTTTTGGACTCACTGGATCAATAGCCGTAATATTTTCAGCTATTTTCATAAATGCATGATGTACTGCATCTTCTGCGTCTTGCTCATGGTGTAGACGTCTGTAGGCAATGTAGTACATAAGTCCGCGGTATTCTCGGTATATGTCTTCAAATTTGCTTTTGTCTTCTTCTGTTTCAATTACTTGAAGATAAATCAACATAGCCTGCAACTCCTACCTATTATGCTGGTGGCATTATACCAAGAGAAGGGGGGAACTGTCCAGACTATAGTGCAAGCTGAGACAACCGAACAAATAGGGGAAAAGGACGTTTGAAGTTCTATTTTATTTTGAGCATGTATATCCTGAATCCGTTATTTTTCCCATATACCGAAACGTCAATGGAGCGCATTCTTGCAGCAACGATATGGCATTGGCATTTTCCGCATACTTCACCCAGTAGGCAAAGCAGTCTGCGAAGTATTCCCTGGCGTTGGTTTTGGCGTAATCCCGCAGCCCGGAGTTCTGCGCTTCTGCAAGATATAGCTGCTCATGCTCTGCGGGAAATCCCAGCATCCAATCGAGGAAATGTCCGAATTCGTGGAGCGTCGCGCTGGCCTCCGAGATGTAGATGGTTTTCTGGCTGTAGTTGGTGGCTCCAATGCAGCTCATGTTCAGCTGCTTGCTGAGTTCGCTGATGTAGTCGAAGTCGATACGGTATGTCCAGCCGGCGGCGTTAAAGGCGGCAAGCATCGACTCCGGCACCTGCCGCAGCGCCAGCAGGTAGTCGTTGATGTTGACGCCTGCCGCGTTTACCAGAGCCACCGGCGCGGGCGGAGCCTCCACGGTGAAGGCTCTGGTCAGAATGGCGTGAAGGAGCATGGCAGCGTCCCTGCGGGTGACGATCTCGTTTGCGTCATCCTCCTCGCCGCAGAGCTGAAGCTCCTTCCCGATGCGGATGCAGTTTTCATGATTGGGCAGCGACACGCCGCTCTCATAGAGTACGCTGTCGTAAACAGGGATCTTGGCTGCGGCAAAGGCGCTTTTGAGCAGCGCTCCCCGGCATAGCTGGATATTGGGCGCAGAGAGTGCGGTTTCGTTCAGCCAGCCCTTCCGATAGGCTTGCTCCACAGCGCTTTGGCTCAGATCACTCCATGAGTTGCCCTCGACCTTCACATCATAGGCCCGGCAGAGCATCATCGCCCACTGCCGCACCGTCACCGGCGCATCCGGGGAGAAGTATCCGTTCCCCGTGCCTTGCGTGATTTCATGCTCCGCAAGATACATCACGCTCTCATAGCAGTCTGCAGTCTCCGGTACGTCATCAAAGCCTATGCAGGCAGCGGAAGCAGCTGCGGGCAGGATCAATGCCAGGACAAGGGTGCAGACAGCCAGCACTGTTCTTCTAACGATCATCTTCATAAGTTCCTCCATATTCTTGTTCTTTCTCTGTCCTGTATCCTCCGGTAGAGTAGGCTCTTCTGGATGCGCCATGATGACACTACCCTATGGACAGAATTTTGAAAGGGAAAACGTCACAGTCCCCCCTTGGCGGGAGGCCGTGACGTTTTGTGCTTAGTCAGCCGGTATAGATTGCTCGTGAGACTGCCGTTGGATCGGCGACGGTTCTGCTTCTCGATGAGCTGCCTGCGCTCCAGATCTGCCAGAGCCCGCTGGACTGTCCGCGGCGAAAGCCCTAATTCACGGGCAATGGTCTTGATCCCCGGCCAGCAGACGCCGGAAACGTTCGCCCGATCCCGAAGATAGATATAGACCGCCTTTTCCCGGTGACTCAGATGCTCCTCGGCGTAAATAAAATTAAAATCGCTCATCTTTTATCACCCCGCATTGCATTGTAGGGTGTCTTCTCCGCAGCGTATTGTTTGCGAATGTTCGCTATCAGTTCCTCGCAGCCCGCATAGGCAACTCTGCGGACGACCGGCTTCGGCGTCGGACAGCCTTTTTCAAAGGTAATACCCCAGTCAAGAAACAATCGTAGGCGTGTACGCATTGGGTGCGCGCCCGTCTTCATCACAACAAATTCTCCCTTGGGAACGGACTTGAGCTCGTCCGGCGTCATAAGAGGGCGCTCTATCATCTGGAGCGACTGGCTGCTCTCCTTGCCCTGACTGACGGAGCCGGACAGCACTGTCCGGCTGCCCAGCGCCGAGGAGAGCGCCTCCGCTGTCTTGCTCTGCGGTGCAAAGCCGCCAAAGATAGTGTCCTGGCAGTTGTCACACACGATTTCCGCGCCCTCTTTTCCGTAGTTCTTTTCCAGTTGGGCAAGGCTCTGGATGATGGGCACTAGCGTCAGACCTCGGGAACGTCCGGCGGAAAACAACGACAGCACGTCAAAGGGCGGCATCGTACCAAATTCATCCGCGTAAATGACCACGCGGTTTTTGAGCCTTCCTCTGTTTTCATCCGCTACGGAGAAGAGCTCGCGCGAGAGGTTTTGGATCATGAGACTGGCGATGAAATTCTTCGTGGGGTCTTCTTCGGGAATGACAACAAAGATGGCGCATTTGCTCGACGCAAAACGTTCTGCGTCGATAGGGTTATCGCGGCAGATGACCTGCTCGAGCTCCGAGTCCAAAAAGGCGTTGAGCTTTGAAAGTACCGTCGACATGACGGATGCCATCGCCTGATCCGCCGCCGTCAGCGCCGCGCCCGCTACCCAGCGCGCCTTATGTACGGACGGAAGCATGTCCATCAGCACATGGAATCCGTTCTTTCCCCGCCCGCCGCCCGGCGCTGCCAGTAAGTCCTGCACCAGCTTGAACGCCGAGACGATGTGTCGCTTCTCCGTGCCGTCCTTTTCCGGCAGGATAAATTCTGCAAGCAACATGACGATGGCGGCCAGCACACCCTCTGCGCTCTCATAGAAAAAGGCGTTGTCGCCATATTGCGAGGAGCCTTCCGGACTGATGATCGTTTTGGCGAGGATCTTGGCATAGTTCTCTGCTTTCGCCTTGGCAGTGAGATCGTTGGGGTCTCTTTTTGCTCTGTCCATATAGTGGTTCACGAGCGTCATGAAATTGAAACCGTCCGAGCATGTTGGATTGCGCAGGTCAATGACCGTGACCTGATAGCCGTAATATTTCGATGCGATGCAGCCGTAGTTACGTGCGAGGTCGCCCTTGGTGTCGAGCGCCAAATAGCTCATGCCGCAGGCGCAGGCGTATTCGAGATTCGGGTATAGGAAAAAAGCCGTCTTGCCCACGCCGGAGGCGCCAATCATAAGACAGTGGACGTCATCACTGTCCACCAGCGCCCGGATATCTCGCTGCTCCTCAATCATCTTTTTGACTTTTGAGAGAGCCTTTGATTTTTTCTTCGTCTTCCGCTTTCCCTCCACAGGACGTCGCAGCTTTTCCAGCAGCTTGCGAGAGGTTTTCAGCAGGAATCCTCTTTCGCTTTTATGGTTTCTGCCGCCGACGCTGCCAAGAACGAGTCCCTGCTCCGTAGGCAGCTCCTCTCCCTTGCGCCAGCGGCGGGGACGGAACGGGACCACATGATAGGTCGTGTGGATCTCCCTGGGCGTTGCCCACCGGGCTGTGCCGTGCTGACCGTCGCCAACGGTTTTGCTCTTGAAATTGTTGAGAGAATAATTCTTGGAGAGGAAGGACACCACGAGCAAGAATGCCAGCAGTCCGCCGCCAAGCAAAATCAGGGGCCATATGTTTTCGTTCATGTGTCTTTCTCCTTCCTCTCAAATTTGGCACAGAGATCGTCATTCCAGTCCTTGCGCACCGGGCAGAGACGCTCCACATCCAAGCCCATGTCCTCCAGCGTATCCGTCATACGGTCGCAGGCATCGTTGCCCGCGTCATCGTTGTCGAGGCACAGGTACACCATGTCCAGCTTCGGATTCTGCCGCAGCCGCTCCAGCACCGGCTGGATGGAGAGCCCGCAGCAGGCAACGTAGCTGTGTTCCTGCCAGCCGTAGGGATAGAGGGTAATGTGGGATAGAAGGTCGATGGGCGCCTCGAACACATAGAGGGACTTGTCGGTCCCGTTTTTGTGGAAGCAATGCTCACTTGCACTGCCCTCGATGTTCATGCGGAACACCTGTCCCTCGCTGTTGGTACTGCGGATGTGCGCGTGCTTGGCCTCACCGCTGTCATCCAGCCCCACGAAAACACAGTTGTGATGCTTGTCCTCGTAGAGAATCTTTTCGTGTACGAAATAGGAGATAAACTCCCGGTCGATGTGGCGCTGACGCATGAGGTAGGCATACATACGCCGCATGGTTCCGTAAGGCTCCGGCAAAGCGAAAGCCTTTGGAACTTCCTTCACAGGCTTTGCCTGCTCATGCGATTTACCGTTCTTTCTGCCCAGCAAAAGCAAAACCGCCTCCTGATAAGGGAGGCGGTAATAGCGCTGGACGAAGCTGACGGCGTAGCCGCCGACGCGCGCGGAGTGGTCAAACCATTTGTTGCCCCGCACGGTGATGCTGGGATCGTTGGGGGGACGGAACTCCCGACCGGAGCGCACGGGTCGTTCCCCCTGGGCGCGCAGCAGAGACACGAGATCCGTGTTCTGCGCACGTGCTTTTTCCTCCGGCGTGAAATAGATAAATTTGCTCATGATGTTTCCTTTCAAAATTCTGCTTTGTGCTATCTGAATGTCTGCTCTTCATGATCGTCCGGCTTGTGTCCCATCGCCAGCCGCTTGCGCTGCAATTCCTGTCGGCGCTTGCGGTCGATCTGCAAGCCACGGTGGATCTGATCGATCTTGCTGTTGTCCTCAAAAATCCTGCTTATGTGGTGCAGCATCCGCACGACGGTTTCACCCACCGTGGGAGCATGATAATCTGATCCAGCCGGTGCAGTTTGCCTTGCTTGATCGGATTGCCCTGAGGCCATCGGACTCATTTCGCCCACGGGCGGCGCAGTATCTTTGGAGACGGCAGCATCAGCGGAGCTGGAATCTTCTGGTGCGGCTTCAGCGGCATCTTTTTTGATGATAGTTCCTTCCTGCGCGGAAGGTGTTCTCCGCACATCCGCGTACCGTTGCCGCTCTGCTATCCATTGCAGTGTTTCCTGAATGACCATGTTACGGACGCTCCGGAATTCCTTTTGCTGCGAGAGTGGCAGACGCTTGGGCGGCCGCTGATCGTAGTCCAGACACACCTGCTCGTAGAGCGTCTGCCACGTTTCATAGGCGGCGGACACCCGCTCGTCCTTCACCAGCTCCTCCACGATGGCGTCCACGATGGCCTTGACCCTTGGCGGCAGGTAGCCGTAGACCTTTCGGCCCTTGACCGTCAGCAGGCGTTCCGCCAGCTCCTCGGTGAGCTGCTCCAGCCGCGCATTATCCATTGAGCCATGCTCCAACTGCGCGATGCATTCCAGCATGGCCTTGCGGGTCTGCGTCTGGAGCTCCTGTCGCGCGGCGCCTCTTTGCTGGTAGATGTGCATCCGATCCGCATAATAGATTCGTCTGGCAAAGGCGGACTTCACCTGCCGGATGCCATCCTTTGTGAGATAGCCCTCGCGGGGATCGGTCGAGAACACGATCATGTGAATGTGCACCTGCTTCGGCTTGCGATGAAAGGCGGCATACCAGCGCAGGTTGTCCGACTGGATCTTGTACGCCGCCGCGATGTCGTTGACAGACTCCTTGACCAGAGCCTGCCAGTTTTCCACGCTGTCGTAGCCAAGCCGCTCCGCGTCCTCACGGCGCAGCGCGATCACCGGCGTCCACACATTTCCCGGATGCTCCGCTACCTCCCGTACCGCCTGCGCGAGATTTTTTACCTTACCGTTGGCATCCCACAGACCATGCTCGCCGTCCTTCTGGACGCCGGGGCGGTGGGAGATGTAGTCGATGAAATTCTCCTTTTGATCCAGTGCCTCCAGATAATTCTCCTGCACCTGCTGAATGAATGCGGAGGCGCTGCCCTGGGTGGGGTGATCCAGATATTCCTCGTACTCAATGAGTTCCCAGCAGGAGGGGAAGGACTTCAGCAGCCGTGCAATGAAGTCCTGCTGCTTTTTCGTCGCCGGAAGCTCGCTCTTTTCATCCGCCAGCAGTTCCACGCCGGGACGGGTGGCGACGTAGCGAGTACGCTGGGCCAGCTTCGCGGCGTTCTGTCCGCCCTTGAGGTAGGGGGAGATCAGTACGATCCGGGCCATTCATCCTCCGGCTCAATGCGGCGCTGCTGATGCACTGCGCTCTCAAAACTCACCTGACCATTGGTGCGCTTCACCTCATCCACCGCAAAGCCGCGCAACTCCCGCGTGTGGATGGGATCGGTACGGAAGTGCGCGGCGATGGTGTGGCAGAGCATATTCAGCTCCACCGCGCACTTGAAGAGGATCGTCCGCAGACGGTTGTTGTTGTCGTCCAGCGTACCCTGAATAGCGGTGAGGATGGCTTGGGAGATATAGGCGGTGTTGTCCTCCGTGCCGAGATAGCCCATGTAGAACCGCAGGGCCTTTTCTACGAATTCATTGCGGCTGCGGCAGTTATCAGCTTTCAGCCAGCTGTCCATGCGGTCGATCATGTCGGGCGGGAGCCAGAATGTCGTTTTCTTTTTCACTTTTTCTTCCATCGGTGTTCTCCTTTCCTTGCCGTCGGTCAAAAGGGGCGCGAGTGCCGGAAACACCGTGCCTTTTTGGAAACCAGACTGCGGTTTTTCTGAAATGTGCTGAAATAGACTGCGCTTTGGAAAGCGCGAAAAAGCCCCGCACTGCGGGGCTTTGTGGGCGGGCCGCGGGCGCTTGCGACTGCGGCCCTTTATCTTGTTCCACTATCGAACGGGTAAATAAGGGGCGAAAGCCTCTGGCACAGGGCATGGTCAGGAGGAAAAACACTCTCCCCAAAGGCTCATTTCTCCATCGTCGAAGCCGTATCCACACGGATTTTTCGCACATCGCCCACAAACGCCGCAACACTCGCTTCAATGGGCTTTGGCGGGTACACACTCCACCCCAGCCCTTAAACGCGCACACAGCGGCACACAGGGCAAACGGTGCGGGGAAACGGGGAGCCGCCCTGCGCGGCACATTTGAAAGCACAAAAATCTGCGCAAAACGCTTTCAAATTCGGAACGGAGAAAAACCGCGGGAGCAGAATAACAGCCGCCAAACTGCGGCTGCCCGCCAAGGGCGGGTTGACGCAGTTCGGCGGCGCCGCGGGCCCGCAGGCACGCGCAGCCTGGACGCTGTTGTTTCCGCAGCCGTGAGTGCTTCAGCCTTGCTGTGCCTGCGTTTGTACCTACAGCTTCATCACCGGCCCCTGCTGCTGTTCCGGTTCCTCGCGGAATTGCTGCGCGTAGTCGTGGAGACTCATGCCGGTCTGCTGTTGACAGTATTCCTCCATCTTGCGCAGCAGGACATCCTGCTCTGCGGCGTTGAGCTGGAAGCTCCAGCTTTCCTCGGAACCGTCGCCCTTGCAGAGCGTCAGCTCCAGTGTGTCGCAGGGTCTATCCTCCGCGATGTCGTAGTTGGCATAGATGTTGAGCCAGTCATCGTTTTTGTCCGTGAGGACGAAGGTGCCGAAGGCAGCATCTACATCGAACTCCGCCTGTACATAAAAATTGAGCTTGCCGTCCGACTCGATGATCTCATCACCGAAAGAGAAATTTCGCGCGGAGAGATGTCCCGCCGAGGTGATCTCTTTACCGCTCAGATGATCCAGCAGCTTGCGCCACTTATCACCGCTCGACGCGAATTGCGACCGTGTGGCATGGTACACCGCCGCTGACACATCCCGCATCGACCAGGTCTGCCAGCCGTCCATAATGTGAACGGCAGAGAACTCCCGTTTGTCAAAGTCGAGTTCAAACACGCCGCGCACCTTGCCGGTGTTCTCCATGCGCTCCGCAATCATCTGCTGATATTCCTCCGATGTGAGCAGCGTCCCACAGGAGAAAAGGCGAATGAATTTGCTGCCTGTGTCGGGAGGCTCTTTCAGGTAACGGTTCAGTCTTTCAGCGGCATTCAGCAGTTCCTCACCGGGCGCGACTTTGAAGCACCATTCCTCACCGTTTTCGAGTACACGGTAGGCAGACCATGTCTGCGCTGCTTCTTCCCGCTCACGAGCGGCAGTGCTTTCCGCCTGAATTGCTTTACTGATTCGAGCGTACTCCCGCTCCGGCAGTTGATTGCAAAGCTCATCCAGCACATTCTCCAGATGCTCCTGCAGGGTTTCACCTTTGAGATGCTTCTCGATGGCATCCTTCCATCGCCGGTCGATCCACAGAGTGATATCTGCATGATCCGCCATCTCACTCACCATTCCTTTCGCCGACAGGCTGTGCCAATGCAGAGGGAGGCTCCTCCCGCGGCTGCGGCTTCACCGGTCTTGCCGGACGGCGGGGACGGGCAGCGGGCGCTGTGCGGCTGGCGAGATATTCCCGCACCGGCTCCGGCACCTCGGATTCGTAGAGACATTTGAGCAGTTCCTCCAGCTGCGCCTGCACGCTGGTATTTTTCTTTTTGAGCGAAAATTCGAGAGCGGCAAGCTGCTCACTCTCGAATGTGATCGTGACATTTTCTTTTTTCATAGTCGGCATATTCCTCCGTTCCTATTTCATCTGCATCGTCTGTCCTTGCACCGTCTGCTCACAGATTTCAAACAGCGTATGAGAGAATTCTTCCTCCTGTCCCACCTCCTGCGCCGAGGCCCATGCGTTGCGCACCACCTCCAGCGGGTCATCCATAGCCGCCAGCACTTTCAACTGTTCACGGTCTAAACGCATGGTCAGCAAGGCATTATAGCAAAAACGATTCGCCTCGATCTCTCCGGCGTTGGCGATGAGCTGTCCCTGCGTCATGCGGTAGAGAGAATCTGTGTATTCCCTCTGCTCGCGCTCGACGTGTTCAAACAGGAGCTCCCGCAGTTCCGATGTGGTCTGCACCGGATTTCCCTGCACGATCCCATCCGTAAGAAACAGTGCCACATCGATGACCTCCGCGCTGCGGAACGCCATATCGCCGCGGTAGCCGATTTTCAGCATGGAGAATTCTTTTGCTGCCTGCATCAGTTCTCTGGAACTGCCGGGAGGGATCTCCTGATTCCAGCGGTACCAGTTATCCTCATAGCCACGGGGCGTGAGTTTGAGGAGAACATAATCCTCCGGCACGAATTTGGGATAGCGGCAGAGCTGACCGCCCACGGCGTAATAAGACTTGCCTTCACAGAGAACCGTCTGTGCCATGTATGCCCGCATCTTATCGAGGCTCTCACAGAACCAGCATTCCGTATCGTTGAAGCGGCGGATCATGCCATCGTCCAGAATGCTGTCGAGATTGCCTTTTTGCGTCAAATGATAGACCGTGGACGGTCTGGGGACTTTCTCATATGCCATATTATTCGACCTCCTCGTAGTAGTCGCGGAGCTGGAAGCCCAGCGCCTCCATATCGCTGTGATCCATGCCAAGCCCGTGACGCAGGATGTCATAGAGATTCCCGGCGTCATAGCGGCTGCTGAGAAGATCCACGAGCTTCGCAACCAACTCCTGCTCACGCTCCGGCGTGATCGGTTTTATTGCAGTATTCATAATTAGTTTTCCTTTCAGCCTTTCGGCAGATATGCCCTTGGATTCGTCCGTTCCCCGTTGACGCGCACCTCGAAGTGGAGGTGCGGACCGGTGGAGCGCCCGGTGCTGCCGGAGAGGGCGATGATGTCTCCCGCCTCCACCGTCTGTCCCACTTTTGCCAGCAGCTTGGAGCAGTGGCCGTACAGCGTGGCAAGGCCATTGCCGTGGTCGATCATGACATAGTAGCCATAACCACCAGCGTTGTACTTGGAGACCGTCACCGTCCCCGGCAGCGCGGCGCGGATGGGCGTGCCGGTGGGAACGGCCAGGTCCATGCCGGTGTGCCCCTTGCGCTTCCCGGTGATGGGATCGATGCGGTTGCCGAATTCAGAGGTGACACGGCGCTCCCAGCCTGAACCGATGGGCGAACAGAAACCGTCCGCGCCGATAAACGGCACATCCGCGCCGGGTATCCAGCCCTCTGAACCTCCGGCAACGCCATAGCGCGCCAGATTGTACACACTGTCGGCGTTGGACTTCTGTTCCGCAGATATTTCCAAGTGAAGCGTGTTTTCAAGATTGTCGTACACGGCGGCTATGTCCGCAATGGGAATCGCCACGGTGTAGCTCTCCTCGGTTTCCGTCCCATCCTCATCGGTGACGGTGCGGGTACGTTCCTCGTAGGTCACGAAGCAGTCCACGAATTGTCGGTGCGCTCGGCGGCTCGGTGTGTCCTCTCCAAAGAAAATAGCATAGAAAACAGCCTTGACGCGGATACCGTCAAGGCTGTTGCTGTTCTCCGTCATGTCATTGACGGCAGCGATGGCATCGTCCAGCAGCGTAAAGCTGCGGCGCATATCTTCGATGTAGGCGACATATTCCGTGGGTGTTTTGCCCGGAATGTTGCCGCCGTTGAAGCAGAGCAAAACAGCGGAATTGTTATGCTCCGCGCTGCCGGAGAGCAGAGAGCAGATCAGCGCCAGCGTCAGGATCAACGGTGAACAGATCGCCGCCACGATCCAGCCCAGCTTTCGCCGGGTGTCCTCATCCGAGAGAGCGGCAGCGGCGATCTTCGCCAGTGCCACGACGGGTACTGCCATTACCGTCCACCTGCCGTTCCGAAGAGAGCCTGCTTGTACTCTGGGGCCTGCACCTGCAAGAGATACCGCTCGTTGCCGCATTTGTAGAGGCAGGAGCCGCGCTGCGGGTCCCGGATCAGGGCATACTCGGATTCCTCCAACTGGAGGTTATCCATGAAGAATTTCTTATCCACGTTGCCGCCGTTAAAGATAAATTGATGGACGGGGATGGAAAAGAGGGGGCGTGTCAGCTCCCGTATCCCCGGCTGGGTAAAGTCCTCTAAGTTCTGGCTGGCAAGGAACAGGGCGGATTCCTTTTTTCGTACTCGCTTGAGGGCATTGCGGATGTAGGTGATGACGGTGGGATCGGACAGCCACAGGTACAGCTCGTCAATGGCGGCCACGGAATTGCCCAGCGTCAGAAGCTGATCCGACATATAGGACAGCAGGCTGAACAGCAGGGTGTTCCGCAGATTTTCCGCCATGTTATCCAGTCCCTTGACACAGAAAACAAGAAATTTGGAGCGGTCAATATTGGTATGCCCGTTGAAGAACCGGGCGTCCGCGCCGCGGCACATGGAATGGAGCCCCAGCAGCAGATCCCGCAGCATCTCTCGCGGGTAGAGGCTGTCTGCGGCCTCGTAATGGTCGTAGCTTTCCTGAATGGCATCGTAGAGGTCGGAGAGGATGGGGTAATCCTCTGGCCGCATCGACGCGAAGTCCGTGTGGTCGGTGATGTTCCACTTTTGATAGAGCCGCTCCACCATCAGTTCCAGCGTGTCGATGTGGGGCGTGTCAAAGCCCTTGTAGACGCGGAACACGTCCCGCAGAAAGGAGATGTGCTGGGAGAGCAGCGTCCCCCGGAAAGCGTCCGGCGCGTCCGGGTCTTCCGGCCCGCTGCCATCGTCCCAACAGCGGGGCTCCAACAGGTTGATGCGGTACTGCCCACTGAGGTAGTCCAAAAAGCAGCCGCCCAGGGCGCGGCACTCGTCCTCCATCTCATGCTCGGAGTCCAGAGAGATTACGCTTTTGCCCGCCTCCCGCACATTGCAGAGCAGGAGCTTCAGAAGATAACTTTTGCCCTGTCCGGTGTTGCCGAGGATCAGGGCGCTGGCGTTGGTCTTGTCAGAAGCACGGCGGTCGAAGTCCACGATGATGTTGGAGCCGAAGCGGTCCCGGCCAATGAAGAAGCCCTTGGGATCGGTTTTGCCGGAATAGTTCATGGGGTACAGATTGGCAACGCTCTTGGCAGGTAATACCCGCTCCGCAAAATTGGCGAGCTGGCTGCCGCCCGCGGGGTTGGCGGAGAGAAAGCCCTCCCGCTGGCGCAGGAGCAGCGGATCGGCGCCCATGCGGGAGCGCACCAGTTGGGCGGATACGGTGTCCCGCGCCGCGCGCAGCTTTTCCGTATCCGTGGCGGCAATGTCCAGATACACGCCGCAGTGGATGAGCGGCTCCTTTTCCTGCCGCTGCTTTGCCAGCAGCTCCGCCATATCCCGCAGGTTGGCCTCCGCCGTGACGCTCTGCTTGTAATCGTTGGTGTTGCTCCGCTCCATGCGGCTTTTGTTGGTGGCGGCATGGAGGATGGCGTCCTCCTCGGCAGGCGTGACCTGCCGCGCCGTCAGACGCAGGTTGACGCCGCCCATATCGCCAAGGCCCCGCAGCAGTGCCAACTCATCCGTCATGGGCGGGTAGCTTTTCAGCGCCATCGCCGTATGATACCGGCTGCCGAGGATAAAATGGTCGGTGTTGAATTTCACCGCCGCAGGCGCGATCATATCCAGAAAGTCCTTCGGACGCTGGATCTGCTCCACCACCTTCTTTTTCTTCTTCTGTTTCTTTTTAGCCATGTGGCACATACTCCTCTCCATCGTAATCACGGAATATCTCCGTGGTGAGATCCTGCCGGTAGTAGATTGCCAGCAGGCGCTTCACATCCTGCTCCTCCGCCAGACGCACGCGGAGCCCGTGGTCGCAGATGGCTTTCTCCAACTGCCGCAGCGCGCTTTCATCCGCACCGGCTTTTTCATCCAGTGGGAGCACCAGCACAAATTTGCGGGAGGAGGCGGAGGAGAACTGGATGGCGTCCAGATGGGCCATGTCCCGCTCCAACAGCTCCCGCACGGCAGGCTCCGTTTCCTCCTCCAGTCGCCGCAGGTAATACTCCTTATTTCGCTGGAAGGATTCGCGGGAGTCCAGAGCCAGAATCTCCAGCGAGGGCTGGGTGCTGAGAAGCATGGTGAGGGAGCGGACGCGGCCCCGGATGACCTCCGGGGACAGGACGGAGAGGTTGTCCGGCTGGATCAGGAAGAAGACCCGCTCTCCGGAGTCTGTCACGATGCCGTGGGGCGTCACGCGGACAATGCCCATGAGCTGCCGTGTCGACTGCCGCTGGCGCAGCTCCTTTTTCTGTTTCCGATTCATGGGTCCAGCCTCCATTCATAGTATTGCTGCCGCAGAAAGAGAAAGCAGGTGGCACGGCGCAGGAAATCTAAGATACTGCTGCCATCCACCTGAATGGTGAGGAAGGCATACAGCACCGTGACCACCAGCAGTCCCATGCCAAGCCCCTGCGTCAGCGCCAGCACAGAGAGCAAAGCGCCGATGCCGATCACGGCGATGTCCCGCAGCAGCCAGAGCCACAGCATGGGCTTGGCTTTCAGGTTTTCAGGGTAAATAAACATTTTGTTCCTCCAAAGCAAAACCGCTGCCGAGAATCTCAGCAGCGGTTCGCGCGATATATTTCTTATTCTTCAGCGGCGCCGGTGTCCTCCGCCAGCGCCTGCCGGATGCAGTGGATGACAAAGTCCTTCTGTGTCGTGCCATGCTGTTTCAGATACGCCTTGAACTGTTCGAACAATTCTACCGGCACCTGCACACAGACAGGTCTTGTTACGTCCTTCTCCATCGTCTGCCGTTCCTCCATTTCATAAAATTTGGTAATGAGCGCAGTTATGTACCGGCTCAGTGTCTCGCCGGATTCCGCCTGTCGCTGCCGCACCTTGTCATGCAGCTCCACGGGGATCTGCGCGCAGAGGTTGCGCGTTTTTTCTGCCATAGCAGTTCCTCCAGTCACTTTGATGGTAAAGCCAAGATACCCGAAAGCAAGTGTGAAAGCTATTACCAAAGCCAACTAAAAATCCCATTCCAAATCAAGCGTAATGACCATAGCCACCCGTTGCATGAGGTATTCCACGCAGGGGATGGCGACGCTGTTGCCGAGGGCTTTGTAGCGTGCGGAGTCCGAAGCGCCGGGGACATCGGTCCAACCGTCCGGGTAGCCCTGGAGCCGTTCACACTCCAGCGGTGTGAGGCGGCGAATGAGATTCCGGCAATCCGCATCCCAGGTAGAGGGCGGCTGGCAGACAAGGTCTGTAGCGTCCTTGTGCTGCCGCGCGCTCTCCGTGGAGGCGATCTCGTCATCCCTGAACTGATCCACCCTCTGGCGGGCATAGACGCTGTGGCGATCCGAGGTGGTCAGGGTATAGGAAATGTCCCGCTGCCAGCCGAAGCCGTTGCCGCCGTTTTGCGGCTGCCGGTCAATGGCATTGCCCGCAATACAGATAACTTCCTCCTGCTGTACAAGGGGAATGTTGTTCCCGCCGGTCCCATAGCGGGCGGACATGGTGGGTGCTACATCGTGCGGTCCGGTGTACCTTCCGTCGATGCCGTGGTTTTCATAAACTTTGGGTCCTGTCGGACGCAGGACCAGAGGTTGGTGTCCATGCTCCTGCGCCCGCAGTGTCCCGGTGACATTTTCGCTGCACTCCATGATCTGCCCGCCCTGATCGTTGATACAAAGGATGCTGGGCATACAGTTTCCGCTGGGGCTGCCTTTCAGGGTAGGCGATACGCCTTCCTGATATCCGATGGTTCCAGCGCTTGCACCTGCTCCGGCCGAGAAGCCAGCAATAAAGGTCTGCATTTGGAGGTTCTGCGTTGCCATCAATGCGCCGGACACACCGTCCAGGTCAATGCCTTCATTGCGCTGATTGATATGGTAGGCTTTCGCTTCGCCGGATATGGGCGCGGGCGGGTCAAGCCCTGCCTGCATACGCAAAGCTGCTTCCAATAAGGGTGGCAGCGATTTGCCGCGGCACTCTGCGCGGCGCAGAATACCCAGGCACGCTGTCTGGGATAGCGAGTATCGGGATGGCGCTGTAGCCTGCAAAATCTGCCACAAGGAACACTCGACGGCGTCTTTGGGGCACTCCGAAGTGTTGAGCATCCCAAACGATCCAAGCCACGGAGGATCGTACTCCCAATATGCCCCCAGCATATTCCCAGCGCCCGGCCTCAGGTCTAACAGCATGAAGGTATGGTTCTTCAACTTGGAGGAACGCTTCGAGGACTTTTTGAAAATCCGCCCCAGGCTTTTTTTGACCCGTTTCAGCGTCCCGCCCACTTGAGAGAGCTCCGACGACATTTTCCCAAATCCCGAATCTCGGCCGAATATGGATTCCTGTCCTTCCAGATTTTCTGTCTGCATCTCGCATCTCCTGAATGATTCGTATTTGTTCCATAAAGAGGCCGGAACGCGCACCGTTCAATCCGGCGCGCATTCCGGCCACACTGAGTCCTGGCACGGGCTGCCCCCGCAGATGATGTCCACAGGCGGCAGCTCCGCGCCATGCAGCTTAGTGATGTCGCCTACATGGATCATGCCGGGAAAGCGCAGCTTTGTCACCTCAATGGGAAAGGTTTCAATCTCCGACGCCCATACCGGCGTGATGCCGTTGCGGACCGCAGCCAGAGGGAAACCGGAGATGCCATCGAACAGGCTCCCCATCGTAAGTTTTCTTGTTGACTGTGTCATATCATCACCCTTTTTCATTTGATCGCCGCGGCGATGGTTCTCGTCACATTCACCGCGGACTGTGCCGTATAAACGGCGCTCGTAATATTGGCTTTTGTCGTGGTGTCCACGCCGAAGCTGCCGGCAATGCGGGGAACTTCGCCTGCGGAGAGCATGAGTCCCACGCCCATGAGCGCGTGATCCCTGAACACCATAAGTCCCGCAATGAGTATGGTGGACTGGAGGAAGGCGGTCAGGCATAAGCCGATGACCTGCCGCATCCAACTCATAAAGCCATCCAGATAGCCACGCGGGACGCTGAACATATAAAGGCTGCCCACGGCAATTTGAATCAGCAAAATGCCTCCGCGTTTCAGATTGGCGAAAAACACCTTCAGCACCGCATAGCCCATAAGGATCACGCAAAAGAGAAGCATAATGGGGCTGGTGATGATGCCGAGACCAAAGTGGGAGCTGTTCACCACATCGGCAAGTGTCTGTATCTCGCTGAGTTCGGTGATGATGTCCTGTCCCACCTCACCGATGCTCCGACCGTAGCCGGTAAGCCCTGCGGAAAAGGTTCCCTGCAGCGACACCGACAAAGCATAGAGCCGGACAGGGACAACGGTGAAGAGGCTCACCGCCAGAAAGCCCTTGATGATATTCATCCCGCACTGCTGGAGATTTCCTCTGCCGGTGGAGTATTCAATGCCGCACTCAAAGGCGCAGACTACCACGCTGACGGCGAACAGCGCCCAAGCAAGGCGGGAGAAAAAGAGAATGATGGCGCTGACCCATTCCAGTTCAAAAAGTTCCACGCCCATATTGCCCATGAGGGCAAAGAAATTGCCGAGAAAGCCCACGATCTGCCCGTAGATCCAGTCCACCAGCTGATCCAGGACCGTCGCGGCAACAAAGTCCCAAATAAATATCTTCGCTCACCTCCGAAAATGCAGAAAGCCGCCGCCCAGATGGGCGACGGCCTCGCACAGTCTGTTTAATCTTGTGCTGCTTAGATTCCAATGATGTTCCAGATGTATTTCGGCGCAATCAAGCTGAAAATCAGGCAGGCAAAGAGGATAGCGGGGCCAGTCCATTCAAACTGTCCTCTCTGGCGATAATCAAAGTACGCGCCGCCAAGTTTCACAAAGAATGCGATAGCGAGAATCATATCCAATGCAGGGAATACCACCTTCTCCACCACGCTCTTGATCTGCTTGGCCGCCTCCGTCCATGTCTGCTCCACCGCTCCCGCGACATCCCCGCCTGCGGCAAGCGCCGAGGTGCAGCAGAGAGAGGTCAGAAGCAGAAGCGTCAATGTCAGAATAATCATTTTTCTGTATTTCAAGAAATCTCAACCTCCTTAAAATGGGGATGCCGCCCCTTGCGGAGCGGCATCCGTTGTTAGTCCTTAATAGCCGGTACGAGGCAGGGGCTTGCTGGGGGCATAGACACGGGTGACCCAGCGGGAGGTCGCCATGATCCACTGCCCGTTGTAGACGCCGCCCGCATCCGACGTGTTGACGAACTGCGTACCACCGGTGAGCTTTGAAAGCGCCTTGCAATCTACGCGGGGCGCCTCTACCTGACGGAAGTTTGAAGGTACGATGCCGAACGCCGCCATGAACTCCGTCACATACTCATTGGCGGCAAGCCCCAGCGCCGCGGGCGAAGCATCCAAGACGTAGTTTTTGGATGTGCTCAGGTTATCCGCCAGCGTGCGCCAGGTATCGCCGCTGAGATTCGTGCGGTAGACGATCTTATAGTTGCCGGGGGTATTCCATGTGCCGGTGTAAATCTTTTCAAGGCGCACCGCCTTGACGGGCAGGGTATCGCGCCAGTAGAAGGATTCCAGCGCCGTGGTGGAATTGTTGGCAATACCGGTGAAGTTGTAGCGGACAAGCTGCCCCGGCATGACCTCCACGTAGCCGGTTTTCTTGATCGACACATTCGTGTACAGGCTCTTGTTGGTCATGCTTGCCTTGACGATCTGACCGGCATACTCGATCTCCACCTCAATGGGTGTCTTATCCAGCCCGTAAAATTCCGCCGCCTTGGATTCTACGATTTTGTACCGCGCCAAAGGCAGGGGCTTACTGACCGCCAAGCCGTTTTTATCCGTCTTGATGGTATCCACCAGACGGTTGGTGCGGGCATTGTAAACTTCAAAGACGGTGTTGGGGATGGGCGTTCCGGCGGGCCAACCATTCATGGAATTGTAGTCCTCTGAAGTCTTACGAATCTGGAGCTGACCGGTGATGGGCGTATTCTTCCATTCGATTTCCGTGGTTTCGCCGGACTTTACATACACGGTCTTTTTCTGCGTGTCGGGAATATATCCCTCATTTTCCAATTCACGCAGATAAAAACGGCCAGTGGTCAGATTTTCAAAACGGACATACCCTCGGTCATCGCTGGTTTCCTGCGCAATGGGATTATTGCCGCTGTCATAGAGAATGAAGGAAACGCCGTAGATGCCCTCGCCGGTGGCCGAATCGACCTTGTGGATCAGGATACCGGAGATGGCTTTGTTGGTCACCGTTTTGGTCGTGGTTCTACCATCCTCCACGGCGAAATAGATGGGGGTATTGTCCAGCTGGAAGCCCTTGCCTGCCTCGGTTTCCACGGCATAGTAGCTGCCGCTTTCCAGCGGCACATACACGCGGCCGTCCGTTCCGGTGGTGACGGTGTCCACCAGACCGCCATCGCTGACACGGCGGATCTCGAAGGTGGTGTTGGGGATACGCTGGGTTTTGTCCGCCGCATTCACTTTCACCAGCTCCAGCCCACCGATGGGAGCATTATAAAAATAGAGGGACTGCGTGTCATTGGGGTTGACCACCACGGTCTGCGTGCGCGTATTCTCGTCGATGGTGTAACCGGAGATGGATTTTTCCTCCGTTACCACCAGTGTGCCGGTGACGCCCTTGAGAATGATCTGCCCGTTTTCGTCGGTATAGTACAGACCGTTGGAGCTGATTTTTCCGTTTTCGTCGGGGACGAACTCGCCGGTAGCCGTAGTGATCTTGAAGGTAACGCCCTCCAGCGGCGTCTTGCGGTCCAGAGAGGACAGCTTGTTGATGATGAGTGCGCCCTGTCGCTCATTCCAGAAGGTCATGCGCTGGGGAGACTGGCTCTGGTTGATTTTAATGCTCTGCGGTGTCCCGTCCAATACGAATCCATCCACAGATTTGACCTCTTTTGCGGTAACAGTCATGCCATCGGTCAGACCCTCAATGACGATCTGGCCTGCGGAGTCGGTGGTATAGTAGCCGTTGTTGGGGCCAACTACCGCACCGGAGGAGTCCGTCACGAGGAACTGTACCCCGGCAAGCGGCTCATTTTTCGTGCTGGAAATGTATTTCTGGAGAATCAACGTTGTGGTGGGTTTGTTGTAAAAGGTCAGCGTCTGCGTGTCGTTGGGATTGACTACCACCGTCTGTGTGCGGGTCGCTTCATCAATGGTGAAGCCCGGAATCGTCTTGCTTTCCGTCGCTACCACGGTGCCGACGACGCCGGAGATGCGGATCTCACCGGATTTATTGGTGTAATAAATGCCGTTGCTGGACAGTTCGCCGTTGGCATCCGGGACAAAGCTGCCGTCTGCATAGGTGATCTTAAACTCGACACCCTCCAGCGGCTCCCCGTTGGGGCCGGAGCTGACCTTGCGGATGATGAGATTTCCGGCAGGCTGGTTCAGAAACTGCAGATGCGCCGTTTCGCCGCTCTTAATGAGTGCGTGCTGGGGGCTGTCATCCAGCAGGTAGCCCATTTTTGCTCTGACTTCACGGGCAATGACCGTCATGCCGGGTTCCAGACCATCCACCAGAATTTCGCCTGCGGCATTGGTGGTGAAGCGGCCGTTGTCGTTGCCGAGATAATGGCCGCTGCTGTCGGTCAAAAGGAACTCTACGCCGGAGAGCGGTTCGTGCTTGCTGTCGTCGCTCAGTTTGGTAATTAAGAGCGATCCCAGAGGAGCATTACCGAAGCGGAGCGTCACCACATCCTGCTCCTCGCCGGAGATCCACACCGTCTGGGGTTCGCGGTCGATGATGTGATTTCCGTCGCTCTCAATCTCCTGGCAGATGTAAGTGCCGCGTTTGAGGTTTGTCACGGTGAAGGCTCCGTTGGGGCCGGTCACATAGGACCCGATGACTGTGCCGCCAGAGCCGCTGGTATTGCCGCTGAGATAACGCAGTTCAAAGCGGCAGCCCTCCAGTCCTTTTCCGGTTTTGGCGTCATATTTGTACACAACAAGGGCACTGTGAGGAACATTGTCCACGGTCACAGTCTTAGAGGTATTGGCTTCCAGATAGAACTCGGTGACCCCGCTGCCCTGAATGCCGAAGCCCTTGGGAGCAGACTCCTCCACCAGCTTGTACCAGCCACGGTTTACATCGGTAAGCGTGATTTTACCATCGGAGGCCGTTGTGAACACACCGAGGTCGTTGATCTCGCCGGTGGTGGTATTATCCGAGCCGTAATAGATATGGAATTTGGCATTGGAGAGAGGATCACCGGTGACGCTGTTTCGCTTTAGGATCGTCAGGGAGGGTTTGACCGCGTTGAAGAAGGTCACCGTTCTGGTGCAGCCTGCTTCCAGATAGACCTCCTGGGGGATCTCAGAGAGAATGACATGGGAAGGCACATTTTTCTCCGTGATGCGATAGCTGCCCACGGGGATGGAATCGAGGAAGATGCGCCCCGCGCCGTCCGTGGTGGCGCTGGTGGAGTAGCTGCCGTCGATTTGTTCAATGAGATAGGTGACGCCCTCGATAGGCTCTCCGGTGGCGATGTTTTTCTTCAAAATTTCCAGACCGGGCTTCTGGTAATCCTGAAAGCACACCTCGGAGGTCTTGCCAGGGCGGAGCGCCACAGTCTGTTCCGTATTGCTCACGATGTACGGCTCCGGCACGGATTCCTCACGCACTACATAGACACCGGCAGGAATGGCCGAGAGCGTTGCGGAACCGTCCGTCCCGGTCGTGACGGAGGTGGAATAGCTGCCGGTAACGGACTTAATGGAAAACACCGTGCCGGAGATCGGCGCACCGGTCTGCGCATCGGTCTTGATGATCTTCATATCGGGCTTTTCGTAGTTGATCGCCGCAACGGTGTATTCGCGGTCACCCTCAGTTACATCTACGTACACGCTCTTCGGCGTGGGATCGACGCAATAGCCGTCCGGTGCAGCGGTTTCCACAAAGCTCCAAAGGCCGGTGGCGGCGTTCTCAATATGAATCTCACCATTTCCGTCCGTCACGTCGCTACCGACGATCTGCCCGTTAAAATAGATGCTGAAACATGCGCCGGCGAGACCAGTTGTGGTTCCACCGGCAGTTTTCTTCAGCGTGATCTTGCCCGTGCCGCCCGTAGGCTGCTCGGGCTGGTCAGGCGCAGGCTCACCCGTCACGAGCTTGCGCGGTCCATAGTAGTTAAAGAATGACTGATTTTTGCGGTTGCTGGAGATTGCAAAAACCGCCCATCTTGCACTCTCATCCTCCACGATGGTTGCAGCAATGCCCTGCGCAGCGTACTCCTCGATCTGACGCTGGAACTCGGCATCCTCAGCTGCTTTCTTTGCAAGGAGGGAGTCGATAAGGCTCAGATATAGCTCGTAGGTGTCTGCGTTGGCGTAGCCGCCCGCGTCGCCGTCTCCACCGGGTTCGCCTTTATAGGACTGGTTCTCCCAAACGTAGGTCTGTACCGCCATAAAAAGCTGGCCGACGTTGGACTCTTTACAGTCGTTGAGGTAGGTCATCATCCACTTGACGTTCTCGACGGTCGCGGCGTCCATCTCGCTGAGACCACTGTTCGTGAGTGCGCTCTGGAACACCGCATCCGCATCCGCGCCGGTGCCAGATGTCCAGCTAAACGAATTTAAGTATGATGGGGTTGCGTAATGGTACCCAAGTCCGCTGTCCATACAGTACACGAGCCTACCGTCTGCCAGCGGCGGGCGGTAGCTGTACGGGGTTCCGTTGGCAAGCAGGCGCGTGCTCCAATATGCCTGGTTGGTGGTAATTTTGAGGCCAGAACCCGTGTTCGACGCAGCGAAAGCCGCAGTCGGCAGCAGGCTCAAGATCGTCACCAGTGTCAAAAGCAGAGACAGTAGGCGTTTTTTCATAGGTTTCATAGGGTTCTCCTTTCTAAAAATGCGTAATAAAAAGAGCAGACCTTGCGATCTGCTCTTGCGTGAGAGTTGATGATTTACTTACTTGCGGGCATATCCACCCAAGTGACTTCACAGCCGTCCAGCAGGAAGACCTGCACGCAGTACCAGCAGTCAAGACCGTTTTGGTTAACGCCTCGCGCCAGTCCGACGCCGATCTCGCCGTAGCGGGAGCTTGTCATGTTGTCCGCGTGAGCCTTGGAATTGGACCACAGATTGACCACCGCCTCGGAGAGCGTTTTTTGCTGTTGATTGAGGTACAGCTCCGATATACTGTGAATATTTTCTCCAGTGTATTTGCTGTCGGTAACAGTGTTGCTCTTGCGCCCATCCGGACGGGTGTGAGAGTAGATGCCGCTCGCGGCCATCTCGTCGGCGCGGACCTGCGCCGCCTGCATGAGTTTGGCATTGACAGTCAGCGCAGAAATTCCTTGCTCTCTGCGGATGGCATTGGTGCGGTCAATGATGTCCTGCTTTGCAGCGGCAACATCTGTCTGCGCAGGCTGCTCCACGGGCTTTGCCTCCGCAGACTTTTCTGGCGCTTCGCCGGTGTACGGCTTTTTCGATTCGACCTGTACACATTTGGCATCGCTGTTCCAATAGACATTGAAGCCGACCGCTCTGCCGACGTCGCGCAGCATGACGTAGTTATTGCCGTTGATGTTGTACGCCGTCAGGCGGACTTCCTGACCGTCTACAAGGACGCGGTTTGTGGAAAGCGTCGCTTTCAGCGATTCCACCGCCTGCGCCGCAGGAGCACTCAACGAAAGCCCCAGCGCAAGGCCGCAGAGGACAAGTCCGGTATTCTTCAATCTGTTCATTGTTCTGCCTCCATTCTGAATGTGTATGTGGAAATCTTTCTCGCAGCTCCACCATATCACAGGCGACGGGCGGAAGTCGAACAGAACCGATCCGGCAAAACGGAGAAAGAATCAAGTCTCCACCGCAGTGACGCACCAGCGCTGGTCCCGCTGGTTGCGGACGCAGGTGTAAAGCGTGAGCATATTCTCGCCGGAGTCCGCAAGACCGCTGCGGTCTGTCTCGCTGACCTTGCTGACATCCGTCACCTTATAGGTGCGCGTCCCCAGCTTGGTGGTCAGGGTGATCTTATCGCCGATATCAAGCGTGTGGATCTGCCCGAAGTAGCTGTTGGCGCCGCGGTTGTGGGCGGCGAGGCAGACATTGCCCTCCCAGATGGAGGTATCCTCAAAATGTCCGACACCCTTGACGAGCGTCTTGCTGTCCGTACCCTGATAGATCCACACGCTCAGACTCAGCGCGGGGATCTCGATCTTGCCGAGGGAACCGTTTTTGTAGTAAAGATCGCTCGCCACCTCCGTGAACAGCACAGAGGGCTGATAGCCGTTGCCGCTGCTCACCGTACTCCCTGGGGTAACCACATCACCGCTGCCGCTGATCACGGCGCCAGCCGTGGGAAGGGTGCGCGGCGCAAGATTCGGCGTCAGGTATTCGCCGGTATGCAGCGCATTCATGCTCTCCGAGCCAAAGACGGGCGGAATGAGCGCTGCGTTCTTGCTGACGTCGGTACTTTTCATAGCGCCGCCATCCGCCGTGTGGATGGTTTCGATGGAAGTGTCCCTGCCGAAATCGTAATCGTCCGGCGCGTCGATACTGTATTCCAGCGCATACGCCGGAGCCGCCAAAGCCGCTGTCATACAAAGACTCAGGCAAAGTGTGATGATCTTCTTCATTCTTCCGTTTCCTCCTCATCTGCGTTTTCTTTTCTGTGCTTTACCAGCAGCGCACCGCCGACACCGGCTCCTGCTGCAGCCACAATCCCGAGGGGAATCAGCACATAGGACCAGCGGAAAGCGGATGCCGCGGAAGGTACGTTCGCAGGCTCTGCGGGCTGGATGGACGTTCCCTCAAAGATGGCGACATAGCGGACACGGTTCAGGGCGATCCGGCTGACTGTTCCGGTATAGTCAGCCGTGACGGTATAGCCTTTCACGTAGCTGCTGGTGGCGCTGCCGGTGTAGGTGGCGACGGCGGTATAGCGGTCTGCCACGGCATAACCGTCCATGTTGGCGGTATTGTCGGTCTGCCACTGAATGTCGGAGAGCGTCAGGGTTTTGCCGTTATTCTCAATGCTCTTGGGAATGTATTGTGTATCCTGCTCGGCAAGATTGGGATAGCTGCGCTTGGTGGAGATCTCCTTGGTGGAGCTGCCATAGCCGGACGGCTCGACCTGCACGGTGTCAAGTCGGAGTGTCAGGGTTCCCATGAGCCCGTCGTCCGTGATGAACTCACGCTCCTGCGGCAGCAGCGCCAGCACGGATTCCATATCCTTTTTGGCGCTCTCGATAGAAACATGCTCCGTATGCTGGCGGCTCTCGTTCTCCGGAAGCTCCTGCTTCAGAAGATCCGTCAGGGTGTACTGAAAGCCGTCCTGCCGAAAGTCCGAGCGGGGAATGCCTGCGGGATCATCTTCCGGACTCAGATCATAGATTTTCTTCAGCTCTGTGCCATCGTCGTTTCGGACGATGGAAGTGGGGTAGCAGACCTTGGCGTCCGGTACTGCGGGTTCAAAGTCCGCCGCCAGCGCAGCAGGTGTCAGTGCCAAAGTCAGGCACAGCGCCGCAGCGCAGAGGGATAGCATTCGTTTCATTTTGTGTTCCTCTTTTCTTTATTTTTATAGTGATTTTTCGTCTGCTCCAGCAGAAGGTCATATTCCCAAGGCTCCAGCTCTAAGGAGAGGTAGGCACCGTCTTTCGTCATACCGTCCACCCGGTAGCTCAGCACAAGTGGAAGATGCCGCTGCTTTTTCACGTCCTGGGGTGAGATCCAGCCAACGCCGCCCACAAAAACGGAACGGATGGCGGACTCATAGTTTTCTTCATAGCCCTGCCAGAGAAGCGCCTCCCGCAAATCTCCCCGCAGCTTCCCGCTCTGGGGAACGGGAATCAGACGCTCCGGCTCCAACAAAAAGCGCGGATGCAGGTTTTCTAAGCAACCGTCCAGCGCAACTTTCAGGGCAGCATCTTTTTTCGTCAAACCGTTGCGCCGGTAATCTGCCGCCAGAACGTCCTCACCCTGGGCGTCGCCGGGGAAAAGGCGCACACAGCGGATGAGTTCATAAGCGTGAGCGTCATCCGCCATACCAAGGACGCGGACACCGTTCATAGGGAGCGTCCGGTAATGGTCGATGGCCTCCGCCAGTGCGGAGAACTGCCTCACATCCCATCCGGGCCTTCCGGGGCGGAGATCGTCCACGGTGTAATAGGTCATGCACATTCAGACATCCTCCTCACTTCATATTCATGCCGCCCATCGTGGGGGCGTCCGTCTGTTCCTGCGTCATCAGCTCCTCCAGCTTTTCCCGCGCCCAGTCCGGTAGGTATTTTTCGTCCAGTACGCCGATGAAATCCTCCCGGTTCCATCTGGCTGTTTCGCCGTCCGAGAGGCAGGTGGCAAAGACTGCTCGGCCACTGGAATGCGGCTCGCATCCAAAACCGCTCCGAGCATACAGAAGTTGGTAATCCTGCCCCCAATACTGCTCCCGCAGTACATCCGGTGACAGCACCAGCACCTTGCCGGTATAGTCCTGCTCGGCGCGGTCACCGACACAATGCTCCGCGCCAAAGAGATTTAACGCCTGCACCGCCTTGCGGTAGAAACTGACGAAGCCATCCAGCACGGC
>ENA-UOIY01001418-UOIY01001418.1-human-gut-metagenome-genome-assembly--contig:-P114-NODE-1418-length-25446-cov-8.524083_pt1 | contig 25446 bp, 19 predicted proteins | sample MGYA00242335_ERZ723882 | MGnify/ENA metagenome assembly ERZ723882
GCGTGAAGCTCGGCCTGAACAATCCCGAAATGGCGCGGTTCGTGGAAATGTGCTTTGACCCCGGCTCGGCTATGAACGAACGATTGAAGGCAACGCTTGTGCAGATGCTATCGGAGGTGGACGCAAAATGAAAGCCGTGATCTATGCCCGCTATTCCTCGGACAGCCAGCGGGAGGAATCCATCGAAGGTCAGCTCCGCGAATGTACCGCCTTTGCCGAGAAAAACGGAATCACGGTATTGCGGCATTACATCGACCGTGCGTATTCTGCAAAGACTGACAACCGCCCGGAGTTCCAGAGCATGATAAAGGACAGTGGCAAGCGGCTGTTTGATATAGTGATCGTCTGGAAGCTGGACAGGTTCGCACGGAACCGCTATGACAGCGCCCGGTACAAGGCCACGCTTAAAAAGAACGGCGTGAAGGTGGTCTCCGCCACCGAAATTATTTCAGAGGGCGCGGAGGGCATCATTCTCGAATCCGTCCTCGAAGGCTATGCGGAATACTACTCCGCTGACCTTTCCGAAAAGGTCATCCGGGGCATGACGGACAATGCCCTCAAGTGCAAGTTCAACGGCGGCATGATGCCCATTGGCTATGTGATCGACGCGGAGCAGCACTTCCAGATCGACCCGATGACCGCGCCATTTGTTTTGGAGGCTTTCAAGCGGTATGACGGCGGAGAAACCATTTCCTCCATTATGAATTGGCTGAACGAGCAGGGGCTTACCAACACGCGGGGGCGGAAAATGACCTTCAACAGCGTGGGGCATATACTCCACAACCGGCGCTATATCGGGGAGTTCCGATACCGCGATGTGATCGTGCCGGACGGCATCCCCGCAATCGTACCGCAAGACCTCTTTGACCGGGTGCAGGAGAAGCTGGCGAAGAACAAAAAGGCCCCGGCGCGTCACAAGGCCGAGGACGACTATCTGCTGACCACCAAGCTGTTCTGCGGCTACTGCGGGGCCTATCTCTGCGGCGAGAGCGGCACAAGCCACACGGGAAAGGTGCATCACTACTACAAGTGTGTTTCTGTCAAAAAGAAGCGCACCGAGTGCCACAAGAGGCCCGTCAGGAAAGAATGGATCGAGGATTTGGTGGTCGGTGAAACCATGAAAATGGTCATGGACGACAAAGCAATCGAGGCCATCGTATCCATGCTGATGGACTTGCAGGACAGGGACAATGTGAACGTGCCGCTGTATGAGCAGCAGCTCCGTGAAGCGGACACAGCCATCAGCAATCTGCTCAACGCCATTCAGCAGGGCATCCTGACGCGCTCCACAAAGGAGCGGCTGGAGGAGATGGAAAACCGCCGCGACGAGCTTGAGAGCAGGCTTGCCTGCGAAAAGCTGGCAAGCCCAAGGTCAGCGCAGAGTTTATGACCTTCTGGCTCCACCGTTTCCGTAAGCTGGACGTGCGGCAACAGATCCATCGCAAGATGCTCATCGACACCTTCACCAACGCGATTTTTCTGTACGATGATAAAATGGTGATCACCTTCAACTACAAGGAAGGCACGAAAACCATCACCTTCGCGGAATTGCAGGAAGCTATCAGCGACAAAAACGGTTCGGATTTGGATTGCCTTGCTGCACCACTGCAGAGTGTCCTTATGGGAGCTGAGCATCCTATAAGGAACACTCTGTTTTTTTATGCATGTCCCGTTCATACCTCGCTGCTTGCGGATGCATCCATTTTTCTATCACTTTGGCGAGCTTCCGCTCACGGCCTTGACTGAATCACTTTCGCACTCATTATTGAAGCGTCCGCGCCTTACCCTATCGATTTTCTTTAATTCCTGTGCTATACTATGGATACTCTTAAGCCCTCGCAGAACAGTTTAATTTGTTCGTGGAAGAGAGCTTCTGCTTGCATTCTCTCAGTTCATGCCTTCAAAAAATGCAGAATTCTAAATGAAGGGGTTTGAAAAGCTATTTCTCAGCCGCCGCTGAATTTGAATCCAATGAACTTAAAAATTTCGCGATTATTTCGCGAGCATCATCTTTCCCTTCAAGATAATAGTGCGTGTCGCCGATTTGAAATATTCCGCAGCCACCATCCAGAGCGATTAACAGTTTGGAAACAAGCTGATGCTCCGCATTCCAAAGTGTGATCATATAGCTTTCGTCAAAACCACATGATGGGGAATCTTTGAGTGCAAATGTCATTCTCAAATGAGCGAGAAGCGTATCAAGCGTGTCCTCTGGCAGAACATACTCATTCGCTCCTTTATGCACAATACCATATGCTACATTGCGTGGCATATATAATCGATGACATAGCAGAACTACTGCAAAAACTATAAAAACGAACGCCGCAATACAAAGGAGTACCTTTTTCTTCATAAAACAAATCTCTCCTTCAATTTAGCCAAGTACAAATACCCACCACTGCCGTTCATATAAACTTTGCGGGTATACCTTCATACTCATTGTACAAAAATTGCTGTTTGGTGTCAAGAAACGCATCAGTTTTTAGCGATATCGGGCAGCAGTCCTTATTCCTCTTCTGTTAGCGAAAACCGATCTGGCATTGCGTTATTATATGCATCGGCATAGCTAAGAAGCTCAAATACATTGAAGCCTTCAAAAAGCAGCTTTGGCCCTGCATGCCAGCGGTATTCCGCGCTCGGCCCGTAATAATCATTGAAGAAATAGGATTGGCCGCACAGATTCGCAGTGAAGCTGTTGCCATCCGTAAAAGACGTGAGATACCAATCATCGTTCAGATACTCAAAAGTCAGAAACAGCTCATGCATCGGCATGTTATAGGCAGCGTCAATTCCCCACGTTGACATCCATAATAAAACGCAGTCTCCATCATGATACGTATCGAGCGAGCTCTCGCCGGGCAGCCGTTCTGTATCGCGTATTCTGTATTCCTGATCCGCTTCGTTCCAAACAGCCATCCGAATAAACCTGTCATTCTCTGAAACCAAAAGAAGGAGAATGCGCATTTTGCTGGCATCATACTGTTCAATCTCATATTCGCCGGCCAACAGCGACAGCTGCGAGCGCTGCGCATACGTTAGTTTCCCAACCTGTTCGCACTCCGCAATCACATCGTCGATGCTATACTCCCGTCGGATATACACCTGCTCCTCTTTTACATCATCATCCGCAGCTTCCTGGGCCTTTGCCAGGCACGGCATAGCGGCAAGCAGGCAAACGGCCAAGAGGCCGGAAATAATCCTGCGAAGCATGCTGAGAATCGATTTCATTGTTTTTTGCCTTCCTTCCATCAAAAGTGCGCTCATCTTCAACCTGCATAGGGAAATCATTCCTCTTTATCAAAATAAGCATGAGGAATCTCTCTCAATTCGTTGTATTGATCTTTTAGAGAAACCGGAATAATAAAACTGCACTTGGCATTTTGTTGCACCTCCGTGAGCAATGTAGCGTTGCGCACTGTGCCAGTCTTCGGGTTCAAATCGGACGCATTGCAGAACTTCAGAGTATCTCGATCCAGGCAAATTGAACTATGAATGATGCCATTCTGAGGATCTAAATGGTGCGGACGGTAAATTCTTCCTTCCAGCATTGAACTCCAAAGTTCATTCACTTTGATTTTCATTTTCTTGTCTCCTTTGAATTAAGGGATGGGAAATACTTCCTATCCCCATTTGCTTATTGCAGCAGCTTCATCTGATCACAACGCATATACAGGCTCCGATTATTTTCAAGCAGTATACAGCAAGTCAGCTTAGCGCTTTTCTCAACCCATATATCCATAATCTGCCCAATAGGCGTTCCATTGGGAGGGAGTGGAAAGCACGCTTTCGCATCAACAATATTGCCTCTGGCTTGGAAAAGCGAAACGTCTGAGAATTCCAGGACAACCTTGCTGAGCTCTGCCGCATCCTTCTCGATTGTGAGACGCACCACATGCTTGCCTTTGCTTTGCGTGCAGGTCAGCTCCAGCACATATGTGTCATGAAACCAGCTCTTATGCAGCAGCTCCCACAGCGTTGGCGGTATACAGTTTCGAGCTTCTTGCAAGCATTTGCAGAGAAGCGGATAAATGCCTTGAGGGGCAATCTCTTCCCATTCATCCGTGTAGTATAGATCGATCAGTTTTTCTATCATCTGCTTCTCCCCTTCCATTGCATCAAGAAAACATCCATTATCTATCATCTTTACTATATCACGGACAATGAGACTTGTCTATCCATTTAATGCCAGGGGCTTTGTTTGCGTTAGTAAATGCTTTACCAAAATGAGAACTACCTCATCTGAATGTTTATGTATAGCAGCGGGACGCTCCACTTGGGAGCGTCCCGCGTTTATTATGATGCACTGTTCGAGCTCTTGCTTATCGTCCTTTATTTCACTTTCTCCAGCTGCAAGGTCATGGTGTCCATCATCTTCTTCGTACCAGAATCATAGGGACGAATGGTTATCGTATCGCCCACCTCAAAGCGCTGCAGATAGACGTGGATGATCTCATGCGTCCATTCGTCATCCTCGCTCAGGTTTTCCTTAAAGCCGCCGTTCAGCCTGGCATAGGCGTTGCCCGATGCGTCCAGCGCATCCACCCAGAAGCTGCCGTGCAGAGGCAGTATTTCAGCATAGCTGCCGCCCTCAGGGACCGCGTCCAGCAGGCGATTGCATTCCGCCTGGTCGGGATCTTCAACCTCCACGTCCAGGTAGCAGCCCATATCCGTGCGGGTCAGCGTCAGGCTGTCCAGCTTCCAGTTTGCGCCCGTATCGGGGATGTCCTTGGCCTGCCATACTTCCTTTTCAACCGTCTGCGCAGGCAGGGTCACCTCAAAGCGCAGCGCGTCGGCCTCGGCATAGGTTTCATCGCCCGCCAGATAGGCCGTCGGATCAAACGTCAGCGTCAGCTGCTCAGGGATTTCGGCCAGCTCACGCAGATCGGCAGAGTAATCCACCACCATCGTCTGCGCCGATTCATAGCGCCACTGAATGCACGTGCTGTCCAGCTCCGCCCCCGTCGTTTTTTCAGTAATCCACTGGGTATTGACCATCAGCTCGCGCTGGCACGCCGCGCGTTCCGCCGCGAAATCGATGCTGCCGTTGTTCCAGTCATAGTCCATCCGCAGCGCGTCGTTTTTGTCCTTCACGCTGTAGGCGACCACGATATGCGCCGATACGCCGTCGCACGCCGCCTGGCGGATCTCAGCCGTCAGATACTGGCCGGGCTTTACCATGTGCATTTCGGGCTGCACGGCGTTTACCCTGCCCAGGGTGTCCAGATGCAAAAAGTCCAGCAGGCCCGTTTCGGCCGCCAGCGCCACGCTTGCCAGCGCCAGCACCAGCGCGCAGGCCAGGATCAATGCGCGCGGAATCGCTCGTTTCATGGGTTGTTGCTCCTCCTTTGTCCTCAGCGCGTGAGCAACGGCGCGATGGAAATTCTCCGGGGCGGGCTCAATGGCCCGCTGCCACTGTTGCCTGTTCATTGCTCACGCCTCGCTTTCAAGCTGTTTTTTCAGTTGCTTGCGGCCTTGATTCAGCCGGGATTTCACCGTGCCCGCAGGCACGCGCAGGATGCCGCAGATTTCCCGCTGCGAAAAGCCGTCCAGATAGAAGAGCACCATCGTAAGGCGAATTTTCTCCGGCAAGCGCATCAGCGCCTGATGCAGTCCCTCGTCCCGCAGCCGCTGCTCGTAAGCGTCCTCCGCCTGGGGGCGATCCGGAATCTCATCGGTTGGCACCTCGCCGCGCGTGCGGCGCGCCAGGTTTCGGCATTCGTTTATCAGTATGCGCATCAGCCAGGGTCTGAAAGCCGCATCGTCGCGCAGATAACGCAGATTGCGCCAGGCCTTCCAGATGCATTCCTGCACCGCATCCTGACGGTCATGATGTCCGCGAAGCAGCGTTGCCGCCACGCGGTACATATCCTCCGTCAGCGCCGTCACGCGCGCTTCAAAATCCGCTTCCGTCATGTGCTTCTCCTTTTCGTATCGGCCGATACACCTTATAGACCCACGCGGCGCGCAAAAGGTTCGATCCAAAAACAAAATATCAAAACTATTATAGCACACGCACGCATAAGTTTTACAATGAAACGCATTGACGAAAGCGCCCAGGAGCAGGTAATATAATATGGCATCCCTTTTAAGGAGGTATTTATAATGAAAAAACTGTGCGCAATGCTGCTTTCCCTTGCCCTGTTGTGCGCCCTGCTTCCCGCGCAGGCAGGCGCGTACCGCTTGGGCGATACCATCGCGGATTTTTCCGTCTCCACCCCGGATGGCGAAACGCTGTCGCTGCAGGCGCTTTTGCAAAAATACCGCGCCGTCGTGCTCAACTTCTGGTTTAAGGATTGCACCTGGTGCGACTATGAGTTTCCCTATTTAGAGGAAGCCTGGCAGCAGCTTTCCAGCGACGTGGCCGTGCTGGCGCTGTCCCCCTATGACGATGCACAGACCATCGCCGATTACCAGACAAGCAAGGGCCTCACCTTCCCCATGGCGATGGACACGGCAGGCCTGAACACGCAGTTTGGCGTAGGCAGCTACCCCACCACCATCGTGATCGACCGCTACGGCGTATACTGTCTGCGGGAGGAGGGCGCGCAGCCCTCGGCGCAGGCGTTTATCGACTTGCTTACCCCCTATATCGGGGCGGATTACAGCCAATCCGTGCTAAACGGCGCATCTCTGCCCACGGCTCAGGCTCCCAGCGCTGAAACTCTGCGCGGCGCGCTGGGTGATGCGCTGACCTTCTATTCTTCGGATTCGTTGACTGCCTGGCCCTGGCTGGTGGATGGCGATCGTGTGTATTCCAGCAACGCGGGAGCGGTGGAAACCGACGCGCTGCTGTATACCCGCGTCACCGCGCAGGCGGGCGATGCGCTGGCCTTTGACGTGCGCGTATCCTGCCTGCCCGTGTTTGACCGCCTGACGATCTCCCTGAACGGTGAAACCGTCAAGACCTTCACGGGCGAAACCAGCCTGCAGGGCTATGCAATCGCCTTTCCGCAAGCCGGGGAATATGAAATCTGCTTCGCCTATACCAAGGACAGCGCGGAGGGCGCAGGCGACGACCGGGCGGAGCTGAGCCATATTCGCCTGCTACACGGTCAGGAGGCCGCGGACGCGCTGGCGGCCAATCCCGCCTATCCACAAACGCTGCCGGGCAAGGAGCTGGACGTTTCGCTGGATTCCTCCGCCGCGCGCGAAATCGCCTTTGACGATCCTGCGGGCTACATCGCAGCCTATCTGCCCGCCAAGCATTATTACATCCTCACCCAGGATCCCGCCCCGGCGCACGTGGCCATCGGCGCGGATATCGATCCGGACGCGGCCATCCTGTACAACATGGACGGCGCGCGGGCCGTCAGCGCCGCTGAAACAGATGAAAGTGGCTTTGTTGTCTCCTGCGGCTTGCAGGGCGAATCCTATGATCAGCTGCTGGTGCTGGAATCGCTGGAGCAGCAGGAGAACAACGCTGCGATTCTGTACTTTGCCGACACGGCGTTTGTGGATCAGGTGTGCCAGGGCTTCGGCGCATCCTGGCGCTATCTGGAAAATGGCGCAGCCGATTCTGCCCAGGAATCTCCCCAGGAAGCCACCTATGCCCTGCGTTTTGTCGATGCGGATGGCGCGCCTGTCGCAGGCGTGATGGTCAACATCTGCTCGGATACCTTCTGCTTTGCTCCGGCGGTTACGGGCACGGACGGCGTGGCCACCTTCACCGGCGCACCCTATGCCTATGAGGTGCATGTGCTGCATGCCCCCACCGGCTATCAGTGGGACGATGCGCAGACGATCACTCTGCCCGCTGCGGGCGGCGAAGTGGTGCTGTCGCTGAGTAAGGAGTGAGGAAGAGAAAAACGGTACTTTCTTGGAGCCCAAGAAAGAATCGTATCCCCGCCTCCCCAAAACTAAAACGCCAGCCTTGGAAGAAACACGCCTTCCAAGGCTGGCTGCATTTACAGAATCTTTTTGTTTTTCTGCTTGTTCAGCAGCTGCTGCGCTGTCTGCGTAGGCGCAGGGCGCGGCTGCTCAGGCTGAACGGGCTTGGGCTTTTCTTTGGGCTTCTGCGCTGTCTCCGTCGGCTTTTCCCTGCGCGGAGGCTGCTGCCTGGCCGCGCGGCGTGCATTCAGATACCGTTCCAGCGCCACATCCCAGCTCAGACGGCGCAGCGCAATATCGCACAGCAGCAGCACCATCAACGCCCACAAAAGCGGCTGGGTCAGGTCACGGCGTGCGCGCACAACGGCGTTGGTTGCTTTGAGCATCTCCGCGCTGTCGGTGATCACGCGCCCGCCCGTCAGCGCGGACAGGTAAGGCAGCGTGCTTTCAGCGTTCTGGCTGCGCAGATCATACTCGCCTGAATAGCCATTGACCGCGCCGCCCTCCATTACGCGCTGAAGCTCGCCGCTTTCATCGCGCTGCTCCACGCGAAGGGCATATGCGCCCAGCTGCGCAGCGGCAATTTCGCCCTCATACACGCCCGGCGCGCTCTCCTGCAAGGCAAGCTGCGTCTGCGTGCCGTCAGGCAGCAGAGCCGTCACGCTGGTGCTCAAGCCCGTCTGCGCGTCCTCGGGCGCGGTATAGACAATACGCAACGCGTCGCCCTGACGCTCCGTGGTCAATTGCCCCTCTCGCTCCTCGCCGGGCAGGGTGAAGGCCGCCATGCCGCCATAGAAGGCCGCAGCCTGATCCCACTGCAAAAACTCACTCGTCCACGCGCCGCGGCTGTCGGCCATGAAGGCAACCACGCGACCCGCGCCATACTGCCACCACGCCAGGATAGGATCCTCGCGATCGCTCATCAGCGATACGGTAGCCAGGCTCTTTTCGGTGGCGGCCAGATAGCCGCTTAGCTGCGGGAAGCCCTCAAAGTCCGTCAGCGCGGACTGCTCGGTAATCACAGGCGTAAAGGTGCGGTTCTGCACATAGGAGCCCGACACCAGATAGGTTTCCTTGGTGAAGATCTTGGGCAGGTTATCAAACTCGTTCGCCGCGTAGGCGCGGCCGCCGCCCTGCTGGGCCAGCGTGCGCAGGGTGGCCTGGTCGGCCCCGCTGCCCACGGCCACGGTGGTCAGGGTGATATCGTTTTGCTGCATGATATCGCACAGCTGCAGATAGCCCGTATCGCCCGCCTCGCCGTCGGTAAGGAAAATGATATGCTTTTGCTGCGCCTGGGCGTTCATCAGCGCGTAGGTGGCCTCGTACAGCGCGGTAAAGAAGGCCGTGCCGCCGCCCGGGCGGATGGTGCCGATCTGGTTTTGGATAGCCTCGACGTCCTCGGCCTTTTGCAGATTGACCACCCACTTGGCCGCATCGTCAAAGGCGATCACGCCCACCTGATCATTGGGGGTCAGCACCTCGGCGGCGCGCATGGCGGCCTCCTTGGCCAGCTCCAGGCGCGTGGTGCCAAACATGCCGTCGCTCATGGAGCCGGATTTGTCAATCACCAGCATCAGCGCCAGCGAGGGCAGATCCAGCTTGTTGCGCACATCGATGGTAACGGGCAGCATTTCTTCCAGCTTGCTGCCGCGATAACCGCCCAGCGCGTAGCTGCTATCGCCGCCGATGACCGTAAGCCCCCGGCCCAGCACGCGCACGGCGCTGTCCAGCGCGGCCCACTGCTCCTCATCCGCCGCGTCATAATCCACATTGACCAGAACGACGCCGTCATATTGACGCAGCTGCTCCGCATCATAGGGAAGCTGGGCGGGCAGCACGGTTTCATACTGCATGGCTGCGGCGCAGAGCATGGCCGCCATTTCGCTGCCCTCGCCCTGCCTGCCCTCCACCAGCAGCAGCTTGGGCGCGCCCTGCACATACACATAGCCGCCCATGCTGTCGTTCTGCGCGCAGCTGTCCCCCTCGGAAATCAGCCGCGCCTCATAGGTGACCACGCCGGTATCGGCCGCCGTATCGCGGAAGGTAAAGGTGTTGTCGCCGCGCCGCAGCGTCACCTCGCGCGAGGAAACGGGCGTGCGGTTCTGATACAGCACCAGCGTGCCGGCAGTATCATGATTGGCCGTCACCTGCACAGTCACGGTGAAGGACTGTCCCTGATACACGCGCGAGGGCACGTTCAGCTGGGATATCTGCGCGTCGGGCAGCGCGTCGCCCGAAAAGCTCTGGAAATCCACCGTCACGCCGCGCGCCGCCAACTGCTGCGCCGCCGCGCGCACATCCTCCGTCGCGCCGTCGGACAGCACCACAATGCGACCCTGCGCATCCTCCGGCAGCAGGGCCGAGGCCAGCGTCAGGGCGGAGGACAGGTCGGACGCCTGTGCGTCCACCGCCGTGGTCACGCCGTTATACGTGCCATCCTGCGCCAGGGGCTTTTCCACCATGGCATTGCCGCCAAAGGCGATTACGCCCGCGTTGACGGAGGCATCCTTGTTTTCAAGGGCAGTCCGCACGCTTTGGGTCATCTGATCCTGCATGCCGCGGGCGGAGGCCGAAGCATCAGCCAATATCCACACCGCCTGCTGGCCGCCGGGCAGCACCACCGAGGGCGCGGCCAGCGCCAACACACACAGGCAGGTAAGCAGGCAGCGCATCACGCGCGCCACCCGGTGCTTGATGCGGCGCGAGCGCCGTCCCCCGCGCCGGTCAATCAGATAAATCAGCGCAATATAGGCCGGCAGCAGCAGCAAAAGCAGCGGTCTTGCGAACTCAAGCGACACGCCGGCTCACCCCCCATTCAATCAGCAGCAGTGCCAGGAATGCCAGCAGCACCCACAGTGTCAGCTCGTGCCCAGCCGCCGTTTCCAGCTGGCGGGACAGCCCCTCGCCGCCCGGCGCGCCCACGCTGCGCACATCGTATTCCGCCGCGTCGCCATGCACGGTAAAGTACACGCTGCGCGTATCGCCATCGGCATAGTGCTGCTCAAAGCAGTAAACGCCCTGCTCGGAGGTATCCGCCTGCTGCGCATCGCAGCGCTTGCCGGAGGGCAGGATCACCTGCGCCGATTCGGCGCGCGCATCCACGGGCAGGGTAAGCGGTGCTTCGCACACCGCGTCCTGTACGCTCTCACGCACGTTAGGCAGAAGAAAGCTGAGGAGATTTTGCATCAGCACCGGAAAATCCGCCTTGAGCGGCAGGTTGCTGTCGTGCAGATCAAAGCCGATCACCGCCGTGCGCAGACCGCCCTGCTCGCTGACCGCCAGCAGCGTATCCTCTCCCAGCATCAGCACCGCATCCCCGCCCGCAAGGGGCGTATACTGCCGCAGCGCCACCTGCTTGAGCGTCAGGTTCTCCGTCAGGCTGCTTGCCGCGCGCTGCGTGGATACGCGCATTTCGCCGTCGGCCTCCCGCGCCTCGCCGCAGGCAATCTCGCGCACCTGCGCCTTGGGATTCACAGCCAGAACGGCCCCCGACTGCGGGAGCGTCTCGGGCAATTCGCCGTCAAACACATACAGATCGATGTTCTCTATTTCGACCGCTTCCTGGGCCGTGGTGCGCAGCAGCACGATATCCTCGCGCAAGGACAGCGCCTTTTTCAAAAAGACGTTTTCCCCCGCCAGCGCCACGCGATAGCTCCCCTCGCCCTGCGCGGCATACCAGCGCTCGTTATCCAGCGCCAGCGCGTCCTTTTCCACAATGCGCGCATGCAGGGTGGTATAGCCCTCGGGCGCATCCAGCAGCAGCGCGCGGCTTTCGCCAGCCTTGAGGTCGGCCGTCACCACATCGCACAGCACGCCGTCGGCCTGGCACTCCAATGTAATACGCGTATCCGCGCCATAGTTCATCACGCGCGCATAGGCCTTGCCCTGCTCCGACGCGCCCAGCGCCAGGATGGCCACGTTGTCCGCGCCCTGGCCCACGCGCACCACCTGCACATCGTCCGCAGCCTCATAAGTATCGGAAAATACGATGATGTTCAGCCCTGGGATATCGCGTCCCATGGCGCGCGCCAGCGATACCGCCCCAGCCAGATCGGCGGAGGCGTTCTGCGCCGTCAGACCCTCGATGGCCGCGCGCACAGGATGCGTTTCGCCGCTGCGGGTAACGCACTGGCGCACCTGCGCGCCTGCGGCCAGCACGGTCACGCGCTCTCCATCGTGCAGGCCATCCACCAGGCTCAGTGCCTTTTTGCGCGCCTCGTCCAGGCGGCTTTCGCCGTTTACCTGCGCCTGCATGCTGGCGGACAGGTCAAATATCAGCACCGTTTCGCCCGTCACGCCGCCGCTGACGGCAGGGCGCATCAAAGCGGCCGTCAGCAAAAGCGCCAACAGCAGCTGCAAAAAATACAGGATATTCTTTTTCAGTTTTTGAAATGGGCGCGACGCGGTCTGATCCGCCGCGGCCTTCTGCCACAGCAGCAGGCTCGGCGCGGTCTTCTGCACGCTTTGGCGCTTGAGCAGATACAGGGCGGTAATGACCGCCAGGCTCAGCAGCGCCCATGCGCCCGCGGGATATAACCATTGCATGATTGTTTCCCCTTTATTACGCAATCAGCCCCGCGCGGGACAGCTCCCGCAGCACGGTTTTTTCCATATCCAGATCGCTGGTAAGCAAGAGATTACCCATATCGCGCCCATGGCAGAAGGCTTCAACAGCGTGCAGATATGCCGTCAGCGCGCGCTGATATTGGTTCAGCGTGTCGCGCCCGGCCAAGATCTCCATATGCTGGTTGGTTTCCTGATCCACCAGGCGCACCATGCCCTCCAGATCGGGCTGCATTTCCCAGGGCGAAAGCACCTGCAAAACGCTAACCTCCTGCTTGCGGTATTGCAGCGATTTCAGCGCCGTCTCATAACCATCCTCGCTCATCAGATCGCTGATGACGAAGCATAGCCCGCGTCCCGGCCGCAGTGGCGCGCGCGGCGTCTGCTGGGACAAAAGCAGCCGTCCCCTGGGCGACAAGCCCTGCAGAAAGGCCGTGGCGCGCATAAAACCCGCACGGCCGGAGAAGACCTCGGACGCTATGATCTCCTCCCCCAGGGCGATGATGACCGCCCGGTCACCGCCGCGAATGGCCATGTAGCACAATAGCTGCGCCAGGCCTTGCGCCATCTCCCACTTGGAGGGTTCGCCAAAATCCATGGAAGCGCTGCAATCCAGCAGGATATGCACGGTGGTTTCCTGCTCCTCCATGAACAGCTTCAAAAACAGGCGGTCAAAGCGCGCGTAGGCGTTCCAATCCACCCGGCGCAGATCGTCGCCCGGCGCGTACTCGCGGAAATCCGAAAACTCCACCGAGCTGCCCAGTGCGCGGGAACGCCGCAGGCCCCCCGCGCCGCCGCGCGCAGGGGCGCGCATGGCCAGCTGCAGCGCGTCCAGCCGCTGCAAAAACGCCTCGCTCAGCATGCTGCTTTCTCCGTCTTGAGCAATTCATCGATGATGCTGTCCGCCGTCTGTCCCTGCGCCATGCCTTCAAAGTTGAGCGCAATACGGTGCCGCAGGCAGCTCTTGGCCACGGCGGCGACGTCCTCAAAGGATACATTGAAGCGTCCCTGCATCAGCGCGCGCACGCGGGCAGCGCTGAAAATGGCCTGCGCCGCGCGGGGGCTTGCGCCAAAGCGCAGGAAGGAGCGGGCTATCGCCGGGCTGTCGGGAAGCTCGGGATGCGTGCCCAGCACCAGCTTCAGGGCAAACTGCTGCACAGCGGGGGCCACGGGCACCTCGCGCGCAATGGCGCGCAGGCGCAGGATGGTATCGCCGTCGGCAGCCTTCTGGGCGGTTTTCTCCTCACCCGTGGTGGTCAGCTGCACAATCTCCCCCAATTCCTCCAGCGTGGGGAAGGGCACCAGCACCTTAAACAGAAAGCGGTCCAGCTGCGCCTCGGGCAGGGGGTAGGTGCCCTCCTGCTCCACTGGGTTCTGCGTGGCCAGCACAAAGTAGGGCTCCTTCATCGGGCGGGACACGCCCGCTACGGTGACGCAGTGCTCCTGCATGGCTTCCAGCAGGGCAGACTGCGTTTTGGGCGTAGCGCGGTTGATCTCGTCCGCCAGCACGATCGAGGCAAACAGCGGGCCGGGCTGGAACTCAAAGGCGTTGCCCTGCGTGGTCTTTACGATGATGTTGGTGCCGGTGATATCGGCAGGCATCAGATCGGGCGTAAACTGGATGCGCGAAAAGGGCAGATCCAGCACGTGCGACAGCGTGCGCACCAGCCGCGTTTTGCCCAAACCCGGCACGCCTTCCAGCAGCACGTTGCCGCCCGCCACCAGCGCCATAATCATATGCTCCACCACGTCCTGCTGGCCGATGATCTCCTTGCCGATTTCGCGGCGAATGTCCTCCACCGTATTGCGGAAGGAAAGGATTTCCTGTTCAGTAGCCATATTTATCTCCTTTTACTGCTGATCGAGCAGCGCCGTAAAATAATCGTTTACCCATTGTCTGGCATAGTCGGGCAGGTTATCCTGCTGCGCGGACTGCACCGCCGCGTCGCGGTATTCACCCGCCACCTGATCATAAGGCACGCTGCCCTGCGTATTGCCCAGTCCCGGCGTAAGCTGCAATTGCGTATGCTCGCCGTTTTGCGTCACCTTGCCGGTGCTCTGGCTGATTTCGCCGCCATCGCCCAGGCGGGTGGGATCATAAATGCTTTCATACTGGCCGGTTTTATACTGCGCCGTGCCGCTGCCTGCCTGTCGCTGCGCACCGTTGGATTGGGAGTACCCCGCATCCTCATTGGTGCTGCCCTTGCCTGCGCCGGTACCCGAGCCCTTTCCCTGGCCATTGCCGCTGCCCTGACCTGCGCCCTGGCCTTTGCCGCTGCCGTCGCCCTTGGCGCCGCCCTGTCCGGCGGCAGATTGCGCCGCGCCGCTGACAGCCGTCTTGGCGCTTTGCAGCGCCGCGCTCATCTGCGAGGCCGCCATGCTGGCGGAGGTCAATTGACCAAGCGCCTGCGCCGCGCCGGAAATGCTTCCACTGGCCGCTGCCTGAGCGGCTGCGTTGAGCGCCTGCGCGGCCTCCTCCATACCGCCTGCTGCCGCCTGCTCGGCCGCTTCTGCAAGCGCCTGTCTCAGCGCCTGCTGATCCATGCCCTGCATCGCGTCCTCCAGCGCCTGGCTGGCGTCGCCCTGCGCCTGGGCCATGGCCTGGGCAAGGCTGTCCAGCCCCTGCTGGGACAATGCGTCCACGGCAGCGTTTTTGCCTTCGTTAAGCAGGCGGTTTAGCTGCTCCTGCGCGCGGCTAATGCCGGTCATGGCCTCGCGCTGATCCTTGGCCCGGCCCGTTTCCCGCGCCAGATCGCCCAGGATCTTGCGAAGCTCCTGCAGCTGCTTGTCGGTCAGCTTGGCCTGCTCCAGCTGCTTTTGCACATCGTTTAGCTTTTCCTGCTGGGCGGCGATTTTCTGATGTAGCTGCCGCTGTGCGCGCAGCACCGCATCCTGCGGATTGGGGATCAGAAACATCGCGCCGCAGGCCAGCATCAGCCCAGCCGCAATGTAAAGCGGCAGCCGGGCCGCGCGGACAGGCATCGCCTTGCGCACACGCAGCGTTTGCAGGCTGCGCAGCGCATCCCGGCGCAGCAGGCGCGCCATATCGTCCTGGCGGTTCTGCACGGCAAGCGCCGTCTGCACGCGCTCCTTCAGGCCGCAGTCATCGGCTTTGCGTGCCGCCCTGGCTGTGCCTACCGGCCACAAAAGGCCAGCCAGCCCCGCCAGCGCAGGCGGGCACAGGGCGGCCAGCAGCAGATACAACGCGCGATCACGCAACGGCACAAAGAAGGATGCCAGCAGGATCGCCGCGCACAGCGCAGCCCCCGCCATCAGCCCCCAGCACATGCAGCGCACCGCGCGCAGCACGCGCATACGCCCCTTGACCGGGCGCAGCGCAGATCGAATCACGTTCATTGCTTCGCGCTCCTTCGGCGCAGACGCGCTTCACGCGGGCGCACAAAGCACGCCGCCAGCAGATCCAGCAGCAGCCCTGCGCCAGCCATGAAGGCCATGTTTTCCCATTTGATGGCGCTGAAATCCAGATAATCATAGATGCAGTACATTGTATAGGAATAATCCATCAGCGTGTTCTTGAGCAAACTTGTCTGATCGGCAATGAGCGCCATCAGCCCCATGGCCGGGCTGTAGATAAAGGCATTCACGCTAAGCCCGGAGGCCGCCGCGTCCGCGCCGCCGATTACCGCCACGGAGGAAGCCATGGTGCTGGCGTACATATCATCATAGTGACTGCCGATATAGGATACGCCAAGAACCATCGGCAGCAGGGTGACCACGCCGATCAGGAACACAAGCAGATAGGCCATCACCGTGGCCGTTACCGTGCGGCGGAAAACGGCGGAGGCGAATACGCCCACGCTCAGCGCGGCAAAGGCCGTAACCAGCAGGAACAGCGCGCCGGTAAGCACATCCGCCAGCGTCACGCCGCCCGTAATCAGCGTCAGGCACATGGTGGGCAGCGCGGCCACCAGCAGCAGCGCCACATAGCCCAGCGATTCCAGCAGCTTTCCCGCCACAATGCGCAGCGATCCCGTGTTGGTCACCAGCAGCATATCCAGCGTTTGCCGCTCGCGCTCGCCGGCGATGCTGCCCGCCGTCATGGCGGGGGTAATCAGCAGGATCATCGCAAACTGGATGGCCAGCATGGCCGCATAGGCCGTCACGCCCTCCCGCATCGCAAAGATGGACAGGGTGGAGCTGGTAAACGCCCCGAACGCCATGCCAAGGCCGGACGCAAGGATCATCGCGCCGTACAGGGTAATGAGTATCGGCGTGCGGATGGAGCGCATGCGCCGCCGCGCCGAGGAGGCCAGAATGGGATTAATCATCTTGCGTCACCTCCATGAACACCTTTTCCAGGTTCATCTGCGCGCGGTGGAAGTCCGCCACCGCGATATCGCCCAGCAGCAGCTTTTTAAGCAGCTGCGCCGCCGCCTGCTCGTCGCCGTCAAAATCCACGCGAAGCAGCTGCGCGTCGGCAAGCTCAATGCCCGTAACGCCGGGAAACTCCTTGAGGATCGTCGCCGCCGCGTCCACCTGATCGCGGAGCAGCCGGATATCCAGCGGCGCGCTGCCGTTCATCTTGCGGGACAGCGCGTCCACCGTGCCCGAGAACACCAGATTGCCGTGATCAATGATGGTCAGTGAATCGCACATTTCGGACAGCTCGGGCAGGATATGCGAGGAAATCAGCACGGTTTTGCCCATGTCCTTTAGGCTCCGCAGGATGTCCTTCATTTCGGCGCGGGCGCGCGGATCCATGCCCGAGGCGGGCTCATCCAGTATCAGCAGCCGGGGATCGTGAATCAGCGCGTGCGCCAGACACAGCCGCTGCTTCATGCCGCGGGACAGCACATCCACATAGCTGTCGCGCTTATCGCTCAGGCGCACCAGCTCCAGCAGCTGGTCGATCATGCGCATGCGCTCCTGATAGGAAAAGCCATAGCAGCGGGCGTAAAAGTCCAGATATTCCCAGGTTTTCAGCCGGTCGTACACGCCGAAGAAATCGGGCATGTAGCCGATCAGCTCGCGCATGCGGCGGGGGGCTTTGCGCACGTCCACCCCATCCATCACCGCCGTGCCCGAGGTCGGCGGCAAAAGCGTGGCCAGGATGCGCATGGTGGTGCTTTTGCCCGCGCCGTTGGGGCCGACAAAGCCGTGCAGCTCGCCGTCGCCAATTTGAATATTCAGGTGGTTCAGCGCCGTAAACCTGCCGTATACGCGCGTCAGTTCCTTGATTTCCAGCATGTCAGTTCACCTTCCCCTCAAAGGCCAGCGCGGGCGTATCCAGCTCGCCGTCCCGGCCGCCCTGCTGCGATACGCGCAGGAACACGTTGCCCTCGCCGTCCATATAGCGCGACAGGTTTTCCTCGCTCAGCGTCATGGGCAGCCCTGTGCTGTTGATGGTATCCCAGGTTCGGGCCTGCTGATCGTAAATGCGCACCACAATGCTGCTGCCATAGGTTTGGCCGTACAAGGTCAGGCTGGTCAGCGTCAGGCGGCTGACGTCCACGCAGTCCACCTTTCCCAGGTTAAAGCACAGCACAGGTTCGTCGCGCAGCATATAATAACTGCCATTGCTGCGTACACCCAGCGAGTAGGGCTTTTGCTGGTTATCCAGCGCGCCCAGCTCATAGGGAGTGATACCGGCCGGCACCTTGGCATGTCCCGTCTCGCTGACGGCGATATACTTGATCTGCACATCGATGATTGCGCAGTGCGCCGTGCGCTCCACATCCGTGCCGTTCACGGTCAGCTGCACATCGCCCAGCGTATCATTAAAGGTAACATAGTGGAAAAGGCTCTTGTCGTTATAATCCCGATAGCTGTTGTACCAGTTGGAGCGCAAGGCGCTGATCAGCGTACTGCGCAGATTGAGCTGGTTGATTTCATCAGCCGTCATCGTCTGATAGTCGTTGATTTTATAGGTAGCCTGCGGATCAAAGGGATGCAGCGCGGCGTAGATGATATTATCGATATAGGACATGTTGCTGCTCAGCTTTTCGTTGATCATCTCGCCGTCATACGCGCCGCCTTCCTTGCGGCTGGGGTTTTCCACGATGGCGATTTGCGCCGTCTGCCCCGGCAGGATACGCGGCGTGGTGCAGTAGCCGTACATCGTCAGCACATAGCCCGCATCCAGGGTATAATCGCCGTTGTTGACGATCTCGCCATGCAGGCCGTCATCCTCCCACCAGATGGAGGCCGAAACATTCAGCTGCGGATTTTCCTCCGGCTGAATGTAGAGCAGCTGCACCTCCCATGCGCCCGAGGCCGGGAAGGTGACGGCGCGCTTTTCGCCCAGGGTGTAAAGATAACGCAGCGAATGCATGTACGTCTTGGTATCGTCATCCTCTTCATAATAGGAATAATACGTATTGGACGGCTCCACCAGCGCGTTTTCGCGGCTGCTGACGGTGATGTTTTCCTTCTGCGCAATGGCTACGCCCGCCATCGTGGCGCTGCTGGTGCGGCCGTCGCTGCTGATATTATAAATGGAATACGCCGTAGCCGCAGGCTTGTTCAGCTGCATGCGGCTGCTCATCAGGCACAGCACGCCCACGCAACAGGCCGAAAGCAGCGGCAGGGTCAGCCACATCCACTCGCGCTTATCCAGGCGCTTGAGGAGCAGATAGCTGCCCAGGCCCGCCAGCAGCAGGAAAACCGCAATGGCCAGCATGGGATAGATCATGCTTTCATCATTGGCAATACCCAGCGTAGTGAGCATACTGGTATCCGTATAATAATCGCGGCCGCTGCGGTAATGGCTGCTGGAATCATCCACAAGGTTCTGATACACGCTTGCGCCGGTGGCCAGCAGCACACGCTGCCAGAAGCAGGACATGCCCTTCCAGCCTGAAAGCGGCTTTTCGCTCAGCGAAAACGCCGTGGTATACACAAGGCCGCTGCCCACCTGGCTGCGGGCAATCAGGGGCTTGCCGTCCAGCTCCGCGATCGTATTCGCCCGCTCCCCATGGATGGGCGAGAGCAGCGCCGTCCCCTGCGCGCTGGCCGCGCTTTCAGTCAGGGGAAACTGCGTGTCGCTCAGCGCATCCACCAGCGCCTGGGCTGCGCCTTGAGCGGAATAGGGCGCGCCGGTCGTTACGCCTGTCATTTCGGCAAAGCCGCGATAGGCCGAGACCGCGCGCGTGCCGCCGCCTACGATGGCCACGCCGCCATTGGTCAGCCACGTCTCCAGCGCCTGGCGCTGCGCATCGCTGAACTGGCTGATATCCACGCCGTCCACCGCCAGGAAGCTGAAGGCGCGCATCAGCTCATAGCTGTCGGGAAAGGTATCCTGCGTCAGCGTGATGGTCTGCCAGACTTCGCCGCGCATCAGCTGGTCGTTGGCCGTGCCGATGTTCAGATAGCTCAGCGTCTGCGGGCTATCGGACAGCACGCCCACCAGCATCGTGCTGGGGGCAAGCACCTTCTTGGGCGTGATGGGCACAGAGGCAATCAGCCCGTCCTTGCCCGTCACGCGCACGGTATAGCTTTTTTGCTTATAGTTCAGCGTGATGGGGATCATCAGCTGCTTTTCCGCGCCGCTGGCCAGGGAAAGGGGATATTCGTAGGTATCGTACTCCGATGAGGATCGATCCACATCGATGGCCACCGTCAGCTCGGCGTCCGCGCCGTCGTTTTTCAGCGTTACGCGCAGCGGCATGGCGGATAGATAGGTCACCGCGCCGTCATAGCCAAAATCCGCGCTGACCGTCACGCCGCCGTCCGCCAGCGCGGAGGCAGTGCATAAAAGCAGGCACAGCACGGCAATGAGCGCCGTTTTGCATACAGAGCGCATAAAACGTCCTCCTTCACTTGGGTGAGGTTTCATCATATAGACGGGGCCGCAGGCACTTTTGTTCCCACCCCAAGGAAAATATTTCAAATGGATTACAAGTATTAAAAAAGCGGGCGTTCTCCGTCCTTGGAAAACGCCCGCCCGGTCATGCCGCTATGTTCTCCCTGGTGATATTGCGCAGCCACTTTCGCTGCTTATAGTGATAGATGATCACCGGCATTTTGACAAACTCATCCAGACACAGCACAAAAAACACCCACATTTCGGGGATTTTGAATACAAACGCGCACAGCAGCCCCACCGGCACGGCATAGCCCCACATGGCCAGGGTATCGCATACCAGGCCGAACTTCACATCCCCGCCCGCGCGGAAAATGCCGCAGATCAGCATGGTGTTGACCGAGCTGCCCAATATATAATAGGAATTGATATACAGCATCGTGCTCAGCTCGCTGCGCACCACGTCCGTTACCGTCACATATAGGTACATGAATTTCAGCACCAGCGGGCGGCAGGCCAGGATCACCGCGCCCCCGGCCAGCGCCGTAATCACGCTCAGATAGCAAAAGCGCGTGGCGTACACCCGCGCCTCGTCCAGCCGGTTTTCGCCCATGGCCTTGCCCAGGATGATCGCCGCGCTGGAGGACATGCCAAAACAGACCACAGTTCCTAAATTGCGTACCACAGTTGCAACAGAATTGGCCGCGACTATATTGCTGCTCAGGTGTCCCAGGATGATGGCGTACACGCTGAAGGCCAACCCCCAGATGATATCGTTGGCCGCAGCCGGCACGGCATAGCGCATAAAGTCGCGCATCAATTCGCCGCCCCGCGCAATCAGATCCCGCGCGCGCAGGCGGATGAGGCGGCAGCGCTGGCTATCCAGCAGGCAGATCGCCGTTTCAATCAGCCGCGTGATGGACGTAGCCAGCGCCACGCCCGTAATGCCCAGCTTGGGGAAAAACGCCCAGCCGAAGATAAAGCAGGCGTTGAGCACCACATTCATGCCCACGGCGCTGCAATGCACCAGCGCGCTCATGCGCACGCGCTCCACGCTGCGCATCACGCTCAGGTACACCGTGCAGAAGCCGCCTAACAAATAGGAAGCAGCTACTGCCCGCAGGTACTTTTCGCCCTCTGATATCAGCGCAATATCCGTTGTAAAAATGCGCATCAGCAGGCCCGGCGCGGCCAGCGCAGCCAGGGTAAACAGCAGCCCTATGCCCACCGTAATGCGCAGCGACAGCCCCATCACCCGCTCCACCGCGCGGCGATCGCCCTTGCCCCAGTACTGCGCCGCCAGCACCGATGCGCCGCTGGATACGCCAAAGAGCAGCATCTGCAGCACAAAGGCCACCTGCCCGGCCAGGGACGAGGCCGCCAGCGCCGCCTGGCTGACAAAGGACAGCATGATTACGTCGGCCGAGCTGACCGCCGCATCCATAAAATTTTGCAGGGCGATCGGCCCCGTAATGCGCAGTGTGCGGGCATAAAATGCGCGCTTTTCCGCCCGGCTGCCCAGGGCTGGCTGTGTCGTCATTTTCATTCCCTCCATCCATCATTGGCTCATTATATCCGTTTTCCCCTTAAAAAGTCAACGTTCCGCATCACAATGTATAAATTTGCATATTTTTAAATAATTATCACATTTATGCACAATATTTCTGCTTGACAATTGCATATATTACATCATATAATAATGTAACCGTTGGCTCTGCCGGTCATACGGAAGTATTTTGAAAGGATGTCGGACTATGAAAAAGACTTTAGCCATCGTCCTGACGCTGTGCATGCTGCTGACCAGCTGCGCCGCTCTGGCCGAAACCACCGCAGCTGAAGCCCCGGCTACCTATACGTATCACACGTATAGCTCTTCCCTGGGCAACAACTGGAACCCCCACACCTGGGAAACCAATGCTGACGACAGCATTCTGAGCTATCTCTCTTCCCCCTTCTGCACCATGTCCATCAAGGACTCCGAAAACGGCGTCTATCAGTGGGTCTATGAAATGGCCACCTCCATCGAGGACGTCACCGCCGAGCATCGCGACGACCTGACCAAGTACAGCGTTGCGCTGCGCGAGGGCGATACCGCCGACACCGCCGAAAAGGGCTACGTGTTTGAGATCAAGCTCAACCCCAATGCCAAGTGGGAAAACGGCGAAGCCATCACTGCTGATGATTACATCTACTCCATGCAGCAGCTGCTCAACCCCAAGATGAAGAACTACCGCGCCAACCTGTACTATGCCGGTGAGTCCGCTGTGGCGGGCGGCCTGGCCTACTACAACGCGGGTTCCCCCATCTATGACGTGATGGTTCCCGCCTATGGCGACGGCGAAACCCCCGATTACTCCTACGATCTGGACAAGGGCATTGCCGACGGCATGGTCTATGTCAACGTCAGCTCTGACGGCATGACCCTGTACAGCATGAGCCTGGCCGATCTGAACAAGAACTACGGCGTTGGCCTGGATGACCAAATCACCCAGCTGGCTGCCGGTAAGAACGCCTACGGCTACACCAAGGTAACCGCCGAAAACCGCGAGGTTGTGGAAAACGTTGTTAAGACCATCCTGTCCGGCCTGTTCAGCATCACCGACGAGACCGAGCAGAACAACCTGCTGAAGGAAGCCCTGTTCGTCGATACCGGCAAGGTCGGCGATATGTGCGACTACGACACCACCGTCGGCTGCTACAAGGTGGATGATTACACCATCCGCTATGTAAACGCCCAGTACATCGATTTCAACTACTTCCTGACCAGCTGCACCAGCACCTGGCTGGTATACAAGCCCTACTACGAAGCAGGCATGGATACCACCGGTACCCTGACCACCACCGACTATGGCACTGCCATCGAAAACACCATGTCCTATGGCCCCTACAAGCTCTCCTCCCTGCAGCCCGACAAGCAGATCGTGTTCGTGCAGAACGAGAACTGGTTCGGCTATGAGAAGCAGGAGGACGGCTCTCTGCTGTCCATGACCAACTTCGAAGTAGACGGCGAATCCGTGCAGCAGTATGCCACCACCTCCGTCGTGATCGACGTGATGGATGACGCCGCCGCCAAGCAGGCCTTCCTGAAGGGCGAGCTGACCGAGTGGGCTCCCCCTGCTGAAGATCTGCTTGCCTACGCCACCTCCGATCGTCTGTACAAGGTTGATGAAACCTACACCATGTCCTTCTTCTTCAACTGCGGCCTGAAGAGCCTGCAGACCATGGACGCCTCCAAGGGCAACACCAACTCCGTCGTGCTGTCCAACACCAACTTCCGCAAGGCCATGAGCCGCGCCATCGACCGCGCTGAATACGTCACCGCGACCGAAGGCTATAAGCCCGCTTACTCCCTGATGAACAACCTGTACTACTACGATGTGTACAACGATCCTACCTCCTCCTACCGCGGCTCCGACGAGGCCATGCAGGCCATCTGCAACCTCTACGGCGTTAAGTACGGCGAGGGCACTCCCTACGCGACCCTGAAGGAAGCCTATCAGTCCATCACCGGCTACAACCTGACCGAGGCCAAGGAGCTGTTCGCCACCGCGTGCAAGGAACTGGTGGAGGCCGGTCTGTACAAGGAAGGCGATCCCATCTACATCCGCATCGGCTGGGCCAAGGGCGCTCTCCAGTCCACCGATAACAAGCAGTGCGAAATCCTGACCAAGCAGCTCAACGCTGCGCTGGAAGGCACTGGCTTCGGCACCCTGACCTTCGAGGCTGTCGGCAACATCAACGACCGTTACGGCGATGTTGGCAAGGGCGAATACGCCATCGGCTATGGCGCCTGGGGCGGCGCTGCCTTCTATCCCTTCCGCAACTTCCAGTGCTACTGCGATACCGACCAGTACAGCGTCAACGAAATCGGCTGCTGGGATCCCGCTACCGAAATGCTGACCCTGAACGTAAACGGCGAGGACGTGACCATGTCCTGGAAGGATTGGTCCGGCGCCCTGATCGGCACCGGCAAGTTCACCGATGCTGACTTCAAGACCAAACTGTACATCACCGCTCAGATGGAGGAGCTGTACCTGCAGAAGTACTACCGCATTCCGCTGGCCGGCACCACCACTTCCTCCCTGCTGAGCTATCAGGTGGACTACTACACCGACGAGTACAACATCATGTACGGCTTCGGCGAACTGCGCCTGATGACCTACAACTACACCGACGCCGAATGGGACGAGTATGTAGCTGAAGAGGGCGGCACCCTGAGCTACGAGTAATTCAATTTTCCCTGCAAAATTGAATAGCGAACCATCATTTCCATGGGGAACCGGGGGATTTCGCATCCCCCGTTCCCCGTGGTTTTCGGCTGTTTTTCCCCCACTGTAAGCTTCGGACGACAGTCGAACCAAATCAGCGGGGTTTTTCACCAGAAAAACAGCCGAAGAAGGAGACGATGACATGACAAAATACATCCTGAAAAGAATTCTGTTGATGATCTTCGTTCTTTTCGTGATCACAACAATGGAATTCGTGCTGGTCAGAATGCTTCCCCGTGAGCTGCCCACCGATAAGGTGCAGGCGGCCGCTATTGCGTCCCGTTGGGAAGCGCTGGGCTATAACAAGCCTTTGATGGTGCAATACGGCATTTACCTGAAGAACATTGTCACCAAATGGGACTTTGGCACTTCTTGGTACATTGCCTTCCGTCAGCCAGCCTGGGATGTATTGATTGACCGTCTGCTGCCGACGGTGCTGGTGAACCTGTATTCGCTGCTGTTCTCCATTCCGGTAGGCATTGGCCTGGGCATCTTTGCCGCTATCAAGAAAAACAAGTGGCAGGATTCCTTTATAAGCACGATGGTCATGCTGTTTGTTTCCATCCCCAGCTATGTTTACGCCTTCCTGGTGCAGTATTTTCTGTATTTTAAGCTGGGCTGGCTGCCGCTGCAGGTGTATTCCCTGGCAGACGCAGGCGGCTCGTGGATGACATGGAAGATGTTCTATTCCATGATCGCGCCCATCCTGGCGCTGTCCTTTGGCGAGATCGCAGGTCTTTGCCGCTTCACCCGTGCGGAGCTGACTGAAACACTGACCTCCGATTACATGCTGCTGGCCCGCACCAAGGGTCTTAGCCGCGCGCAGGCGACCGTTCGCCACGCGATGAAAAACGCCATGGTGCCCATCCTGCCGATGCTGATTTCCAGCTTTATCGGCATTCTGGGCGGCTCCATGATCATTGAGCAGATCTTCTCCATTCCCGGCGTAGGTCAGCTCTACATCAAGTCCATCCGTCTGTTTGACTACGACGTATTTATGATGGACGGCATTTTCTACACCTTTAT
>ENA-UOIY01001424-UOIY01001424.1-human-gut-metagenome-genome-assembly--contig:-P114-NODE-1424-length-25361-cov-7.633170_pt1 | contig 25361 bp, 27 predicted proteins | sample MGYA00242335_ERZ723882 | MGnify/ENA metagenome assembly ERZ723882
CCTCCGGAAGCTGATATGATGGTACTATATGGTGCGCCATGAAAACTGCAGATCACACGAAACGGAGGTCACCCCATGGATAAGCCCCTTTCCACCAAGCCGGAGGAGTGCCATTACTCCTTCTTCCAGCACACCCGGTGCGAATTTTTCCCCTGTCACAAAACGGCCAAGCCGGAGGACTTCAACTGTCTGTTCTGCTACTGTCCCCTCTATGCGCTGGGCGACAAGTGCGGCGGCAACTTCACCTATGTCGGCGATGGCATCAAGGATTGCAGCGGCTGTCTGGTCCCCCATGGCCGGGGCAGCTACAGCTACATCACCAAGAAATTCCCGGAGCTGGCGGAGCTGGCCCGGAAAAAGGACACTAAGTAAAAAAACATCCCCTGACTGCACCGTCAGGGGATGTTTTTACGTTTCTCCGCCTTGCTTCTTCTCATGCCTGCGGCACAGGCCCCGATAGATCAGCAGTCCCACGGCGCTGAGGGCCATGGTCCCGGCAAACACCAAAATGGCAAACAGATACTGCCTGCCGCCCACGGCGCTTCCGCCCACGGTGGAGGTAATGATGGAGGGAACACGCCCCAACGAACAGATCAGCAGCCACTTGCCCCAGGACAGATCGGTCAGCCCCGCAAAGTAGCACAGCAGATCCTTGGGCGTCCCCGGCACAACGAATACGATCCAGAACAGCAGATCCCGCTTAGGGGAGCTCTGCAAAAAACGCAGGGACTCGATCTTCTCCTTGGGGAAAAAAATCTCCACCAACTCCCGGCCGAACCGGCGCACGAAGGCGAATACCACCACGCTGCCCAGAAAGGCCCCCAGCATACACAGCACCGTACCCTGTACGGCGCCGAAGGCGTATCCGCCGCTGATCTCCAGCGGCTCGCCGGGGATGACGGCCACCAGCACCTGCAAAAATACCATGCCCACATAGGCGGCTTGGCTCCACAGGCCGTGGCTCTCCACCCACAGGCGGAATTTCTCCGGCTCGGACACGAATTTCCCCATGGGCCGCCCCACGAACCAGAAGACAGCCGCCGTGAACACCACAAAGATGACGATGGCCGCCCAGCCGATGAGTTTTTTCTCTTTTTCCGTAAAATGCCTTTTTTCCATACCAGAATCGATCTCCGTGCATTGGGATGCTCTTACCATGGATGGACAAGGGCAAGCATGGTCTTGCCGGGCAGAAATACGCCCCTACTGCGTCAAGCCCCTTGACCATACAAAAGTATGCTCTGCGACTCTTTTCTTGTCTGGCCGCATTTCTGCTTCGGAAAAACTGCAAGGCACCTGCCAGCGATGGATTTTCGAGTGATTTTGTTTTTTGAGATGCAGGCGGGCTGCGTCGGCATATTCCCGCCGATGCCGTCGAGCGACGTTCCTTGGGAGCGAGACGGCACCCGCCAGAACGAAAAGGGCAAAAAGCGCCGGAAAGACACGCTGCCAGGCGTGATTGCCCTTGTTCGTCGATGGTACTATAACACATTTCGCTCCGACTTATTTGAACAGGCCGTGAAGTTTTTCTTAAACATCTCTCCCGCCGCTGATCCCGTCACCGGATGCCCGCCACGAAGCAGCCGGGGTCCCTCTGCCGCTGGGCCGCCGCCCAGCGCAGCATCTGCCCCACCGGCACGGCCCCGGTGATGACACCGCCGGCCCACCGGTCCGCCGTGACGCTCTTCAGCCACGGATCCGCCCCTTGGGTCCGGACATAGTAGGGATGCGCCACGGCATCGGCCTCCACCGCCATAGGCCGGGCCGTCTCCGTGTAGAAGCCGTCCTCTCCTGTCAGCAGATCCAGACAGTCCTGCACCACGTTGGCCGCCGTGGGATACCGTCCGGCTCCCTGCCCGAAGTAGCTCTGGCGGCCCAGCAGCTCCCCAGTGCAGGAGATGAGGTTATAGTTCCCCGGCACCGCCGCCTCCGGCTCGCCCTCCGCCACCAGCGCAGGCTCCACATAGGCGGCCACGCCCGTCTCCGTCCGCTGGGCGCAGGCCAGCAGCTTGCAGGTGAAGCCATGAGCCCGGAAGTCCGCCACATCCGCCCCGGTGACGGTGCGGATGCCGAAGGCCGGGATGCCCTCCTCCCGCAGCAGCGCATCAAAGGCGATGTTGGCGGAGATGGTCAGCTTCCGACGGATGTCGTCGCCGTCGATGTCAGCGCTGGGATCTGCCTCGGCATAGCCCAGTTCCTGCGCCCGCTGCAGCACAGCGGGAAAATCCGCCCCCTGCCGGGCCATGGCATCCATAATGAAGTTGGTGGTACCGTTCATGATGCCTCCCACCTCCGTCACGGTGTCCACCCGGCGGCAGCGCTGCAGATTCACCAGCCACGGGATGCCGCCGCCCACCGCCGCCGTGCAGCGCAGGGCCGCGCCGTTTTCATGGGCCAGCGCCGTCAGCTCCCGGTAGTAGGCACTGATGACCGCCTTGTTGGCCGTCACCACGTCCTTCCCCGCCGCCAGCGCCCGGCAGATCCATTCATAGGCCGGGTGCAGACCTCCCAGCACCTCCACCACCGTGTCGATCTCTGTGTCCCGGAGGATGGCCTCCACGTCCTGCACCGCCGCCTTGCCCAGCGACGGCGCCTCCCGGCGCACCAGCACCTTCTTCACATTCAAGGCCCGGTTTTCCTGCGCCAGCTCCCACACGCCGCCGCCTACCACGCCGAAGCCCAACAATCCGATGTTCATTCCGTCTCCTCCTTCTTCTCGATGATGTGTACGTTCAGGTGATTGTAGCACATCTCCACTCCCGCCTCGTTAAAGGCGTTGCGTATCTCCTCCAGCAGCTGATAATACGCCGGCCAGTAGTCCTCTGTTTTCGTCCAGCACCGCACGATGTACTCTACGCTGCTCTCTCCGTAGCTGCTGACGTACACCACCGGTGCAGGATCGGCCAGCACGTTGGCCGTCCGCCCCACCGCCGTCAGGCAGGCCCTTCGCACGTCCGCCGTGGCATCGTCGTAGGAGGCCGTGATCTTGTGCTGGAGCCGCCGGGTGGCCAGCGTGGAGTAGTTGATGATCTTCCCGGAGGACAGGGTGCTGTTGGGAACTGCCAGCCGCTGGCCCTCCATGGTCTCCAGAAAGGTATAAGTCAGGCTCATCTCCCGCACCGTTCCCTCCCCGCTGGGGGTATCGATGTAATCCCCCACGGTAAAGGGCTTGGTCACCAGCAGCACCAGCCCGCCCGCCACGTTGGCCAGCACGTTCTGTACCGCCAGTGACACCGCCAGTGATACCACCGAGAACAGTGCCACCAGCGATGTCACGGGGATGCCCAGCTGCTGAGCCACGATCAGCACCGTCACCACCCACAGCACGAACCGCACGGTGCTGACGATGTATTTGCTGACCCGCTGCTCCAGCGTGGTCTTGCCCAGCACCCGGCGCAGCAGCACCGTGATGATCCGCACCGCCAAGATGCAGACCACCAGCGTCACCACCGCTCCCAGCAGCGCCCCCACGGAGATGATCCCCAGATGCAGGGCCGACAGATCCAGCTTTTCATTCAGTGCATTATCCATGACTGGCACCTCCCGGAAAGATTTTCTTGATTATACCCCATATCCGTCTCATTGACAAGAGTCCGTGTCTCACGGAAAATCTGTGAGACATAAAAATTTTTTCTTACATTTTATTAAAAATGTGTTATAATGAAATGGATAAAAATGTATACGAGAAAAGAGTTGAATGGGATGTTTACGGAAGGCCAACTGGTCATTTATGGAGGAGAAGGGGTGTGCCGCATAGCGGCGGTGGGACCCTCCTCCCTGTCCGGAACGGACAAAACCAAGCTTTACTATACGCTGACGCCTCTGACCCGCAGCGGCACGGTGCTGACCCCGGTGGATACCAAGGTGCTGATGCGCCCCATCCTCAGCCGGCAGGAGGCGGAGGACTTCATCGCCCAGCTGCCCCAGCTGCCGCCGGAGGAGCCGGAGAGCCGCAGTATGCGTCTGCTGAAGGAGTTCTATCAGCAGATCGTCACCTCCTACGACTGCCGCCGCATGGCGGGCCTGATCCGCTCCGCCGTCCGCCGCCGCAAGCACGCCCTGCGGACCGGGCGCAAGGTCAGCCAGATGGACGAGCGCTATCTGCGCCGGGCGGAGAACGCTCTCTACGGTGAACTGGCCGCCGCTCTGGACCTGCCGGAGGAGGAGGTACTGCCCTACATCCGCCGCACCTGCCCCCAGTGGCCGGAATGATACTGCCGACCCGCTTTTTCACATGGAGAAGCCCCACCCGCATCAGGCGGGTGGGGCTTCTTCTATGCGTTTATGCGTTTTTTACCGGATCTGGCCGTCTCCACGGATGATGTACTTATAGGTACACAGCTCGTCCAGCCCCATAGGCCCACGGGCGTGGAGCTTCTGGGTGGAGATACCCATTTCGCAGCCAAGGCCGAACTCCCCACCGTCGGTGAAGCGGGTGGAGACATTGACGTACACGGCGGCGCTGTCGGTGCCGTCCACAAATTTCTGTGCGTTCTCGGCGTTCTCCGTGATGATGGCGTCACTGTGACCGGTGGAGTGGCGCAGCACATGGGCCACGGCCTCATCTACGCTGTCCACCACCCCCACCGCCAGAATGTAGTCCAAAAACTCCGTGTCGAAGTCCGTCTCCGATGCCGGGGTGCCGGGGATGATGGCCGCCGCACGCTGATCCAGCCGCAACTCCACCGGCACGGCCCCGGCGGCCTGCCGGTCATCCACCAGCGCCTGCTTCAGCATGGGCAGGAACTCCTCCGCCACCGCCTGATGCACCAGACACACCTCCTCGGCGTTGCACACGGAGGGGCGACTGGTCTTGGCGTTGACGATGATGGCCAATGCCTTTTGCAGATCGGCGTACTGATCCACATACACATGGCAGATACCGGTACCGGTCTGGATACAGGGAACGGTGGCGTTCTCCACACAGCGGCGGATCAGGCCCGCCCCGCCACGGGGGATCAGAAGATCCACCAGCCCGTTGGCCCGCATCAGATCGGCGGCGCTCTGGTGGCTGGTGTCGTCCACGATGTTGATGATCTCCGCATCCCCTCCGGCGGCGGCAATGCCCTGTTTCAGAGCCTGCACGATGGCCTTGGCGGTGCGGTAGGCCTCCCGGCCGCTGCGCAGAACGCAGACGTTGCCGCTCTTCACCGCCAGCGCCGCCGCATCGGAGGTGACGTTGGGACGGCTCTCATAGATAATGGCGATGAGGCCCATGGGCACCTGCTGCTTGCAGATGGTCATGCCGTTGGGCCGGGTGATCTGAGACAGGATGCGGCCCGTGTGATCCGGCAGAGCCGTCAGGGCCCGGATGCCCTCCGCCATGCCTGCCAGCCGCTTTTCATCCAGATACAGCCGGTCCAGCATCACATCGCTGATGGTCCCCCGTGCCTCCTCCATGTCCCGGCGGTTCTCCGCCAGAATGGCGGGGGTACAGGCCATGAGGCTGTCCGCCATGCCCCGCAGCAGGTCGTTTTTCCCCTCTGCGTCCCGGTTGCGGATGCTGGGCCACGCCGCCCGTGTCTTTTTCAGGATATCCCATGTGGTCATAGTTCTTTCCTCCCTGCCAAAAAGCGGGTGCCTGCCGGCTGACCAGCCGCAATGTCATACAGTGCCGCCGGACGGTGGCCGTTGGCGATGACCATCTCGCAGCCCGCCTCCGTGGCGATCTGAGCCGCCTGCAGCTTTGTCACCATGCCGCCGGTCCCCAGACTGGAGCCGCTGCCGCCCGCCAGCGCCCGGATGTGGTCATCCAGCCGCTCCACCACCGGGATAAGCCGGGCATCGGGGTTTTCATGGGGGTCGCTGTCATACAGGCCGTCGATGTCCGACAGCAGGATCAGCAGATCCGCCCGGATGCTGGCCGCCACCATGGCGGACAGAGTATCGTTGTCCCCGATGCTGATCTCCTCGGTGGAGATGGTGTCGTTTTCGTTGATGATGGGCAGCGCCCCCAGCTCCAACAGCCGCTCCAAGGTCACGTGGAAATTCTCCCGCCGCCGTCCGCCCCCGGCGATGTCCGGCCGGGTGATGAGCAGCTGGGCCACCGTGTGGTTATACTCGGTGAACAGCTTGTCGTACGTATACATCAGCTCGCACTGGCCCACGGCGGCGGAGGCCTGCTTGGTGGGAACGTCCTTGGGCCTCTCCGGCAGGTTCAGCTTGCCAAAGCCCATGGCGATGGCACCGGAGGACACCAGAATGATCTGATGCCCGGCATTTTTCAGGTCGCTCATGACCTTGCATAAAAGCTCGATACGCTGGATATTCAGTCGTCCCGTGGGATGCGCCAGCGTTGATGTTCCCACTTTAATTACGATCCTCATAGTCGGTCCTTTCTCATTCTCCGCCGGTATCCTCGCCGCCGGGCGCCGGGTCAGGCTGTGTGTCGTCTCCCGTGTCAGGGGCCTCCCCCGGCTCCGGATCGGGCTCCGGTTCCGGCTCCGGTTCCGGTGTCACATCCGCAGGCTTGTTCCACGGATTGTCGCTGTCGGGGTCCGTGGGGTCCCAGCCGGGATAGGCGCTGCCGCCGATGGAGGGGGCGGAGGGCTTTCCCAGCGGGCCGGGGTCGTCGCTGTCGTAGATGGTCACTCCGGCGATGTCGTACTTGTTGTCATAGATCCACTTGGCGTCCGCCACCTGCAGGCGGATACAGCCGTGGGAGCAGCTGGTTCCCAGCTTGTCGAACTCCCCCGGCTGGAGGGAGCCCTTGTTGTACCGCTCCGTATAGGGGACGGAGTGGAACAGGTAGTCACCGTAGATCTGCGTGCAGTACTGACCGGACACACCGCCCACCAGCCCCAGCCACTCCCAGCGATACCAGCCGTCCAGCGAAAAGTCCCCCAGCGGCGTCCCGGAGCCGCCGGAGGAGCACACCATGGCCCGGTAGGGGACGGAGTATCGTCCGTCGTCCCCGGCGGTATAAACCGTGACCACGTTGGCGCTGCGGTTGACCCGGATATAGTAGGCGTAGCCGGAGCGCACCCACGGGTAATCGCTGCTTCCGGCGGACCAGTCCGGCTCCTCCGGCTCTTCCACCGGTTCCTCCGGGGGTGTCTGAGCCTCCGTCAGCTCCAGCGCCGTCGGGGTATGGCTTTCTATGGCCGCCACGGCGGCAAGGCCCATATCCGCCGGGGTCTCCTCCGGCAGCTGCTGTCTGCCACAGCCGGAGAGCACCAGCACCGCCGCCAGCAGCAGGGCTATGGCTTGTTTTTTCACGGGATATCCCCCATTTTGTAAACAGATGGTATGATTATACAGCATCTGTCGGAAAATGCAACTTCCTTCCTGAAAAAATTTGTGCTATACTGGAAGAAATACGCCAGTCAGGAGGTGCGCCATGACCAAGGAGGAGCTGCGGGAAAAAGCCAACGACCTGCCCCTGCTGCCGGGGGTCTATCTGATGATGGACAAAACCGGCAAGGTCATCTATGTAGGCAAGGCCAAGAAGCTGAAAAACCGGGTAAGTCAGTACTTTCAGGACACCGCCTCCCACAATGAGAAAACCAAAGCCATGGTGTCGCAGGTGGACCACTTCGACACCATTTTCGTCTCGTCGGAGTTCGAGGCGCTGATCCTGGAAAACTCCCTCATCAAGCGCCACCAGCCCCGGTATAACATCCTGCTCAAGGACGACAAGGGATACCCCTTCATCCGGCTGGACACCAGAACCTCCTACCCCCGGTTCACTCTGGCGGGAAAGGTGGAGGAGGACGGCGCCCGGTACTTCGGCCCCTTCGGCGGCCGCCGGGAGACACGCCTTGCCATCGAGGCGGTGTGCGGGGCGCTGAAGCTCCCCATCTGCTCCCGGCAGTTCCCGCGGGACATCGGCAGGGAGCGCCCCTGCCTGAACCACCACATCGGCCGGTGCGACGGCTTCTGCCTGCCGGGCGGGCCGGATCAGGCGGAGTACCGCCGCCGCATCCGGCAGGCGGAGCGCATTTTCTCCGGCCACTACCGCCAGCTGACGGCGGAGCTGCAAACGGAGATGGAGGATGCGGCGGAGGAGCTGAACTTTGAAAAGGCCGCCGCCCTGCGGGACCGCATCCGGGCCATCTCCGTGCTGGGCAAGCAGCAGCAGGTCATCGCCGGGGTCTGCGCCGACACGGACGTGTGGGGCATATACGTGGGACAGGTGCGCTCCGGCTGCGCCGTGCTGCACATCGAGGACGGCAATCTGCTGGGCCGGGAGGTGGAGGTATTCCCCACCGCCGCCGATGAGGCCCTGCCGGCGGTGCTGGCGGCGGTGCTGCAGCAGTACTATCTGGAGCGTGGCGCACTGCCGTCGGAAATTCTGCTGCCGGAGCCGGTGGAGGACATGGAGACCCTCGCCGCCCTGCTGACGGGCCGGGCCGGCCACCGGGTGACCCTGCGGGTCCCCCAGCGGGGCGAGCGGGCAGAGCTGCTGCGGATGGCCGGGCGCAACGCCCGTGAGGAGGTGGAGCGCATCACCTCTGACGCCGAGCGGGTCAACAAGACGCTGGAGCAGCTCCAGCAGTTGGCGGACCTACCGGTGCTTCCCCGGCGGATGGAGTCCTACGATATCTCCCACACGGCGGGGCAGGACATGGTGGCCTCCATGGTGGTCTTTGTGGACGGCAAGCCTCTGAAGCGGGACTATCGCCGCTTCCAGATCAAGACGCTGGATCACGCCGACGATCTGCGGGCCTTACAGGAGGTGCTGCAGCGGCGGATGCAGCGGTATCTGGACGGGGACGAGCACTTCTCCCCTCTGCCGGACCTGCTGCTGATGGACGGCGGCCATCTGCAGGCCCAGGCCACGCAGCAGCAGCTGGAGTCCATGGGCATCCATGTCCCCATTCTGGGCATGGTGAAGGACGACCGCCACCGCACCCGTGCGCTGGTGACGCCAGAGGGCCGGGAGCTGGGCATCCAGCAGAGTCCGTCGCTGTTTGCGCTGGTGGGCCGGGTGCAGGAGGAGGTCCACCGCTTCGCCATCGCCTATCACCATGAAAAGCACAGTCGCAGCGCCATGACCTCCCGTTTGGACGGCATCCCCGGCATAGGGGACGTGCGGAAAAAGGCGCTGCTGAAGCACTTCAAGAGCGTCAAGGCCATCTCGGAGGCGGAGCTTGTGCAGCTGGAGGCGTTGCTGCCCAAGGCCGCCGCCCGTGCGGTATACGACCATTTCCATGAGAAAAACACCTGAAAGGAGAGGCCCGGCCAAAATGGCCGGGCCTCTCCTTTCATCGGATACAGGCAGAAGCTCCCGCAGCCGCCTTAAAATTCCATCAGATTCAGCCCCGTCTCCGGGTCGAACCGGCGCTCCACCGTGCCGTCCATGATCTCCAGCACCAGCTCACAGGTGGCGCTGATGACCGCCTCGTTCAGGTGTCCGCCCAGCACACGACCCTCCGTGTCCCCGGCGCTCATGTGGAGGTGGGCATAAAACTCCCCGTCCTTGGTGGTGATGGTCCCCACCAGCGAGACGATCTCAAAATCCCCCTGAAAGCGGTGGGCATGGTACTGCTTCTCCGCCGTGTGGAACACCCCCACTGTGAAGTCCCCCACGGCGCCCAGCCCGCTGACGGCCGCCAGCCGGATGCCCTCTTGCTCCGCCGCCCGGTGCAGCTGGGTCAGCACCTCCTCGCCCCGATCGATCCGCAGCACCATGCGGCTGCCAAAACGCTTATACTTCATCCCACTCCTCCTTTCGTTCATAGGTCACATAGCGATACCGCAGACCCTGCTCCTCCTGCCACGGGGACTGCTCCGTGATGCGCCACAGCTCCGGCGCAGGCTCCGGGAAAAACACGTCCGCCCCACCGTCGGCGTCGATCTGGGTCACATACAGCCGCCGGCAAGCGGGCAGCAGCAGGCGATACACCTGCGCTCCGCCGATGACAAAGGCATCCTCCCCGGCGGCGTCCAGCATCGGCTGCACCTCGTGGAACACCTCCGCCCCCTCCGGGGCAAGGTTCCCCTGCCGGGACAGCACCAGATTCCGGCGGCCCGGCAGGCCACGTCCCCCCGGCAGGGACTGGAGGGTCCGGCGGCCCATGACCACTGTATGGCCCATGGTCAGGGCTTTGAAGCGCCGTAGGTCGGCGCTGATGCGGAACAGCAGACCGCCGTCCCGCCCGATGCCCCAGCGGGCATCCACGGCTACGATGGCATCCATGGCTGTCTCCTTAAATGGCCACGGGGATCTTGTCCTCGAAGGGGTGGGGCTCGTAGCCCTCCAGCGAGAAGCTGTCCCGTGTAAAGCGGTAGAAATCCGTGACGGAGGGGTCCATAACAAACTTGGGCGCAGGACGGGGCTCCTTCTCCAGCATCCGCTCCACGATAGGCACATGGCGGTCGTAGATGTGGGCGTCGGCGATGACGTGGACCAGCTCCCCGGCCTCCAGCCCCGACACCTGCGCCATCATGTGGACCAGTACGGCGTACTGCACCACGTTCCAGTTGTTGGCGGCCAGCATATCCTGGCTGCGCTGGTTCAGTATGGCGTTCAGAGTATGCCCGGACACGTTGAAGGTCATGGAGTAGGCGCAGGGGTACAGGGCCATCTCGTGCAGGTCCTGAAAGTTGTAGATATTGGTCATGATGCGGCGGCTGGCGGGGTTGTGCTTCAGGTCATACAGCACCCGGTCCACCTGATCGAACTCCCCCTCCGGATACCGGTGCTTCACCGCCAGCTGATAGCCGTAGGCCTTGCCGATGGAGCCGGTATCGTCGGCCCAGCTGTCCCAGATGTGGCCCCGGAGATCGTGGATGTTGTTGGACTTCTGCTGCCAGATCCACAGCAGCTCGTCGATGCAGGTCTTGAAATAGGTGCGGCGCAAGGTGAGAATGGGGAACTCCTCCCGCAGGTCATAGCGGTTGATGATGCCGAATTTTTTCACCGTGTGGGCGGGCGCACCGTCCTCCCAGTGGGGGCGCACCTCCAACTCCGTGTCCCATACGCCGTTGGTCAAGATCTCCCGGCAGTTCTGGATAAAGCGTTCGTCTGCGTAGCTCATTGGGCTTGTCCTCCTGTTGCTGCTGTTGTTTTCTTCATCTTACCACAGGCCGCCAATGTTGAAAAGAAAAATTTCGGTCAGAGCCGAAAAGAGGTGTCTGTCGTCATGAGCGGCAGCGGCAGCTGGCAGAAGGGATTCTTATTTGTCCTCCGGCGGAATTTGTGGCATAATAGAGGTACTTGTGTTGATTTTTAGAACAGGAGGAATCTCTTATGACATATGACGTTCTTATCATCGGCGGCGGCCCCGGCGGCATCTATACCGCCTGGGAGCTGCTGAACAAGCGCCCGGATCTGAAGCTGGCGCTGTTTGAATCCGGCCACACGCTGGAGCGCCGCCGCTGTCCCATTGACGGCGTGAAGGTCAAAAGCTGCGTTCACTGCCCCACCTGCGCCATTATGAACGGCTTCGGCGGCGCCGGTGCCTTTTCCGACGGAAAGTATAACATCACCAATCAGTTCGGCGGCACCCTCCACGAGCACATCGGCAAAAAGAAGGCGCTGGAGCTGATGGAGTATGTGGATCAGATCAACATGGAAAACGGCGGCGAAGGCACCAAGCTCTACTCCACCGGCAACACCCGCATCAAGAAGCTGTGTCTGGAGAACGACCTGCACCTGCTGGACGCCTCCGTGCGGCATCTGGGAACGGACATCAACTATGTGGTGCTGGAGCACCTCTATGCCGGGCTGAAGGACCGGATGGATATCTTCTTCGATACCCCCGTCCGCTCCGTGGAGAAGCTGGCGGACGGCTACGCCGTCACCACCGACAAGGAGCGCTATGAGGGCCGCACCTGTGTCATCTCCGTGGGCCGCAGCGGCAGCAAGTGGATGGAGGAGGTCTGCACGGCGCTGAAGATCCCCACCAGCTCCAACCGTGTGGATATCGGCGTGCGGGTGGAGCTGCCCTATGAGGTGTTCGCCCACCTCACCGACGAGCTGTATGAGAGCAAGATCGTCTATCGGACAGAGAAGTTTCAGGATCGGGTACGCACCTTCTGCATGAATCCCAAGGGTGTTGTGGTCAATGAGAACACCAACGGTATCGTCACCGTCAACGGCCACAGCTACGAGGACCCCGCCCTCCATACGGAGAACACCAACTTTGCCCTGCTGGTGGCCAAGCACTTCTCCGAGCCCTTCAAGGACTCCAACGGCTACGGCGAGAGCATCGCACGGCTGTCCAATATGCTGGGCGGCGGCGTCATCGTCCAGCGGTTCGGCGACCTGATCCGTGGCCAGCGCTCCACGCCCAAGCGGGTGGAGGAGAGCTTCGTCACCCCCACGCTGGCCGCCACTCCCGGCGACCTGAGTCTGGTGATGCCCAAGCGCATTCTGGACGGCATCATCGAGATGATCTATGCGCTGGATAAGATCGCCCCCGGCACCGCCAATGATGACACCCTGCTCTACGGCGTGGAGGTGAAGTTCTACAACATGGAGGTCCAACTGGACGAGAATCTGGAAACGCCCCACAAGGGCCTGTTCGTCATCGGTGACGGCAGCGGTGTCACCCACTCCCTGTCCCATGCCAGTGCCAGCGGTGTGTATGTGGCCCGGCACATCGCAGAGAGCCTGTAAAAACAAAATCGCTCCGGTATGATACGCATAAAAGGACTGCCGCAAGGATGCGGCAGTCCTTTTATTTGTTTTTTGGGAAAACTATTCGCCCTCTCACCACTTGTTCTCCACCTTTTCGGCAAAGCCCAGAAGGTCCTTCACCCGGACAGGCGTGCCGTCGTCCAGCAGGGCCGTGCCGGTGAAGCGGCCGAACACCTGATGCTGGTCGGATTTGATGAGCTTCACATCCGTGCAGGCAGCCCGATCCAGAATGGGTGCAAAGTCCATCTCGAACCGCCCGTCGTCGGAGGTAAAGCGCCACGGGGCCAGATAGTCCTCCCGCTTCCCCGCCATGGGAATGTGGAAGGTCACCTGCCCCAGCTTGTGGGCCCTGCCGCCGTAAAACAGCATATTCTCGCTGGCGGCGGAGGTATCTCCGAAGCCATAGCCGATGTTCCAGCCGAAGGGAACGCCATCCACCTGCCCGGAGGCGCTGCCCCAGTACCATGTGTTGTGATATGTCCACACGCCCCGTCCCCAGTCCAGCACGCCGAAGGAGTCGGCGGGGTCAAAGGTGTATGTCTGCCCCCCGATACGCACCGTCCCGGCAGCCCGCATACAGTTGATTTTCTGGTTGTAGTAGAAGTGGCCGGGCTTGTCAAAGGGCGTGCAGATGACCATGGACTCCTCCGGCTCCTGCGTCAGCAGCAGGTGGCCCTCGATGGTGTCCCGGTTCAGGAAGTCCTCCATGCGGAAGGTCAGTTCCCGGCCGCCGGGGACATGGCGGAACACCAGCGCATGGCGCTTGCCACTGCTGGCGGTGTCTCCGGCGGCGGAGGTCTCCGGCAGGCCCGTCCGGCCCATGGGAAAGGCCCGCATGGGGCTGCGGGTCATCTGCCACCCCTCATCAAATTGCAGAAAGGAGACGGAGTCCAGCCCCATGTAGCCGTTGTCGGCAATGGTCAGCGCCACGGCAAAGTGGTCGTTGGCCACGAGATAGTAGTCCCACTCCTTGATGCGGGCGACCGGAGCCTTGATGTCCGCCCGGCGATAGATGGGCAGCAGGCGCTTGGCGTAGCCCGGCTCCCGGAGATTGCCCTTTTCGTCCAGAAGCGGTGCGCTGGCGGTGATCTCATGCTGCATGGCGGTGTCCTCCTTTTGATCCGTTTGGGGCCATTATAGCACACACCGGCACTGTGCGCTATGGTTTTCTTGCAGGCTCTTTTGCCTGCTTTTCCAGCTCATGGGAAAAGTTACCCGCCGGAGGCGATCAAACATTTGAAAAAACGCCCCCACCGCCAAAAAGAAGGGAAGCCCCGCAGGACTTCCCTTCTCGTTTGCAAGTATGTGAGCCCTTCTCCTCACCCACGGGTACTCTCGGCGGCAAAATAGTCACGGGTCTGGCGGATATTCTCCCGGATCTGTGCCTTCAGCGCCTCCAGCGAATCAAATTTCTGCTCGTCCCGCAGGCGGCGGCAGAACTCCACCCGGATGCACTTCCCGTAGAGATCGCCGTCAAAATCCAGCAGGAAGGTCTCCACGGACACGGCGGTGCCGTCGGAGACGGTGGGGCGGGTACCTACGTTGGTGACCCCCGCCAGCGACGTGCCGTCCGGCAGATAGACCCGTGTGATGTATACGCCCCGGCGGGGCGCCAGCACATGGGGCGGAAAGGTGAGGTTCACCGTGGGGATGCCCAGCGTGCGGCCCAGCCGGTGGCCGTGGACCACGGTCTGGGTCAGGCAGTGGCGGTGGCCCAGGAACAGTGCCGCCCGCTCCACGTCCCCGGCCTCCACCAGCGTGCGGATGTAGGTAGAACTGACGGTAACGCCCTCCAGCTCCACCTTGGGGATGATGTCGCAGCCTATCCCCAGTTCCCGGCACTTCTCCTGCAAAAGCCGGGGATCGCCCTGATTCTTGTAGCCGAAGTGGTAGTCGTGGCCCGCCACCAGATGCACGGCCCCATGGCGCTTTACCAGCAGCTCCGTGATAAAATCCTGCCACGGCATGGTCATCATGGCCTCGTCAAAGGGGGCCAGGATCACCTGCTGAATGCCATAGATGCGCCGGGCCAGATCGGCCCGATCCTCCGGGGAGTTGATGAGGGGCATGGGGCATCCGGTGACCACCTCCTTCGGTGGCCGGTCAAAGGTAAAGACGGCGGGGATCGCCCCCAGCTCCCCGGCCCGCTGCACCGTTTTTTGCAGCAGGGCTCCGTGGCCCCGGTGGACACCGTCGAAAAAGCCCAGGGCGATGACAGTACGTTCCAAATTCATTCACGCTCCGAAAAAGTTTTTGATGGAGGTCAGCACGCCGCCCTCCAGACGGCTCAGGCACAGAAAATCGCCCTCCGGGTCGTAGACCCGGTACTCCCCCTCCGGCAGCGGCTCCGACACGGGGACGGGATTGCCGTTGCGGCAGCGGGCCACAGCCCGTGGGGTGGGCAGCACATAGGCCGGACGATCCCGGAACAGGGAGTCCACCGGCCGCAGCAGGGTCTCGCCCTCCGCCTGCACCTGCTCCAGCGTCACGGCGTCGGACAGAGTGAAGCCCGCCGCCATGGTGCGCCGCAGGGCGGCCATGCAGCCGCCGCAGCCCAGCGCCTGCCCGATGTCGTGGCACAGGGTGCGGACATAGGTGCCCTTGGAGCACCGCACCCGCAGAACGTAGTCGCCGGGAGCCGTCTGCTCCACCAGCTCCAGGGCGTGGATGGTGACGGGCCGGGGACGGCGCTCCACCTCCTTCCCCTGCCGGGCCAGCTCATAGAGCTTCTTGCCGCCGATCTTGATGGCGGAGTACATAGGCGGCAGCTGGGAAATTTCTCCGGTGAACCGTGGCAGCACCGCCTCCAGCGCCGCCCGGTCCGGCAGCTCCTCCGTCCGGTGCAGCGCCTGCCCGGAGGTGTCCTGCGTGTTGGTGACAAGGCCCAGCCGCAAGACGGCCAGATACTCCTTGTCCCCGGATTCAGCGAAGCTGACGCCACGGGTAGCCTGTCCCACAAACACCGGCAGCACGCCGGTGGCCATGGGATCCAGTGTCCCGGCGTGGCCCACCTTTTTGGTTTTCAGTATTCCCCGCAGCTTGGCGCAGACGTCCATGCTGGTCCAATCGGCGGGCTTGTCGATGATGATGATCCCGTTGGCCATAGTCACTCCTTTTCAGGGGGCCAGCGGGCCGATGACCTGAGCGATGGCCGCCAGCACGGCGGACTTCGCCTGAGCCATGGTGCCGCTGACGGTGGCTCCCGCCGCTGCGGCATGGCCTCCGCCGCCCAACAGGCGGCAGACCTCCGTGGCATTGACACGGGGGCCGGTCCGCAGAGACAGCTTCACCGTGCCGGGGCGAAGCTCCCGCAGGGTCACACCGCAGTCGGTACCCTCCACCTGCGCCGCCAGAGCGCTGAGCTCCTCAATATCGGCATCGGTGGCGTGCAGCTCCTGCCGCAGGGACAGGGGGATCTGCATCACCACCACCCGCCCGGCGTCGCAGCGCTCCATCCCCGCCACCATCCGGGCCTCCATGGCCAGACGCACGGCGCTCTTGGTGCGGAACAGTGCCTTGTTGACGGGGGCCACGTCGATGCCGCAGTCCATCAGCTGGGCTGCGATGCGGTGGCTGCGGGGGGTGGTGTTGGAGTAGACGAAGCAGCCGGTGTCCGTGGAGATGGCCACATACAGCGGCAGAGCCATCTCCGGCGTCAGGGGCGTCAGCTGCCGGAGGATATCGTACACGATCTCGCCGCAGGCGGCGCTGTCCGCCTCCAGACACGTCTCACGGGCGAAAAACTCCTGAGAGGGGTGGTGGTCGATGGCCAGAGCAATGCGGTCCTGATAGGGCCGTGCGTTCTCCGGCAGCAGCGACAGCGCCGCAATGTCCACGGAGACCACATACGCCGGTGCAAAATCCGCCTCCGCCAGATAGGGGGCGGCATAGGGGGCGTAGGTGGCCGTCAGCTCCGGGTTGGGCAGCAGATACGCCGTTTTGCCCAGCGCCCGCAAGCCGCAGCACAGGGCGGCGGCGGAGCCGATGGTGTCGCCGTCGGGGCGGACATGGGTGAGGATCAGCACCTGATCCATAGCCGCCAGATGGGCGGCGGCTTCCGCAGTGGTCATAACAGACACCTCCTCAGTCCTCCCGATCCTCCGGCAGCACGATATCGGCGTTCCGGGGATCGGCGGGCTTGACATGGTTCAGCATATCCAGAATGTGTGCGCCATAGGCGATGGAGTCGTCCACAAAAAATTGCAGCTCCGGGGTATAGCGCAGGTCGATGCGGCTGCCCAGCTCGTGGCGCAGATAGCCTGCGGCGGACTTCAGGCCCTTCAAAAGCCCCTTCTCGTCCGGGCAGTTCAGGGCGCTGACATAGATGCGGGCATAGCGCAGATCGCTGGTGGTGTCCACATGGGTGATGGTCAGCATACAGTCCGTCACACGGGGATCCTTGACGGTCCGCAGCAGGGCGGAGAGCTCCTTCTGGATCTCGTCGTTGATGCGGCCGATGCGATTGGATGACATAGACGGTTCTCCTTTCGTTGGATGTGGAAAAGAGGGCGGGCGAAGCGCCCGCCCTCTGGGTCTTGTGTTTGTCTGTTGCGGGGGAAATCGGAGTCAGAGCGCATCCGGCGGCGGTTCCTGTGTGGTATCACGGCTTCCCACGGCCACCTGCGAACTGTCCGCAGAAAGGCCGGTGCTTGCCGAATACCTCACTCCACGGGCCGCTCCCCCGTTTACTGGGGAATTTCCTCCATGGTGAAGGCTTCCACAATATCGCCTGCCCCATGAAACCCGTTTCATGGGGGCCCCGATTTACCATCCTTTGACGGAAATGAATCCCGCCAAAGCAAGGTTTTGCTCCGCAAAACCTTGTACGCACTTTGTGCGGGCGCAGCCGTGCTGCGCCGGAAGGCGACCGGAGACGGCGCATATAGGGACGGTCTCCCCCGTTTACTGGGGAATTTCCTCCATGGTGAAGGCTTCTACGATGTCGCCTTCCTTGATGTCGTTGAACTTCTCGATGGTCAGGCCGCACTCGTAGCCGGCCAGAACCTCCTTGGCCTGATCCTTGAAGCGCTGCAGGGAGGCCAGCACACCCTCGTGGATGACGATGCCGTCCCGGACCAGCCGGACCTGACAGTCCTTGCGCTGGAGCTTACCGTCCTGCACGTAGCAGCCTGCCACGGTGCCAACGCCGGAGACCTTGTAGGTCTGGCGCACCTCGGCATGGCCCAGCAGCACCTCACGGAACTTGGGCGCCAGCATACCCTTCATAGCGGCCTCGATCTCGTTGATGGCATCATAGATGACACGATACATCCGCATATCCACGTTGGCACGGGCGGCGGAGTCACGGGCGGCGTTGTCGGGGCGGACGTTAAAGCCCACGATGATGGCCTGCGACGTAGAGGCCAGCATCACATCGGACTCGTTGATGGCGCCCACACCGCCGTGGATGACACGGACACGCACCTCGTCGTTGCTGAGCTTCTCCAGCGAAGCCTTCACCGCCTCTACGGAGCCCTGCACGTCGGCCTTGACGATCAGGTTCAGGTTCTTCATCTCACCGGCCTGGATCTGGCTGAACAGATCCTCCAGCGAGACCTTGGTGACAGGGGCGTTGGCCTTGGCCTTCTCCTCGGCCTTGCGCTGCTCCACCAGCTCACGGGCCAGCTTCTCATCGGCCACGGCGTTGAAGGTGGCGCCGGCGGTAGGTGCCTCGCTGAGACCGGTGATCTCCACAGGCACGGAGGGCCCGGCGGAGGTGATCTTCTGGCCCTTGTCGCTGACCATGGCCCGGACACGGCCCACGGAGGTACCGGCGATGATGATATCGCCCTGCTTCAGCGTGCCGTTCTGCACCAGCAGCGTGGCCACGGGGCCACGGCCCTTGTCCAGCCGGGCCTCGATGACCGTACCCTGAGCGGCACGGTTGGGGTTGGCCTTCAGCTCACCCACCTCGGCGGTCAGCGTCAGCATCTCCAGCAGATTGTCCACGCCCATACCGGTCTTGGCGGAAATGGGGCAGACAATGGTGTCGCCGCCCCACTCCTCACACACCAGCCCGTACTCGGTGAGCTGCTGCTTGATGCGCTCGGGATTGGCCTCCGGCTTATCCATCTTGTTGATGGCCACGATAATGGGGATCCCGGCAGCCTTGGCGTGGTTGATGGACTCCACCGTCTGGGGCATGATGCCGTCCTCGGCGCCGCGGGCGCGCATGGAGGTAAAGGCCTCGTGGCCGGGGGTGTCCAGGAAGGTGATGGGCTTGCCGTTGATCTGCACCTGATAGGCGCCGATGTGCTGGGTGATACCGCCGGCCTCGCCGCTGGCCACATGGGCGTTGCGGATATAGTCCAGCAGACTGGTCTTGCCGTGGTCCACATGGCCCATGACCACCACCACGGGGGCACGGGGTACCAGATCCTTCTCGTTGTCCTTGTGGTCGTCGATGAGCTTCTCCTCGATGGTGACCACTACCTCCTTCTCCACCTTGCAGCCCATCTCCTCTGCGATGATGGCGGCGGTGTCGAAGTCAATGAGCTGGCTCAGGGAGGCCATGACGCCGTTTTTCATCAGGCACTTGACTACCTCTGCGCCGGTCTTTTTCATGCGGCTGGCCAGCTCGCCCACGCTGATCTCATCGGGGATCTGCACGGTAACGGGGGTCTTTTTGATGACCTCCAGCCGCAGGCGGCGCAGACGATCCGCCTCCTCCTGCTTGCGTTTATTGGAAAAACCGTTGTCCCGGCGCTTGCCGCCGTTGCGGAACTTCTCCTTGCCCTGGGTCTGCTGCTGGGCCCGACGGCCGCCGCCGGTGCGGCCCTCCGCCATGTCCTGCAGCTTCTCGTCGTACTTATCCAGATTCACCGCCGTGGCCTTGCGGGTGTCCACCACCTTGGTCTGAGGCACACGGGAGACGGGCTTGGTCTCCTGCTTGGCGGGACGGCTCTCCCCCTTGCCCTCCGGCTTCTTCTCGGCGGGCTTGGCGGCAGGCTGCTGCTTCTTCTCGGCGGGCTTGGCCCCCTCGGCGAAGATCACCTGGATCCCGGATACCTGATTGTGCTGGGTCAGATACTCAAAGATCAGAGACAGCTCCCGATCCTCCAAGACCTGCATATGGTTCTTGGGCGTTTCGGCGTACTTGGTCAAGATCTCCGTGATCTGCTTGGTGGGGACTCCGAAGTCCTTCGCCACCTCATGCACTCTATATTTGTTTCCTACGCTACCCAAATAAAGCCACCTCCATCTTTGTGATTACGAAATGTGCCGGAGCACAAAACTTACGATTTTTTCCGATCCCTGCCGGAGCCCTTGCCCTTTTTCACCGGCCGGGAACCGGCAAACCGCTGCTGCGGAGCAGCGGGGCGCCTGCGGCCCGGACGGGCCGGACGCCGGGGCTTTTCCTTCGCCGCCTCACGGGGCTTTTCCTTCGCCGCCTCACGGGGCTTTTCCTTCGCCGCCTCACGGGGCGGCTCCTGCACCGGCTGCGGCGGCTCCGGGGGAGCCGTGCGCTTCTTGCCCCGGCGCAGGTTCTTCTCGTGCCGGGCCTGCTCCTCCCGCCGCTCCATGGCCCGCCGGGCCTTGATCTGCAGCCGCTGGGAGGCCTGCTCATAGTGCTCCGGATCCATGACTGCCAGCTTTTTCACGATGGCGTCGGCAAAGCCCACGTCGGTGACAGCCGCCATGGCGCAGCTGCTGCGGCCCAGCGCACGGCCCAGAGCGTCCTTGTCGGCGGGGATGGTCAGACACAGGCAGGCCCCCGTCTGTGCAAAGGCATACGCCCGGCGCACAGAGCCGACCGCCGCATCCGACGCCACCAGAATGACCCGTGCGTGCTTGCTGCGGGCGGCAGAGCCCACCGGCTCCTCACCGATCTCCACACGGCCCGCCTTTTTGGCAAGGCCGATCATTGATAAAATATGCTCCATTACTCCCCCATCCGGGCCTCCAGCCCATCGTATACCTCCGCCGGGATGGTCGTCTCCAGCGCACGCTCCAGCCCACGGGACTTCCGTGCCTTCCGCAGGCACTCCGGGTCGGGACAGACGTACACGCCCCGTCCGGATCTCTTGCCGGTGGCATCCAGCACGATCTCCCCCTCCGGGGTCTTGACGATCCGCAGCAGATCCCTTTTATCCCGCTTGATACGGCACCCCACGCACTGGCGCTGGGGGATCTTCTTCACCTTCTGCATGACGGGCCTCCTCTCAGGATACGAACTTATTCATCCGCCCGGGACACGGGCTTGATGTCGATCTTATACCCGGTGAGCCGGGCAGCCAGACGGGCGTTCTGCCCCTCCTTGCCGATGGCCAGACTCAGCTGGTCGTCGGGGACGATGACCCGGCACACCTTGCCCTCGTCCGCCAGACGCACCTCCTCCACATCGGAGGGAGCCAGCGCAGCGGCGATGAACTCGGCGGGTTCCTCGGAGTACTTGATGATGTCGATCTTCTCGCCGTGGAGCTCCTCCACAATGGCAGCCACACGCTGACCACGGGGGCCGACGCAGGCACCGATGGGATCCACGTTCTCGTCGGCGGACCACACCGCCATCTTGGTGCGGCTGCCGGCCTCACGGGCGATGGAGCGGATCTCCACCGTGCCGTCGAAGATCTCCGGCACCTCCAGCTCAAACAGCCGCTTGACAAGGCCCGGATGGGTCCGGGACACCATGACCTGCGGGCCACGGGTGCCACGGCGTACCTCCACCAGATACACCTTCAGCAGCTGCCCCTCGGTGTAGCTCTCGGTGCTGACCTGCTCGTTCAGGCTCAGGATGCCCTCGGTAGCCTCGTTGCCGGTGCCGATGCGGAGATAGACGTTGCCGCTGCGGGGATCGATGCGGGACACGGTGCCGGTGAGGATCTCATGCTGCTTGGAGCCCCACTCGTCGTAGATCATGCCGTGCTCAGCCTCCCGCAGGCCCTGAATGATGACCTGCTTGCCGTTACCGGCGGCAATGCGGCCGAACTCCACATTCTCCACCGGGAAGCGCACCATACCGCCCAGCTCATACTTGGCAGAGATGCGTCGGGCCTCCTCCAGAGAGATCTGGGAGCCGGGGTTCTCCACCTCCTCCACGATCTCCTTCTGCACGAACATCTTCAGGTCACGCTTCTCCTCGTTGACCTCCACCACCACGTTCTCCACACCCTCGTGGTCCCGCTTATAAGCGGTGGTCAGGGCCTGAACGATCTTGTTCATCATAAAGTCCTGAGGGATGCCCCGCTCCTTTTCCAGCATTGCCAGTGCGGCAAAGATCTCATCGCATTTCATGATCGTAACTCCTATTCTTTCTGTCGTTGCTTAAAATTCCACACGCAGGCGCACCAGCGCAATGTCCTGCTTTTCAAACCGCAGGGGCTGCGCCGTGCCCATATCCAGCTCCACGGCTCCGTTGTCGTAGCCCGCCAGCCTCCCGGCGAACTCCTTGCGGCCGTTGACGGGCTTATAGGTTTTCAGCAGCACGGGGCTGCCCATGAACTGCTGAAAGTCCGAGGGCCGCTTCAAAGGCCGCTCCGCTCCGGCGGAGGACACCTCGAAGATATAGCTTGCCTCGATGGGATCCAACTCATCCAGCAGATCGCTGACCCTCCGGCTCACGGCCTCGCAGTCCAGAATGTCCACGCCGCCGTCCTTGTCCAGATACAGCCGCAGGTACCACTGCCCCGCCTCACGGACATACTCCACGTCCCACAGGGTGCAGCCCTGCTCCTGCGCCACAGGCGCCGCCACCTCCGCCACCAGCTCGGTGATCTTCTTTGCCATAGGAACCTCCTGTCCGCCGTATTTTAAGGATGCAAAAATGACCAACAAAAAGAGCGGACGAATCGTCCACTCCCAGTCAATACCACCTTACTATGCAGTAAGTATAGCACGATTTTTCAGCGATTGCAAGAGCTTTTCCGGGGATTTTCCGTCGAAACCGGCTTTTTCAGGCGGTATTTTCCCCGCCCGAACGGGAAAACGGGACGCCGCAGCCCGCAGCGTCCCTCCCAAAGCGTTTTAAGTCTCAGCCCCGCACCCGCCGCACACCGCAGCACAGCAGGAAGATCAGCAGGTCTACCACCACCACTGAGGCCCCCACCGGGGTGCTCAGCAGATACGATCCGGTGAGACCTGCGCAGAAGCCCAGCACCGACAGCACCCCCGCCAGCACCACCACGCCCCGGAAGCTCTTTTCCACCCGCATGGCCGACAGTGCCGGGAAGATCACCAGACTGGAGACGAGCATAGCGCCCATCATCCGCATCCCCAGCACGATGGTCAGGGCCGTCAGCACCGACAGCAGGGTGTTGTATAGCCCCACCTTCCCCCCGGTGGCACGGGAGAAGTTCTCGTCAAAGGTGATGGCAAAGAGCCGGTGGTAAAACAGCACGAACAGCACCAGCACCCCCACGCACAGCAGGGCGCTGAGCACCACATCCGCCTGCGTCATGGCCAGAATGGAGCCGAACATATAGCTGTCCACGTCCGTGGTCATGCCGGTGGTGAGGCTGGTAACGATGACGCCTACCGCCAGCGAAGAGGCGGACACCACCGCAATGGCGGCATCGGCCCCCATGCGGCTGCGCTCCGTCATTCGCAGCAGCCCCAGCGCCGCCACGATGACCACCGGGATGGACACCGGCAGCGGCGCCCAGCCGCAGGCCAGCGCCACGGACAGCGCCCCGAAGGACACATGGCTCAGTCCGTCCCCGATCATGGAGTACCGCTTGAGCACCAGCGGCACCCCCAGCAGCGCCGCACACAGCGACAGCAGCACCCCGGCGGCAAAGGCCCGGACGATAAAGGGATAGGTAAACATCTCCAGCAGCAGCGTCATGTCCGCTCACCTCCGAACCGCCGCCCGTAGGGGGAGGCGAGATATTCCGCCGTCGTGCCGTGGAACCACTTGCCCTGCCCGGCATAGAGCACGGTGTCGGCGTATTGCAGGGCGCTCTGCAGGTCGTGGGTCACCATGACGATGGCCAGCCCCTCATTTTTGTTGAGATAGGCCAGCGTCCGGTACAGGTCCTGTGCGGCGGCAGGGTCCAGCCCCGTCACCGGCTCGTCCAGGATCAGCAGCCGCCGGGCGGCGCACAGCGCCCGTGCCAGCAGCACCCGCTGCTGCTGGCCGCCGGACAGCTCCCGGTAGCACCGATCCTTCAATTCCAATATCCCCAGCTTTCCCATGTGCATCAGCGCCTGCGACTTCTCGGCGGCGGAGTAGAAGAACCGCCGTCCACGGGCGCTGAGAAAGCCCGACAGCACTACCTCGCTGACGGTGGCGGGAAAATCCCGCTGCGCCTGGGTCTGCTGGGGCAGATAGCCCACCGCCCCTGCGGTGTCGCTTCGCCGGATGACCCCCTTCAGCGGCGGCAGCAGCCCCAGCAGGCTCTTGAGAAGCGTGGACTTGCCGGAGCCGTTTTCCCCCACGATACACAGGTATTCCCCCGAATGTACCGAGAAGGTCAGATGTTCCCACACGGTGTGTCCCTCGTAGCCCAGCGACACGTCCCGGCAGGACAGCAGCGTTTCCTTATCCATCAGGCAAGTCCCTCCTTCAGTGCAGCGACATTCTGCCGCATCAGCGACAGGTAGGTGGCCCCGGCGTCGAAGTCCTGCCGGGACACGGTCTGGCAGGACTGGAAGGTCAGCACCTTGGCCCCGGTGGTCTCGGCAATGGCCTGCGCCACCTTCTGGCTGCTGAGCTCGATGGTATACACCACCGGGATGCCCTCCTCCTGCACCTTATCAATGAGATATTTCAGGGTAGCCAGTGACGGCTCCGTATCCCCGGCACAGCCGTGGAAGGCCGCCCGGTACTCCAGTCCGTAGGTCTTACAGAAGTACAGCAGCGGGAACCGATCCCCGAACACCACCATGTGCCGATTGCCGTCGGCCACCACCTCCGTGAATGCCTGATCCAGCTCCGACAGCTCTGCCAGATACGTCTCCAGCCGCCGGGCGTAGTTCTGTGCGTGTTCCGGATCGGCCTCCTGCAGCGTCCCGGCAATGGCCCGGCACAGCCCCATGGCGATGCGTGGCGACGTCCAGATGTGCTCATCGTACTCCACCTCGTCCTCATGGCCGTCATCGTGGTCATGATGGTCGTCGTGGCCCGCCCCCTGCATCCCCTCCGCCAGTTCCTCCTCCAGCGGCTGGGCATAGTCCATAAGCCGCAGCGTGTAGGGGATCTCTTCCCCGGCGGAGTCCAGGATCTCCTCCACCCAGTACTCGCTCTCCCCGCCGTTGTAGACGAACACATCCGCCTGCGACAGCCGGATCACATCCAGCGGCGTTGGCTCGAAGCTGTGGGTCTCCCGTCCGGCGGGTACCAGCAGCTCCACCTCCACGTCCTCCCCGCCGATGGCCCGCACAAAGTCGTAGTAGGGGAACAGGGAGCACACTACCCGCAGCTTGCCGCTCTCCGGCTCTGCCGGACGGGCAGCGCATCCCACCGCAGGGAGCAGCACCACCGCCGCCAGCACCGCCGCCAGCAGCCGCCTCATGACGGCTCCTCCCCGCTGCACCGGTCGCACAGACCGTAAAACAGCGTCCTGCGGGGGTTGATGCGGAAATGATGCTGCTGCAAAACGTGCTGATACAGCTCCCCTAAATGGCCGCAGTCCATGTGCTGGATGGCCCCGCACACCTCGCACTTCAGTAGGATGCAGTCCCGGTGGGCGTGACAGTCGCAGTACTGCCAGCAGGCCCCCTCGTCCGTCACCAGCTTGTGGACCAGCCCCTGCTTCTCCAGCCGCTCCAGCTGCGGGTGTACGGTGGTCAGTCCCACGGACTGTCCTCCGCTGCGGAGCCGGGCCGCCAGTGCCCG
>ENA-UOIY01001458-UOIY01001458.1-human-gut-metagenome-genome-assembly--contig:-P114-NODE-1458-length-24826-cov-5.643535_pt1 | contig 24826 bp, 20 predicted proteins | sample MGYA00242335_ERZ723882 | MGnify/ENA metagenome assembly ERZ723882
GCTTGTACACGCCGCCGAACAGGAAGAACCTGAATTTCATCTGATCCACAAGGAGACACTCCAATGTACAAGAGTTAAGAGGCGCAGTCCTCAGCATCAGACCCAAGACCCCAGGACCGATCTTAAAACCGATTTTACCACGTTCCACAAATGCTTTTAAGCAAATAACGAACCAGAGGGTAAGACCAATGAACAGGTAACTAAGATCCTGAAAGGGTTCAACAAAATCGCAAAAGTTAGGATGATCCCCCATGAAAATAAGGGTACAGTCCGAAAAATAACGAGCAAGGGTTATGAGGCTATGACTCCGAAGAAGTAAGACCGCCGGGGCGAACGAAATGTTCGCCCCGGCTTTTGGTGTTATTAGAAACATAAAAAGCTCCCTTGTGCAAAGGGAGCTGTCAGCCGATAGGCTGACTGAGGGATTGTAACCTTGCGGGTGTGGGTCGATATATCCGTAAAGTCACAATCCCCCAGTCTGCGCTGCCGCGCAGCCAGCCCCCTTTACACAAGGGGGCCTTTGTTTGTGCGGCACCCACGCGTCTGTCGCTTTACAGCATACACCGCATAACCCTTGTTGCCTCTACAAAATCGTGCGATTCGTACAGGGCGATGGCAGGGACGTTTTGGGCAAGGACGCTGAGCTCCAGATATTCCAGCCTACGATCGCGCGCCCAGCGCTTGGCGGCCCCCAACAATGTGCTGCCAATGCCCTGCCCGCGGTGCTCCGCATCTACCACCAGATCTGCCAGGCAGGCATAGCGATGGGGCAGCACGCAGCTGAACTCCGGCGTCCAGCCTGCATAGTTCACCAGCGCAAAGCCGACCACCGCGCCGTCGGCTTCGGCCAGCAGGTAGTCTGCGTCGTTGGCCTGAACCGCCTGGCGGACAAACGCGTCCTCGCGCGGGGCGGCGCAGAAAAACTCCGGCTGCAAATCGACCAGCGCCTGGTCCAACTGGCAGTACAACGCCAGAATGGCCCGGATATCCTTTTCTTCCGCCGGGCGGATCGTGATTTTGGGCATACTCATTCCCCCATTCCCTATACAAAAGCAAAACGGCGGACGCACTTGTCCGCCGTTTGTATCACTTGATTTCCTGGATGGTGTAGTTGAAGCCGTACTCCTCCTGCAGCTTCTTCACGGCAGGCTCGCAGTCCTCAATGAAGGTGGCAGAGTAGACGCTCTGGCCGTTGTGGGCCTTTTTGTACTCCTCTACGATCTCGTTCAGCTTTGCCCAGCCCTCGTCAGCCTTGGCCTGGTCCATGCTCTGGGGAAAATCAATGATAAATTCGCGGTGCTTGGGGATACGTGCTTTCATAATAGTACACTCCTGTGTTTTTTATAAAAATATACATTTTGTATATTCAGGTAATTTTACAGCCCGAAACAGCGCTGGGCGTTGGCGGCAGTCTGGTCCAGCACGGCCTGGGCATCCATATTCCAGATCGTGCCGATGTAGGCTGCCACATGGGCAATGCTACGGCTGTCGTTGCGGGTGCCGCGCACAGGTTCCGGTGCCATGTAGGGGCAGTCCGTTTCCAGCAAGGCGCGGTCATGCGGGATAGCGGCCAGCACCTTGGCGGCGCGCTTGGCCCCCTTGTAGGTCACAGCCCCGCCAAAGCCCAAGTACATGCCCTGCTCGACAAGCCAGGCGGCATCGTCGGCGCTGCCGCTGTAGCAGTGCAGCGCGCCGCGCGGCTTATATTTGCGCAGCAGCTCGTACATTTCAGCGTGGGCTTCGCGGTCATGGACCGACACGGGCAGGTCCATCTCCCGGGCCAGCTGCAGCTGTGCTTCAAACAGCGCATACTGCTCCTCGCGCGGGACGGGCCAATGATGGTCGAGCCCGATCTCCCCCACCGCGACGACGGCAGGGTCGGCGTACAGCGGGCGCATGGCGGCCAGCTCGGCGCGCCAATCGCCGTGGTAGACGGCCACGGTGGCGGCGTCCTCTTCGATGAGGCTTTCCGGGTGGATGCCCAGGGCGGCGTGGAAGTAGGGCGCAGTGTGCGCCAGCTCCAGCACCTTCTGCGCATCGCCCGAGTGGGTGGCGCATTCCAGCACGCCCACCACGCCGCCCTGGGGCAAGGCGGTCAGCAGGTCGGCACGGTCGCCGTTAAACTGGCCGCTGGCATAATGGGCATGGGTGTCAAAAATATTGGTCATGGTTCAGCGTTCCTTTGGCTGCGGGGCGCGGTTTACGAGGAAGATGCCCACACAGACGAGTGCCAGCGCGACGATGTACTGCCACTCAAACAACGGTTCGCCGTTGAGCAGGGTGGACAGCAGCACGTTCATGATTGGGATGATCAGGCCGAAGATGGCAATGCGAGAGATTGGGTTGTTCTTCATCAGCAGGGCCCACAGCACATAGCCCGCACCGGAAATGAACGCCAGCACGAGCAGATCTGCAATGGCCCCGGCCTGCTGCGGACGCAGCGTGCCGCCCATGGCAAAGCCGAGGACAGCCAGCGCCAGACCGCCGCAGCCCAGGTTGAGCACGCAGACAGTGAAGCTGTCGGTCTTTTTGGCGGCGGCCTTATTCCACGGGCCCGCCAGCGAGAAGATGGCAGAGGCAAGCAGCATGTAGGCGATGCCTTTGGCACTGCCGCTGCCGTAGTTGCCCAGGGTAGCAAACAGCACGCCGCCAAAACCCAACACGCAGCCCAGCGCCTTGCGCGGGGTCATGCGGTCGGCCTTGCCGTACAGGAAGTGCGCCACAATGACGCCCATAAAGCTTTGGGTGCTGTTGATGATGCCGCCCATGGCGCCGGTAAGCAGCGCCGCGGCCGAGTAGTAGAAGAAATACTGCGCGGCGGTCTGCCACAGGCCCAGCCCGCAGCAGGATGCCAGCTGCTTGCCGCGCGGCATGGGCAGCGGGCGGCGGTTGAGTGCCAGCCCGGCCAGCCAGACCAGCGCTGCGCCCATCATGAAGCGGACGCCCGCAAAGCAGAGGATGGACGCCGTGTCTGCGGAATCAATGGCAAACATCCGGTAGCCCATTTTGATGAACGGCAGCGCCGATCCCCACAAAATGTTGCAGAGGATGGCCATAGCCACCGCAGCGGCGGGGTTAGAAAAGAATGTGTCCAACCGTGATTTTTTATTTTCCACAAAAGACTCCTCTTCGTCCTTTCTTTAGGAAGAAAGAACCAAAGAAATTTTAAACCTATACACCACACGCGGCAAAGCAAAACTGCTCAGACGCGGGGATGTTGCGGGTCCAGGCAAACGAGGGGCGTCGGGGACGCCGCCCCCTACGACCTCATTTTTGTTTTGTTAAAAGTTCTTTCGGTTCCTTTCTTTCAAGAAAGGAACAAAACTCTCGTACTTAGTGGATGCGCGCACCGGCGGGGGTGCTGTCGGGGAAGAAGGCGATCGAGCAGCCGCCGTCCACATCGGTATCGGCGGCAAAGATCATGCCCTCGCTGACATACTTGCCCTTCATCATCGGGCGGGGGGCAAGGTTGGCAACAATACCGATCTTTTTGCCGATCAAATCCTCGGGCGCAAACCACTTGGCGATGCCGGACAGGATGCAGCGCTCGCGCTCGCCGTCAAAAACGGTCAGGTGCAGCAGCTTTTTGCTCTCCTTCATGCGCTCGCAGGCGCGGACCTCGGCTACGCGCAGCTCCACCTTGCAGAAATCGTCAAAGCTGATCTCAGCCTCATGGTCGCCGATCAGTTCAGCGCTGGCAGCGGCAGCCTCGGCTTTTGGCTCCTCAGCCGGGGCGTTGGCAGCCTGGGCAGCGGCTTTCTGGGCAGCTTCCAAGGCTTCCAGCTCGACCAGTTCTTTGGCGGTGTCAATGCGGGGGAAGATGTTCTCGCCTTTATGCAGGGTTGCGTTGGCAGGCATCGAACCTACGGCAGCGGCGCTGTCCCAGGTTTTCAGGCTGTCATCCACACCCAACTGGGCAAAGATCTTCTCGCAGGTGTCGGGCATAAACGGCTGGAGCAGCACCGTGCAGACGCGCAGTGTTTCGGCCAGATTGTACAGCACGCGGGCCAGGCGGGGCTTGGTGTCCTCGTTCTTGGCCAGCACCCAAGGTGCGGTGGCGTCGATGTACTTGTTGGCGTTGTCGATAACCTCGAACACATCAGCCAGAGCGTTCTGGAACGCATAGGCTTCCATGTCGGCCTCGTAACGGGCGCGCAGGCCGCCGACCTTTTCCAGCAAGGCGGCATCCTCGGGGCCCTCGGCCTGGTCAGTGGGCAAGGTGCCGCCGAAATACTTGTCCGCCATAGCGGTGGTACGGGACAGCAGGTTGCCCAAATCGTTGGCCAGGTCCATATTGATGCGGTTGATCAGCAGTTCGTTGGAGAAGTTGCCGTCGGAGCCGAACGGGAAATCACGCAGAAGGAAGTAGCGCAGGGCGTCGGCGCTGTAACGCTCGGCCAGCAGATAGGGGTCGACCACGTTGCCCTTGGACTTGGACATTTTGCCGCCGTCCAGCAGCAGCCAGCCGTGGCCGTACACGTGCTTGGGCAGGGGCATATCCATGCTCATCAGCATGGCGGGCCAGATGATGGAATGGAAACGTACGATCTCCTTGCCGATAAAATGCACGTCGGCAGGCCAGAAAGTCTCGTAGTCGCTGTCGGGGTACTTATCGTTCATGAAGCCGAGCGCGGTAGTGTAGTTGAACAGCGCGTCGATCCAGACGTAGACGACATGCTTGGGGTCGAAATCGACCGGGATGCCCCACTTGAAGCTGGTACGGGAAACGCACAGATCCTCAAGGCCCGGGTCGATAAAGTTATGTACCATCTCGTTGACGCGGGAACGCGGCAGCAGGAAGTCGGTGTTGACCAGCAGGTCACGCACGCGGTCGGCGTACTTGGACAGGCGGAAGAAGTAGGCTTCCTCCTCGGCGTCGACGACGGGACGGCCGCAGTCCGGGCAGCAGCCGTTGACCAGCTGGCTCTCGGTCCAGAAGCTTTCGCACGGAGTGCAGTACTTGCCCTTGTAGGTGCCCTTGTAGATGTCGCCCTTCTCGTACATCTTTTTAAAGATCTTCTGGATGGCGGCAACGTGGTAGTCGTCGGTGGTGCGGATGAAACGGTCGTAGCTGATGTTCATCAGCTTCCACAGATCCTTGACGCCCTTGGGGCCCTCGACGATGTTGTCAACAAACTGCTGCGGGGTGACGCCAGCTTCTTTGGCCTTCAGCTCAATTTTCTGGCCGTGCTCGTCGGTGCCGGTCAGGAACTTGACGTTGTAGCCCTGCAAACGCTTGTAGCGGGCCATGGCATCAGTCGCCACGGTGCAGTAGGTATGGCCGATGTGCAGCTTATCGCTGGGGTAGTAGATCGGCGTTGTGATATAAAATTTTTTCTGATCCATGATTCTCTCCTTATAACAAACCGCGTAGGTGTGTTTACTTTGGTTCAAAAGCCGATGGGCGTTACGCCGCAGGCTTCCAACGCGTGGCGGCAAAGCACCTCGGTGCTGTCGATGAAGAACTTGCCCAAATGCTCATCGCGCTTGACAAGGCTCAGCTCGGTGCAGCCCAAAACGGCCATGTCGCAGCCCTGCTTTTTCAGGTCATGCACGGCACCGCCGAACTTAGCCATATCGGCGCGGCGGCCCTGCTTGATGTCGTCGTAAATGACCGACATCACGTCCTCCTGGTGGTCGCCGGTGGGCACAGCCCAGTCGATGCCAGCGTCGTGGCAGGCAATTTGATAGGTCTCGGCCTGCAAGGTGCCGTCCGTTGCCAGGATGCCCAGTTTGGTGCAGCCTGCGGCTTTGGCGTCGGCCACCGTCAGGCGGGGCATGTTCAGCACCGGCACGGGCAGGGCTTCGGCCAGGCGGTCATAAAAATAGTGGGCCGTGTTGCAGGGGATGGCAATGACCGTGGCACCGTAGTGAACCAGGCTGGAGCCGTCCTGCTCCATGACGGCAAAGGGATCCTCTTTGCTTTTGCCCATGATGAACGCTGTGCGGTCCGGCGTGGACGCGCGGGAAGAAATGACGATGTCGATATGATCCTGATCGCAGGATGCAGGGGTATGGTCGATCAGCATCTGGTACAGGTAGCAGCTGGCGGCAGGCCCCAGCCCGCCCAGGATGCCCAGCACTTCCTTGTGGGGGTTTTGCGGCAGTTTATTCTGTGACGTGGCGCACCCCTCCTTATAAGAGTATTCTTATTTATTATAAGGCTTAGCGGGAAAATATGCAAGACGGTTGAACGAAAAAGCAGCCCACCGGCAAGCGGCGGGCTGCGGAAATTATTTGGCGTACTCGGTGGCGCGGCTTTAGCGGATGACGCTGACCTTGATCTGGCCGGGGTAGTCCAGCTCGTTCTCGATCTTTTTGGCGACATTGCGTGCCAGCAGAATGACCTGATCGTCGCTGACCTTGTCCGGCTGAACCAGGATGCGGACCTCGCGGCCTGCCTGCACAGCGTAGGAGCTTTCGACGCCCTCGAAGGCGTTGCAGAGGGCTTCCAGCGTTTCCAGACGCTTGATGTAGCTCTCCATGTTCTCACGACGGGCACCGGGGCGGGCAGCGGAGATGGCATCGGCGGCCATGATGATGAACGCCAGGGTAGTCTTGGGCTCCACGTCGCCGTGGTGGGCCTCGATGGCGTGGATGACCTGCGGGTTCTCGCGGTACTTCTTGCAGATGTCAACGCCGATCTGCACATGGCTTCCCTCGATCTCGTGGTCGAGCGCTTTGCCGATATCATGCAGCAAACCGGCGCGGCGGGCCAACTGGACGTTGACGCCCAGCTCGCCAGCCATCAGGCCAGCCAGCCAGGCCACTTCCAGCGAGTGGCTCAGCACGTTCTGGCCGTAGCTGGTGCGGTACTTCAGGCGGCCGATGAGCTTGACGAGGTCGGGGTGCAGGCTGTGGATGCCAAGATCCATAACAGCCTTGTCACCCTCGCGCTTCATCTGGATCTCGAGCTCGCGGCGGCACTTGTCGACAGTTTCCTCGATGCGGGCGGGGTGAATACGGCCATCGGCGATCAGGCGTTCGAGGGCCATGCGGGCGACCTCGCGGCGGGTCTGGTCAAAGCTCGAAAGCGTGATAGCTTCGGGCGTATCATCAATAATCAGGTCGCAGCCGGTGGCGGTCTCGAGGGCGCGGATGTTGCGTCCCTCACGGCCAATGATGCGGCCCTTCATCTCGTCGCTGGGCAGCGGCACCACGCTGACAGTGGCTTCGCTGGTGGCATCAGCGGCGCAGCGGGCAATGGCCTGGCCGACCAGCTCACGGGCGATGTTGTCGCACTCGTCCTTCATGTTGGCCTGGTAGGCGCTGATCTTCATAGCCTTTTCGTGGGTCAGTTCGTCGTCCACCTGCTTGAGCAGCACAGCGCGGGCGTCCTCCTGGCTCATGGCGGCAATAGTTTCCAGCTTTTCCATCTGGCGCATTTTGAGCTGTTCCAGCTCGTCCAGGCGGGCCTCGACGGTCTCGGTGCGGCGCTTGAGGTCCTCTTCCTTGCGCTCCATGGCGGCGGTGCGCTTATCCAGCGCTTCCTCCTTCTGATCCATGCGGCGCTCCTGGCGGGTGATCTCGGCACGGCGGTCCTTGATCTCCTTGTCGGCTTCGCTCTTGAGTTTAAAAGCTTCGTCTTTGGCTTCTACGATGGTTTCCTTGCGCTTGGCTTCGGCCGTTTTGATGGCATCGTTCACGATGCGCTTGGCTTCGTCTTCCGCCGAGCCAATCTTGGCTTCGGCCGTACGCTTGCGGTTTTCGCCGCCCAGATAAAAACCGAGCGCCCCGCAAACAGCAGCAGCAACAAGGACCAGCAGCACAGTGATAATCGGGCTCATGGTCAGTTCACTCCTTAATTTTGGCAAATTGCAAATTCAGGAGGGCGCAGCACAGCGGGACGCTTTTTCAATATACGGTTTGTTTTTTATGGCAAAAGCAGCACAGCGCGGCCAAAGTGGGCCCAAAACAGCACACTTATGCCACAGTGCAGCAATATAAAACATAGCTAAGCCAAAAACAGGCGGATACTGTATTGTAAAAAAGCGGTGTTCCCGGTGGGCGACACCCTATGGACGCAGCCGCACAGGCAGCGGGTACGTGCGGCGATGATCCTTTTATTCCTGTTTACAATTTTATCGTTATTTAAGGCAATTGTCAAGAAGTATTGCAGCGAAATACGGGGGATAAAAAGGCTCCTTTGGGCCAGAGCCAAAGAAATAGCCGCAGCCATAATAGTAGGGGCGGATGCAAGCATCGGCCCCTACAGCAGATCGGCCCTGCCTTTTACGCCGTCACATCCTCGAACTGGGAGTTGTACAGGTCGGCGTAGAAGCCGCCCTGGTCGATCAGCTCGTCGTGGGTGCCCTGCTCAACAATGTCGCCGTCGCGCATGACCAGAATTTTATCCGCATCGCGGATGGTAGACAGCCGGTGCGCAATAACAAAACTCGTACGGCCTTTCATCAGGCGGTCCATAGCGGACTGGATGCGCTGCTCGGTGCGGGTATCGACGCTGGATGTTGCTTCGTCCAAAATCAAAATGCGATTGTCGGCCAGAATCGCACGGGCGATGGTCAACAACTGCTTCTGGCCCTGGCTGACATTGGACGCGTCCTCGTTCAGCTCCATCTGGTAGCCGCCGGGCAGCGTGCGGATAAAGTGGTCAGCGTTCGCGGCCTTGGCGGCGGCAATGACTTCCTCGTCGGTGGCATCCAAGCGGCCATAGCGGATGTTCTCCATGATCGTGCCCTTGAACAGCCAGGTATCCTGCAATACCATGCCGAAGCCTTCTCGCAGGGCGCTGCGGTCAAAATCGCGCACATTGCGGCCATTCCGCGTAATGGTGCCGGCATCCACATCGTAAAAGCGCATCAGCAGCTTGACCATCGTGGTTTTGCCTGCGCCGGTGGGGCCGACGATGGCCACTTTCTGGCCGGGCTGGACCTCGCAGCTGAAATCGTGGATAACGGTCTTTTCCGGCGTGTAGCCAAATCGCACGTGGTCGAACGTGACCTGGCCGTCGATGGCGGCGGGGTCGGCACGGCGGGCGGGGTCGGCCTGCTGGTTCTCCTCCGCCTCGTTCAAAAATTCAAACACGCGCTCCGACGCAGCGGCCATGCTTTGCAGCATATTGGACACCTGCGCCAGCTGCTGGATGGGCTGTGTGAAGTTTTTGACGTACTGAATAAACGCCTGGATATCGCCGATGGTGATGGCCCCGGCTGCGGCAAAAATGCTGCCCGCGACGGCCACCGCTACATAGCCCAGATTGCCCACAAAGTTCATGATAGGCTGCATCAGGCCGGAAAGAAACTGGCTTTTCCACGCAGATTCGTACAGCTTATCGTTGGCGACGTTGAAATCCGCCAGCACGGTTTCCTCACGGTTGAACGCCTTGATGACGTTGTGGCCGGAGTAAATTTCTTCGACCTGGCCGTTGACGACGCCCAACGTTGCCTGCTGTGCCTTAAAATATTTTTGGCTGAATTTTACCACCAGCAGTACCAGCGCCAGCGAGACCGGCAAGATCAGCAGCGCGATCAGCGTCATTTTGCCGCTGATGGACAGCATCATGATCAAAACGCCGATCATCGTGGTAACGCTGGTGATCAGCTGCGTCACCGACTGGTTCAGGCTTTGGCCCAGCGTGTCCACATCGTTGGTGATGCGGGAAAGGACCTCACCGACGGTGCGCTTTTCAAAGTAGGCCAGTGGCAGGCGGTCGATCTTTTCGCTGATCTGGCGGCGGAAATCATAGCAGACTTTTTGGGACAGGCCGCTCATCAGCCAACCCTGAATAAAGCTGAACGCCGAGGACAGCAGGTACATTCCCAGCAAAACCAGCAAAATTTTGCCGATGTAGCCAAAGTCGATGCCGCCCGTACCGCGCAGCTTGGCGATCCAGCCAGTGGCCAGTGCCGTGGTGGCTTTGGCGAGGACCTTGGGACCGGCAATGTTAAAAATAGTCGAAAGTATGGCAAAAGCAACCACTACGACAAGCGAGAGCTTGTACTTGCCCAGCGCCCGCAGCAGTTGCAGCAGGCTGCCCTTAAAGTTCTTGGCGCGCTCAGTGGTCATGCGTCCGGGTCTTGGCATATCACTCACCCTCCTTTGACAGATTCAGTTCCTTCTGGCTCAGCTGGCTGCGCGCGATCTCCTGATATTCGGGGCAGCTTTCCAGCAGCTGGGCATGGGTGCCGTCGCCCACGATGCGCCCTTCGTCCAACACGAGGATGCGGTTGGCATGCAGCACGGTTGAAATGCGTTGTGCCACGATGATGACCGTCGCGTTGTCGGTCTGGGCCTTCAGCGCGCGGCGCAGCGCCACATCAGTTTTGTAATCCAGCGCCGAGAAGCTATCATCAAACAGATAGATGCGCGGTTTTTTGGCGATGGCACGCGCAATGGAAAGGCGCTGCTTCTGCCCGCCGGAAACATTGCTGCCGCCCTGTGCAATGGGGCTGGCGTAGCCCTCGGGCTTGGCGTCGATGAACTCGGCCGCCTGGGCGATGCCCGCCGCCGTGCGCACATCCTCGTCGGTGATGTGCTCCCCGGCGAATTTCAGGTTGCTTTCGATCGTACCGCTGAACAACACGCCCTTCTGCGGCACATAGCCCATCAGGTCATGCAGGGTAGCCTGCGGCATCTCGCGCACGTCAACGCCGTCGATGCAGACGGCACCGCCGGTGACATCGTAAAAGCGCGGGATGAGGTTGAGCAGTGTCGATTTGCCACAGCCGGTCGAGCCGATGATGGCCGTCGTCTGGCCGGGCTTGGCCGTAAAGCTGATGTGCTCCAGCGCGTCACTGTCGGCACCGGGGTAGCAGAAGCTGACATCCTTGAACTCGACTTCGCCGTTCCAGTTTTTTCGTTTCATCGTCAGTTCTGCGGCAGCAGAGTCGGGGTCGTGGATGGTTGCCGGGGTGCGGATGACCTCATCAATACGGTCCGCCGCCACACCAGCGCGAGGCAGCATGACCGCCACCATCGCCAGCATCAGGAACGACATGACGATCTGCATCGTGTAGGTGATGAAGGCGATCATCTCGCCGACCTGCATCGTGCCCAGGTCCATGGCCTTGCCGCCGAACCAGACGATCATCAGGCTGGTGCCGTTCATGATCAGCGTCATAAACGGCATCATGGCGGTCATTGTGCGGTTGGTGAACAGTTGGGTGCTCATCAGGTCACGGTTGGCTTTGTCAAAGCGTGCTTCCTCGAATTTTTCGCGGCTGAACGCACGAATCGGCATAATGCCGGTCAGGATTTCGCGGCTGACAAGGTTCAGCCGGTCAACCAGCGTCTGCATCAGTTTAAACTTGGGCATGGCAAGGTTCATCAAAATCGTGATGAGCACCAACAGCGCCGCAACCGCCGCAAAGATGATCCATTCCAGCCCGGTATTGCCCGCTGCCACATGCAAAATGCCGCCAATGCCCAAAATAGGCGCGTACGCCACCATGCGCAGCAGGATCACGCAGACGAACTGCACCTGCTGGATGTCGTTGGTGGTGCGGGTTATCAGCGACGCGGTGGAAAACCTTTCAATTTCGGCGTTGGAGTAGCCCACGACGGTGGAGAACACCTCACGGCGCAGGTCGCGGCCGATGGCAGCCGACACGCGGGACGCGATGAAGCCCACGGCCACGGCTGCGGCGACCATCAGCAGGGTCAGACCCAGCATCTGCCCGCCGATGCGCAGCAGGTAGGCCATCTGCACATCGTGCGCGGTGCCCTGGGCCTCGTACTCAAGCCCAACAAGCAGCACGGCCTGACTGGACAGATTGTCAGCCATCGTCGCGTCCAGTTGAGAGATGGCGGTGGAAAGCTGATTTTGCAGCATTTCCCGCGCGTCGGGGGCCTGAGCCATCGCCGCAAACTGCCGGCTGACGGCATCCAAGTCGTAGATGCTGGGGGTCATGGTCTCGGCGCTGCCTGCGGCCTGCGCGGCATTTTGCGCAGCAGCCATGTACAGCACCACGTCGGGCGTGGTAAAAGCAGCTTCCAGCTCGGCCATGTCGGCGTCCGGCGAAAGATGCCACAGGCCATCCACGTCTTTCATACGATACCACTGGTCGACCTGCGCGGCAGTGTCCTCGGGCATCAGCAGCTCCAACGCTTGCAGGGTGGTGTCACGGATGGTCTCCGGCACGGGGCTTTCGATGCCGCCCTGCTGGATGCCGATATCCACAATTTTGCTGGTGTAGTCCGGCAGCGACAGGTCGCAGTAGGCCTGCACGATCAGCAGGGCCACCACGGCCAGGCACGCCGCCCAATGGCGCGCCAGCTGTTTGAAAATTTTAGTCATTGGCGGGTTCTCCTTGGTTTGTCGATTTTGCACGATTTGGCTGTTTTGCGTGACTTAAAAGGCTGCACTTTTGGTCCTGTGCGTCGTTTTCGGCCTCAATGGCGTCCAGCAGCACACCGCGCAGGGCATTCATCTGGCTGAGCTGCTCCGGCGTCAGCCGCGCCATCACGCGGGCGAAGTAGTCGTTGAGCGCTTGCTCGCTTTGCAGGCGAGCCTGCTCTCCCTGCGGGGTGATGCGCACCAGCGTTTTGCGGCGGTCGTTGGGGTCGGTCTCGCGCACGATGCTGCCGTCCCGTTCCATTGTGCGCAGTCCGCGCGAGATAGCAGGCATCGGCTGCCGCACCGCACGGGCCACATCCGAAACATAGACCGCACCGTCCACGCCGTGCTGTTGGATGATGATGTGCAGATTTTCCAGCATGCCGAAGTGGCACTTAGGGCAATCCGCCAACGCCCCGCGCATCCCGCGCTTAGCCAGCGTATGCAGCCGCGAAACAAACCGAAACACCCCGTGTAGGTTGGGGATCTCCGAGCCCGGCATAGAGCACCTCCTGTTAATTATTATCATGTGTTAATTATTTCTGCGTGATATATAATAGTCTTTCCCACACCAGGGTGCAAGAGGGGCAGCATAATATTTGGAAAATGTTCATAATTAGAGAGTGGCGGATGCTGGCAGCGTAGCATTTGCTTCGTCAAATTCGCGTAAATTTCGCAGTTGTATCTGTGTAATTCTGGACAAGTAGCACAATAAATGCTACAATGTGGTAAACAAGGGGGATTTTGTCCTCTATCAATAAGTTAGGGCAATACCGCATAATTCTAAGTGCCGATACGGCGAGCTAGGTGCGGCAGCTGCTAAGCCAAAAGCGCAGATAATACTGGATGTCTTATCGAGCATTTTGGCAACGCAGATGCCGTGCCGCAGCCGCCGGAGCGGTGCTTAAGCCGTAAGGCGGGAATTGTGCGGTGTTGCCTTAGGAAGTTAGGAGAAATTGCCGTGAAGCTGAACAACCGCCGCACCATTCTGGTGGGCCTTGCGTTTTTGTCGATCTGCACCTTTTGGCAGATGTACGACAGCGTGATGACCCTGATCTTGACCGACACTTTTAAGCTGAACGAAACCTTTGCCGGTGCCATTATGGCGGCAGACAACGTATTGGCGCTGTTTTTGCTGCCGTTCTTTGGGGCGCTGTCCGACAAGACCAGCACCCGCATCGGGCGGCGCATGCCGTTTATTGTGGGCGGCACCGCTGCGGCGGCCATTTTGATGAACCTGATCCCGCTGCTGGACGACCGCTATGCCGCCACCCCCAGCACCGGCACGCTGGTGCTGTTTATTGTGGTGCTGGGCCTGCTGCTGGTTTCGATGGGCACCTACCGCTCCCCCGCCGTGGCGCTGATGCCCGACGTGACCCCCAAGCCCCTGCGCAGCCGCGCCAACGCTATCATCAACCTGATGGGTGCCGTGGGCGGCATTTTGTACCTGGCGCTGGCGGCGGTGTTGTACCCGGTTTCCAAAACCAAGGGCATGGCGCACGTCAGCTACCGGCCGCTGTTCTTTATCGTTTCGATGATCATGGTCGTGGCGGTGGCCATTTTGTACCTGACCATCAAAGAATCCAAGCTGGAAGTCGAAAACCAAAAGCTGGAGGCCAAGCACCCCGAGTGGAACCTTGCCACCGACGACGGTGCCGGGCACGAGGTCTTGCCCGCGCCCGTCAAGCGCAGCCTGGGATTTTTGCTGGTCTCCATCTCGCTGTGGTTCATCGGCTATAACGGCGTTACCACGTGGTTTACCAAGTATGTCGAGGCCGTCATGGGCGAGGGCCTGGGCGGTGCGTCCACCTGCCTGCTGGTGGCGACCGCCGGTGCGATCGTTTCCTACATTCCCATCGGTGCGCTGGCCGCCAAGATTGGCCGCAAGCGGACCATCCAGTGCGGCATTGTGCTGCTGGCCACCTGCTTTATGCTGGGCTACCTGCTGACCACGACCTACTCTTGCATCCAGCCCATCATGTACGTGGTGTTTGCGCTGGTGGGCTTGGCGTGGGCCGCCATCAACGTGAACTCGCTGCCCATGGTGGTAGAGATGTGCCGCGGCAGCGACATTGGCAAGTTTACCGGGTATTATTACACCTTCTCGATGGCCGCCCAGGTCGTAACGCCCATCGTGGCGGGCTCGCTCATGCGGGCCATTGACTACCGCGTGCTGTTCCCCTACGCGGCGCTGTTTGTGGCACTGAGCTTTGTGACCATGTGCTTTGTAAAGCACGGCGACGCCAAGGCCGAAGCCAAAAAGGGCCTGGAAGCGTTTGAGGATCTGGACGCGTAATAAAAGCGTTTAACAGCGGCAGAAGCAGCCGCCAGGAGCACACAGCCCCTGGCGGCTGCCTTTATTATTTATTTTTCCACAACACCAAAAAGCGCACCACCTTTTTACAGGTGGTGCACTTTGGTTTAACCTCGGATTCGTGAAAGCCGACAATGCTCTCACCGCCCTTTTGCTTATGAAAAGTATTGTAGCCATATCCTGTTTTTTGCAGCACACGCTGCGCATACAAGTTTTTTGGCTGAAATGCGCCTGTTGCGACCCGGCATGGGTACGCAGTATCAGGAAACGGAAAGCATACCGCCAAAGGACATGATACCGAACCAGAGCAGGAATGCGGCAAACATAAAGAAGCACATCCCACCCAAAACAGGCTTTCGCGGTTTGTTTTCGGTAATACGGTCGGGCCGATTGGGATCGTAATATCCGACCACCTGCCGTCCCAGTTCCCGCTTGCTGGAAAGAGTCTGACGGCTTGCGTACCGATAGGTTTTGCCGCTCACGGTGTACTCATAGGTCGGAAGATAGACCGTCTCCCGGCGCAGCTGTTCGCTGCCGTCCTCTTGCTGCTCCCACCTTTCATCGACCGATTCCTCAATCCATACCACCTTCATCATCGTGGTGCCTGTGTACCGCCGCACAGTATCCTCGTATTCCTTCTGTGCGCCTTTCCGCCGGCGCACCCCGAGCCATGCCACCGACACAGCCCCGAGAATGAAGCCGATTCCCGCTGTGATGTTCCGCGTAGCTTCTATGGGACATGCCACAAGCGCTATCGCAAGAGCGATACTGATAATAAGAATTCGATTCTTTTTCATACGGCCTCCTTCAACCTCTGCCGGTGTCTTGCTTGTTACAATGCAGGCGGCTGATTTTGCACCGCATCCACAAAGAGAAGGGTCAGACCGATATACAGGATGCAGACCAGCGCCAGCAGCGCACAGATAATGATACCAAGGATACGCACGGTTTTGCTTCTGCGCAGATATTTACGGCACAGCACGATGCCGATAACTGCCGATGCCAACAGCACCACAGCAAGCCAAAGCGGCATATTGCCCACCCCCTTTACACGCCGCGGAACACATCGATCATATTCGCAAACCACATCAGCTCACGGGTAAAGCGCTGGCGCAGCTGTGCCGGATTTTCGCGGCCCTTGCCGCTGTCAAAAAAGCCGTGCCCGCTGTGAACCGCGAGATACAGTCTGCCGTCACTGTTGAGGTTTATGGCAAGCTTACCGAAGGAGGAATCTGCCAGCGCCAGAATTTTCTCTGCACAGTCGGGCGTCAGAATGCGAAGGGCTGCAGCTTCATCATCGCTGCTTACATTAAAACGCTTATCGAAGGTCTCGTTTCCTGTCCGGATGGTTTTGCTGCCGAACAGCTTATCCATCCGCTCTCTTGGCCAGATCGTAAGCCAGGTCGGAAATTCCCGGTTCAGCTCGCACAGCATCCACTGCCCGGTATAGACCTCACGCTCGTTTTTCTCCCACTGACCGGTTTCCTCGCGCTGAAACTCGTTCACCTCCGTCAGCCTGACGGTACACAATTCGGTGGTCAGCCCCTGATAGGTTCCGCGGATATACCCGCTGCCGCTGCAATAGGTGTGGCCGGGCAGAGGGATGTTTGTATCCTTCGCATCCAATCTGTGCGGGGTGGGATCCATCTGTATGTTGTCAAAGACTGTGCTTACAATATCCGGCGCCAGGGCATCGAAGGTCTGGCGGTCGGCCTGCTCCTTGGATTTTCCCTTTGCTGTCTGCCCCAGTGCGAGGATCACAACGCCCGCAACGATCAGTATAAGATTGCCGCCCTGCACGATACCCGCAAAGACAATCACGCCGCCCAGCAGCGAAAGGAGCATTCCGCCCCATTTTCCGCCTTTACTCTTGCGGAGCTGCTGCGAAAGCTGTTCATCCGTCAGGTTTTTATTCTTTTCTTCCATATTCGTCTCCTATTCTGTCTTATCGGATGCCCTCCGTCGGGAAAAGCATACCGCCGTTTACACTGTTGATGAGATCGCCGCTGACAGTACGATCCAGCTGCAGGGTATCACCGCTGCCGTCAAAGTGCAGCGTCACACCGTTTTCGTCCGCCCACAGCGTGCCGTATTCAAGGACATCCTCCTGATCATTTACAAATTCCCATGTCGCATCCTCATAGATACGCAGCCAAAGCTTTTCGTCCGGGTACTCCCAAAGCCCTGCATAATCGCTCAGATCGCCCTCGTCAGCCGGAACCGCGGACAGATCCTCCCGATAGACATAGCGCTCCTCCGGATCCCAGATCCAGATCAGATCGGTCACATCCCCGTTTTCGTGAAGAAAGCTCACCCATACATCACTCTCGCCGTCGCCGTCCAGATCGTCAAAGGAAATGCTGTGAAACGCCTGCTCCGCATCGGGAATGTCCATGGGGAAAGCAACGCTGTCAAACAGCACCTGCTCTGGGATATCCCGGTAGAAGGCTGCGCTGCTCTCGCTCACTGTGACCAGAACATCCACGCTGTCGCCGTCATGGGTGATGGTTCCGCTGTCGACCACCATGCCGGTTGTGCGCCAATCGTCCCCCGCCGCATTGTCGGAATTGCCGCAGGCGGCAAGGCACAGACAAAGCACCATCACCTGCGCGAAGAACGCGGCGTTCTTTCCTCGGTTTTTCATGATACGCCCCTCCTTGCCGTGACTGTTATGCCATCTTCTGATAGTACTCGAACTCGCCGCCCCAGCACATTGTATCGTGGTCGATCAGGGTGAACTCATAGACTACATCCTCGAACTGGGAAGAAACCGCACGATACAGTTCTTCGTCGTCATCGGGTGCCATCTCGATGGTACCGCTGTCCACTGTGGCAGGATCTCCATCGCCGTCGGGACGCTCCATCAGCTCCCAACCGCCGTTTTCATCCATCACAATGATGCTGCGCGCGTCCGCTTCTGCATCCAGATACCAGGTGCCTGCCATCATCTCAAAGCCGGTGTCGCCAATATTTTCGCCCGATGCATCGCCTGTCACCCGCGTAAAGGTTCCGAGATCTGCCACATACAGCGCACCGTCCTCATCGAACCAGCTGCGATACGCGATCCCGTCGTGCTCGTTGTAGAAATAGTCATAGTCATACTCCGGCACAAACTGTATGAATCCGCTGGCAGTCAGTTCTTCATCGGCATCATACAGTGCAAAGCGCACCTCATCGCCGTCGTCACTGGTGGCAGCAATCAGGCTGCCATTGTCCTCACCTGTCCATGCGCCGCCGTATAGGTACAGATTTGCCATCTGTTCACTGTCCTTGACGAGTCCCTCGATGGAATCCGGAACACCGTACAAATTGTAGTCGCTGCCGTCGTCGCCGTAATCTTCATTGCTCTCGCCGCAGGCAGCAAGGCTCAGGCACAGCATCAGCGCCAAAGCGAGAGACAAAAATTGTTCTAAGTGTTTCATCGTGATATGCTCCTTTGTCAGATAAACCGTGTCAATGCTCCTGCTCCGCCATAGACAATATCTCATCGTGGCTCAATTCCACATCGCCAAAGCGGACAAAGATGCCGTTGGTCACAGCGCTGTTCCACACCCGCGCATCAGTAAGCGGGCGAAACCGGATCTTATCCAGATACGGCTTCATATCCAGCAAAAGCCGACTTCCGGACACAAAATCGACCTGCAGAATATAATCAGGCAGCGGCGTGACAGCTGTGAGATACCTTCGGTTCAAGTGTAGGCCCTCCCTTCCGCAAAAATAAAGATCCACCGTACCTGCATTGTACGGTGGATCGGGTGGGATAACCATTAACTAAAGGCTAGGGCTTTTGCCCAAGCAGTTCGGCAAGCTGCTTTCGCTTGGTTCGGGTATCGCCATCAATATGAAGTTTTGAATAGATCTGGTTCGCGTACTGCTTGACGCTTCCCTCGGAGAGATAGAGCTTTTCGGCGATCTCGCGGTTGCTGAGCCGCTGCACCATCAACTCTACAATTTCAAATTCCCGCGCTGTCAGCACATCAAATGCTGCCGGACGCACGCTTGCGGCGTTTCGCGCCTTTGCTGCTTCGCCAAGGTCCGTGATCTTCACGATCAAGTCGTTCTTCATCTCGCGCTCAAGAATGGGCTTCAGGCGGGCGTAGTTCTCCACGAACGGCATCACAAAGCCATCCGGCTCCGCGTCGGCAAGCGCCTTCCGCAGCCATACACGGGCCTCCTCGGTCTTGCCCAATTTCTCATAGGCTGCCGCCGTCTGGATACGGATATGCAGCGCCACCAGCGCGTAGTGCATCGCCTCGCATACCGCCAGCAGCTCTGCGCTGCGTCCCACCACCTTGGCATAAGCGCCCTGGGCAAGGTACACCTGATTTTCAATCATTTCCATCATGGGCTTGCCCGGCGCAAGCATATTGATAGTTGCGAGCCTGTGCTGCGAAAAAATCTCCGGGATTTCTTCTGCTTCCCCCCGCAGCGCGTGATAATAGGCACTGGTGGCACTCCAGATGTTGATCCACGATGCATCGTGATACTGCAGCAGCGCTGCGTATCTTTCCGCAAAGGTATATCGCTGCTCCACATCGGTATGCAGAGAAAGCCGCCACGACAGAAAATCGCAGCATAGCGCCATGTTGATTTGCCCGTTGTCTCTGACCTGCGCGTAGGCGCGCTCCAGCTCGATGTGCGCATCGGTAAAATGCCCCTGGCAGAACAATGCCTCTGCGCGCATGATGGTTTCCGCGCCCTGCCCGTGGTTGTTCGTAACCTTATAGTAATGGGGCATACACTCGTCCATCTCGGCAAGCTCGCCCTCAAGCTCTCCCGGTGCGCGGTAGAACATCATCAGGACGGACGGCGAACCAAAGGTCCAGCCGCCGCCGGATTGGATGCTGATGGCGGGGCGGGACATCTGCCTGCTGGCACTGCGGTGCAGGCGGCTCATGGCGCTGATGTCATTATAGCAGAGAAAGCTCAGGATAAGGTCGCACTCCCCCAGCAGGTTGCCGCGCTCCTCCTCCGACAATTCCGGGTGTTCCTCAATGGCTGTCAGCAGCAGTTCTTTCAGCTCCAGCATCTTCGGGATCTGCCGCCATGTGAACATCCGCCGCATCAGGACCAAAATGGCAAAGGGATTGGCCTTCAATGTCTCGGCGGGGCATTTGTTTATGGCGTCCAGCACATCCTCTGGCTTCAGCGAAGCCAGCAGAATGCCTGCATCACCGCGAATGACCCGCAGCAGCGCATGGTAGTCCTCACTTTTTCGGTAGGCAGCAATAGCGTGAAGATACTGTCTTTGGTTTTCATACCACTGCCCGAAACGTTCCCAATAGAGCTTTTGTGTTTCCACCTTCATCTCGTGAAAGCTCCGTTCGGCACATTCCTTCATCATGTGATGAAAGCGATAGGTCACGCCATCCGGCAAACGCGTGACAAAGGCGTTCTGCTCGGTCAGCATGGCGAGGATCTGCGCCGCATCCGCATCCCCTGTGATATACTGCGCCATTTCGATGGTAAACTCATCGGCAAGGCCCATTACCGCCAAAAACTCCCGCTGCCTTTCCGGCAGCGGATCGATCATAGCGGCGGTAAAAGTAGCGTAGATGTCAGAGTTTCGGCTGGGCAGCACGCCGCGCTCGGAGAGGGTACGCAGGTTCAGATATACGGCAGAGAACCAGCCCTCGCTGGAATAGAGAAGGCTTTCCACCTGCGCATCGGAAAGCTTTGTCCCGCAGCGGTGGGCATAAACTGCAAGCTCCGTATGGTTGAGGCGCAACTGTTCCATGCTGATTTGATATACCTTGCCCCCCAGCCGCACCGCTTCCGCAGCGGGCAAAAAGCGGTCACGGCTTGCAACGATCACATGCACATTTGCAGGCAGCCGATTTGCCAACATGCAAAGGAACAGAGGTGCGCGCTTGTCCGTCAGCAGATGAAAATCGTCAACAAAGATATAACAGGGGGATTCGCCCGCCAGCATATGGCAGAGATCGTCCACCAGCAGCCCGCCGCCTGCCGCGTCCGTTGGGCAGGGATACTCGCGTAGGAAGGTGAACCCTGCGCGGGCAAACGCCTCCTGTACGCTCTTCCAGAAAATCGCAAGGTTGTCGGAATACACGCTGATACGGATAATATGCAGCGGCTCTGCTTTGGCGCGCTCGCCGAGATACCAGTTCACCGCTGTGGTTTTTCCATAGCCCATGGGTGCAACCACTGTCGTCATGGCGCAGCGGGAAATAGGCCGCAGGCTCTCTTGCAGTCGCTCAGATATGTATATGGTGTTCAAATTCCATTTTGGCTTTGGCATAATGCACACCTCCAACGAATTGTATTCTCCTGGCCCTCGACGCGAACTGCACGGCTGTAAGTTATTGCATCATCAGCAGACTTTGGTTATGGCGTATCGCTGTCTTTACAAAGGGAACATCTCGTTATTTCTATTTTACATCATCATGTTCTACACGGCAAGATGTAGTTTTTTCCCTGCCCCTAAGCAGCCTGCCAAGCCTGAACGGATACCGGCGCAGGGATTACTGCTTGGCTATGACCGTTTCTCTCATCTTGATGATTATTGTACGAACTACTTGCCTTACACCTTTTGCTTCGGGCGATTTCGACACAGCCAAGAACTGTAGCACCGTGCTGCATGACCTGTTGGAAAAAGCGGTATACCGAGCCGGTTCAGGCGCTGTTCCCGGACAAATTTAAGGGTCGAGGTGTATGTTTTACGCAAAACACAAATGTGCGCCGCTGGCAAGCAGCGGCGCACATTTCAGTCATTTTTCAGCCTTTTTCGGGCTTTAGTTTTTAACGATAATTCGTTAAAAATCAATTACTTCGCTCTGGGATTTTTAATAGCTGCCTGGGCAGCGGCGAGGCGGGCGATGGGAACACGGTAGGGAGAGCAGCTGACGTAGTCCAGGCCAACGTTGTGGCAGAACTCGACACTGCTGGGGTCGCCGCCGTGCTCGCCGCAGATGCCCAGGCCCAGATTCGGGTTGGTCTCGCGGCCATCGTGGGCAGCCATCTTGACCAGCTTGCCAACGCCGATCTGATCCAGGTGCTGGAACGGATCGCTCTCGTAGATTTTGGTGTCATAGTAAGCGGTCAGGAACTTGGCGGCGTCGTCACGGCTGAAGCCGAAGGTCATCTGGGTCAGGTCGTTGGTGCCGAAGCTGAAGAAGTCCGCTTCCTTGGCGATCTCACCGGCAGTCAGGGCTGCACGGGGGATCTCGATCATGGTGCCGACCTCGTACTTCATGTCAACACCGGCAGCGGCGATCAGGGCATCAGCAGTCTTGACGATGACGTCCTTGACGTACTTCAGCTCCTTGACTTCGCCAACCAGAGGAACCATGATGTGCGGGGTGATCATGTGGCCGGTCTCGGCAGAGACCTTGATGGCAGCCTTGATGACGGCGTTGGTCTGCATCTCGGCGATCTCGGGATAGGTGACAGCCAGACGGCAGCCACGGTGGCCCATCATAGGGTTGAACTCGTGCAGGCTGACAACGACGTTGTTCAGCTCTTCGGTGGTCATACCCATGTCCTTTGCCAAAGCCTCGATATCCTCGGGCTTGGTGGGCAGGAACTCATGCAGAGGCGGGTCCAGATAACGAATGGTCATCGGACGGTCGCCCATGATGCGGTACATAGCGGTGAAGTCGGCTTCCTGGAACGGCTCGACCTTAGCCAGAGCGGTCTTGCGCTCTTCGACCGTACGGGCGCAGATCATCTCGCGGACAGCGGCGATGCGGTCCTCGGCGAAGAACATATGCTCGGTACGGCACAGGCCGATGCCTTCAGCACCCATATCGACGGCGTTCTGTGCGTCGCGCGGGTTGTCGGCGTTGGTCATGACCTTCATCTGGCGGTTGGCGTCAGCCCAGCCCATGAAGCGCTTGAAGTTGGCATTCTCGGTGGAAGCCACGGTAGCGATCTGGCCCTCGTAGATGTTGCCGGTTGAGCCGTCAATGCTCATCCAGTCACCCTCGTGGAAGGTGTGGCCGTTGATGGTAATGACCTTGGCGTCATAGTCGATAGCAACGTTGTTGTCGTTGCCGCAGCCGGAAACGCAGCAGGTGCCCATGCCGCGGGCGACGACAGCAGCGTGGCTGGTCATACCGCCGCGGACGGTCAAGATGCCCTGAGAGACCTGCATGCCCACGATGTCCTCGGGGCTGGTCTCAAGACGGACCAGAACAACCTTCTTCCAGGCATCGTCCTTGACCTTCTCCTCGGCGTCCTCAGCAGAGAAGACGACGCGGCCGCAGGCAGATCCCGGAGAAGCGGCCAGGCCCTTGCCGATAGCCTCGGCGGCCTTCAGGGCAGCGGCATCGAACTGCGGGTGCAGCAGGGTGTCGAGCTGCTTGGGCTCAACGCGCAGGACGGCGGTCTTTTCGTCGATCACGCCCTCGTCGACCAGGTCGCAGGCGATCTGCAAAGCAGCCTGGGCGGTACGCTTGCCGTTACGGGTCTGGAGCATGAAGAGCTTGCCATCCTCGATGGTGAACTCCATGTCCTGCATATCTTTGTAGTAGTTCTCGAGGCGAGTGGCGATCTCAACAAACTGATCGTAGACCTCGGGCATCTCCTCATGCAGCTTGCTGATGGGAGAAGGAGTACGGATGCCGGCGACGACGTCCTCGCCCTGGGCGTTGATCAGGTACTCGCCCATCAGCTTCTTCTCGCCGGTAGCGGGGTTACGGGTGAAAGCAACGCCGGTGCCGGAACGCATGCCGGAGTTACCGAAAGCCATCTGCTGTACGTTGACGGCAGTGCCCCACTCGTAGGGGATCTCGTTCATCTTACGATAGACGTTGGCGCGGGGGTTGTCCCAGGAGCGGAAGACGGCCTTGACGGCGCCGATCAGCTGCTCTTTGGGGTCCTGCGGGAACTCTTCGCCCTGCTTCTCGAGGTAGATCTGCTTGAACTCCTTGACGAGTTCCTTCAGATCCTCGGCGTCCAGCTCAACGTCCTGGGTAACGCCCTTGCGCTCCTTCATGGCGTCGATGCGCTCCTCACAGAAGCTCTTGCCCAGCTCCATGACAACGTCGGAGTACATCTGGATGAAGCGGCGGTAGCAGTCATACGCAAAGCGGGCGTTGTCGGTCTTTTTGGCCAAGCCCTCAACAGCCTGGTCGTTCAGGCCCAGGTTCAGGATGGTGTCCATCATGCCGGGCATGGACTGACGTGCGCCGGAACGGACGGAAACCAGCAGGGGGTTCTCGATGGAGCCGAAGGTCTTGCCGGTCTGCTCCTCCAGGATGCCCATGTATTTGAAGATGTCCGCTTTGATCTCATCGTTGATCTCGCGGTTGTCAGCGTAGTACTGGGTGCAGGCTTCGGTGGTGATGGTGAAGCCCTGCGGTACCGGCATGCCGGCGTGGGTCATTTCTGCCAGGCCAGCGCCCTTGCCGCCAAGAGTATTCTTCATGGTGGTCTGGTCGCCGCCGAAGGCATCGTGGCCCTCTTTGAACAGATACAAGAATTTCTTGCTCATAGTTACCTCCCAATTTGGGTGATGTTTTCTGCATCACCGGGTGACTTGTTTTGCATCACATATCATGTTTGCGTAGTCCATTATAACAGACTGCAAAACGAATTTCCAGTAGTTTGTTAAAAAAATGCTAAATAGTTTAGCCGAAAAATAGACAAACTTTTTTGCCTTGCCTATTGCAATTTGCACAAAAATCTGCTACACTATACTGGGCGGGAAGTTGAGAAAGTTTTGAATCTTCCCGCTTTTTTGTTTTTTATTTAACATTTCGATGGTGTTTACTGCGGGGATTTTTTCATAATAAATCGAAAGCCGGAGAAAGCACAGTGCAAAAAGTCCGTCCTTGCTTAAGCTGTATTTGGAGGGATCGTAAATGGATGTCAATGAATATCAGAAGTCTGCAATGACCACCTTGAATCCTACGCTTGACAGGAAAGATGTTCTTATCAACAGCGTAATGGGCTTATGCGGTGAATCCGGGGAAGCAATTGATATTGTGAAAAAATGGCTGATGCAGGGACACGAATTGGACAAGGAGCATTTGATAAAGGAGCTTGGCGACGTAGCATGGTATCTGGCAGAAGCAGCTACCGCATTGGATGTACCGTTGGAAACCGTATTTCAAGAGAATCTTGACAAACTGCACAGACGTTTCCCAAACGGGTTTGATACACAGGCTTCTGTTCACCGTAAGAAAGAGGACATCTAAATCGGAATTTATATATATAAAGGAGAATATTGATGAAACTGTTTTATTTTCGCACTT
>ENA-UOIY01001461-UOIY01001461.1-human-gut-metagenome-genome-assembly--contig:-P114-NODE-1461-length-24791-cov-12.060600_pt1 | contig 24791 bp, 14 predicted proteins | sample MGYA00242335_ERZ723882 | MGnify/ENA metagenome assembly ERZ723882
CGCGAAGGGTCTTCGACCCTCTCGACACCCTTTTCGCGATTGAGTTGGTGACACTGGCATAGTGTGCCCGCGTGTTTATCCGCGCAAAAAAATTGCTTCAAGGATGCGTCAACACGCATTTTTGATACAGACAGTCTACGAAAAGCAAGGCTGTCACAGAATATTAAGGGAGGTTTTTTCATGAAGAAGCTGACTGCTCTCCTGCTCGCCATCGCAATGATGGTGACCTGCACCCTGTGCGCTGTCGCCGAAGACGGCAAGACGTACATGGCTGTCTGCATCGCGTCCGAGCCTGATACGCTTGACCCGGCGCTGAACTCCGCTGTGGACGGCGCGACGATGGTCGCTCACCTGTTCGCAGGCCTGTCCACTTGGGCGCAGACCGACGACGGCAAGCTGGAAATCGTGCCGGACTGCGCGGTGGAACTGCCGGATCCGGTGGTCAATGACGACGGCACGGTGACCTACACCTACACGCTCGTTGATGGCCTGAAGTGGTCTGACGGCAAGGATCTGACCGCGAAGGACTTCGAGTTCGCGTGGAAGCGCGCTGCTTCCTCTGAGCTGGGCGCGGACTATGGCTACATGTTTGAAGTCGTCAAGGGCTACACTACGGACGGCTCCGACCCCAAGGCGCAAAACCTCGCTGTGACTGCCGTGGACGACAAGACCCTGACCGTTACCCTGAACAACCCCGTTGCCTACTGGAACGAGCTGCTCGCCTTCCCGGCGTACATGCCCGTGCGTGAGGACGTCGTCGCCAACGAAGCGTGGGCGACCGATCCTTCCACCTACATCGGCAATGGCCCGTACACCATGACCGCGTGGGAACACAACAGCAAGATCACCCTGACCAAGAACCCCTACTATCATGCGGTGGACAAGGTCACGATGGACGAGCTGGACTTCTACCTCTCCGACGACGCGAACAACATGCTGGCGAACTTCCAGAAGGGCGACTGGCAGCTGATCGACGACGTTCCCACCTCTGAAATCGCTTCCCTGAAGGAACAGTATCCGACGGAATTCGTTATTGCCGGCCAGATTGGTACCTACTATGTCTGCTGGAACATCAACGAAGAAATCCTGCCCGCTGACGTGCTCGCGAACATGACCCCCGAAGAAGCGGAAGCGGCGCGCGCAGAAGTCCGTCGGGCGATTGGCCTGCTGTTCGACCGCAACTACATCGTTGAAGAAATCGGTCAGGCGGGTCAGGTGCCTGCGTCCAGCTTCGTTCCGATGGGCATGACCGATGCGGACGGCTCTGAGTTCTACAAGAACGCGGGCCATGTGGAAGGCATCACCGGCTACTACGACGTGACCGACGACGAAGACGTCTACATGGCGAACTTCGACAAGGCGGTTGAGACCCTGAAGAAGTACTACACCTACGACGAGGAGAACGGCGTCTTCACCAACTTCCCGTCCCTGACCTACCTCTACAACACCTCCGAAGCCCACAAGGCGATTGGCGAATACCTCCAGAGCGCGGTTTCTGCGGTCGGCATCACCATGAACCTGACCAACCAGGAATGGAACACCTTCCTGAACACCCGTAAGTCCGGCGACTACTCCATTGCCCGCAATGGCTGGATTGCCGACTACAACGACCCGATCTGCTTCCTCGACATGTGGGTGACCGGCTCCGGCAACAACGACGTGCAGTTCGGCAAGGGCGCGAATGCGGATCTGAAGATCTACAACCTCGACCTGACCCCCTACGGCTACGACGTGAAGGTGGAGAATGGCACTTGGGCGGAAACCTATGACGTGCTGATTTCTGCTATCAAGAGCTGCACCAACAGCACGAACCGTTATGCCATGATGCACATCGCGGAAGATATGCTGATGAATACCGGCTGCATCGTGCCGCTGTACTACTACACCGACATCTACATGCTCGACGACTCCGTGCAGGGCTTCTTCTCCAACCCGCTGGGCTACAAGTACTTCATGCACTGCACCATCGCCAAGTAATTCCATCCAAGTTTGGACAAATCCACGGGCGAATCGGCTTCAAAACCGGTTCGCCTTTTTTCGTATGTTGGAAAGATGCACTTTGCCATCCTTGGCAACCGATATTTCCTGCCTTGGAAAGGTACATTCGGCGGAAAACATGCGCGAATTGACGGGAAATCTGCGTGAATGCAGGAATTTTCAGCAGGAAAAGGGCAGGGAAACGTCCAATTAATCCATTGAATGGCGGTGGCGAACAGCGCTTGCCGATGGTATACTGAAACCAGAAGGGCGATTTCTATGGGAAAAAAGCCCGCGGAAGCTATCAGCAAGGAGGAAGAAGCATGAAGCGAATCGCACGATGGAGCACCATTTTCCTGCTCTTATGCAGCATCATTTGGGCGGGTACAGCATCGGCGGCCATGATTGTGGAAAACAACATGAGTGCGCTGAACACACTGAACACCATCAACAAGAACCAGACACCACAGGGCAAGGACTCGGCGCTGGAGCGGCTGGCGAAAGAAATCGGCGCTGGCATGTGGGACAATACGGACTTGGATGACCCGGCGTTTCAGGAGAACATCAAGCAGTTTGGCATCACCGTGTTGAATAAGGACACGCAGCCGCCGGAGTCCTTCATCGGCGACGCGATTTTTGACCATCTGGGCGACACGGAGTTCAATGCGCCGGAAATGAACGGCAATCTGCTGGTTCTCGGCGGACTGAACGCCAATCTGCCGTCCGGCAAAATCGACCGCCTGTATGTGCTGTCGGACGAGGACGTGCGGCTGAACATCGGCGCGGCGGCAGATGTTCAGGAGCTGATTCTGGGCGCATCGGGGAATGTGTCGCTGAACGGCGAGGGCAATGTCCGCTCCACCATCGTGGTGGACAAGCCGATGAATCTCGATATCGGGATTGCGACGAACCTCGTGAACCTGACAGATGACCCGCTGCCGACGGGCGATATTGTGCTGAATCCGGGCAAGAACGCGCTTGTGCCGGGGCAGCAGCTGCATATGGGCAGCGAGCTGAAGGTGGAGAAGAAAATCAGCCTGACCGTGCGTTTCCGCCTTGTTGACCAGAGCGCCAAGGACATGCAGCTGGAAACGGCGGATTGGGACGGCGCGCTGCTGACCGAAACGACGGTGCAGTACACGGGCGACAGCTGCCCGATGGGCGCGGTCAACATGCTGGACAGCATCGAGGCGGCGTTTGCGGAGAAGTATCCGGATTTGCAGGAGCAGTATGTGCTGCTGCCGGAAATGCGCAGCGCAGACCCGTGGAGCAAGGTCTACCGCCTGAATGGCGGCGAATCCTGCTTTGCCGTGGCGGAAAATTATGTCTATCTTTCCCGCGAGGGCGATGTTGTGTTCCCGCTGACGGATGACAGCACGCTGGTAGCGGAATTCCCGGTGTACGTCTACCGCTATGGCGAGCAGGACGGGCGCATCACCTACCGCGTTCGCATCAGCGGCGCGCGCCCGGATTACTTCACGCCGAGCCTGACCCTGCGCAGCGGCGCCGTGGCGAGCTTCACCTTCGATAAGGAGCGCGGCGAGTGGGTGACGCAGTTCAAGCGCAGCGACTTCGGCGCGGACGAGCGTGCCCTCATTCACCTGACGGGACTGCGCGGCGAGGAGACGGCCGCATTCCTGCCCGTAACGGGGCGCGAAGAAAAGCGCATCGTTACGCTGACGTGGACGGCGGACACGCAGCGCGTGACCATCGACGCGCAGAACGTCCTCTGGGGCAGCGACATGCCGGCGGAGGGCAACGATCTGCTGTGCCGCGCGGGTGAGCAGGTGACGGTGCAAATCGCGCCCGCAGCGGGCTATCGCGGCATCCACGTTTTCCTGAGCGACCCCGCTATTTCCCTGAGTATCAGCGAGGGGAACGACGCGGTTTCCTTCCTCATGCCCTACGCGCCGCTGACCTTGACGCTGACGGCGGACAAGCTTTATACCGTCACGATGGACACGGCAGGCGGTGATCCGATCCGCCCCATCCAGTACACGGTGGAATCGGAAGCGTTCCAGCTGCCGATCCCGGTTCGCACGGGCTACATCTTCCTCGGCTGGACGGGCGAGGGCATCACCGAACCGCAGAAAACCATTGAAATCCCGCAGGGAAGCACGGGTGACCGCACCTACACCGCGAATTGGCAGGTGATTGAATACACCATCATTACGCTGCTGGAAGGGGGCAATGCGGGCTCGTCGGAAGTGTATTTCTACACGGTGGAGCAAACCGTAACGCTGCCGACCCCGACCCGCACGGGCTACACGTTCCTTGGCTGGACAGGCGAGGGCATCACGACGCCGCAGCCGAACGTGACCATCCCGAAGGGTTCGACGGGCGACAAGACGTATATCGAGAACTGGGAACTGACAGAATACAACATCACCATGGAGTTGAACGGCGGCAGCGGTCAAGAAAAGGTGGTTTACACCATGACGGATGAGGATTTCGAGCTGCCAACCCCGACCCGCAACGGCTACGAGTTTGTCGGCTGGACGGGCGAGGACATCACGACGCCGCAGACAAGCGTCAAAATTCCGAAGGGTTCGACGGGAAACAAGGCATATACCGCAAACTGGAAGGTGATTGAATACACCATCACACTGGACACGAACGGCGGCCCAGTCGTGTCTCCGATAAAATACACCGTGGAGGATACCTTCACCCTGCCTTACATTTTCCGTCCGGGCTACGAATTTGCCGGCTGGACCCTCGATGGCAGCGGTATGCTCCCTTTCACGCCGCTCATTATTTACCCTGGCACAACCGGCGACCTCCATTACAAGGCGGAGTGGCGTTTGGCGGAGTACAACATCACCATGGATTTGAACGGCGGCAGCGGTCAAGAAAAGGTGGTTTACACCATAACGGATGAGGATTTCGAGCTGCCGACCCCGACCCGCAACGGCTACGAGTTTGTCGGCTGGACGGGCGAGCGCATCACGACGCCGCAGACAAGCGTCAAAATTCCGAAGGGTTCGACGGGGAACAAGGCGTATACCGCAAACTGGAAGGTGATCAGATACACCATCACACTGGTCACGAACGGCGGCGCAGTCATAGCTTCGATACGCTACACCGTGGAGGATTCCGTCACCCTGCCCATCCCTCCCGACCGTCCGGGCTACGAATTTTCCGGCTGGGTCCTCGATGGCAGCGGTCAGTTCCCTTCAACGCCGATGATTATCCCCAAAGGCTCAACCGGCGACCGCATTTACAAGGCGGAGTGGCGTGTGGCGACGTACACCATTACCTACGTGAGCCACGGCAAAGCATATAATTGGGTTCAATACACCATCAACAACCAAGTTTATTTCGGGACACCGGAAGAAGACCCGTCCTACTACCTCCCGGGCTATACCTTTGTAGGCTGGAAAATCGACGGCGTAGAAGGAACGCCGCGCTCCTACATGCTGCCCAAGGGCTCGTATGGCAATCGAACGGCGACCATGCTTTGGGAGGCAATTCCGTAAGCGTAAACAAGGAGGACAAGGAGGGGCTGCGCATTGGACTACCTCAGCGTAAAGGAAATGGCGGAGCTGTGGGGCGTTTCCATCCGAATGGTCAATTACTACCTGAATACCGGGCGGATTCAGGGGGCAATCCGGAAACCGGGCGGGTGGCTGATTCCGGCGAATACGCCGCATCCGGCGGATTTGCGCAAGAGCGGGCAGCGCGGGCAGGAGAGAATCCCCCCGCGGATGGCCAAGTGCTATCTGCCGCTGATTTCCCGCCCGTGCGACAACGGCTTCCAAAATCTCCTGCTGACCATGAACGACGAGGAGGAACGCGACATCGCCCGCGCCCTGCACCACTATTTCCGCGATGAGCACGAGGAAGCCCGCGAAATCAGCGAGAAGTACCTGACGAGCAAGTGCCCTGAAATCCGCCTGTCCGCGCTGATTACCAACACGATGGCGATGCTGCAGACGGGGGATGCCGCCAAGTGCCGCCGGAATCTCGAAATGATTCAGCGGGACGGGCAGCGCGCAAACGACGATTCGTGGCGGCTGTACAGCAGCATTACCGACGCGCTCATCAGCGTGTTCTTCCACTCCGAGAAGCTCGACTTGACCCCTATCCGCCCCGCTATCGGTATTCTTCCGCCCGGAATGCAGTATTTCGCCATGTACGCCATCGCCCACGCGCTCTACATCCGGCGCGAATACGAACACGCGATGGGCATTGCCGAATCCGCCCTGCTGATGGCGGGCACGCGCTACCCCATTGACAGCATCTACCTCAACATCGTCCTGTGCATGATCTGCATGAGCCTGAAGCAGGATGAACGCGCGGAGCAGAAGTTCGATGCCGCGTGGAGCATCGCCAGCCGCGAGGGGTACATCCACCCGTTTGTGGAGCATCACGGCATTTTGCAGGGGCAGGTGGAGCGCGCGCTGCGCAAGCAGGAGCCGGAAACGTACAACAAGATTGTGCAGTCGGTCTACCGCTTCAGCCGCGGGTGGATGAAAATTCACAACCCCGTGTCGACGCTGCAGGTGACCGACGCGCTCACACCCTACGAGTTTTCGATTGCCATGCTTGCCGCGAAGGGTCGCAGCAACAAGGAAATCGCCGCGCTGATGGGCATTTCCGTCAACACGGTGAAGTCGTACATGGAGAGCATCTTTGAGAAGCTGCAAATCTCCAGCCGGAACGAAATCGACGCGTATGTGAATCGGTAATATCAACAAAAGCACGCACTCCGAATGTGGAATGCGTGTTTTTGTATTCGGATTTTTCATTGCAGAAAAAATATGTGAAAATTGAGGAAAATGCTTGACAAATAGAGAAAAAACGGATACGATACACACAAGGAGGTTGAGAAACATGGGTTTTGTGATTGCTTTGGTTGCAATTGCAATCAACGTTGCATTTGCAATGTATGCGGGCGGCATTGCTGAGCAGAAAGGGTACAGCAAAGGGAACTGGATTGCCGTGTGCATTATCTTTGGCATCTTCGGCTACATCCTCATTGCTGCCCTGCCTGATTTGGAACTGCGTGCAACATTGGAAAATATAGAGAAAAAACTTGCAAAAGATAAAAACGACAACTATCTGCCGCGCAGTAGCAATAGCAATAGCAGTAGCAATAGCAGTAGCAATAGCAGTAGCAATAGCAGTAGCAATAGCAATAGCAGTAGCAATAGCAGTAGCAGTAGCAATAGAAATAGCAATAGCAGTAACAGTAACTGCACAATCAAATCGCTTTCGGAAATGACGCCGTTAGCAGACTACTGGACATGCAAGTATTGCGGCTTAGAAAACCCGAAGGAAGCGCGCTACTGCCAACACTGCGGTGGATACAGGTGAATAAAAATCAGCCGCGACGAGCATATTCACTCGTTGCGGCTGTGTTTATCTATGCGCTTCCTTATTCTGATACATCCGCGCGTCCGCCCGCGCCAAGGACTCCGCCAAATCATCCGTCGACGGATTAAAATGCGAACAGCCCACCGAAACCGTCGGCAGAACCGGATTCTCCGCCCGCGCCGCATCCATCAGGTGCTGGAAAATCTCCGTCATGGTGTTGTATTGCGCGTTCCGCCGCGTCAGTATTACGCAGAACTCGTCGCCGCCGATGCGGAAGCACGTCCCGTAATTCCCGTACGCGCGGCGGATGCAGCCGGAAATCGTCCGCAGGCAGGCGTCGCCCATCAAGTGCCCATGGCGGTCGTTGACGTCCTTGAAGCGGTCAACGTCGAACATCAGGATGGTAGCAGGCACGCGCAGGCGCGCCAGATAATGCTCGTAGCCCAAGCGGTTGACAAGCTGCGTCAGCCCGTCGGTTTGCAGTACCATGTCGCTGGAGAATTTCGACATCATCAGCGCGCCGCAGCTGATGGTAATCCAGTCGATTTTGACCATCGGCAGGAACAGCTGCACCATCAGCCCTAACAGCACGAACAGCGTCGCGAGCATCAGCTGTGTGCCGCCGGTGTACTGGTAGGCGCGGCAGGCGAACCAAATCTGCACGAGGAAGAACACCATGCTGCCCCCGTAGGCGAGCATGTAGAGCACGTAGAGCAACCCGTGGTGATAGAAATTCTGCCCATCGACATAGAATATCAGCCCTGTGAACGCCGAGAGCAGCACCAGCAGCGCGTGGAAGCCCGCAAGGCACAGCAGCCTATGCACCACTTTCCGTGGGCAGGGATGGATGACGCAGCCCGCGAACAGACCGATTAGCGGCGCAAGCGAAAGTTCGATGGTCTTGACGGCGATATGCAGCGGAATCAGCGCGGGCGGCGTGCCATCCATCTGCACGCCCGACCACTCACACAGCGCGCAAATGGCGATGGTGGCGTACAGGCCGCCGCAGAGCAGGTTTCGGATCTTGGATTGGCTGATGTCGCCGCGCAGGGAGAAGAGCATAATCGCCATGGCGAAGACGCTGAGAGCAATATTTGCCGTGTATAATTCATTCATGCTGATTGTGGAGGCGGTTGACAAGCAATCGCGGCAGATAAGTTTGAAAAGGGCAAATTCCCCCTTCTTATAATAATGATACCACGAAAAAAAGAGGATGAAAAGTTGGTTACATAGGGAAAATTGCAAATGTGGCAGATTTCAACAAATGCGGGGAAATGGTTACATGGCAGGCTCCCATCTCCCCACAAGAAAAGGGACTGACCGAAGCCAGTCCCTTTGATGATTATTCGTATTCGCAAACGCTTGCCCAGCGGATGAGCAGGTCGCGCTCTTCGGGCTTGCCCTTGAGGGACTGGCTCGCGGCGACGATCGGAATCCACTGCTGGACGTACTGCTTGGCGGTGTCGCTCTTCTTGCAGAAGAGGGAGAGGTACTTTTCCGCCAGCGCTTCCTTGCCTTCGAGGACGAAGAGCAGGTAGGTGCGGGCAACATCAGCGGACGCGTTGCCCTGCGTGGCATGCGACCAGTCGAGGATGTACCACTGTCCGTCGGGGGCGATGATGATGTTGGACGGGTTGAAGTCGCCGTGGCAGACCTTCTTGTGGACGTGCATACTCGCCAAGCGGGTGTGCAGCTCGTAGCGGGTGGTCGCGTCGAGGTCGGTGGCGGAAATCTTGCGCTGCATCTTCTCCGTCAGGCTGTTGAGCATCGGGCAGGTGCAGGCGTGAACCTTCATCTGAATGTCCACAAACAGGTTCAGGTACTCGTCTTCCTTTTCCGGATGCGCCGCCATCAGCGCCGCCAACGTGTCGCCTTCAACGAACTCCGTCGTAATCGCCCACTGACCGTTCACCGTGTCAACAGCAAGGAGCTTCGGAATCGGCAGGCCCGTCTCTTCCACGCGCGCCGTGTTCAGCGCTTCGTTCAGAATGTCCGCCTTGCTGTACCCTTCGGCAAACACCTTGATGGCCTTGGCGCCGTCGCGGTAAATCTTCTTATTCTCCCGCTCGGCAATCACATGCGTCAAATCCATAGGGAAACCTCCTTCTATATGGTTCATGTTTATTGGGGGAGAGGCGCCAGAGGCTCTGCCTCTGGACTCCGCAAGGGAGTTCCTCCCTTGACCCTTCCGCGCGATTGAGTTGGTGACGACTGCTTACTTCTTCCGCGTGTTGATTGGGGGAGACGACCTCATCATGAAGTCGATATTTGTCCTAAATATCTATTCGCCGCCCAAATGCGACATTCCTGCAAGCAGACAAAATTTTTTGTGCTCAAAAATGCCCGGCCCAGCAGAAGCATTCCTGCCAAGCCGGGGAGAATGGCGCATTACTCGCCGTAGTATGCCTTGAGGTACATTTCCTTGATTTCGCTGATGAGCGGGTAGCGCGGGTTCGCGCCGGTGCACTGGTCGTCGAACGCCTGCTCGGACATTTCGTCCAGCGTCGCGAGGAACTTCTCTTCGTCCACACCGTAGTCGCGAATCGTGTTCTTGATGCCGACGCGCTCCTTCAGGGCATGGATGTTGCGGATGAGGTTCTCCACCGTCTCGTCGTCATTCGCGCCCTTGAAGCCGAGGAACTCGCCGAATTCAGCGTAGCGGCGCTTCGTGTGCGGATAGGCGTACTGCGGGAAGGTGCCCATCTTCGTGGGAACTTCGGCGCTGTTGTAGCGGATGACCAGCTCAATCAGCAGCGCGTTGGCGATGCCGTGCGGCAGGTGATGGAACGCGCCCAGCTTGTGCGCCATGGAGTGGCAGACGCCGAGGAACGCGTTCGCGAACGCCATGCCAGCCATCGTGGCGGCGTTGCCCATCTTTTCGCGGGCAACCGGTTCGTTCTGACCGTTGTCGTAGCACGCGGGCAGATACTCGAAAATCAGCTGAGCCGCCTGCTTCGCCAGACCGTCGGTGAAGTCCGTCGCCATCATGGAGGCGTAGGCTTCCAGCGCGTGGGTCAGCGCGTCGATACCGGAGGCGGAGGTCAAGCCCTTCGGCGCGGACATCATCATGTCAGCATCCACAATCGCCATCTTCGGCAGCAGCTCGTAGTCCGCCAGCGGGTACTTCACGCCGGTGTCCTGATCGGTAATGACGGCGAACGGAGTGACTTCAGAGCCCGTGCCAGCAGAGGTCGGGATGGCGATGAAGTACGCCTTATCACCCATCTTCGGGAAAGTGTACACGCGCTTGCGGATATCCATGAAGCGCATTGCCATGTCGAGGAAGTCCACTTCCGGATGCTCGTACATGACCCACATAATCTTGCCGGCGTCCATTGCGGAACCGCCGCCGATGGCGATAATGCAGTCCGGCTGGAAGGAGGTCATGGCCTTTGCGCCTTCCTTCGCGCAGGCGAGGGACGGGTCGGGCGCAACATCGTAGAACGTGGTGTGGACGATGCCCAGCTCATCCAGCTTGTCGGTAATCGCCTTGGTGAAGCCGGATTTGAACAGGAACGCGTCGGTGACGATGAAGCAGCGCTTCTTGCCCATAACTGCCTTGAGTTCATTCAGGGCGACGGGCAGGCAGCCCTTCTTGAGGTAGACCTTTTCAGGCGCACGGAACCACAGCATATTCTCCCTCCGGATGGCAACAGTCTTGACGTTCAGCAGGTGCTTGACGCCGACGTTCTCAGAGACGGAGTTGCCGCCCCACGAGCCACAGCCCAGCGTCAGCGACGGACGCAGCATGAAGTTGTACAGGTCGCCGATGCCGCCCTGAGAGGAAGGCGTGTTGACGAGGATACGGCAGGTCTTCATGCGCGCGGCGAAGCGGTCAATCAAATCCTTGCGGGTGACGGCGTTCAGGTAGATAGAAGAGGTGTGGCCGTAGCCGCCGTCAGCAATCAGGTGTTCCGCCTTGTCGAACGCATCGTCGATGTCCTTGGCGCGGTACATCGCCAGCACGGGAGAAAGCTTCTCATGCGCGAACTCTTCAGAAATATCCACGGATTCGACTTCACCAATCAGCACCTTGGCGGTTTCCGGCACGTCCACGCCCGCGAGCTTGGCAATGGTGTGCGCCTTCTGACCGACGATCTTGGCATTCAGCGCGCCGTTGATGATGATGGTCTTGCGCACCTTGTCCAGTTCTTCGCCTTCGAGGAAGTACGCGCCGCGCTTGGCGAACTCCGCCTTCACCGCGTCGTAGATGCTGTCCAGTACGATGGTGGACTGCTCGGACGCGCAGATCATGCCGTTGTCGAACGTCTTGGAGTGCAGGATGGAGTTGACGGCCACCTTCACGTCAGCAGATTCGTCGATAATCGCGGGCGTGTTGCCAGCGCCGACGCCCAGGGCAGGCTTGCCGGAGGAATACGCCGCCTTGACCATGCCGGGGCCGCCGGTGGCAAGGATGATGTCGGCTTCCTTCATCGCCATGTTGGTCAGCTCCAGCGAGGGAACATCGACCCACGAGATGATGTCTTCGGGCGCGCCGGCAGCCACAGCGGCTTCCAGCACAACCTTCGCGGCGGCGATGGTGGACTTCTTCGCGCGCGGATGGGGAGAGATGATGATGCCGTTGCGGGTCTTGAGGCAAATCAGCGTCTTGAAAATGGCGGTAGACGTGGGGTTGGTGGTCGGGATGACCGCCGCGACAACGCCGATAGGTTCTGCAACCTTCATCATGCCGAATGCTTCGTCGCGCTCCAGCACGCCGACGGTCTGCGTGTCCTTGTAGGCGTTGTAGATGTATTCAGCGGCGTAGTGGTTCTTGATGACCTTATCTTCCACCACACCCATGCCGGTTTCTTCCACCGCCATCTTCGCCAGCGGGATGCGCATGTTGTTCGCGGCGAGGGCAGCTGCCTTGAAAATCTTGTCCACCTGCTCCTGCGTGTAGGTCGCATAGACCTTTTGTGCCGCGCGGACGCGGGCGAGGGCAGCCTCGAAGCTCTCCACGTTATCGACGATCGGATACTCTTTCGCCATGATACTCTCTCCTTATGCTTCATCCGTCCTGCGGGGATGCGCCCGCGAACGGGGGATGTCGGTGTTTGTCGGGGTGACGAGAACAGTGTAGCAGATTGTTAAGCTCTTGTCAAGTGGCTGACACGATTTTAACGATATTTTTTTCACAATTTAATACGTTTTCGGAACAAGATGAATGGAACGGCGAATAAATGGACGAAGAGGACAAATACAAAAAGCGCTGTACAGTAAAAAAACAGCGGCTGAATGTCGAATTTGCTGTTCTTGCTTGAAAATGTGCGGAAGATGCGGTATAATGGGGTGGAAAAGCAAAGGAAGGGGAGGGAAGCGCGTGAAAAGGAGTAGCACATCTCTCCTTATGCTTCATCCGTCCTGCGGGGATGCGCCCGCGAACGGGGGATGTCGGTGTTTGTCGGGGTGACGAGAACAGTGTAGCAGATTGTTAAGCTCTTGTCAAGTGGCTGACACGATTTTAACGATATTTTTTTCACAATTTAATACGTTTTCGGAACAAGATGAATGGAACGGCGAATAAATGGACGAAGAGGACAAATACAAAAAGCGCTGTACAGTAAAAAAACAGCGGCTGAATGTCGAATTTGCTGTTCTTGCTTGAAAATGTGCGGAAGATGCGGTATAATGGGGTGGAAAAGCAAAGGAAGGGGAGGGAAGCGCGTGAAAAGGAGTAGCACAGATACTTGTTGCCTCACGTTGCCGCTTAAATTGGAAAAGTGGCAGTCCGACCGCCTTGAAAAACGCTTTGAAATTGGTAGACAAATCTATAATACGATAGTTCATGCGGAGTTGAAGAAACTGCGCAAACTCGAAAGAACGCAGCAATATCAAGAAATTGAACAGAAGCTGGAAAACGCGAAGCAAGAAGAAACAAAAGAACTTTGGAAAAAGAAACGACAATTGCTGGATCAAAATGGACTTAGCGAAAACCACTTTAAGGCGGATATGAAATATTATTATCCGCATTTCAAGGATAACATTGCTTCAAGTGTGGCAGTTCATGGAATTGCGTCACAAGCTTGGACGGCGTTTGAAAAAGTGCTGCTTTCAAAAGATGGAAAGATGGTGCATTTTAAGAAAAAGGGAGAATTATCCTCGCTGAGAGGTTATTCACAGGCGGGAAAGAGTGGTGGCATCGAAATAATTTTTCGCGGTAGTTACGTCGAATGGAAAGGGCTGAAACTTCCGCTGCAACTGTCACCCAACAACGAGTATGAAACAGAAATGCTCAGCAAGCGCGTGAAATATGTCCGTATTCTACGCAAAGACGGCAAAACGAAGACGCATTGGTACGCACAGCTTGCTTTGGAAGGAAAACCGGCGGTGAAGCGTGATTCGATAAGCGGTGCACCGAAGCATCCCGTTGGGCATGGTGTCGTCGGCATCGACATTGGCACGCGAACGCTGGCGTATTCGGCAGATAGCAAAGTAGATTTGATAGAATTGGCTGACCGTGTTCAGAATATTGAGCAGGGAAAAAATGCTGCTTCAAAGGAAACTGGACAGAAGCCGACGGGCGACGAATCCGGAAAACTATAAGCCGGATGGTAGCATTAAGCAAGGGGTGAAACTGACGTGGAACAATTCCAAGCGATATAAGCGGATTCAGCACCAGTATGCTATGATTCAGCATCATCAGGCGGATATCCGAAAACAGCAGCATAACGAATTGGCGAATTACCTGCTGACGCTGGGAGATTGCTTCTTTGTGGAAGATATGGACTACCGTGCATTAACCCGTAAAGCGAAGAAAACAGAAATTTCCGAAAAGACGGGGCGCTATAAACGCAAAAAGCGCTTCGGGAAGTCCATTGCGAATAAAGCACCGTCGATGCTGATTGCCCTGCTGGATCAGAAATGTAAATCACTGAATCTGGAAGGAGTCAAAAAGGTAGATACGGCGGTAAAAGCAAGCCAGTATAATCATCAGACAGACGAATGCAAGGCAAAGGAGTTGAAAGAACGCTGGAACATTATGCCGGACGGCGAACGCATACAGCGCGATTTGTACTCGGCGTTCCTGCTTCAGCATTGCAGAAGAGATTTGCCGGAATATAATAGGAAGAAATTGCAGGAAACATTCGGAAACGAGCTTTATCGGGTCTTTGACCGCGAAGCACTCCAACGGGACTATCCGAAATTTGTGGAATACCATCGGGAGACGATTCAACGCCTTTCCGCGCTGCCCAAAACGATTGCCAGCATGGGCATCAGGCGAAGCATCAGTTAACATGAAAATCCGGTGCGGTTCGCACCAACAAAACCGGTCGATTGTCCGTCCGGGGCTGTCGCTAATGGCAACAAAGGTTGCCTTGACAGCAGAAGAGTTTCGGGAAAATAGTCAGCGCAGCATTGATTTGTTCAATACTGAAAAGCTATCTACCGACTCAACACACGTTCTGAAAAGTGCATATTGCAATTCTGTGCATTTCTGCCGTTGCAATCTGCACGGAGCGTGTGGAGGCAAAGATCACAGGGTCGGCGCCCGTTTTCAATGCCTTCTGTTGCAATCTGCACGGAGCGTGTGGAGGCAAAGCAGAACCTCATCAATCAATTCTGCCGTTGTGAAGTTGCAATCTGCACGGAGCGTGTGGAGGCAAAGAGAGACGCACTGACGGTAAAAGTCGAAACACCGAGGTTGCAATCTGCACGGAGCGCGTGGAGGCAAAGTGCTGTGCGTTCCAGCTTCGTAGGGTCAAGGGCGCTGTTGCAATCTGCACGGGGCGTGTGGAAAGTATTGCAGTATCCCTCTACGAAAAATCCGAGAAAATTTATGCAGACCTATTGCATTTTTATTCATTTTGGTGTATAATCCATCTTGTCCGGCAGACGGACACAAAAATGATGAAAATCAGGATGAAGATAAAGGAGTCGATTGTTATGGCGAAGATGCGCGTATTGCTGGCTTATTCCGGTGGTCTGGATACCTCGATTATCGTGCCGTGGCTGAAGGAAAATTATGACTGCGACGTGGTCTGCGTTGCGGGCGACGTCGGGCAGGGCGAAGAGCTGGAGCCCCTCCACGAGAAGGCGAAAAAGTGCGGCGCTGAAAAGCTGTACATCGAAGATCTGCGCAAGGAGTTCGTCGAGGACTTCATTTGGCCGACGCTCAAGGCGGGCGCGGTCTACGAGGGCAAGTACCTGCTGGGCACGTCCTTCGCACGGCCGCTGATTGCCAAGCGCCTCGTCGAAATCGCTCATAAGGAGAACTGCACTGCCATCTGCCACGGCTGCACCGGCAAGGGCAACGACCAAGTCCGCTTCGAGCTGACCATCAAGGCGTTCGACCCGAACATGCAGATTATCGCGCCGTGGCGCATCTGGGACATCAAGACCCGCGAGGAGGAAATTGACTACGCCGAAAAGCGCGGCATCCCCGTCCCAGTGAAGAAGGATCGCCCGTATTCGATGGACCGCAACATCTGGCACATCAGCCACGAGGGCGCGGATTTGGAAGATCCGTGGAACGAGCCGCCGGAAGATCTGCTGCTGACGATGGTCACGCCCGAAAAGGCGCCTGATCAGCCCGAATATGTCACGGTGGACTTCGAGCAGGGCGTGCCGGTCGCCATCAACGGCGAAAAGCTGGACGCGGTGGATTTGCTGACGAAGGCGAACGAAATCGCGGGCCGCAACGGCGTTGGCTGCGCGGATTTGGTGGAGAACCGTCTGGTGGGCATGAAGTCCCGCGGCGTGTACGAAACCCCCGGCGGAACGATGCTCTACGCCGCGCACGGCATCCTCGAATCCATCACGCTTGACCGCGCCACCAGCCACTACAAGGAGCTGGTCGCGAGCAAGTTCGCGGAGCTGGTGTACGACGGCATGTGGTACACGCCCCTGCGCGAGGCGCTCTCCGCATTTGTGGACAGCACGCAGCAGGCGGTCAACGGCACGGTGAAGCTGAAGCTGTACAAGGGCAACTGCATCAATGCGGGCGTGAAGTCGCCGAACAGCCTGTACATGGAGGAAATCGCCACCTTCGGCGACAGCCACGACCTGTACAGCCACAAGGATTCCGCGGGCTTCATCAACCTGCTCGGTCTGCCGCTGAAGGTCAAGGCGATGGTGGAGCAGAAGAATAAGAAGTAATTTAAAGCAACACCGCACAAATCGGCGGCTGACCGCCTCATTTGTGCGGTGTTGCCTTAAATGTGATAACTGTGGTGTCCAGCAAGTCCTGCACTGAATTCGGGAGTAGAGCCCCCCAATAGTATAAACGCGCTCGTCGGAAGGTCGGCGGGCGCGTTTTCTGTGCGAATTTGAAATTTGGAGGGGGTTGAGGCAGCTGATTTCAGAAAAAACCGATTTTCTGAAATGTGGTTACACGCCGACACGAAAGTCGTTGTGAAGATACACAACAATTTGCCATGCTTTTGTCAGAAATGTCAGAAATATATAATTCTTCAAGAAAACACTTGACTTTTTTCGAGGGGGGTAAAATGGAAGTAGAAAATCGCGAGGGAGGGGAGCTGTAGAAAGTGATGCAGATGATATAGGGATAAAACTGCGCAAAGGCACTAACAGAAAACGAAGCTCATTCAGGGAAAATGTGCAAAAACGATAAGGAGATGTGTATACGATGGCAATGATTAAATGTCCGGAATGTGGACGCGATATTTCTGATGCTGCAAGTGCTTGCCCCGGTTGCGGTGCACCTGTTCGCAAGGCGGGCTGTATGGTTCGATTTGAAAGGCCAAGTGCCATAATCTTGGGGACAGCAGTGAGCGGCATGGTATACGTTGATGGACAGTCAGTTGGCTCTGCAGCAACTGGTGCAAATTTTGAAGTTTATCTTTCATATGGTCAGCATAGCGTCTCCATAGAAAGCAATGATAACACGAGAATAGCATCTCACCGTTCAAGTGTAGATACATTGGATGTCCCTAAGGGTGCAAAGAAAGTTGTTGTAACGATCAAAACGAAAGGCGATGTTTGGTCTGCATTTGGCGGTGCAACAAGATTGGGAATTGGAAACGTTGAGGTTATCCGCTAATACAAATACAGGAATAAATCCGCTGTCCGCCTCCCATTCTCGGAGGCGGATTTTTCATATCCATGCACATAAAAACGAGCCAGCTTCTCACGAAACTGGCTCGTTTTTGGCAGGGGCAGAAGGACTCGAACCCTCAACAAAGGTTTTGGAGACCCACGTGTTACCATTACACCATGCCCCTATGCGGTTCGTCCGGGATTGCCGGAACGAGATTTAGTTTAGCACTTTTTCGGGCGTTTGTCAAGCGGTTTTGCGAAAATTGTTCCGAATTGGCAGAAAATCGCCCGGTGCTTTACAAAACCCGCGGCGCATGGTATGATGAGGGCAGGAAAGTCGGCGGGAGGGACGCGCGTGCAGTGGGCGAAACGGGTTCGGGCGTATGTGCGGATGCATGGCGCGGGGTACACGCTGCACCGCGCGGGCGAAATGCTGGCGGCACGGGTGCTGCTGCGGGACGAATGGCGATTCCGGCGGGAGAAAGCATCCAAGCGCGAACTGGCGGTACAGTGCGCGCACCCCTTCCCGGATGTGCGCATCAGCGTCGTCGTCCCCGTGTTCAACACGCGCCCGAAATTCCTCCGCGCGCTGGCGGATTCGCTGCTTGCCCAGACGCACGGCGCGTGGGAGGCCTGCCTGTACGATGGCGGCAGCACGTCCGCCGAGACGCGAAAGGCGCTGGAAGCAATCGCCGCGCGGGACAGTCGATTCCACATCACGTTTGGGGCGGAAAACGCGGGCATATCCGGCAACACGAACCGCGCGATTAAAATGGCGTCAGGGGAGTATATCGCCCTGTGCGACCACGACGATGTGCTTGCGCCGGATGCGCTCTGGCGGATTGCGGAAGCCATCGATGCGCACCACCCCGACGTGCTCTACACCGATGAGGATAAGCTGACCGCCCACGGCGCGATTCATGTTGATGCGCACCGCAAGCCGGATTTCTGCCCGGACAATCTGCGCTCCGGCAACTATATCTGCCATTTGTCGGTGATTCGGCGGACGCTGCTGGATGCCATCGGCGGATTACGACCGGCGTTCGATGGGTCGCAGGATCACGATTTGCTGCTCCGCGCGTGCGAGCGGGCGGACGGCGTCATCCACATTCCGCGCGTGCTGTACCACTGGCGGACGCTGCGGGGGTCGATGAGCCACACGAAATTGGCGGTTTGCCTGGACGCGGCGGCGCGGGCGGTGGAAGAGAGTATGCGACGCACCGGGTTTCCGGGAACGTGCCGGGTGGAGGACGGTGTGCTGCGGCTGCGGTATGACGTGGGGGATTTTACCGTCGCGGCATTGCGGCTTGCGCGGGATGCGTCTGCGGCGGATGTGAACCGTTTGGCGGCGGATGCGTCGGCGGACATGCTGCTGTTCCTGTGGGGGGACACGGCGGCACCTGATGCGGACGGTCTGCGGGAGATGATGATGTACGCCCAGCGCCCGGATGTGTGCGCGGTGACGCCGCTGGTGGTGGATGCACGCAATCGGGTGCTTCATGCCGGATACGACATCCTGCCGGACGGCACAGTGCGGTCACGGAATCGCGGCTTGCCGGTCTCAGCGGGCGGATGGCACGGCATGAACCGAACCAGCTACAATGTCACTGCGGTTTCGCCAATGTGCTTTTTGGTGCGGCGGAATGCGTTTGTGCCGATGGCGGAAGGGAATTCGCTGGCGGTGGACTTGGCGCAGTGGTGTATGGCGCGTATGCAGGATGGGATGCGGCATGTGTATACGCCGCACTGCGTGGTGAAGGCGGATGCGGAAAGCGCATTCGAGGGCTTCCGGGTGAAAGTTCCTGCGGGGTGGTATGACCCGTGTGCGACGGGAAGCAAGCGCGCTTGATGGCGCTTTTGGTTTCTTCTACATACTTGAATTTTATTGTTGCAGGGGTTTCGCCTCTGCGGAGGCGACAAGGGGGCAATGGAAACAGACGAAGTCTGCGGTCGCCCCCTTGACCCCTTCGCAGCGCACACCTCCATACTTGAATTTTATTGTTAGTTTTTTAGTTTGTATACCTTTAACTTATCTCGAAATCATTGGAGGTAATGATGAAAATCACAATGATAACGCTCGGCTCGACGGGCGACGTGCGGCCGTATATGCTGCTGGGACGGGAGCTTCACGAGCGGGGGCATGAGGTGACGATTGCGGCGTTTGCGCCGTTTCAGGGCATGATTGAGGAAGCGGGAATGTCCTTCTATCCCATTTCCGGCGATGTGGTGGATATGATGGGGCGGCTGCTCCAGCCGGACGCGGTGGGCGTGCGGTACTTGAAGGAGTTTGAGAAGGGCATCCGCGACATTGCGCCGATGCTGCTGGATGATTTGCTGCACTGCGCGGAGGGCGCGGAAGCCATCGTCTGCACGTTCTTCGGGACGATGTTCTATTCGATTGCGGAAAAGTACGATATTCCGTGCATCCAGACGCAGTATTTCCCGATGGATCCGTGCAAGGATATGCCAATTTCATCCGCGCCGTTCCGCAAGCTCGGCAAGTGGTGGAATGTGCTGAGCTACCGCATCGGGTATCTGCTGATTTCGGCGCTGGAGCACCGCTACCTCTCGGATTGGCGCAAGGAGAACGACATGGCGAAGCGCCGCGTCCGCTTGCGCCCGGATTATGACGTGAAGGGCAAGCAAGTGCCCGTGATTTACGCCATGAGCCCGACGCTTGTGCCGCGCCCGGAGGATTGGGCGGACAACATCCACATGTCCGGTTTCTGGTGGGATGAGCGCCCGGTGGACTACAAGCCTGACCCGGCGCTGGCGGAGTTCCTGCGCGCGGGCGACGAGCCGGTGTACATCGGCTTTGGGTCGATGGTGTCGGGCGACATGGGGGAACTGGCGGAAATCATCCGGCAGGCGGTGAAATTGTCCGGCGTGCGGGCGGTGGTGGCACTTGGCTGGGGTCAGCAGGAAGCAAAGACGAAAGATGAGAACATCTTCTATGTGAAAAGTGTGCCGCATGACTGGCTGTTCCCGCATATGGCAGGGGCGGTGCATCACGGCGGCGCGGGGACGACCGCAACCAGCCTGCGCCATGCGCTGCCGACGCTCGTTGTGCCGTTCGGCGGCGATCAGCCGTTCTGGGCGGAGCGGGTGTACGCTGCCGGGTGCGGGCCGAAAGCGATTCCGCGCGATAAGCTGACGGCAGAGAATCTGGCGGAGGGGCTGCGCGCACTCATCAGCAACCCGGAATACACGCGCAACGCGGCGTGCATCGGGGAGGCCCTGCGCAATGAACACGGCTGCGCCAATGCTGCCGACTTGATTGAAAAGGCGGTTTGGGACTGGGAAAACGGGAATCCTGCGCAAGATGGGATGAATATTTGAAAAAAACGCCATTTGCCCCTTGACAAAACCTTGACTTTCGACTACACTGTTTCTTGCGTGCTTGCGAGAAGCACAACAAAATCAAAATTATGCAGAAAGGAGGCCCTCGCAATGACCATGATGATTTTAACCCTTGTATCCCGTGCCAATGGACTGACTGCGACGGCTCTTTCTGCCCATATGCGCCCGTAATAGGAAAATTCCACGCTCTTTTCCTGTTACCATGCGTTTTGTGTGCAGCACCAGCCGTTTGCATTCAGACGGATGGTGCTTTTTTCGTACCTTTTTCGAAAAAAGCATACAATGGGCAGTTATGAGTCATCAACCACTTTGTCTCTCTTGAAAGGAGTGATTTCCTACGCAGCGCACCACAACGAAACCAAAGAAGAAACAGACCCCGTTCGGCGCAATGCTCTCCCTCATCGGGCAGAACTGGACGCATTTCCTCTGGGCACTCATTGCGACCATCATGATGGTCATCATCGGCTTTTTAACGCCGCTGCTGCTCTCCGAAATCGTGGACAGCATACTGGGCAGCGAGCCATTCACAATGCCGGATTTCCTCATGAACCCGATTAACGACCTCGGCGGACGCGATTTCCTCCGCCAAAATCTGTGGATTCCCGCGCTGGCGCTCATCCTGATGAATGTCGTCAACGGCGTGTTTACGTTCATAAAAGGTCGTTCTTCCGCGATTGCGAGTGAAAATATCGCCCGAAAACTGCGCAATGACCTCTACCGCCATTTGCAGCACCTGCCGTTTGCGTACCACGTTAAAGCGCAGGCAGGCGAGCTGATTCAGCGCTGCACGTCTGACGTGGATACGATTCGCCGCTTTCTGGCGGTTCAGGTGATGGAAGTCGTCAACACGGTGCTGATGGTCGTTATCGCCATGAGCATCCTGTTGCCGCGCTCCGTGCCGATTACGCTCTACAGCCTGATTCTTGTGCCGCCTTTGTTCTGCTTCGCGACGTGGTTCTTCAAAATGGTGCATAAGTCCTTTGAGGTGGCGGACGAAGCGGACGGTGTGCTGAACGCCGTTTTGCAGGAGAACCTTTCCGGCGTCCGCGTCGTGCGCGCCTTCGGACAGCAGGAGCGCGAGGTGGAGAAGTTCGACCGCGTGAACAACGATTTGCGCAAGAAGAACCTCCGCCTGAATGAACTGCTCGCCATCTACTGGGGCGGCGGCGACGCCATCAGCATGACGCAGACGCTGTTGACACTGGTGGTCTGCATCATCTACGCCTGTAACGGCTGGATTACCGTCGGTACGCTGATTGTTTTCACCTCCACGCTGGGGATGCTGCTCTTCCCGATTCGTCAGCTGGGCCGCACTCTGTCCGACGCGGGCAAAGCAATGGTATCTATGAAGCGCGTGCAGGCGATTCTGCACGAGGAAGCCGAGCCGGATGAGCCGAACGCCCTGAAGCCCGACCTGCACGGCGATATTGTGTTTGACCATGTGTCCTTCGCTTATCCGGATGACAACGTGCCGGTGCTGCGCGATGTGTCCTTCACCATCCCCGCGGGCAAGACGGCGGCAGTGCTGGGCGGCACGGGCAGCGGCAAATCCACCATGATGTACCTGCTGCAGCGGCTGTATACGCCCACGAGCGGCAAAATCACCATTGGCGGCGTGGATATTCAGCAGATTGACCGCAAATATCTGCGCGCACACGTCGGTCTGATTCTGCAAGAGCCGTTCCTGTACTCCAAGTCCATCCGGGAGAACGTGGGCATCACCGCGCCGGAGCAGGAAGCGGAACGCATTGAACACGCGGCGGATATCGCCAGCGCATCCAGCTTTATCGCCAAGGCGGATAAGGGCTGGGAGACGGTCGTGGGCGAACGCGGCGTGACACTCTCCGGCGGACAGAAGCAGCGAATCGCCATTGCGCGCACGCTGCTCAAGGACAACAACATCCTCATCTTCGACGACTCCCTTTCCGCCGTGGATACCGAGACGGACGCACAGATTCGCGCTGCCCTCCGACACGAGCAGAAGGACGTGACCACCCTCATCATCAGCCACCGCGTGACGACGCTCTCGCAGGCTGACCTCATCCTCGTGCTGGAAAACGGGCAGATTACGCAGCAGGGCACGCACGCTGAGTTGTGCAGCCAGCCGGGCCTGTACCAGCGCATCAACAGCATCCAGAACGCCTTGGAGGAAGAACTGACGCAGGCCAAGGCGGCGGAAGGGGTGAACTGATATGCAGTCCTTTCAGGAACAGGATTATACCAAACGATTTGATCTCTCCCTGTGGCGCAAGCTCATCAAGGTTGCAAAGCCGTACCACAAGAACCTGATTGCGGTTGTGCTTTTCATGGCGGTTTCTGCAATCATCGACGTGATTATGCCGAACATGAATGCCTACGCGATTGACGTGTTCATTGCCAACCACAGCACGGCTGGGCTGGTTGGGTTCGTCGTGGCGTATGCGCTGCTGACGGCGGTGCAAGTGGCGACGATTTTCGGCTTTCTGCGGCAGTGCGGCATTGTCGAAACCGGAACGTGCTACCTGATTCGCAAGCTCGGTTTCCAGAAACTGCAGGAACTGCCCTTCTCCTACTACGACCGGATGCCCGTGGGTTACCTCATGTCCCGCCTGACCAACGACACGCAGCGCCTTGCGGACACCATCGGCTGGTCGCTGGTGGACTTGTGCTGGGGCGCAGTGTATCTGGTTGCCTGCGCCGTGCGGATGCTGACCATCAACTGGCGGCTGGGGCTGATCGTCATGCTGGTGCTGCCGCCGCTGGCCGTCATCAGCTGGAAGTTCCAGAAGGCGATTCTCGCGGCGTATCGTCAGGTGCGCAAGAACAACAGCCAGATTACCGCGGGCTTCAATGAGGGCATCAACGGCGCAAAGACGACGAAAACCCTTGTGCGCGAAGAACTGAACATCCAGGAATTCGAGACGGTTTCCGCCTCCATGCGTTCCGCGTCCATCCGCGCGGCGACGCTGTCGAACCTCTTTCTGCCCATCGTCGTGTCGCTGGGGTCTTTGGCGACGGCGTATGCGCTCTGGCAGGGCGGCAACAGCGTCATCGGCGGTACGCACGTTTTCGGCGTCGCCATGACCGTCGGCACGCTGACCATGTTCATCAACTACACCGTCAGCTTCTTTCAGCCCGTGCGCGATATTGCCCGCATCTTCGCGGAACTGCAATCTGCGCAGGCGGCGGCGGAGCGCGTCATCAGCCTGCTGGAAACGGAACCAGATATTGTGGATTCTCCCGAAGTGGTGGCGCAATACGGCGACAATTTCCACCCCAAGACCGAAAACTGGCCCAAGCTCATCGGCGACATTGACTTCGAGGACGTCACCTTCCGCTACAAAGAGGGCGAAAAGGTGCTGGAACATTTCAACCTGCACATCCAGCACGGGCAGACCATTGCCCTTGTCGGCGAAACCGGCAGTGGCAAGTCCACCATCGTCAACCTCGTCTGCCGCTTCTATGAGCCGACGGAGGGCAAAATCCTCATCGACGGCGCGGATTACCGCACGCGCAGTCAGCTGTGGCTTCAGTCCAACCTCGGCTACGTCCTGCAGTCGCCGCACCTTTTCTCCGGTACGGTTGCGGATAACATCCGCTACGGCCGCCCCGATGCCACCGACGAGGAAGTCGCGGAAGCCGCCCGCATGGTCGGCGCGGAACCCTTCATCCGCAACATGAAGGATGGCTATCAGGCGGACGTTGGCGAGGGCGGCAACCGCCTCTCCACCGGGCAGAAGCAGCTGATTTCCTTCGCCCGCGCGATTCTGACGAACCCGTCTATTTTCGTGCTGGACGAAGCCACGTCCTCGGTTGATACGGAGACGGAACAGCTGATTCAGCACGCGATTCAGAAGGTGCTGGCGGGGCGGACGAGCTTCATCATTGCGCATCGACTGTCTACGATTCGCTCGGCGGATCGGATTCTGGTGATTCAGAATGGCAAGATTACGGAAGATGGGACGCATCAGCAGCTGATTGCGAAACAGGGGTATTATTATCAGCTGTATACGAATCAGTTCCAGGAGGAACAGGGGCTGGAGATTTTGGATGGGGCGATGGCAAAGGCATAAAGCCGCATAAACCAAGAAGCAGGGAAGCGCACCCAAGCCGGGCAGCCCAAAAAGGGTCAAGGGGCAATGCCCCTTGCGGAGTCCAGA
>ENA-UOIY01001472-UOIY01001472.1-human-gut-metagenome-genome-assembly--contig:-P114-NODE-1472-length-24631-cov-10.989299_pt1 | contig 24631 bp, 16 predicted proteins | sample MGYA00242335_ERZ723882 | MGnify/ENA metagenome assembly ERZ723882
TGGACTCCAATAAGGAGCATGGAGAAGGGCGAAGCGATGTGGTCGTTTATGATCCCATCAATGCGCGCGTCGCGATCTTCGAAGCGAAGTACACGAAAACCCTGGGAAACCTGGAGAAGGACTGCGATACGGCTTTGCAGCAGATCGACAATCGGATGTATGCAAAGGAATATGAGGATGACTATGATCAGATTCTCTGCTATGGGATTTCGTTTTTCAAGAAACGCTGCATGGTAAGGGAAAAATTAAAGTAGTTATCTGAAAAAATAAAGATGCCGATATAAAGATGTAGGTATGATAAAATGATGTGAGTGTCAAAAGTAAATTTTGTCACTCACTGATGTAACCGGATTGCTCCATTGCTATGCAATTCCCGCAATCCTCGAACATCATGGTATTATTAGTTATAGAAAAAATTCTGTGTACACATAAACATGAGAAGGAGAATTCAAAAACATGATCCGTTTACACAATGATTACAACCGTGGTGCATGTAAAAAGATATTAGAGAAACTGGCACAGATCAATGGGGAAAGTTATGATGGATATGGGGAAGATACATGGTGTGAAAAGGCGACAGAGCTGATCCTGGAAAAGTGTAAGGCACCGGAAGCTGCTATCCACTTTTTGCCGGGAGCTACACAGGCTAACTTCATTGTCCATGCGGCAGCTTTAAGCCCTATCCAGAGCGTGATCTGTCCGGACAGTGGCCATGTATATGCCCATGAAGCAGGTTCTATTGAAAATACCGGACACAAGCTGGTGCCTCTTCCCTCAACAGACGGAAAGATCAGCGCAGAGCAGATCCGGGAGGTGGCAGCTTCTTATTACAATAGCGGTGAGCCAAACTATATCTGCGAGCCGAAGATGGTGTATATTTCATTTCCTACAGAATGGGGAACCATTTATTCAGAACAGGAATTAAGAGAGATCCGCAAAGTATGTGATGAGTATGGAATGTACCTGTTTGCAGACGGGGCCAGACTGGGATACGGTCTTGGTTCTGTAAAAAATGATCTGACGCTGGAAAAACTGGCAGAACTGACGGATGTATTTTACATAGGCGGTACTAAGTGCGGCGCATTGTTTGGGGAAGCTCTTGTGATCACTAACAAGAAGCTGGCACGGAAATTCCGTACTTATATGAAGCAGAACGGAGCAGTTATGGCGAAAGGCTGGCTTCTTGGCATGCAGTTTTGCAGCCTGTTAGAGGATGGCACTTACGAAAAAATGACAGCCCAGGCAGATGCTTATGCCTTAGAGATCAAGGCTGCTTTTAAAGAAAAAGGAATCCGGGAATATGTGGAAAGCTATACAAACCAGCTGTTTGTAGTTCTTACAAAAGAACAGGCAGAGGTACTGGGAAAAGAGTACACCTTTGAATATCTGCAGGATCTGGCGGATGGAAGCATGGTAGTGCGTTTTTGTACCAGCTGGGCCACAACAGAAGCTGAAAAAGACCGACTGATCAGGGATATCAGGGCATTGTGATGTTTAAAACAGAAATATGAGCAATATTGAAGATGGGAATCCTGTAAACAGATGATTTTGCAGGATTCCTATTTTTTGAATAAAAACTTCCGTCGTTTCTCTCAAAACATAGTACTCAGTCATCAACCAGCATGGTGAACTCAAAGATATTTTCAATCTCTTTTTCAGTCAGGTACAGTGCGTCGAGATTGGTTAAACCGATCAGTTTTTTGATATTTTCATTAACTCTTTGGTTCTGGGAAATATTGATATAGGTCCCATCGCCTTTGTTAACAACCCTGAAGTCACGCATAAAATTTACAAGATCATAGGAATTGATTTCGTTTTTAAAACATTTGATCTCCAGGATCCTTAAAAGAAACAAACTAAGGTAGCAGATTAAAAAATGCCCATAGATTGTTTCTTTTTTTTGTACATAAACAGGCCGGGCGTCCAGATAAGATTTGGTGATACGGAAGGACTCTTCTATTTTCCAGAGGTTGTGATATGTGTGATATACCTGCAGGGGGTTCATGTCCAATTCTGATGTCACCAGGAGATTATATCCTGCATATTTCAGATCTTCTTCAATCTTTGCCTGGTTGATTTCAATGACTGGCTTTCTGTTTTTTCCGTTTTTATCTATATTTGTTATCTTTATATATTTGACAGAATCCCCCAGATCCTCCCGTGCCATTTTTTTGTAAGTGGTATAGTTGGTGGCTTTGTCCACCATTTTCATGATCTCGGCTTTCTGTTTCTGTGCAAGGGAAGGATTGTAGGAAACAATGCGTTTTTCTTTTACCTGAAAAGAGATCACTTTTTCCTTACCAGTTTCAGGATCCGATTCCCTGAATTTATAAGAAAAAGTATCCACACAGGATTTTAAGCGAAATAGAAGCTTTCCGTCTTTATCCCGATAGTCCGTATAGACATTCGCATCATTTTCGAGAAGTAGCCACTGCTTTTCTTTTTCACTCAGTCCTTTTCCATGAATGGATTTTGAGAAAATATATCCGTCCGGAGCTTCCACAACAGCAGCATAAATGTTTCTGGCACAGTTTCAGCCTTTATCTGCGACCTGAACAGTTTTTCCGGCTACTTTATAACGTTCTTTCATTTCCTGTATGATCTTCCGGATATACGGTTTCTCTGACTCATTTCCTGGATACATCTGCATCGCAAGTGGAACCAGATCCGCATCCAGAAGCAGGGCCTGCCCGATGATCGGTCCATGCCTGTTTTCCTTGGAAGGTCCCTTTTGTTTATCTTCCTTTGGAAGGTCAATTTCAAAGTAATAGTTTGTGCAGTCAAAGAAAACACTACTGAAGTTACGCTTGTAATGCTCTTCATAACAATGGTTGAACAGTTCGATATATTTTTTATAAGATTCTCCGATAAACGCACAGCCATCGTAAATCTGATCTTCAGAAATAGGAACATCATGATAAAGATATGGGAATACGGTAGATGCCGTTTTGGATTTTGAGCAAGGGTAAAGGATCCGTGCATAGATCAGTTGTGCGATCATGTCATAAAGGTCAAACTGGAATCTTTTTTGTGATGCAAGGATATCGATCGTTTCTCTTACATTCAGTTCCGAAAGAAGAGAGGAAGCAAGAAAGTATCCGATGTTTTTTTTCAAGCTGGGCAGTGAATGCCCGGGGGCGTGTTTGATCAGCAACAGAGTCTGCGTGTTCTCTGTTCTTTTTCTCCACATATTTCTGGTAATAAGAAACCGGGTCTGGAATCTCATTGGAAATAAGATTGGAGACATATCCAAAGCTTTCGATATTTCTTGAACGAGGCTGCTTTTTTTCTTTGTCCCAGTAACTTTCATACATCTGCAGATAAGTTCCTTTTTTCTTTTTATCCTGTCGTAAATAGTATGCCATATGCCCCTCCCGGAAGAGTACTATTATTGTACAACGTATCAAAAATTTTTTCAATAAAAAAATGCCCTGTGAGGACATCAAATTTTCCAGTAAAATCAAGGATTATTAGATATATGTGCGATTTGAAATGTAGGGAGGAATTTGAAAACGTCGGAACTTTCATAGTACTACGACGGAAAACGGGGATGACTATTTTTTGAATAAAAATGAGTGGATCATGAATGTTTTTAGAATTGCGGGAGTGTAAAGCATGTAACAATTTTTTAGAAATAGTATGAAACAGCGAGGTTTTATGCTATACTAAACCCTAAAGTGGAGAACTATGGTCATGCACACATGAACAGTACAAACTATGCGATAGAGATGGAGAAACATATGTCAATAAATGAACAGGGAAAGGAAAATGCCATCAGCGTTCAGGATGTAACAAAGGTCTACCGGCTGTATGATAAGCCTATTGACCGGCTGAAGGAATCTATGAGTATTTCCCATAAAAATTATCATCGTGATTTCTATGCCCTTAAGGGGCTGTCTTTCCAGGTAAAAAAGGGAGAGACTGTAGGTATTATCGGAACAAACGGCTCCGGCAAGTCAACTATTTTAAAGATCATTACCGGTGTGCTCACACCAACCTCCGGTGAGGTTAATGTAGACGGTAAGATCTCTGCCCTTCTGGAACTGGGAGCCGGTTTTAACATGGATTATACCGGAATTGAAAATGTATACATGAACGGAACCATGATGGGATATACGAAAAAAGAGATGGATGAAAAGCTGCAGGATATCCTGGATTTTGCAGAGATCGGTGATTTCGTATATCAGCCGGTAAAGACTTATTCCAGCGGTATGTTCGTGCGCCTGGCCTTTGCGTTGGCTATTAACGTAGATCCGGAGATCCTGATCGTAGATGAGGCGCTGTCTGTAGGTGATGTGTTCTTTCAGTCAAAATGTTACCGGAGAATGGAAGAAATCCGTAAAAAAGGAACTACCATCCTGATGGTTACCCATGATATGGGCAGTATCATCAAATATTGTGATAAAGTTGTGCTGCTGCACAAAGGCGAATTTATTGCAGAAGGCCCAGCTGGAAAAGTTGTAGATATGTACAAAAAGATACTGGCTGGAAAGCTGGAGGATCTGCGGGCAGAGCTGGCAGCGGAAAAAGCATCAGAAAATGGAGATGCAGTGGAACTTTTAAAGGAAAAAAGCAGCGCACAAACGGATACCGAAAAGAATGAAGGCACAGAAATGTCTGATTTTTCCGGCGGAATGAATTTATCCCATACCGGTCTTATGCGTGACCAGCTGGCCATCAACACCGACCGCACCGAATATGGGGACGGAAGAGCGGAGATCTACGATCTGGGGCTTTTAGATGCCAGGGGAAATGTAACTAATCTGCTGTTAAAGGGTGAAACATTTACTATAAAAGAGTGCATCCGTTTCCATGCGGATATCCAGACACCTATTTTTACTTATACGATCAAAGATAAAAAGGGAACAGAACTTACCGGAACAAATACCATGTTTGAAGGGGCGGATATCAAGCCGGTAAAAAATGGAGATGAATATACCGTAGAATTTACCCAGAAAATGAACCTTCAGGGCGGTGAGTATCTGTTAAGCATGAGCTGCACCGGCTTTGAGCAGGGGGAACATGTAGTGTATCACAGGCTTTATGATGTAACCAATATTACCGTTATTTCCAATAAAAATACCGTTGGTGTTTACGATATGGAATCACAGGTAAAGGCGGAAAAGAGGAATGCAGATGAATGACATAAGTTATGAAATCCTTGACTTATTTAAGAAATATGGCGCAGATAAAGAGGGCATCTTAAAAATCCTGGAGGCAGACAGCCGCCCGGAAGTTCTGTATGCCCTTTCAGATATCCGGCGCAACCTTATGGACTGGATGGATTTTTCAGGACAGGAAAATGTACTGCAGTTAGGCTCTGACTATGGCGTGATCACCGGTTTACTTGCAGAGTGCTGTGACCATGTTGCAGTCGTAGATGAAAGAGATGAAAATCTGGTAGTAAACCAGAAAATGAATGATGCTTACACCAATGTTTCCTATATCAAAGCGGCTGATTTCCGGAAAATGGAAACAACTGAAAAAGAAGGAAAATACGATCTGGTGGTTTTACGGTCAGACCGTTCAGAGATGGATATTAAAACTATTTTCACTCAGGCTGCTTTTTATCTTTCAGAAAAAGGCAGACTGATCTTTGCATGTGAAAATGCCCTTGGTTTAAGCTTTCTTTCAGGCGCTGTCCATGATGAGGATGAAACTGCGTTTACAAAGGGAGAACTGGAAGAAGCATTTAAAGAAGCAGGACTTTCAAGGGTGGAATTTTATTACCCCATGCCGGAATATAAGCGGGCGGCATCTGTCTATTCTGACAGGTATCTTCCGGGAAAGGGAGATATCCCCCATGTGACCGCTGTATACGACAGACAGCGCTGGGCCTGCATCCATGAAGATGAGATCTCAGATAAGCTGGTACAGGAAAAGGCCTTTGGCCTGTTTGCCAATGCATATCTGGCAGTGGCTTCTAAGGGAGCCGGTTCTTTCAAGGCAGTATTTGCAAAATACAACCGCACCAGAAAAGAAGATTTCCAGATACGCACTGCGATCCTGGAAGAAAATGGAAAAAGATATGTGGAAAAGACAGCCCTTACAGCAGCGGCAGAAGCTCATATCCGGTCTATGCGCGAAAAATATGAGAAATTGATCAGCGTAAATCCGGCAGTAAAGGTATTAGAGCCACATTATTCCAAAGATAACAAGGCAGTCCGCTTTGGCTTTTTAAAGGGAAAAACGCTGGCGGAGATCTTAGGGGAGCAGATCACAGGAAAAAAAGCCCCGGTAGAAGCCTTAAAAGCTGCTATGGACCGGGTATTTGAACAGGCAGTTCTGAAAAAAGAACCATTTACACCAACGGATCAGTTTAAAGAGGTATTTGGTGACAGTGAAGAGATCCTTTCCTTACAGGATACTTCCTATGAAGTGAGCAACATTGATGGTCTTTTTGAAAACCTGATGGAAACCCAGGATGGGCTTTATTGCCTGGACTATGAATGGGTATTTGACTTCCCGATCCCGGCAGGTTTCATCCGCTACCGTAATCTGGTTTATTTCTATTATAAGTATGAAGGTCTGCTGGACTATGAAAATGCAGTTCAGTTTTTAAGTGAATTTGGAATGGATGAGAAGCTGGCAGAAATTTATGCTTCTATGGAAGTGGCATTCCAGACCTGGGTACACGGCGACGGAACTCAGGGATATATGGGCAATTATAAGCAGCGTCTGGTGACACTGGAAGAATTAAAGGCCCAGGAAAAGGAGCTGGCTCAGGCGAGAGAGCGGATCAACCAGCTTCAGGCAGAGGTAGAAGAGCGCAATATCCAGGTAAAGAAGGATCAGGAGATCCTGCGTCTTACCAATAACCATGTGACCAACCTGGAGGTAATGATCAAGGACCTGCGCCATGAGGTCAACGAACTGGGCAAGCTGGCTACTTATTTAAATGGTCATGAAGCACTTGTATTTAAAATGCGCCGGAAACTGGGACAGCAGGTAAACAAGGCATTTCCAAAAGGGACTAGGAAGCGTAAGATCTTAAATTATAGCTTTAATACTGTAAAGCATCCGGTCAAATACGGAAAAATGTATGCAACCAAAGAGGGGCGTAATCTCATTGAGGGTGATTTTAAGATCGGTGACGGTTATCTTACCGGCGGACATCTTTCCTTCCCACAGTATGAGAATCCGATGGTCTCCATTGTAATTCCATGCTATAACCAGATCCATTATACCTATGCATGCCTGCAGTCCATTCTGGAATTCACAAAAGATGTGACATATGAAGTTATTATTGCAGATGATGTTTCTACAGATGCTACCGCAGAGATCGGCCGTTTTGTGGATGGACTGGTGATCTGCCGTAACCAGACCAACCAGGGCTTCCTTCGCAACTGTAACCAGGCTGCAAAAGCTGCAAAAGGTAAGTATATCATGTTCTTAAACAATGATACCAAGGTAACAGAAGGCTGGCTGTCTTCTCTGGTAAATCTTATCGAATCTGATGATACCATTGGTATGGTCGGTTCCAAGCTGGTTTATCCGGATGGAAGATTGCAGGAAGCCGGAGGTATTATCTGGAGTGACGGTTCCGGCTGGAATTATGGCCGTCTGGATGATCCGGATAAGGCAGAATATAACTATGTAAAAGATGTAGACTATATTTCAGGTGCAGCTATTTTGCTGTCAGTAGATTTATGGAAGCAGATCGGCGGCTTTGATGAGCGTTTTGCCCCGGCTTACTGTGAAGACTCTGATCTGGCATTTGAGGTGAGAAAAGCAGGCTATAGGGTAGTTTATCAGCCTCTTTCCAAAGTGATCCATTTTGAGGGTGTTTCCAATGGTACAGATGTAAATGGTACCGGCTTAAAGCGCTATCAGGTGGAAAACAGCCAGAAATTAAAGGAAAAATGGGCAGATGAGTTTAAGAAACAGTGCGTCAATGATGGAAATCCAAACCCATTCCGTGCAAGAGAGCGCAGTCAGGGCAAGAAAGTCATTTTAGTAGTGGATCATTATGTTCCTACCTTTGACAAGGATGCTGGATCCAAGACAACGTATCAGTACCTGAAAATGTTCTTAAAGAAGGGCTATGTAGTCAAGTTCCTAGGTGATAACTTCCTTCATGAAGAACCATATTCTACTACTCTTGAGCAGATGGGGATTGAGATCCTTTATGGGGATCACTGGGCAACCGGTATCTGGGACTGGTTGAAATTGAATAAAGACGAGATTGACGTAGCTTACCTGAACCGGCCTCATATTGCTACAAAATACGTGGATTTTATCAAGGAAAATACCAATATCAAGGTGATCTACTATGGTCATGACCTGCATTTCTTACGTCTGGGCCGTGAATATGAGCTGACCGGGGATATTGATATTAAGAGAGAGGCAGATTACTGGAAAGCCATTGAACTTTCCATGATGCGCAAGGCGGCTATTTCCTATTATCCCTCTTATGTAGAGATCAATGCCATCCATGCCATTGACCGGTCGATCAAGGCAAAGGCCATTACTGCCTATGTATACGATCACTTTCTGGGGGATATCCAGGAAGACTTTGCAAAGAGAGAAGGACTGCTGTTTGTGGGTGGTTTTGCCCATCCGCCAAATGCAGATGCTGTGCTCTGGTTTGCAAAGGAGATATTCCCCCATATCAGAGAACAGCTGCCGGATATTAAATTCTATGTAGTTGGTTCTAAGGTAACTGATGAGATCAAGGCTTTAGAGCAGCCTGGAAACGGTATTATCATCAAAGGTTTTGTCAGTGAAGAAGAGCTGGCAGGTCTGTACGCTTCCTGTAAGGTAGTGGTAGTTCCGCTGCGTTATGGAGCAGGTGTAAAGGGCAAAGTGGTAGAGGCGATCTACAACGGCGCACCGATCATTACCACCAGCACCGGTGCAGAAGGTATCCCACAGATTGGGCAGGTACTTGAAGTGGAAGACGATCCAAAGGTATTTGCAGATAAGACTGTGGATTTGTATCAGGATAATGACCGCTGCCGTCAGATGTGTGAAGAAACCCAGAGGTATATCAGGGAACACTTCAGCATGGATGGGGCATGGAAAGTAATAGAAAATGACTTTTCCCGATAGCAATGAGCAGTGCGAAAAAGGGAAACACAGAACAGGAGATTAAAATGCAGGCAATCTTACTAGCCGGCGGCTTGGGGACCAGGCTTCGCAGTGTTGTAAGCGACCGTCCAAAGCCAATGGCATTGATCGAGGATAAACCATTTATGGAATACGTGACCAGAGAGCTGGTGCGCAGTGACATTACAGAGATCATTTTCGCTGTAGGCTATAAAGGTTCCATGGTGGAAGAATATTTTAAAGATGGAAGTGGATTTGGCTTTCACGCTTCCTATGCCTATGAGGAAACTCTTTTAGGCACAGCAGGAGCTATTAAAAATGCAGGCAGATTCATTACAGAAGACCGTTTTTATGTGTTAAATGCAGATACCTTTTACCAGATCGACTATACCCGTCTGGCAAAGCAGCAGGATGAACAGGATCTGGATATGGCTCTGGTGCTGCGTCAGGTGCCAGACGTGTCGCGTTACGGTAAAGCCATTTTAGATGAAAACGGTATTCTTACCGGATTTAATGAAAAAACAGCAGATCCGGTGCCGGGAACCATTAACGGCGGTATTTATCTGATGAAAAAAAGCTTGTTGGATGAGATACCGGAAGGTAAGGTATCTCTTGAAAATGAGATGATCCCAAGGTGGCTTTCTGAGGGAAAGAAGCTGGGCGGCTTTGTAAATGACGGCTATTTTATTGACATTGGCATTCCAGAAGCTTATTTCCAGTTCCAGGAAGATGTAAAAACAGGAGTGGTACATTAATCGTAAGTCCGAAAGGAGAAAAATATATGGTGATCAGAGGCAGAGCGCCCCTTCGCGTCAGCTTTGGCGGCGGCGGTACAGATGTAGCACCATTCTGTGAGCAGCAGGGCGGCGCTATTATCGGAAGTACCATTAATAAATATGCATATTGTTCTATTGTACCAAGAGAGGATGATCAGATCATTGTTCACTCACTGGATTTCGATATGACAGTAAAATACAACACAAGGGAAAACTATGTTTACGACGGACGTCTGGACCTGGTAACTGCTGCCTTAAAGGCAATGGATATCAAACAGGGCTGCGAAGTGTATTTACAGTGCGATGCACCTCCAGGCTCTGGTCTTGGAACATCCTCTACAGTCATGGTGGCAATGCTTACTGCTATGGCACGCTGGAAAGGCATTATGTTAGATGCATATGCAATGGCTGATCTGGCATATGAGGTAGAGAGGGAAGATTTAAAGATCGATGGCGGTTATCAGGATCAGTATGCAGCAACCTTTGGAGGTTTTAATTTCATTGAGTTCCATGGACGGAACAATGTAGTGGTAAATCCCCTGCGTATTAAAAAAGACATTATCCATGAGCTGCAGTATAACCTGTTGTTATGCTATACTGGAAAGATACATGTTTCTGCAAATATCATTAAAGACCAGGTGCAGAACTATGAAAAGAAAGATGCTTTTGAAGCTATGTGCGAGGTGAAAGCACTGGCTTATGCCATGAAGGATGAGCTGTTAAAAGGCAATCTTCACAGCTTTGGAAAGCTGTTGGACTACGGCTGGCAGAGCAAAAAACGTATGAGCAATAAGATTTCCAATCCACAGATCGATGAGCTGTATGCAGAGGCATTAAAGGCAGGTGCATTAGGTGGAAAGCTTTTAGGCGCAGGCGGCGGCGGATACCTGTTAATGTACTGCCCATACAATGTGCGTCATAAGGTGGCAGCCCGCATGGAGTCCATGGGCGGACAGCTGGCTGACTGGAATTTTGAACTGCGCGGTGCCCAGAGCTGGGTAGCAGACGAAGACCGCTGGCAGTATGATAAGGTAAAAGTGCAGATGCCAAACGGGGAATACTGTTTTGAACTGAAATAAAGGCAGGTCTGTAAAACAGAGAAAGTTTATATAAAAATCTGACAATCGCAGAAATGGAAAACAAGACTGTGGAACATACATTAAATAAAGTAGTATTTTTAGACCGGGATGGCACCTTAAACGAAGAAGTGAACTATCTTCATAAGACCGGAGATATGAAGCTTCTTCCCGGTGTGCCCCAGGCTTTGAAAAAGTTAAAAGACGCCGGTTATAAGCTGATCGTTGTAACCAATCAGGCGGGAGTGGCAAGAGGCTATTATACAGAAGAAGATGTAAAGATCCTTCACCAGTATATGAACCAGCTGTTAGAAAAAGACGGAGCCAAGATCGATGCTTTTTATTACTGCCCCCACCATCCGGTACATGGTATTGGTGCATATAAAAAAATGTGCAATTGCCGCAAACCGGGAACAGGCATGTTTGAAATGGCAGAGAAAGACTTTCCGGTGGACAAGACTGCTTCCTATATGATCGGGGACAAGCTTCTTGATACAGAGGCTGGACATAGATTTGGCGTTACCTCTATTCTGGTAGGAACCGGATATGGGGCAGAGCTTCATAAAGAACAGCAGGAAAAAGGTGAAAAACCGTCCTATGATCATTATGCAGAGGATCTTGGCCAGGCAGTACAGTGGATACTGGAAAGAAAATAAAACAGGAGATCTGGGTATAACTGACAAAAAACTTCTTGTAAGATCAGGTACAAAAAGAGTTACAGTTCAGCCATTACATCTTCTTGTTTCCATATTCATGAAAACAAGAAGCATGGTGGGTTCACCATATGCTGATTTGGATGAAAAAGTGCTTATGCAAGCATGCTTGCAACACACTTTCTCATTCAAACCAGCGCATGGCTGAACTGTAACCAAAAAGATTCCGGGAGCACATAGTGGCCAGAAGGAGAAAATGTATATGAAAGAACTTAGATTTTTAGATGAATTAGTGCAGCGTTATCCGGTACTTGGACCGGTAAAAGGAGATATCCTTAAAGCCTATGAGATCATGAGGGAATGCTATGAAAATGGCGGGAAACTGATGATCGCAGGAAATGGCGGCAGTTGTTCCGACAGTGAACACATTGTAGGAGAGCTGATGAAAGGCTTTGTAAAACGCCGTCCTGTATCAGAAGAGCTGGCAAGGGCATTAAAGACAGCAGACCCGCAGATGGGAGAAATTCTGGCTGACAATCTTCAGGGAGGACTTGCGGCCATTGCACTGACCGGTCACTGTGGCCTGACAACTGCCTACTCCAATGATGTAAACGGAGATCTTACCTTTGCACAGCAGCTCTACGGCTATGCAAAAAAGGGCGATGTATTTCTGGGGATCACTACATCCGGAAATTCTAAAAATGTACTTTATGCAGCAGCTGCGGCCAAAGCATTAGGTGTGACTGTGATCGGACTGACTGGCCGTGACGGTGGAAGGATCAAAGACTTTTCCCATGTTTCCATCGTGGTTCCAGAGCAGGAGACCTTTAAGATCCAGGAGCTTCATCTTCCTGTATACCATGCACTGTGCCTGATGCTGGAGGATCATTTTTATGAGTCATAAGCATGTATATGCAATACCTGCCTATGGTGATTCACCTTATCTGGAAAGCTGTATTAAATCTCTGAAGGAACAGAAAGTGGCATCTCCTGTGATCCTGTGCACATCTACCCCAAGCCCGTTTTTAGCAGATATGGCAGAAAAATATGATCTGCCCTACTATATCCGGGAAGGAAAAAGCAATATACGGGATGACTGGAATTATGCATATTCCATGGCAGATGCAGAATTTGTCACCATAGCCCATCAGGACGATATGTATTGCAGAAACTATGGGGAAGAACTGTTAAAGGCAGCAGCCAAATACCCGGATATGACTGTATTTACTTCTGATTATGCCATTTTGAAAAACAAAAAGGTGATCACCGGGGATAAGATGCTGTGGGTGAAGCGTTTTTTACGTATTCCCCTGCGTTTTCACAGGCTTTGCAGTTTAAAACCAGTAAAAATAATGCCTCTTGTATTTGGAAATCCCATCTGCTGCCCGGCAACTACTTACAGTAAAAAGCTGTTAGGAGAGCCATTTGTCCAGTCAGGGTATCAGTTTGCTTTAGACTGGGACCACATGGTACAGCTGGCAGGAGAAAAAGGACGGTTTATCTGTGTGGAGAAGCCTCTGATCTATTACCGGGTCCATGAGGGGGCGACTACAAATGCCTGCATCAAAGACAACCGCAGGGCAAAAGAAGAAACAGAAATGTTTAGCAGATTCTGGCCAGAACCGGTGGTCAGGCTGATCATGAAGGGATACTCTTCCGCTTATAAGGAGTACGAATAAAGAAATAAAGGAACAGGTAAAAATGGGGAGTGAAAAAAGGAAAGAAGGTCTTTTGCTGGCTGTATTCTGGCTGGCAGCAGTTATCCTTATAGGAACCGCTGCAAACAGACTGATACTTCATGGCCCTGTGGGGGAAACATTACAAAAGAGAGAAACAGGATGGATGCTTTTAGAACTGTCTGTCCTGTTTTTATGGAATTTATGGTGGCTGTGCCTGGCAGTAAAACACAGGGGAAAAAGAAAGATGGCAGCAGCGTGTCTGGTATCCGGGTGGCTATTTTTCCTGTGGGGACACAGTATATTGCTGCCGCTCATTGGTGCCGGCATATGGATGGCAACGGTGATGGGATATGGTATCTGCATCAATAACTGTTTTTTAAGTGGTTCCGGTAAAAAGACCAGATACCTGCTTCCGGTCTGGGAAAAGATCACCTTAGGGCTGACCACCGGAAGCGCTGCCTGGATGGTCATGGTATGTGGGATTTCCCTTACAGGTCATGGAGGTATCGGACTTTGGCGAAAGATAGCAGTTGTGCTGTGTGTGGGGATAGCGGCAGTCTGGCTGTGGAAAAACAAAGAAATTTTCAGCAGGTCTGTGGATAACCACAGCAGTACAGAGAAAAAGGGGATGAAGAAACAGAATGCAGTAAGTGGATGCAGCAATATGCTTCATGCAATTATGCCGGAAGATGTGCTTCAGGCAGCCCTTCTTGCATTCATTCTTACCATGCTGTTCCTTCAGGCGGGCCGTTTAAACCATGAGCTGGATTATGATTCCCTTCATTATGGACTGCGTTCCCCATATATACTGGATAATGGAGAAGGTATTTATGAGAATCTGGGACTGATCAATCTGGTGTATACCTACAGCAAAGGTGCAGAGGTGCTGGTGCTTCCATTATCAGGTACACCTACCTATGGTTTTTTGCTTTCATTCACTTTCTGGACCACAACAGTCAGTGTGATAACGGCTGTGGTGATCGGAACACGTTATGGTGGAAAAAAGGCCGGTTTCTGGACCGGGGCACTTTTTTGCGCAGTTCCCGGTATTATGAACATGGCAGTTTCTGCCAAAAGTGACAGCATAACTCTGATGTGCCAGCTTATTATTTACGATATGCTGTGTCTGGCAGTTACCAGAAAAGATGGAGAAAAAAATGTCTGCACAAATAGTTCACAGAAGATCAGGGAAAATCCTGTAACAGGAGTGACAGAAACAGAGCGGTCGTGTAATACAGCTCCATGGCTTATTTTCGCCGTATCTGTTTATATCCTTTCTCTTGTTTATAAACCAACAGCCCTTATATTTTCTACTGCCCTGGGCGGTGTGGGACTGGTGTGCCTGCTTATTTTCAAAAAAGCAGGAAAACAGGATAAAAGAGGATTTTTAACCTGGATCTTTCCTGTATTGGCAACTGTAGGATTGTGGTATCGCACCTGGCTTCTTACAGGAGTTCCTGTTACCTCTGTATTTGCCAATTTCTTTGAAAAAATAGGTTTTAAAGTAAAATATCCCTACAACTTTTCACATGTTATCGGTGATCCGTCTATTCTTTCCACTGAGGAAAAAATAGAAAGGCTGCTGGGGCGTTTAAAGGGAATCCTTATTTCTCCGGTGGGAGAAGATATGGATCATGTAATCATTGCCTGGGGAAGTATTCTGGTAACGGCACTTTTGCTGTTTTGGATTTTTCAGGTAATAATAAGAGTTATAAAACGTCAGAAGATCTCACAGCTGGATTTTTTTGACGGTTTTCTCATGATCACGCTGTTAGCAGGTTCAGCAGCCAGCATTTATACACTTTCACAGGTAGATGGAAACTATTTTATGCTGGTGTATGCAGTTGTAGTTATCAGTACCATGCGGATCACAGGGGACTGGTTGAAGAAAGAAGAACCGGAAAACAATGGCACAGCAGCTGTAAGGGACAGTAAAGATCAGTGTACCATCCGCAAAACGGGGCTGTCAGGTAAGGATTCCCTGAGGATCGGCATCTGCCTGTTAGCAGTTCCATTCCTTCTCTTTAATACTCTGGTCACATCCTCTACCAGCTGGGCGGGGTGTCCGGGCTTTACACCATTTAAATTGGCAGGTAAGGGGTACTATAACCACCGTTACCACAGACACGAAAGCTGGGAAAGAAGAGGCTGTAAGGAACTTTGTTCACGGCTTACCAAAAAGAACCGGGTAGTAGCCTTTGGTTTTCACCCCCAGGTGCTGGATATGGACTGCAGCGTGCAGAGCTATTATGACATAACAGGAAGCGGCGGAGACGTATATTTAGTAAAAAAACTGGCCTATTTCGAAGAATATTTAAGATGGGCCGGAACCGAATATATATATGTACAGGCGGGCTATCTGGCAGACCAGCCAAGAGCCACACAGATCATTGAAGATATGATCGCAGAAGGTACCTTAAAAGATCTTACCTTTGAGTGGGGAAATATGCTGGCAAGAGTAGATCTGGACCACCCATTTAAAGAACCGGATGAAAGATTAGTGCAGCTGTTCCGTGATGCCTACAGCATGGTGAAAAACGGAGAATAAGCCAGGCGTAAACAGGAACAGAAAGATTCACTGCAATTTAAGGAGGCAGAATTTTGGACACCAGGGAAAGAATTAAATTCAGGATCGGATTTTCCAGAATGGAAAAACAATATCAATGGAAGGATCATGTGATCTTCATGGGACTTCTCTTAGGACTAGCTGTGTGGTTGAACCATGGGATACAGATCAAGGGTCTTTATATGGATGATCTGTATTTCTGGTCCTGTTATGGCGAGCAGAGCTTTGTGGAATATGTCTTTCCTATGGGAAGTACCCGTTTCCGGTTTTTATATTACCTTGCAGCCTGGCTTGAAATGGCTGTAGTGAGAAACCATGTAGCCCTTTTTGTACCTATTAACATATTGCTAAATGCAGCATTGTCCTGGTACCTGTATTCCATTGGCTGGCGGTTGTCCAGGGCGAAAGCGATCGGCTTTTTTACAGGGGCCATGTTCTTGGCCAGCCGTATGGCATATTACCAGATCGGACAGGTTTTAGGACTGATGGAAACAATGGCACTTTGGATGGCCGTTTCCATTCTCTGGAACCTGTACCGTTATATCAATGAAGAAAACAGGGAGAACTGTTTTTATTTTGCCAGCCTGCTGTATTTCGGAGTATGTTTTGTACATGAACGTTACATGGCACTGCTGCCATTGCTGCTTCTGGCTCTTATCATTAAAAAATGTAAAAAAATATCCCTTTGGTTCAGTACAGTCCTTTCCTTTGGGCTGGTACAGCTGATCAGGGCTTTTACCATTGGTTCTGTCCTTCCGGCAGGAACCGGAGGAACACAGGTAGCAGACACATTAAATATCCAGCAGGCCATTAAATTTGCTTTTAGTCAGGCTGCATATGTGTTTGGTATTAACGCAGGACCGGAACACTTAAATGGCTGTCCATGGGGTGAAAGTCCCATGTGGGTCAAAGGCCTGACCGGTATGGCAGATGTGATGATCCTTATTATGGTGCTGGCATTTCTGGTAAAATTTATCGTGGAAAAACAGAAAGAGCGGAAGTTTACCATGCTGTTCAATGCTATGCTCTTTATCGGCTTTATTGCTTTAAATATTGCCTCATCCAGCGTTACCATACGTGTGGAAATGCGCTGGATCTACGTATCCTTAGCTGGTGCATTACTTTTCCTTTCTTACATCTATGGGGAACTGACAGAAGGAGTAAAAAAAGAACTGTATCTGAAGAGACTCTGGCCATGGGGGATCCTTTTTGGGCTGTATGTGCTGCTTATGCTTCCGGCAGAACTGTTTTACCGCAGCTGCTATCCAAAGCTGTATCTGTGGCCGGACCAGCTGCGCTATAATTCCCTTGCAGAGCAGACCTATGAAAAATACGGGGACAGCATATTTGGGAAAACCATCTATATCATGGGCAATACGTATCAGATGAGCGATTTTACTGCCCGTACCTTCTTTAAGGTGTTTGATCCGAAAATGAAGGCAGAGGGTACAAAAGTAGAGTTCATAGACAGTATCCGGGACATCGGACAGGTAGATGACCAGATGCTGGTACTCAGAGAAGATCCGGCTCATAATGCATTCCAGGATATTACGGATTTTGTCCGTAGCCTGAAACTGCAGATCGATTACGGGTATTATTCCGATGACTGGATGGATGAACATGCATCCCTTACAGTGATGGCAGGTTCCACCGGGGAAATAGAACTGGAATTTATGTATCCAGGTGTAATGAGCGGTGGGGAAGCCATTTACATTACAAAAGATAAAGAACCGGCCCGTACACTGCCTCTTCACTCCAGCGTAGTAAATACCACGCTTCAGGCAGAGCCGTGGCAGTTAGTCCATCTGGAATTTGACTATAATTTCTATATGCAGAATGCCAGAGAGCAGAGAGGCGAAGACCGTCTTGCCGCTATCGTGCATATTACAACACCGTAAAAATGTACTTCCGGAGTCTTTTCGCAAAATCAGGCACAGAAAGATTCTGGGAGAACATAAAAATGTACTCTCGGAGTCTTTCATGCACTTGCCTTTGCGGCCGATTTTCCGCCAGTCGCACCCGAATTTTATCAACGTACGCACCGCGTACGCCTCAAAAATTTGGGCACAACTGACAAAAAATCTTCTCGCAAAATCAAGTACAAAAAGATTCCGAGAGTACATAACATGGTTCAGGAGGATAAATACATGAAAATTCCCGGTAACAGGGAGCAAAACAGGAGCAATGCTGTTAAAGAAGCCCACCTTTGGTTAATACCACTTTTGGGCATTGCATTTCTTCTGTGGTATATCAAAAATGCGACCTGTGATGTGGTTTATTCCGATTATATCCGTCTGGTAAACAGTTATCTGCCAGATGTATGTGATCCAAAGAAATTCTTTGTGGCAGATGTGCTGACCCGTATCCCTATTAACTATCTGGCACGTATTATAAATGTCAAGCTTTTTGGATTTTCCATCACCTTTGACCGGGTACTGGGAGCTGTAAGCGTAGGTCTTGCAGCCTGGTGCTTTTCTGCTTATTCCCGTCAGTTAAAGGTTCAGATAACATGGTTTATAGCCCTTATGGTGGTCGTGTTCAGCCTGAACAAATGGGAAATGCTGACAAATGGAAGCGGCTGGTCCCATTTCTTTGCCTTTGCCTGCTTTTTCTATCACCAGATTCTTTTTGACCGCTATTACAGAGGACAGGAAAAAAAGTGGGACAAGACCAGACTTATGTTTCTTCCGTGGCTTATCATCCTGGGAACAGCCGGTCCTTACTGTGCAGTCTATGCTGCTGTTATGATACTGGCATCCGGTGTGGCAGCACTGCTGGCTGATGATTCCAGGCGAAAAGAATATATTACATTTCTTCTCTGTACTCTTATACCATTGCTCCTTTATATATTCAGCAATTCCTTTGCAGTAGAAGAACATGCAGGAGCTACAGGCAGGTCACTGGGACAGATATTAGCCGATCATCCTGCATTTCCGGTCCGTTTTATCCTTAAATCCCTTGCAGGAATGTTCATTGGAGGGGAAGAATTACAGCAGTGGATGCAAAATGGTTGTATTTCCAACAAAATCATATATCTGTTGGGAGTTATCCTCATGTCCGGCTATCTGTGGTCCCTGTGGTTAAACATAAGCCTTGGCATTTACAAAAAAACGCTCTTTCCATTGATGCTCCTTGTATCCGGCGGGGCAAATCATCTTCTTATTTTCCTTTCACGTTACATTTTTGAGAAAGAGGACTATGCCTTAAGCTCCCGCTATGCCCTGCAGTTTCAGGCAGGTGTGCTGGGGATCCTTCTTACATTTGCCCTTGCATCAAAAATACGCAGACAGCATACCGGTGGCAGAACGTTAAGAAGGGCAGTGCCTGTTCTTGAAATGGCCTTCTGTATTGCAATCCTTCTTGGAAATGGTTATACTACTTATCGTGAGATACAAAAGGCACCTTACAGAGAAGAAAACTTTGAAAAAATGGCAGAAATGGCACCAGCTATTCCAGCCATGACAGAAGAAGAACTAAAAGAACATTCCAAAGAAATAAACAGCCTTTACGAATACCGGAAAGGTACAGGCAAGATCCAGGAAGCATTCCGTATCCTGGAAGAAAACCACCTGAATATCTTCAGGGATAAATAGTGATAATGATGTTTTAAAACAGAAGATGTCCTCCCGGAGTCTTTCCTGCACTTGCTTTTGTGGCCGATTTTCCGCCAGTCGCACCCGAATTTCATCGACGTACGTTCCACGTACGCCTCAGAAATTTGGGCACAACTGACAAAAAATCTTCTCACAAAATCAAGCACAGGAAGATTCCGAGAGAACATAGAAGAACTCTTGGAGGAAAGATTGAAAATGAAAGTAGTTATCTTAGCAGGCGGCTTCGGCACCAGGATCAGCGAAGAAAGCCATTTAAAACCAAAGCCAATGATCGAGATCGGTGAAAAGCCGATCCTGTGGCATATTATGAAATATTATTCCGAATTCGGATACCACGATTTTGTGATCTGTCTCGGATATAAGCAGTACGTTGTAAAAGAATTTTTTGCAGATTACTTCCTGCATACATCCGATGTTACCTTTGACCTGGCAAATAACAGCATGGAAGTACACAACAACTATTCTGAGCCATGGAAGGTCACACTGGTAGATACCGGTTTAAATACCATGACCGGCGGCCGTGTAAAACGTATCCAGCAGTATATTGGAAACGAGCCATTTATGCTTACCTATGGTGATGGCGTTTCCAATGTAGACTTAAATGAACTTGTAGCTTTCCACAGATCCCACGGTAAGATCGCAACGATCACGACTGTGAATCTGGGACAGTCCAAAGGCGTGTTAAACATTGCAGATGACAATACTGTTCTTTCCTTCCGTGAAAAAGATGACAATGACGGCGCTCTTATCAACGGCGGTTTTATGGTAATGAATCCGGAGATCTTTGATTATCTGGAAGGTGATTCCACCGTTTTTGAGCAGGGACCAATGCAGAAGCTGGCAGCAGAAGGCCAGATGAAGTCCTTCTATCACGGTGGCTTCTGGCAGTGCATGGATACCCAGAGAGAGATGAAAAAATTAGAAGAACTGTGGCAGTCAGGAAAAGCACCGTGGAAGATCTGGAAAGATTAAGGAGTTGTTATGACATTAAAAGAACTGAAATCATTTTATAATGGAAAAAGGGTACTGGTCACAGGCCATACAGGATTCAAAGGCTCATGGCTGGTGCGTATCCTTACACTGGCAGGCGCCCAGGTAACTGGCTACGCCTTAAATCCGCCTACAGAACCAGCTCTTTTTGAAATAGCAGGGCTGGAAGATACCATCAAAAGCATCACCGGAGACATACGGGATCTGTCACATCTGCGCCGCGTTTTCGATGAAGTAAAGCCGGAGATCGTATTTCATCTGGCAGCACAGCCTATCGTCCGTGAATCCTACAAAGAACCTGTTTACACATATGAGACCAATGTAATGGGGACAGTAAACATTTTAGAATGTGTCCGTCTTACTGACAGTGTAAGATCCTTCTTAAATGTAACAACTGATAAAGTATATGAAAACAAAGAATGGGAATACGGATACCGTGAATGTGACCCATTAGATGGTTATGATCCATATTCCAACAGTAAATCATGTTCCGAACTGGTAACACACAGCTACAAAAAATCCTTCTTCGGGGACGGACGGTGTGCCATTTCCACGTCCCGTGCCGGAAATGTCATTGGCGGCGGTGATTTTGCAAGTGATCGTATTATCCCGGACTGCATCCGCGCAGCAGCAGCCGGAAAGCCCATCCAGGTAAGAAATCCACATTCCACAAGACCATACCAGCATGTGCTGGAGCCATTGGCAGTATATCTTACCATTGCCATGGAACAGTACAAAGACAACAAATACCAGGGTTACTACAATGTAGGTCCGGATGACAGGGACTGTATAACAACAGGAACCTTAACGGACCTGTTCTGCAATGCCTGGGGAGAGAAAATGACCTGGGAAAATCATTGGGCCGGCGGCCCTCATGAGGCAAATTTCCTGAAATTAGACTGTTCCAAGATCAAAACTGTATTTGGCTGGACACCAAGATATACAGTAAAAACAGCCATTGAAAAAACAGTAGAGTGGTCAAAAGAATATTTAAATGGGGCAGATATGTTAGAAGTAACAGACCGCCAGATCCGGGAATTCTTTTCATAAGACCGTCCCGGCAGTCCAATTATAAAATTGTTAGTAGGAGATAAAAAAATGTTTGAACATACAACTGAAGCAGAGGCAAGAAAGCAGATCTTAGATCTGGTAGCTGATTACTGCGACACATTCCATAAGAAAAAAGAATACAAAGAAGGAGACCGCATCCCATATGCTTCCAGAGTTTATGACCATAGTGAAATGGTCAATCTGGTAGACAGCTCTCTGGAATTCTGGCTGACTTCCGGCCGTTATACAGATGAATTTGAGAAGAAACTGGCAGAATACCTGGGTGTGCGTTATTGTTCCCTGGTTAATTCCGGTTCCTCCGCAAACCTGATCGCATTTATGGCACTGACTTCCCCATTACTGGGAGACCGCCGTGTAAACCGCGGTGACGAGGTGATCACCGTTGCCTGCGGCTTCCCAACTACAGTAGCGCCAATGATCCAGTATGGCGCAGTGCCGGTATTCGTAGACGTGACCATCCCACAGTACAACATAGATGTGACCATGTTAGAGGCTGCAAGATCTGAAAAGACAAAAGCGGTCATGATCGCCCATACCTTAGGCAATCCCTTTGACCTTCGGGCTGTAAAAGCATTCTGTGATAAATATAACCTGTGGCTGGTAGAAGATAACTGTGATGCTTTAGGAACACAGTATACAATGGAAGAAGACGGAAAAGAAACAGTACATTTCAGCGGCACAGTAGGTGATATCGGAACCTCTAGTTTTTATCCGCCCCATCATATGACCATGGGAGAAGGGGGCGCTGTTTACACCAACAGTCCGCTTTTAAATAAGATCATCCGATCCTTCCGTGACTGGGGAAGAGATTGTATCTGTCCATCCGGACATGATAACCTGTGCGGACACCGTTTTGACCGTCAGTATGGGGAGCTTCCACTGGGGTATGACCACAAATACGTATATTCCCATCTTGGATATAATTTAAAAGCAACCGACATGCAGGCAGCTATTGGATGTGCCCAGTTAGACAAGTTCCCGTCCTTTGTAGAACGCCGCCGCCACAATTTTACAAGATTAAAAGCGGCACTGGCAGACTGCACCGATAAACTCATCCTTCCAGAAGCAGCACCACATTCCAATCCAAGCTGGTTTGGATTTTTGATCACATGCAAAGAAGGTACAGACAGAAACGCAGTTGTCCAGTACATTGAGAGTAAAGGCGTACAGACACGTATGCTGTTTGCCGGAAACCTGATCAAGCATCCATGCTTTGATGAAATGAGAGCATCAGGTAAAGGATATCGCGTAGTAGGAAACCTGGAAAATACAGAGAGGATCTTAAGAGATACTTTCTGGGTTGGAGTTTATCCGGGAATGAATGATGAGATGATCGATTTTATGGCGAAGACGATTCGGGAGGCTATTGGAAAGTAATTCCAGAAGGTCCGAACTGTGAAATGGGGGCTTGGTTTTTCAGTGTATCATTGTCCACTGGCTTTCGCATGCGTCTGTTCGCCTGCATCGGACTGCGTCCGTTGCATTCGGACATCCGCGCTCAAGATGTGGACAATCGATAAACTGAAAACGCCCCCTTTTCCCAGTTCTACAAATAAGCATGAGTGAGGAAAGAGAACATTGTGATGAAATTTGGGCACAACTGACAAAAAATCTTCTCACAAAATCAGGCACAGAAAGATTCTGAGAGAACATCATTTGGTAAAGGAGGGGAAAGATTATATGGCAGAAAATATGGAAAACACAAATACTGTTAGTGTCAATAAAATCAGTGGTATTGACATTAAAGATAATGCTGGATATGACATGAGTCGTGTTCACAGGGCCAATCTGACTATCCTTAAAGAAATTGACCGTATTTGCCGTAAATATAAAATACAGTATGCCTTAGATGCAGGGACTCTTATTGGGGCAGTGCGTCATAAGGGGTTTATTCCATGGGATGATGATGCAGATATTGTCTTTACGAGGAATCAGTTTGAAGCATTTAAAAAAGTAGTAAAAAGAGAACTCCCAGATACAATGGAACTGGTAGAACCAGACAGCTTCCATGGAGGAAAGGCATTTTACGACTTTACTCCCCGTATTATCTATAAAAAAAGCCGTATGCACCCAGACAGTGATAAAATGGACTACTATGATGGAAAACTAAACCACTTGTGGGTAGACCTGTTCATTCTGGATAAGCTTCCAAAAGGAAAAGCAGCAGCAGAAATCACCCGTTTCCTTCATAAAGCCATTTACGGCCTTGCAATGGGCCACCGCCACGATTTAGACTATAGTAAATACAGCCTGATGCATAAAATCTTTGTAGGCGGTCTTGCAACAGCAGGAAAACTGATCCCTCTGAAAGCAATATTTGCGATGCAGAAAGCAATTGCCCTTAAAGACAGACACAGTAAAGGCGACTTACGCTATTACAGTAACTACCAGCCAGATTACCTTTACGTTACACTTCACAAAGACTGGTGTGAAGAAGTAATAGATGCCCCATTTGAAGACACCACCCTTATGATCCCCAAAGGCTGGGATCCGGTCCTGAAAGAAATATATGGCAATTATATGCAGCTTCCACCAGAAGAACAGCGGATCCCGACTCATTCCAGCTTACAGATACAGGTATATGACGAATGAACAATACAGCAGAAAACAACAGTAAAAACAGTAACGATATAAACGAAAACAGCAAAAGCCTACGTAAACTATCAGTAGTCGTATCCGTGTACAACGAAGAAAAAGCTTTGCGAGAATTCTATAAAGAAACCAATAAAATCCTGGAACAGATAAGAAAATCCGGCTGGGAGCATGAACTCATATTCGTTAATGACGGAAGTTCAGATAACAGTTTAAGCATTCTGGAAGAACTGGCAAAAGAGGATCATGATGTAAAACTCATCAGTTTTTCACGGAACTTTGGGCACGAAGCAGCAATGATCGCTGGGATCGATCACAGTACAGGAGATGGGATCATCTGCATGGATGCAGACCTTCAGCACCCCCCGGAATGTATCCCACAGATCATAGAAAAATTCAGTGCCGACTACGAAGTTATCAACATGGTCCGTACCAAAAACAAATCCGCAGGTCTGGTCAAAAATATAACATCATCAGGCTTTTACTGGCTTATTAATCACATTTCAGATGTCCATTTTGAGCCAAACGCCTCTGATTTCTTCGCCATCAGCAGCCACGTAGCCCAG
>ENA-UOIY01001509-UOIY01001509.1-human-gut-metagenome-genome-assembly--contig:-P114-NODE-1509-length-24087-cov-11.356649_pt1 | contig 24087 bp, 19 predicted proteins | sample MGYA00242335_ERZ723882 | MGnify/ENA metagenome assembly ERZ723882
GGACTGCGTCAAGGTCGGCATCGGCCCCGGCTCCATCTGCACGACGCGCGTCGTCGCGGGCGTCGGTGTGCCGCAGATCACCGCCGTGATGGAAAGCGCGGAGATCGCCAATAAGTACGGCATCCCCATCATTGCCGACGGCGGCATCAAATACTCCGGTGATATCGTCAAGGCGCTCGCCGCGGGCGGCAGCGTCGTGATGCTCGGCTCCATGCTCGCCGGGTGCGAGGAAGCCCCGGGCGATACCGAGGTGTTCCAGGGACGCCAGTTCAAGGTCTACCGCGGCATGGGCTCGCTCGCCGCGATGGCGAAGGGCTCCAAGGACCGCTATTTCCAGGAGAAAAACTCCAAGCTCGTCCCCGAGGGCGTTGAGGGGCGTGTGCCGTACCGCGGGCCGGTGTCCGACACGGTGTACCAGATGGTCGGCGGCCTCCGCTCCGGCATGGGCTACTGCGGCGCGCCCGACATTGAAACGCTGCGCACGACGGCGCAGTTTGTGCGCATCACCGCCGCGGGCCTGCGCGAGAGCCACCCGCACGATATCTACATCACCCGCGAAGCGCCGAACTACACCATGGGGCCTAACACCTGACGGCATTCAAACGAGACCCGCTGCGCTGGGCTCTCGTTTGAGGGGGCTGCGGCTCGCGGCAGCGCACTCGCTGGCGCTCGCACGTTTGCGAGCCGAGAGGAATTTTCTCCGACGCACATGTCGTCGGAGAAAATGAATTGGAATTTATTTGCTCCTGCGGGAGCAAACTCCGGCGAGGCCTTTATATGAGAAAACGGGAGACGGAATCGCCGTCTCCCGTTTTTTGTTGCGTATATCGGAAAAAGTTGGTATAATACCCTTAGTAAAAGGGGGAGTGTTTCCATGCAGGACAATATCGCGGTGCTCCGCCAATGGATCGCCGGGAGCGACAACATCGTCTTTTTCGGCGGCGCGGGCGTGTCCACGGAGTCCGGCATCCCGGATTTCCGCAGCACGGACGGGCTGTACCGGCAGGAGTACAAATATCCCCCGGAGACGATTTTGAGCCATACGTTCTTTGAGCGGAACCCCGAAGAGTTTTTCCGCTTTTACCGCGCCAAGCTCATCCCGGATAAATCGGTGCAGCCGAACACGGCGCACCGGCGTCTCGCGGAGCTCGAGCAGGAAGGAAAGCTCCGTGCCGTCATCACGCAGAACATCGACGGGCTCCATCAGGCCGCGGGCAGCAAACGCGTCATTGAGCTCCACGGCTCCATCCACCGCTGCCGCTGCGCCAAATGCGGAAAGCCCTGCCCCGAGGAGATTGTCAACACCGGCGAGGGTGTGCCGCGCTGCTCGTGCGGCGGCGTGCTCCGCCCGGAGGTCGTGCTCTACGAAGAGCCGCTCGCGGAGCAGGACATCACCGATGCCGTGAACTTTATCCGTGCGGCGGACGTCCTGATAGTAGGCGGCACGTCGCTCGCGGTGTACCCCGCGGCGGGACTGCTGCGCTATTACGAGGGGCGCAAGCTCGCGCTTGTGAACATGGGCGCAACGAGCTATGACGAATCGGCCGACCTTCTCATCCGCGAAAAGCTCGGCAAGGTATTTTCCGAGGTATGAAAACAAACATTCTCGGCGTCGCGTTCGATGCGCTGACGCTCGATGAAGCCGAAGAGCGCGCCGACGCACTGCTGCGCGCCCGAAGGGGCGGCTATATCGTAACGGCCAACCCCGAGATCGTGCTGCACAGCCGGGAGGATGCGGCGTATGCCGCCGCGGTGAACGGCGCAGACCTCGTGCTCGCAGACGGCGTGGGCGATCTCTATGCTGCGCGTATTCTGGGCACGCCCCTTCCCGAGCGCGTTGCCGGCTCGGATCTCACGCCGCGGCTGCTCTCCCGGCTTGCGGAGCGCGGCGGCAGCGTGTTTCTCTACGGCGCACGCCCCGGCGTCGCCGAAAGGGCGGGGGAGGCTTTGCGAAGCGCCTGTCCCGGTCTCCGTATCGCCGGTACCGAAAATGGGTATATTTCCGATGAAACGGCGCTTTTCACAGCGCTCGATAAAGAACAGCCGGACTTGCTGCTTCTCGGTCTCGGCGTGCCGCGGCAGGAACTCTGGATGGCGCGAAACCGGCAGAGGACGAACGCCGTCATGATCGGTGTCGGCGGTCTGCTCGACGTATTCGCCGGGGACATCCCCCGTGCGCCGGAGAGCTGGCAGAGGCTGGGGCTTGAATGGCTTTACCGGCTGCTGCGCGAGCCGCGGCGCATCAAACGCATGATCCGCCTGCCGGAGATCCTCCTTCTCGCGGCGCGCGAGCGGAAATAAAAAAGGCTCTCCCGCAGGAGAGCCTCGCAGATGTGCGAGCAAAGTGGGAGCGCTGCGGCGAGCCGCAGCCTCCGTAAGTTTTAGCAGCCGCAGCCGCAGCCGCAGCCGTTGTTGTTTCCGCAGCCGCAGCCGTTGTTGCAGCCACAGCCGCCGCACCCGCAGCCGCAGAGCAGGATGAGAATGATGATGATCCAGAGGCAGCCGTTATTATTTCCACAGAACATGGAGAATACCCTTTCTCCGTGCCATATTTGCGCCCCGGCCGCGCACGGCGCTCCGGCCGGTCGGTGACATCGTTTTGCAGTTCCGCCGGGGCTTTCTGCCCCGTCTGCGGTATTCTATGCCCGCGTGCCGCGGGCGGTTACAACTCCAAGGAGAGCATTTATGTCTGACGAAGAAAAAATTCGGCCCGAGACCGAACCCCCTGTCGGGCGCCACGCCGCGCCCGAACCGCCCCCGGCGGAGGAACCGGCAGAAAACGCCGTAGTCCCGGCTGCGCCGGAAACGCCGGAGAACGCCGCTGCACCGGAGAAACCGGAGAAGCCGGAAAAGCCGGAAGCATCCAAGCGCCCGGCGGCCAAGAGCGCGAAGCCGGGAAAAAAGAAACCGGCGCGATCGGTTCGGACAACGCGCCCGGAGAGAAAACCGGAGAGCGAACCGAAAAAGAAGAAAACTGCACCCCAGCCGGTCGAAGCCGAGCTTGACCCGCGCGAGGCGGAGCGGGCGTATATGCCCATCCGTTCGCGGCGCGACGGGCGCATCGGATGCATGGGCGGCATCATGTATGCCGCATTCATCCTCTGCGCAAGCGTGCTTCTCGCGGTGTTCGGCTGGATGGCGGCCTCGGACGTGCTCGCGCTCAACAAGAGCGCTGAGAGCGTGGAGATCACGCTGCCGGAGAGCGCCTTTACGCAGAAGACCGTGGACGTGACGGATGACGACGGCAACGTCACCGGCACGAAAACGATCCGCGTGGCGGATATGAACACCGTGTCCGGCATATTGAAGGACTACGGCCTCATCAACTACAAGTGGCTCTTCCAGCTCTATTCGCGCTTCTCGAACGCGGAGGTGCAGCTCAGTCCCGGGACGTATGCGCTCACGACGAATCTTGACTACCGTGCGCTTGTGAAAAAGATGCAGACCGGCGCTGATTCGCAGCTTCAGACGCTCGTGATGTTCCCCGAGGGCTACAATCTCGATCAGGTGTTTGCCAAGCTCGAAGAAAACGGCGTGTGCAGCAAGGAGGATCTCTATGCTGCCGCGGCGAATACCGAGTTTTCGTATGCGTTCCTTGAGGGCGTGGAAACGGGCGACCCCTACCGGCTCGAGGGCTTCCTCTTCCCGGATACGTATTACTTCTATCAGGGGATGCAGGCGTCGAGCGCCATCAACAAATTCCTCTCCAACTTTCATTACCGCATCACGGACGAGATGTGGCAGAAGGCGCAGGCGCTGAATCTGACATTCCGGCAGGTGATCACGGTCGCCTCGCTCATCGAGCGCGAGGCTGCGAACGACGCCGAGCGCGCGACGATCGCCTCGGTCATTTATAACCGACTGAACATCGGCATGCCGCTGCAGCTCGACTCCACGGTCGTATACGCCCTGCGTGAGACCGGCGAGACGACGATGTCCACCGAACTCATTCAAGCCACCGACAGCCCGTACAATACCTATCTCTATCAGGGGCTGCCGCCCGGACCGATCTGCAACCCCGGCATGAAATCCATCGAAGCCGCGCTCAACCCTGAGCAGACCGGGTATTACTATTTTGCGCTGGACATGGAAACGAAGAGCATGCGCTTCTTCGCCACGCTTGCCGATCACGAGGCATTTGTTGCAACACAAGACTACGGCTAACGCTTCAAACAAACCCCACTCCGTTGAGGGGTTTGTTTGAGGGGATAGCGGCTCGCCGCAGCGCACTCGCTGGCGCTCGCACGTTTGCGAGCCGAGAGGAATTTTCTCCGACGCACATGTCGCCGGAGAAAATGATTGAGACTTTATTTGCTCCTGCGGGAGCAAACCCTGGCGAGGCCTTTTTAACGCAGAAGACCGCAGAAAAAATTCTGCGGTCTTTTTGCATTGTCAATACAAAGTTAGCGTGATATAATCGCAGCTATGGAAACGAACGATCTTATCCGGCGCGCGGAGGATCTTGCCGCGCGCTGTGAGCGCACCTCGTCGGTGACGGCGACCGCCTTTCTTACCCCGGCGGAGCGCATGGAATTGCAGAATGCCCCCTCGCTGCGCGGCACGGCCGTCGTCTATTCCGGCGGCGGGACGGAGTGCGAGCGCACATGCGCGTTTTTTCTCCCGTTTTATCTCACCGCGGAGGAATTTGACTCCGCGGAGTATATTTCCGCGGTGCATTTTCGAAGCTTCTTCGGCGAGCCGGGCCACCGGGACTATCTCGGCGCGCTGCTCGCGCTCGGCGTGCGCCGCGAGTGGGTGGGAGACATTCGCGTCCGGGGTACGGAAGCCTGGGTATTCTGTCTGCCGAACGTTGTGAAAACGCTCGCGGAGCTTGACCGCGCCGGACGGTACACCGTCCGCGGCGAGGAGATCGCCCCCGCGGACGTCCCGGAGGAAGAAATAAAGACCGAAGCCATGAGCTTCACGGTGCAGAGCCTCCGGCTTGACGCCGTGACCGCAGGGCTTTTCCGGCTCTCCCGCACGAGCGCCGCGGAGCTCATCCGTCTCGGCAGCGTGTCGCTCAACTATGTGCCCTGCCTGCACACGGACGCCGCCGTCCGCGACGGCGACGTCATCTCCGTGCGCGGCAAGGGCAAGGGTACGGTCACCGACACCGGCGGCCGCTCGCGCAAAGACCGTATCTTCGTCACCGCCGAACGGCGGGTCTGAAAAATAGAAGGAGGAACAACCATGATCCCTGAAAGACTCTCCCGGCTGCGCCGGGAAATGGAACAGCGCCATATCGACGTGTACGTCGTCCCCACGGCGGACTTCCATGAATCCGAATACGTCGGCGCGCACTTCAAGGCGCGCTCTTACATCACCGGCTTCACCGGCAGCGCCGGCACGGCCATTATAACGATGACCGAGGCCGGTCTCTGGACGGACGCACGCTATTTTCTTCAGGCGAAGCGCCAGCTGGAGAATACCGGCGTGACGCTCTACCGCATGGGCGAAGAGGGCGTGCCGACGATCATGGAGTACCTGCGCTCGGCGCTGCCGGAGGGCGGCACGCTCGGCTTTGACGGGCGCGTTATCAACGCGCGCCTCGGCGCGGCGTTCCTTGTGCTTGCGGAGGAAAAGCACGGCAAACTCGCCGTCGGCGAGGATCTTATCGGCATCATCTGGGACGACCGCCCCGAGCTGCCGCACGCGCCGGTGTGCATCCTCACGGCGGAATATGCCGGCCGCTCCACCGCGGACAAGCTCGCGGACGTGCGCGCCGAAATGAAAAAGCAGGGCGCGAGCGTCCACCTGCTCACGTCGCTTTACGATATCGCGTGGCTGCTGAACGTCCGCGGCGGCGACATTGACTATGTCCCCGTCGTGCTCTCCTATCTGGCACTCACGGAGGAGAAGTGCCTCTGGTTCGTGCAGGACGCGATCCTCACGCCGGAGCTTCGCACCTATCTCGCGGAGAACCGCATTGAGACGCGCCCCTACGAGAGCTTCTATGACTATGCCGCCGCGATCCCTGACGGGGAGACGGTGCTGCTCGACAAGGGTGTCTGCAACTACCGTCTTGTCTCCGAACTTCGCGAGGGCGTTAAGACGGTGGACGAGACGAACCCCTCCGTGCTCATGAAGTCCATCAAAAACGAAACGGAACAGAAAAATACGGTCAACGCCCACATCAAGGACGGCGTCGCCGTAACGAAGTTTATTTACTGGCTCAAGAAGAACATCGGCAAGGTGCCGATGACCGAGCTCTCCGCCTCCGACTATCTCGCCGCGCGCCGCGCCGATCAGGAGGGCTTCCTCGATCTCAGCTTTGACACCATCTGCGCCTACGGCGCGCACGCCGCCATCATCCACTACGCCCCCACGGCGGAGACGGACATTCCGCTCGAAGCGCACGGCCTGCTGCTTGTAGATTCCGGCGGACACTATCTCGAGGGCACGACCGACATCACCCGCACCATCGCCCTCGGCCCCGTGACGGACGCCGAGCGCGCCGACTTCACGCGCGTCCTCCGCTCCCACCTGCATCTGGCAAACGCCCGCTTCCTCCACGGCTGCACGGGGCTGAATCTGGATATTCTTGCCCGCGAGCCGCTGTGGGAGGCCGATTTGGACTATAAGCACGGCACCGGCCACGGTGTTGGCCACATCCTGAACGTCCACGAGGGGCCGAACGGCTTCCGCTGGCGGCAGTCGCCGGAGCGCAGCGAGGGCAGCGTTCTTGAAGAGGGCATGATCACGACCGACGAGCCGGGGCTCTACATCGAGGATGCCTACGGCATCCGCATCGAGAGCGAGCTGCTCTGCCGGAAGGGCGTGAAGAACGAATTCGGCCAGTTCATGTACTTCCAGAATCTCACCTGCGCGCCGATCGATCTCGACGCGATCGACGTTAACGCTCTCACTATGACCGAGCGCCGCTGGCTCAACGAGTACCACGCCGCCGTGTACGATACCGTCGCGCCGCACCTCACCGAGGACGAGCGCGTCTGGCTGCGTGACGTCACCCGCGCCATCTGATGTGCAAAACAAACGGCCGCCGGTAATACCGGCGGCCGCAAATGGAACGATGTAAATTTATGGGAACAGGCATGACTTCACTCATGCCTGTTCTGTTTTTATCCGCGGGAGGGAAGAGCATGATCATTCCTTCGCTTCGGGCAGCTCGACATGTGCTGTCCGGTTATTCTGTCCCTGCGCCTTTGCAAAACCCATGGATTCGTACAGGCGGATCGCCGGGACATTGTCTGCGTCCACGAGGAGCATCATTCCGTTGGGCTGGTTCATTTCCAGCGCCTTTGCCAGCAGCTTTCTTCCGTATCCTCTGCGGCGGTATTCTTCCAGCACCAATAAGTCAAAGGGCTCGTTTTCCGGGAATGTGTAGGTCACATCCAGATAGCCGACGACTGCGCCGCTGCAGACCGCGAGGAATATCCGGAAGCGGTCATGTGCCTGCAAAACCCTTTCGCCCGTCCAGTACATATCCTTGTTGTGAATGGCGCAGTACTGCGCCGCGTATTGCCTGGAGACCGGCTCGATGCCGGCCGTATCCACGTAAGGCGCGGGGGAGACCCAAACCATTTTCTGCTGCTCCGGTTCAAATTCCGCCCTGCGCTGCTCCAACGATTCTTTCAGGAGATAATTCTTCGGATGGAATACAAAATCAGCGCTGAAACCGGGATAGGTTTGCTCCAGATAAGAGAACATTTCCGCGTAGGCCTCCGCCTTGCGGGACAATCCTGCCAGCATTTCGAGGTACTTCTCCTCCCGGAGAACGAGAAATGCAAATACGCCGATCATCCGGCTTTCCCGGTAAACGCCAAAGACGCAATGCCTGTCCGGTTCTTCAATAGGCCGGATCAGATTGCACTTTATTTGTTCCTCGTCGCACAGCATGGGATCGGAAAAGCAGGAATCTTCCCGAAAGCCGGCAGCAAATTCCCGGCACGCATCATAGGTTTGAATCATCTGTATCATTGGCGCGGCTCCCATCGAATATTTACAAACATATTATAGCACATCCACCGTGCAGCATCCAATAATTATCCTTGACAATATCGCGACACGATATTAGAATGAAAATAGATAATATCGCGGCGCGATATTTCGCCCGGTGATGGGAGAGGAGGGAAGTGCGTGAAGCCCCGCGGTACGTTGACCGAGTCTATGTTTTATGTCCTGATGTCCTTCCTGCATCGGGAAATGTGCGGCATGGAGATTGCGGGATTTGTAGAGCAGAAAACGAATGGACGCGTGCGCCTCGGCCCCGGGACGCTGTATACGCTGCTGGGAAAGTTTCAGGAGGAACGGTTGATCGAGGAAACGCAAACCGACGGCCGCAAACGCAGCTACCGCATCACGGAGAAGGGAAGAGCCGTTTTTGCGGAGGAGCTGGCGCGGCTGAAAGCGTGTGTTCTGGACGGAGAGGAGGAGAGCTTATGAAAAAGGTGCGAAAAATGCTTCCCGTATCGATCGCGGATATTTCCGGGCTGGAAAAATGGCTGGAAGATCAGGCAAACCATGGTCTGTTCCCTGTCCGCATCGGAAGCTGGGCGACATTTACGGCCACCGGCGTACCCGGTACCAGATTTCGCATAGAGCCGTATGGGAAAAGCGGCGATGCGCCCACGGAGGAACAGCTCGCGCTCTACCGCGATGCGGGCTGGGAGTATGCCTTCGCCATCGGCTCGAGCTACTACTTTCTTTTTTACACAACGGATCCTTCTGCGGTTGAACTCTATTCCGATAACGAGAGCCGCGGCCTCTCCATTGAACGGCTGGAAAAGGCGGCTCAGCTTGCCCGGAGGAAAAGGGTTCTGATCTTTTTTGTAGTTGCCGCCTTAACGGTTTGGACAATTTTTTTCCACAAAAGCGAGTTTGATGTTCAGCCCGACAATCTGGCGTATCTTCCCCTCGGCCTTCTCCGGGTATTTGATCCGCTTTTCCTTATATTTCTCCCTGCGCAAATCTTTGTGTTTTGGAAAGACAACCGTGATTTCAAGCTTCTGAAGAAAACCTGCAAAGCGCTCCGGGAGGGGATGGCTCCGCCGCCGTCGCCCGGGCCGAGCCGGAAGATCGTAGTGGAGAACATTGTCACTCTCGCGGCGCTCGTGCCGCTGATACTGCTGATCCTCTGGCAGCAGCTGGCGCCGTACCGGAGCATTCCGCTGGACGATTTCCGGCAGCCGTATGTTGCGATACAGGAAATCGAAAGCACGCCGGTGTACCAAGGGAAGGATGTTTTTGAAGAACCGCCGTTCCGCAATGCTTCGGAGACATATTACGCTGAGAGGGATTTTTCGCTGCTTGCGCCGAAGTGGTACTCGGTCACGCAGGAAGCGTACAGCCCGCAGAACGGAACACGCGGCAATGTGTTTTCCAAAGACCCGGAAAACGGCGCGAACCGCTATTCCCCGGAGCTGGATATGACCTGCTTCACGCTGCTGTTCCCCTCCATGGCCGAGCCGGTCGCAAGGGCGCAGATGGATCAATACCGGCTGATCAACCTCCGCTGGAACTATGAATCGCTGGACTACCCAGGACTGGATTTTGTGATCCTCGCGGATGAACCGAATGGGCTGTGGCAAATGACGGCGTTGGGCAAAGGCGGAAGGGTGGCGGTGTTCCGATACGGCGGGCAGGAAAAGCTGCGCGATCATCTGGAGACGCTGTCCACGCCGGTCATGTAGCTCCCGGCCAGCCGATGCCTGGCACGAAAGGAAAACATAATTTGAACAGCAAAAAGTGAACAGCAAAAAGTGAACAGCAAAAAGTGAACAGCAAAAAGCTCACGGACTCGATCCGTGAGCTTTTTGTTATATTATGGTCGGCCGCGCCTCAGAGCGCGAACTTTTTGCTGTATTCCTCGGCGTACTGCATGTATTTCTGCGTTTTCATTTCGCGGAGGCTCTTGAGATATTCGTGGGTATCGAAACTGTCGGACTCCAGCTCGATCATTGCCACGGCGATGTTGGAGCAATGGTCCGCGATTCGCTCGTAGTTCGTGAGCAGATCGTTGAAAACGAAGCCCACGGCGAGCGTGCAGGAGCCGTCCTGCAGGCGGATGATGTGGTGGAGCTTGAGCTCGTCGCAGAGCCCGTCGATCGTGTCCTCCAGCGGCTCAACGCGCAGCGCCATTTCGAGATCGTTCCCGATGAATGCGCCGACGGCGAGCGAAACGATCTCGCTCACGGCGGCGCGGAGCACGTCCAGCTCGCGCTGGGCAGCGTCGGTGAAGCGGATGTCCTTTTCGTAAATTTCCCGCGCGACTTCGGAGAGATTCATCGCATGGTCGCTGATGCGCTCGAAATCGCCGATGGTGTGCAGAAACTTGGAGACCTCCTCGTTCTGCGCCTGGGAGAGCTCGCGGCCGGTGAATTTGACGAGGTACGTGCCGAGATGATCCTCGTACTGGTCCACGGCGTCCTCCATGTCTGCGACCTCCTGAAAGCCCTTCGGAGAGAAACGCTTCATGAGCTCGAGCGCGGCGACGAGGTTATCCTGCGCACGCATCGCCATGGCGTTGATCGTCAGGCGGCATTGCTCAATGGCGAGCGCCGGATGGGCGAGAAAGCGCTCCTCCAGCCGCTCGATGCCCGCGGTGAGCTTGTTGTATTTTTCCGAGGCCTTCTCGGGGATGAGCTTTCCGGTGAGCGCTTCGAGCTGGCGCAGGAAGGGGAAGAGGATCAAAATCGAGCCGATACGGAAAAGTGAGTTCACCATCGCAATGCCGACCGGGCCGAGCGCGGTCTCCATGAACGAAAAGGGATAAAAAGCGTTGATGCCGTAGAAGAGCACGGAGAAAATGACGGTGCCGAAAATGCCGGTGAAAAGATAGATGAGCGCGGTGCGCCGACCGTCGCGGTTCGCGCCGATGGCGGAGACGAGCACAGGCACCGCCGCGCCGATGCCCATACCCATGATCATCGGGAACGCCGTTGCAAACGAGATCGTTCCGGTCACGGAGAGCGCCTGCAAAATACCGACGGAGGCGGAGTTCGACTGCAATACGGCGGTGATGAGCGTGCCGATGAGAATGCCGAGGATCGGGTTTTCAAACATTGTCATCAGCCGGAGAAAGGCTTCGCTTTCCCGCAGCGGAGACACCGCACCGCTCATCGCGTTCATGCCGTACATCAAAACGGCAAAGCCGAGCAGGATATCGCCGGTATGCCGCTTCTGCGATGTTTTCGCAAGCATCCGCAGCAATATGCCGGTAATGGCGGCGATGGCTGTGATCGTAGAAGAGCTTAGAAGCGAGAGTGCGTCGCTGCTGCTGATATACGAAAGGCAGAGAATCCAGCCCGTGACGGACGTGCCGATGTTCGCGCCGAGCACGATGCCGATCGCCTGCGAGAGCTTCATCATGCCGGAGTTTACAAAGCCGACGACCATCGCGGATGTGGCCGACGAGGACTGGATCACGGCGGTGACGGCGGTGCCGAGCAGCACGCCCTTGAGCGGCGTATTGGAGAGCCGGTAGAGAATGAGCTCGAGCCGCTGACCGGCAACAAGCTTCAAGCTGTCGCCCATGAGCCCCATGCCGAAGAGGAACAGCGCCACGCCGCCGAGCAGCGATAGAATGTTGGAAATACCCACAGCCATCGATTCCTTTGCATTTTATATTGTCCGTTTCTTAGTGTACCGCGTCCAGGTTAAATCCAAAAGCAAGACAAGGTTAAATCCACGTTAAATCCATTTTACAAGCGGCGCTGCGCGTGATATGCTATAGAAGATCGGAATTGATGTGGGAAACGGAGGCGGAAGACATGATCTACCTTCTGGAAGATGACGAGAGCATCCGAAAGCTCGTCACCTATACGCTCCAGCACGCCGGATACGAGGCTGCGGGGGTTGACTGCCCCTCAGCATTCTGGACGGCGATGAAGCGCCAGACACCGGAGCTGGTGCTCCTCGATATCATGCTGCCGGAGGAGGACGGCCTCTCGGTGCTGAAAAAGCTGCGCGGCTCGGCGCTCTGGCGGGAGCTGCCGGTCGTGATGCTCACGGCGAAAAACGCCGAATACGACCGCGTGGTCGGACTGGACGCCGGGGCGGACGACTATATCTCCAAGCCCTTCGGCATGATGGAGCTGCTCGCGCGCGTGCGGGCGCTGCTGCGCCGCACAGGGATGTCGGCGCCGTCCGACTATACCGTCGGGGAGCTGTACGTCTGCCGGGATAAGCACATCGTGCGCGTCTCCGGGCAGGATGTGCCGCTCACGAATAAGGAGTTTTCGCTCCTGTGCCTGCTGCTCGAGCACTCCGGCGCGGCGCTCACGCGCGACAGGATCATGGATAGCGTCTGGGGCAGCGGGTTTGACGGGGAAAACCGTACCGTGGACGTACACGTGCGCACGCTGCGCTCCAAGCTCGGCGCGGCGGGGGCATACATCGAAACGGTGCGCGGCGTCGGCTACCGGTTTGCGCCGGAGAAGCGGAGCGAGCCATGAAGGGAAAGCTCTTTCTGCGCGTTGGACTGCTGCTCTTCGCGGCGATCCTGCTCGGCTCTGCTGTGACGGTTGCCCTCGTGGAGCCGCAGCTTGCCGGTACGGAGGAGACCGCACAGGCGCTCTCGCGCCTTTTGTGGGTGCTGCCGATCGCGCTCTGTCTCGCCGCAGCGGGCGGCTGGGCACTCTCACGCGGCATTGTCGGCCCCATCCGGAAGATCGACCCCGAAAGCCCCGGCACGGAAGCGCCGTATGAGGAGCTCGTGCCGCTGCTCGCGCGCATCCGCGCGCAAAACCGTGTCATCCGTCAGCAGGAAGAAGCGCTCGGCCAGACGCGGCGCGACTTTGCCGCGATCACGGAGAACATGGGCGAGAGCTTCCTTCTGCTCGATAAGCGGCTGAATGTGCTCTCCCGCAACGTGTCGGCCAGCTACCTTCTGCCTGCGCCCGCGAACGGCGAGGCGGACAACCTCAACCGCGGCGGCTGCCCGGAGGAGATCGTCCGCGCCGCCGAGCGCGCTCTCGCCGGGCGGCGCACGGAGCTGACACTCGAAATGCACGAGCGGTATTACTACGTGATCGCCACGCCCGTATTCTCCGAAAACCAGATCACCGGCGCCGTCGTCATTGCGCTCGATACGACCGAGCGGGAGCAGCGCGAGGCGCTGCGGCGCGAGTTTTCCGCGAACGTGTCGCACGAGCTCAAAACGCCGCTCACGTCGATCTCCGGCTTTGCGGAGCTTTTGGCAAACGGCATGGTGCCGCCGGAGCGGGTGGGGGAATTCGCCGGGGATATTTACAAGGAATCCCAGCGGCTCATGGCGCTCGTGGACGATATCATTGAGCTTTCGCGGCTGGAAGAGGGGACTGCCGCGCCGGAGACGGCGAGCGTTGATCTCTATGCGCTCGCGGAGGATACGCTCGCCTCGCTTCGCCCGGCGGCGGAGCGGCGGGACGTAACGCTCACACTCTGCGGCGGCGAGGCCGTCGTGCAGGGCGTGCGCACGGCGCTGCAGGAGCTCGTCTACAACCTCTGTGATAATGCCGTGAAGTATAACCGCCCCGGCGGCCGCGTGACCGTCACGGCGGAAAAGCGCGCCGGGGAAACGGTGCTGTCCGTGGCGGATACCGGCATCGGCATCCCGTACGAGCACCAGAACCGCGTGTTCGAGCGGTTTTACCGCGTTGACAAGAGCCACTCCCGGCAGCTCGGCGGCACGGGTCTCGGTCTTTCCATCGTAAAGCACGCCGCGGCGATGCACAAAGCGCGGCTTGAGCTCTGGAGCGAGCCGGGCACCGGAACGAAGATCACAGTACATTTTGACGCACAATAAAGCCAAATACTTCCCCGGCGCGGGCCTTGAATGCCGGCGTCGGGGAATTTTGCAATTTGTGTAATATGCATAAATTGAAACGTTTTCCTTTATATAAAACCGGCATTTAGTTTGAAAAATTCCCTGAAAGGGTTGCGTTTTGTGGGATTTACTTCCTCCAATGATATAGTACAATGAAAATGCAATGAGTCATAACGGCTCAAAACAAAAGGAGGAAATGAAGATGAAAATGAAGAAGCTCATGGCTCTGGTGCTGGCGCTTACGCTGGTGCTCGCGCTTGCGGCCTGCGGCCAGACGAGCGCCCCTGCCGAGAGCGGCACCACCACCGCTCCCGCCGCCGAAGGCGAGCAGACCCTGATCGTCTATACCGCCAGAAGCGAGAGCCTGAACAACGCCGTCATCGAGAACTTCGAAGCGGACACCGGCATCCATGTGGAAGTCGTCACCGGCGGCACCGGCGAAGTCCTCAAGCGCGTGCGTTCCGAGGCTGCCAATCCCCAGGGCGATATCTGCTGGGCGGCGGACGAAGCGATGCTCAAGGATTACACCGACTGCTTTGAAGAGTATGTCTCCCCCGAAGATGCCAACATGATGGAAGGCTACAAGAACACCACCGGTTATTCTTCCCCGGCGTTCTGCGACCCCACCGTGTTCATCGTGAACACCGACCTTGCCGGTGATATCGAGATCAACGGCTTTGCCGACCTGCTCAACCCCGCTCTCAAGGGCAAGATCGCCGGCGGCGACCCCGTGAACTCCAGCTCCGCGTTCCAGTGCCTGATTGCCGGTCTCTATGACATGGGCAATGGCGACCCGATGTCCGACGCCGCCTGGGAGTGGGCTGCCGGCCTCGTCGAAAATCTTGACGGCGTTGCGCTCACCAGCTCCTCGCAGGTCTACAAGGGCGTTGCCGAGGGCGAGTATATCGTCGGCCTGACCTGGGAAGACCCCGCTGCGGCGTACGTCCGTGACGGCGTGGCCGTCAAGGTCGTGTTCCCGGAGGAAGGCGCTCTGATGTCCGGCCAGTGCGTGTCCATCATCAAGGGCGCTCCGCACATGGAGAACGCCAAGAAGTTTGTGGACTACATGCTCAGCGAGACCTGCCAGAACTACGTCGGCCAGAACCTCACGGTTCGCCCGCTCCGCCAGAACGTCCAGCTCAACGACAGCCTGACGCCGTGGAGCGAAATCACCCGTCTGGAGACCTATGACGGCGTGTGGGTCGCCGCCAACAAGTCGGCCATCACCGAGAAATACAGCGAGTGCCTCGAAAACGCGGGCTAAGACATAAGGAACCATCCCGTGCGGGTCTGCGGCCGTGCGCCGCCGGCACGCAATCTACAAAGAATCTCGCAGAGAAAGGGAACAGAAACGCTGGGTTCCACCATTACCATTGAAAACGCCGTCAAGCGATACGGCAACGACACGATCATCAACGGCCTGTCTCTGGAAGTCAAGCCGGGCGAGTTTTTCACGCTGCTGGGTCCCTCCGGCTGCGGCAAAACAACGCTTCTCCGCATGATCATCGGATTCAACTCCATCGAAGGCGGTACGTTCAAGATCAACGACCGCGTCATCAACAATATCCCCACCAACAAACGGAACATCGGCATGGTGTTCCAGAATTATGCGGTATTCCCGCACATGAATGTATTTGATAACGTGGCCTTCGGCCTGCGCAACCGCAAGCTGCCGAAGGATGAAATAGAGCGCAAGGTCAACAGCATTCTCAAAGTCGTCAAGATCGATCATCTCAAGGACCGCATGCCGGCCAACCTCTCCGGCGGCCAGCAGCAGCGCGTGGCGCTCGCCCGCGCCATCGTCATCGAGCCGGAGGTGCTGCTGATGGACGAGCCGCTGTCCAACCTGGACGCGAAGCTCCGCGTGGAAATGCGCAACGCCATCAAGCGCATCCAGCAGCAGTTCGGCATCACGACCGTGTACGTCACGCACGATCAGGAGGAGGCTCTCGCGGTCTCCGACCGGATCGCCGTTATGGACGGCGGCGTTATCCAGCAGATCGATACGCCGCAGCGCGTCTACCAGCGCCCGGCCAACCGCTTTGTCTCCAACTTCATCGGCCTATCGAACTTCCTGAATGCCACGATTGCCCGCGGTGAAAACGGCGCGGAGCTTCGCTTTGCCGGGAGCGATTACCGCGCGGCGATGACGAATCTCAGCGCTGAGGCAACCGATGGCATGGAGGTTCTCGCGGCGGTCCGGCCGGAGGAGTTCCTGCTCTCGACCGGCGAGGGCGAGGGCATCCCCGCCGTGGTGCGCAGCAGCGTCTTCCTCGGCACCACCACGCACTATTTCCTGACACTTCCTACCGGGCAGGAGGTCGAAGCCGTCCGTGACAGCGACGAGGAATGGGCCGTCATCCCCGACGGTGCGGAAGTGCGTCTTCGCGTAAAGCCCCGCCGCATCAACGTGTTCACCGCCGACGGAAAACGCTCTCTCGTCATTCGGGAGGAGCTTCTATGAGATACGCCGGTGAAAAGCGCTTCAACGGCTGGACGGCGCTGACGCTTTTGCTGCTCGCGCTCTTTTTGCTGTTCGTCATCTATCCCATCGGCATGCTGCTCATCAAGAGCCTCTTTACCGGCGGGAAGATCGATCTGAGCTACTTTGTGAAGTTCTTTACGAAAAAGTACTACTGGGGCGCACTCGTCAACAGCTTCAAGGTGACGATCGTTTCCACGGCGGTGGCATCGCTCATCGGCGTGCCGATGGCGTACCTGCTGCGCAGCGTCAAAATCAAAGGCGCAGGCCTCATCAACATTCTCATCGTCATCTCGTATCTCTCACCCCCGTTCATCGGCGCGTATTCGTGGATCCAGCTTCTGGGACGAAACGGCTTCCTCACCCGCATCGTGAACGCCCTCTTCGGCGTGAAGCTCCCGGGTATTTACGGCTTTGCCGGCATCGTTCTGGTGTTCTCGCTTCAGTCGTTCCCGCTTATTTACATGTACGTCTCCGGCGCGATGAAAAATCTGGACAACTCCCTGAACGAAGCGGCGGAGAGTCTTGGCTGCAACGCCTTCCAGCGCGTTACGAAGATCATCTTCCCGCTGGTGATGCCGTCACTGCTCGCGGGCGCGCTGCTTGTGTTCATGCGTGTGTTCGCCGATTTCGGCACGCCCATGATCATCGGCGAAGGGTATAAGACCTTCCCGGTCATGCTGTATACGCAGTTTATGGGCGAGGTCGGCACGAACGACGGCTTTGCCGCCACGATGTGCCTTATCGTCATCGTCATCGCGCTGATGTTCTTCTTCCTGCAAAAGGCGCTCGGCCGCCGGTTCACCTATTCCATGTCGGCGCTCAAGCCCATGGAGGCGGAGCAGCCGAAGGGCTGGCGCGGCGTCGCTGCTCACATCGTGGTGTATCTCGTGGCGCTCGTCGCGGCGCTGCCGCAGATCACGGTGCTGGTAACGTCCTTCATCGGCACGATCAACGGCTCGCTCTTCACCGGCGAGTTCACGCTCGATAACTACCGCAACATCTTTGCCAAGAGCAACACCAGCGCCATCACCAACAGCTATCTCTTCGGCCTGATCGCCATCGTGATCGTGGTGGTGTGCGGTATATTGATCTCGTATCTCAGCGTCCGCAAGCGCAGCGCGCTCACGTCGGTACTCGATGTGCTCACCATGTTCCCGTACATCATCCCCGGCTCGGTGCTGGGTATTTCGTTCCTGTACGCTTTCAACGGCCCGCCGTTCATGCTCGGCGGCACGGTGCTCATCATCGTCATTTCGCTCTCCATCCGGCGCATGCCATATACGATCCGATCGAGCACCGCCATCATCGGGCAGATCAGCCCCAGCGTGGAGGAAGCATCCATCAGCCTTGGCGCATCGCAGCTCAAAACGTTTCTGCGCGTCACCATCCCCATGATGCTGCCGGGCGTTCTCTCCGGCGCGATCATGAGCTGGATCACGCTTATCAGCGAGCTGAGCTCCTCAGTCATCCTCTACACCAGCAAGACCATGACGCTCACCGTGGCGATCTATTCCGAGGTCATCCGCAGCAACTTCGGCAATGCGGCGGCTTATTCTACGATCCTGACGCTCACGTCCATTGTGTCGCTTCTCTTGTTCTTCAAGCTCAGCGGCAAAAAGGATCTGAGCGTGTAAAGCGAAAAACGCTTCGCAGTTCTTTGCGAGGCTATGCGGTGCGCTGATTTGGCGCACCGCTTTTCGCCCTTTTCAGAGAAGAAAGTGTATGGTAAAATGATGCTGGGAAAGAGAGGGACGGCCATGCACCGCGAACCGTTTCAAAATCAGCTTCGCCGCTCGTTCATCGGCTACGTGGCGGCCATACTGGCGCTGATCCTGCTTTTGTATCTGGGCGGATTTGCGCTGAACTTCTTTGCCGTTATCGTCCGCGGCTGCCGGAGGGATAACGAGGCGCTGGAAACGGCGCTCACGCAGCAGCTCGCGGCCTACGACAGCGGCGCTGTGGCGCTGACCGGGGCGGACGCTCTGCGCCGCGCTGTTGAAAGCGGCGAGCGTTCCGACTGTTTGGAGGCCAACCGCCTGCTCTATGATTTTACCAACCAGCAGGAGCTGCGGGCGTATTTCGTGCTGCTCGGCGCGGATATGCAGGTGCTGAGCTCCAACTTCAGCGCGCACAACCAGTCGATCTTCGCCTCGTCCGCCTTCGCCGCGGGCGCCGCAGCGCGTATGCAGCAGGAACCGGCGGCAACGCTCCGGTATGTCTGCACTGCGCCGGTGAGCAGCGAGCAGGCGTGCACCTATACGGTCTGCCGCGCCGTGCCGGACGAGAGCGGGGCCGCGGTGGGATATCTTCTGCTGAATCTCCGGCAGGAGGGGTTCCGGGACGCCGTGCACGATACCGATTCCGAAGTGCTGCTGACCGACCGGTACGATAATCTTATCTACACCACGCTCGATCCCCGGGAGGATCCGCAGGATAAGCAGCTGAGCAACAAGTTTTCTCTCTCGCTCGAGAGCGACGGCATTCTTGCGCTGGACGGCAGGCGGTATTATGCCGTCTGCGGCACCGTCGGGCCGCAGGCGCTGCGGCTCTATACGCTGACGTCTCTCGATGTGCAGCTGCGGATGCTGCTCTACAGCGTGGGGCTGTTCGTTGTGCTGCTTTTGCTGCTCACCGGCGTTGTCGTCGCCATGACACGCGCGTTCACACGCCAGAACGCCATGGAGCTCGGCGAGCTGACAGCCGCCGTGGAGAAGCTTTCTCAAAACGGCGGCGCGGAGGCGCTGCCGCCGCAGTGCTCCGAGGAATCGCAGGCGCTCTACACCCGCTTCCGGGAGCTCATCGCCCATAACGACGAGCTTCTGGACCGGCGGCGCCAGATGGAGATCAAGCATCTCGAAGAGCAGTTCAACCCGCATTTCGTCTATAACGTCATGGAGACCGTGCGCTACCAGATCAGCGAGGATCCGGAGACGGCCTCGGAAATGCTGCTATCGTTTGCCTCGCTTATGCGCTACAGCGTCAATTACGGCCATACAAAGGTGTCGCTCGAAACGGACGTGGAGTATGTGAACGATTACCTGCTGCTGCAGAAGACACGGTACAATAACTGCCTGCTCTATGAGTTTGATATCCCGGAGGAGCTGCTCGAATGCCGTGTGCCGAAGCTCCTTTTGCAGCCGGTCATCGAAAACAGCATCGTCCATGGCTACCGCGCCGGGCAGACGCTGCACATCTGCGTGCAGGCGGAGCACCGGGACGATACGCTGCGCTTCACCGTCACGGACGACGGCGCGGGTATCCCCGCGGAGCGCCTTACGGAGCTGCGCGAGAGCTTCGAGCGCGATCTTACGAACGAGTACACCGCCCACGTGGGGCTTTATAACATCCAGAAGGTCATCCGCCTGACTTACGGCGCGCCCTATGGCGTGCAGATCGAGAGCACGGAAGGGCAGGGCACCGTCGTGGCGCTCACCATCCCCTACGAAGTGGAGGAGAACGAGGAATGCTGAAGGTTTTGTTGGTGGAGGATGAAAACCTGATCCGCCGGGGGCTGCAATACAAGATGGACTGGACGGAGGTCAACTGCGTCGTGGTCGGCGAGGCCGCCACCGGGCAGGAGGGGCTTGCCCAGATCAAGGCGCTGCGCCCGGACATCGTCATCACCGATATCCGCATGCCCGATATGGACGGGTTGGAAATGCTGCGCGAGGGGCGTGCCATCTGTCCGTTCCATGCGATCATCATCTCCGGCTACGGGGAATTTGACTACGCGCAGCAGGCCATCCGGCTGGGCGTTGCGGAATATCTTCTCAAGCCGGTGGACGTGAACGAGCTGAAAAACTGTCTGCGGCGCATCGCTGCCGGAGCGCCGGTCGGACAGAGCGCGGAAACGCCGGATATGGACGAAAAGCCTGCACCCCTCCAGAATAAGTATGCCGAAGCCATGATGCAGTACATCCGGCAGCATTATGCCGAGCACATTTCGCTCACCGACCTCAGCCAGCAGCTGAACATCTCCTGCACGCACCTGAACGCCAAATTCAAGGCGGAGACGGGCTACACGTTCCACGATTTCCTCAACTACTACCGTATCCGGCGCGCCGTGGAGCTTCAAAAGCGCGGCGAGCGCAAGCTCTACGAGATCGCGGAGCTGGTGGGCTTTTCGGACTATAAGTATTTCAACAAGGTCTATAAGAAGTATACCGGCTATTCGCCCAACGTGATCTTCCCGCGCGAGGACGAAAAGGACCGGACATGAATACATCCCCCCTCGCGGACATAGGATGTCCGCGAGGGGGGATAAAACTATGATGACAGGAAAAATCGGCGGCTTTCTCTCACGGCACAATAAATTTGCTTCCAGCGCGGCGCTCGTGCTCGCCGTTGCGGCGATCTTCGCGTTCGTATACTCGCCGCGCGTTGTGGGTGCGGCGGTCACGGAGCGGGAGCTTCCCGTATACAGCGTGGAGCGGGACGGAAAGTTTGTAAGCCTTTCGTTCGACGCGGCCTGGGGCAACGAGGATACACAGATGCTCATCGATATCCTGGCAAAGTACAACGTGAAGGCGACGTTCTTTGTCGTCGGCGAGTGGGTGGATAAATACCCGGAGAGCGTTAAAGCGCTCCATGACGCCGGGCATGAGGTGATGAACCATTCCGACGCCCATCCGCACATGGCAAAGCTCACTGCAAAGCAGATCATCGACGAGGTGAACCGCTGCAGCGACAAGATCGAGGCCGTCACCGGCGTGCGCCCGACGCTCTTCCGCTGCCCTTACGGCGAGTATGATGACAACGTCATCGGCACCGTGAACGGCATGGGGCTCACGGCAGTGCAGTGGGATACTGACTCGCTCGACTGGAAAAAGCTGACCGCGGGCGAGATCTACAAGCGCGTGACGAGCAAGGTGCAGCCGGGGAGCATCGTGCTGTTCCACAACGCGGGGCTGCATACGCCCGAGGCGCTGCCCTCCATTCTCGAATACCTGCTCGCGGAGGGGTATACGGTCGTGCCGATCTCGGAAATACTGCTCACCGGCGACACCTATATCGACCACACCGGCCGCCAGCACGCCGCCAACACATAAAAAAGGCTCCCTTGCGCAAAGGGAGCTGGCTCGCCGCAGGCGAGACTGAGGGATTGTGAACCGTCTCCCATTCGTATGTTCGGGGGAGACGGTTATTTTCACATGCCGGTATAAATGTCGCCCGCGAGGAGGACGAGACCTTCCCGCGTCTCGCCGAGCGTATTCACATACGAGCTGACGGCAAGGGGCATGGCATAAACGTGGAATGTGTTGCCCCGGATGAGCCGGTCAACGCTTCCGGGAACGATCACAAAGCACGGGTATTCGTAATTCCGCTCGGCAGCCAGAATGCAGGTCATCTCCGCGCCGCCGGGGACGAGAGCGCCAGTGCGTGCCGTGATGATGCGCAGGCTGTAGATCTCCATCCAATACGGCTCCTCGCGGAAGGAGTCGTCGGTGAAGCACTGGGCGATCGAAACGTTCTTCGCGCGCAGGTCTTTATATACGGAGTTGAAGAAATCCTGATGATCCTCCCGCTCCCAGAGCCCGGTGTCCTCGCGCAGAAAGGCAAGCTGGCTCTCCGTGAGCGTAAATACCGGCTCACACGTGCCGAGCGAGACGAGCGTTTCCAGCCCGTTGGGAGTAAAGCGCCCGGCGGTGAAGGTGCCGGTGCGCGTATAAAGGCTTTCTGCGTCGTAGGCAAGCGTTCCCATGCCCTCTATGAGCCCCGCCGTCCATTCGCCCGTGTAGGTGAACGGAATGCCGGACTCGCTCTCGGCGGTGAAAACGCCCTCACCGTTCGGGAGACCGTCCTTCCCGTCTCCGGCGTAGGCTCCGGCCGTCTCGCGGCCCTCTACGGAAACGATGCAGTGCTCGTCCGTCAATACGCCGTCGCCCGAAATCTCGCCGCCGCTCCAGCCGCCGTACCAGGTGAACTGCTGACCGGCAGCGTTCACGCCGCCGAAAAGGCCCTCGCCCTCAGGACCGGAGCTTTCGAGCGCGCCGGTATAGGTGCCGGAAAAGCGGCTGCCGCCGTGCCGGATCTCCCACGGAAGCTCAGAGGCCTCGCCGCGTACTGCCGTACCGCCGGAAAATTCGCCGGTGAACACCGCACCGGAGGAGAGCGTAAACTCGCCCTCGCCGTCCGGCAGGCCGGAGACGAGCGAGCCGGTGTATGTCCCTTCCTCCACGCACCCGAAGAGCGCGGCGCGGCAGGGGACGTTTTCGCCCTCGCCGTCAAGAAGACGCTCGGCAGTGAGAGTTCCTTCAAAGCGCCAGCCGTCGCCCTGTACGGCACCGGTGTAGGTGCCCTTGGTGAGCGTGCCGGTGAAGGCTGCCGTTTCCGCGGGGAAGGAGAGCATGAGCGGCTCGTCTGTCAGATGCTTTGTGCAGCCGGTGAGCAGGAAAAGCGAGAGCAGCGCCGAAAAAAGAAGAAGTCGTTTTTTCATGTCGCCCTCCCCTCAGCCCGGCAGCAGCTCGCCCGCGAGAGAGCGCGGCAGCATATTGTCCGAGACGGTAAATTCCTTGTAGCCGTGGCGCGCTCTCGCCGCGTCGCTCATTTCATAAAGATCGGAATCGCCGCGGTCGCGGCGCACCGCCATTTCGATCTCCACATCGTAGGTGTAGCGCTCGCCGCCGCGCAGGATCTCTACCCAGCCGTGCGGCGCGTCCGTGTCACCGTAGGTGCCGCTGACGATCTTTGCGTCATAACCGAGCGCGCGTGCCGCCGCCCAGAACGCGGAGGCGTAGCAGTAGCAGTTGCCGCGGCCGGTCGAGTACATGGTGAGCGCTTCCTGCGTTGCCCAGCCGATGTCACCGGTCTTATAGTAATGGCGGCGGAGATACGTGAAGCTGTCGCGAACGTAGAGGTACATGGCGCGAAGCCGCTCATCGCGGCTCATCGTATCGTCCGTTGCTTCGCGGATAGCGGCGAGAACATAGCCGTCCAGCTCTGCATTGCCGGAGGTATAGCGCCCGGCGGCGTCGAAATAGAGCGAACCGGCATAGGCGTTTTTGAGAAAATATCCGTTTCCTCCGGCGCAGTATAGCTGCGAATCGATCAAAACCGGCCCCTCGGCGGGGCGGCCGTCCGGCCCATCCCATACGGCGGCGCCGTCCGCGGCGGTATATATATCGCCGCTGCCCCATTCGCCGGGGATGACATCGGGATAGAAGGCCGTTTCCGTATCGGCGGCGGGCAGAGAAAAGAGCCGGTTAAAAAACACCGCGGCTTCGGCACGCGTCACGTTCTCGCCGCCGTGCAGCGAAATGGCGGTCATGGCGTCCGCCACCGCGTCCGAAGGGAAAACGTCCTCGAGCAGCGCCGCGAGCGAGGCTTCCGTGAGAGGGAGGGAGGCGTCGTCCACGGCGAGAGAGAGACCGGCGGCGCGTTCCACGGCGGAAGCGGCTTCCCCTGCGGTCAGCGTGTCCGCACCGCGGAAAAGTCCGTTCTCACAGAGCATATATCCCGCGGCATACACCGGCGCGGCGGGCTCCGGTGTTGGCGCGACATTTGCTTCCGCTTTCGGAGAAGGCTCCGGCGAAGCTGCCGGAGCGGGCGCGCGGAGAAGCCCGATGCCGGGGCAGAAGAGCGCAAGCGCCGCGAGCAGCGCAAGAACGAGCACTGCGCCCGCGGCAATGATCCAAACGTTCTTTTTCCGGCTTTTTACCGGCTTTTTCGTTTCGTTACCTTCGGCCATGGAACGCCTCCGAAAAGAAAATATACAGAGGATACGCAAAGAATGAGCGGCGCGTGGAGCGCCGCTCGGAAAAGCTTCGCAGATTTTGCTCCCACAGGAGCAAATAAAGTCTAAATCATTTTCTCCGGCGACATGCGCGTCGGAGAAAAT